>Ga0070683_100004608_pt1 | contig 11386 bp, 3 predicted proteins | sample KBSC713LmetaG_FD_64662 | JGI IMG/M metagenome (GOLD analysis project Ga0070683, IMG submission 64662) | Corn rhizosphere microbial communities from Kellogg Biological Station, Michigan, USA - KBS C7.1-3L metaG | ecosystem: Host-associated > Plants > Roots > Rhizosphere ...
GATCAGGCAGAGGTCCTTCCCCTCGTAGTGGTACCATCCGGAAAGCCGTGCGGTGGCGGCGGCGAGGATCTCACCGCATTCCTGGAAGGCGACGATCTGTGCGTCCCACCGGTCGAGCTGCCCGGGGAGCATCTGGGCGAGGACGCCGCCGCCTTCCGCGTTGAAGGTCGCGACGCGAACGGGGAGACCGGCGGGGTGCGGGAGCACGCGTCGCCACCCGGTGCGGAATCCCATGACCGGGCCGACCACGATGGCGGCGGCGAGGACTAGGTGGAGCAGCCGGTCGCGCCGCAGCCAGAGCGCCGCGGGGAGGAGCAGGGCGAGCGGGAGGAGAAAGACCCATCGCCCCATGAACAGCAGAACGCTGCCGACGATGGCGCGGTCGCCGACGGTCCACATCGCGGCGGCGATGACGACGACCGCGACGAGGTACGCCCAGACGATCCACGAGACGACTCGAGCGAGGCCGGTTCGCGGAACCAGCACCGGTTGGCGTGACGGTGTCGCTGACCTGGCCTGATCGCGGCGCTTCTTCCGGCGCCGAGGGGCGCGTGCCTTCGATGGCTCGGCGGCGGCGGGGCGCTGGATCTCGGTGACGTTGCCGCAGCGCCGGCACACCACGTGGCGCCCGATCGCCGCGTCGTCGGCGTGAAAGGGCTCGCCGCAGCGGCAGTGGACAGTGAAGGTGGACATTGCGCCTCAATGTATCGTCGGTTCCGTTCGGCAGCGGTCCACACAGGTGTGGCGTCGATGCAATCGTCAGGAATCTTCCCGGTTGCGTGACGCGATCGGCCCGTTAGATAGGAAGGCGCGTCGGAGCACCGGCCACAGATCGGACGCGCTGGCCGCATCTTCTGTCACTTCAAAGATTTACAGAGGCGAGCCTGTCTGCGCCGCCGGCCGGTCCGTCACAATTTGTTTACCTAGTTGTCACCCGTACCGTCCTGTGGTGTGAGTGGCATGCGCGCTGCTTTCCCCGGGGTGCCGGCCAGAGCCGGTTTTCCATCAACGGACCGCCTGGCCAGCACGGCGCGGTCGATCGCCAACTCGCTTCCGAGGCCAGTGCAGGCTGGACTCGGCACGGCGTTTCTCTTCTCCGTCACCGAACAGGATCCCGATCATGACAGTCGCAGCGACTTCCGGCAGCGTGTTCACGAACCCCGTGTCCGGTGTGCCGAGCGGTGTCCGCGCCTATACGCTGAACGAAGGGGGGCTCCCGCTCGTCGTCGAGCCGGTCGAGGAGGGGATCGTGCTGGCCGACTGGAATGCGAAGAACCGTGCGTGGGTCGAGGCGCAGCTCCTCGTGCATGGCGCGGTGCTCTTCCGGAACTTCAACCTGCCCTCGCCGGCGGACTTCGAGCGGGCGGCGAAGGCGGTGTACGGTGAGCTGTTCGCCGACTACGGCGACCTGCCGCGCAACGCCGCGGGGGAGAAGATCTACGAGTCGACGCCGTATCCGGCGGACCAGATGATCCTCTTCCACAACGAGAGCTCGCATCTGCCCAGCTGGCCGATGAAGATCTCCTTCCACTGCGTGACGCCGGCCAAGGTCGGGGGCTGCACGCCGGTGTTCGACACGCGCGAAGTGCTGAAGCACATCGATCCCGAGGTCGTCGAGGCGTTCCGGACGAAGGGGCTGATGTACGTCCGCAACTTCTCGAAGGGGGTCGATCCGACGTGGGAGGAGTTCTTCCACACCACGGACAAGTCGAAGGTCGAGCAGATGTGCCGCGACGCCGGCAGTGACTTCGAGTGGCGCGCCGATGGCGGGCTGCGCGTGATCAACCGGTCGAAGGGGATCGTGAAGCACCCGAAGTCGCTGGAGGAGATGTTCTTCAACCAGGTGCAGATCCACCACATCTACTGCGTGGACGAGGAGACCCGCGACGGTCTGCGCGCGCTGTTCGACGAGGAGGACCTGCCGCGCAACGTCTACTACGGCGACGGCACGCCCATCCCGGACGAGACGATGCAGCACCTGGGCGAGGTGTTCGAGCAGGTGTGCGTGCGGTTCAAGTGGCAGAAGGGGGACATGATCATGTGCGACAACATGCTCGTCACCCACGCGCGCGACACGTTCGAGGGACCCCGCCAGATCGTCGTCGCGATGGGCCAGATGCTGAGCGCCGATCAGCTACCCGCGTAGCGCCGGGCGCGGCGCCCGGGCAGCGGCATGCGCGTTCTCCTCTTCCGGATGTTGTGTGACACCGGCGGGGTTGCCAGCTCCATGCTGCTGCTCGGGCGGGGGCTGGCCCGCCGGGGGATCGACTGTGAGTACTGGTTCTGCCAGCCGTCGAGCCGGTTGCCGGAGTTCACGGCGACCGGCCGCGCGACGGTCGGTTCCCTCCCCGCGCTGGCGGCGCGTCTGGAACGCGGCGACTTCGACGTCGTCCAGATGACAGCGTCGGATCCGGCGGCGCTGGTGGTCTCGCGCCTGGCCGGCCGCGCGCGCGTGGTGGTCACCTCGCGTGGCGCGCTCTCCGACGTCTGGCACCGCGACAACTGCTTCGCCTACACCGCGATCTCCCGCGGGATGGCGGAGCTGAACCAACCATTCACCGAGCTCGAGATCGAAGTCGTGCACAACGCGATCGACGTGGACGCGTACGCACCGCCGGCGGGGGATGCCGTCCCCGCGGGGGCGCCGATCGTCGCGTTCGTCGGTCGCACGACGGCGGCGGAGAAGGACTTTCCGCGGTTCACCCGGATCGCGCGCCGGCTGGTCGACCGTGGCGCGCGCGTCTGGATCGCCGACCCGCACGCCGGGACGTGGGCACAGTTCGACGGACTGCCGGTCGAGCGGTTCGCGGCCGAGCGGTGGGAGCCCGTGCCGCACGAGACGATCGCCGACTTCTATCGCGCGGTGGCGGCGTCGAACGGCGTGGTGCTGATGACGTCGCGCTCCGAGGGATTCGGCAACGTGGCGCCGGAGGCGGCGGCGTGTGGGGCGCGCGTGGCGGCGCCGGACGTGATGGGGCTACGTGAGGCGGTGCTCGATGGGGAAACGGGCGTGCTCTATCCTGCAACCGCGAGCGACGACGAGGTGGCCGACCGCCTCGCGCGGTGGCTCGCGTCGCCGCACGACGTCGCGCGGTGCAGCGAGGCGGCACGGCGCGCGTTCTCGCCGGACAGGATGGTGGAGCGGTACGCGGCGATCTACGAGCGCGCGGAGCAGCGGCTGCACGGCGAGGTGAACGAAGGAGCACGAACGCACGCGTCCGACGCGCCGGGGATGGCGCTCCTCGTCGAGCATCTCGGCCGACAGCGCCGGTGGCGCGCGACCGTGTCGCGGCAGGCGGCGGCGGAGCTGGCGCGTGCGGGCCGGCGGCGCGAGGCGCTGCGCGTGCTCGCCGACGGGTTCCGCGCGGTGCCGACCCAGCTGCTGAGCGCGACGGCGCTGCGCCAGCTGGCGAACGCGGGGGCTGGGCTCGTGCGGCCGGCGCGGCGAGCATAGCACGATGCGCCCTATCGCACCGACCGCCGCGTATCCGCTGACACCGCTGCAGCAGGGGATGCTCGCGCAGCACCTGCGCGCGCCGGGCTCCGGGGTGGACATCGAGCAGCTCGTGTGCACGCTCCCCGAGCGCGTGGACGCCGGCGCGATGCGGGCCGCGTGGCGGACGGTGGTCGATCGGCACGACGTGCTGCGCAGCTCGATCGAGTGGAGCGGGCTCGATGCCCCGCGGCAGCGGGTGCACGAGCGCGTGGAGGTTCCGTTCGAGGTCATGGATTGGCGCGGCATTCCCGCCGCGGAACGTGAGGAACGCCTCACGGCCTGGCTGCGCGCCGACCGCGCGCGCGGACTCGTGCTCGACGAGGCGCCGCTGCTGCGACTGACGCTGCTCGTGCTGGCGGAGGACGAGCACCGGCTCGTGTGGACCTTTCACCACGCCATCCTCGACGGGCGCTGCTTCCCGATGGTGCTGCGCGAGGTGTTCGACCTGTACGACGCGGCGCAGCGCGGCGAGAGCGCGCCGCCGCCGGAGCGGCGGCGGCCGTTCCGCGAGTACGTCGAATGGCTCGGGACGCGCGACGCGTCGGCGTCGGACGACTTCTGGCGCGCGCAGCTGGCGGGGATCACCTCGCCGACGCCGATCCCGGTGGCGCGCACGGTGACGACGCGCGACGTCGTCGTGCAGGGCGACGAGGAGCGGCGCGTCGGCGCGGCCGTCGTGACGCAGCTGCGCGAGGTGGCGGCGAAGCACGGCGTCACGCTGAGCACGATCGTGCAGGGCGCATGGGCGATCGTGTTGAGCCGCTACAGCGGGGAGCGCGACGTCGTGTTCGGCGTGACGCTCGCCGGCCGCCGCAATACGGTCGTCGGCGCCGACGAGATGCTCGGCCTGTTCATCGACACGGTGCCGATGCGCGTCGGCGTGACCGGCGAGAAGCCGGTGGGCGAATGGCTGCGCGACGTCCGCGGGGCATTCAGCGCCCTGCGCGACCACGAGCACACGCCGCTCTCGCGCGTGCACGCGTGCAGCGCACTGCCGGCGGGGCAGCCGCTGTTCGAGAGCCTCGTGATGTTCGAGAGCTACGAGCTGGAGGCGTCGCTCCGCGCGCAGGGAGGCGCGTGGGCGCAGCGCGGGTTCCGGCTGCACGAGCAGAACGGCTTCGGCCTCACGCTCGCCGCGTACGCGGGCGACGAGCTGCTGCTCCGCCTCGAGTTCGATCGCACGCGGTTCGAGGACGACGTCGTCGCGCGCATGGTGGAGCACGTCGGGACGGCACTCGAGGAGATCGCGGCCGATCCGACGGCGCGCGTGAACGCCGTGTCGATCCTGCCGGCGGCGGAGCGCGAGCTGCTGCTGCACGAGTGGGCGGGGGAGCGCGTGCAGTACGACGGGGGCGCGACGCTCGTGGAGCGAATGGATGCGCAGGCCGCGTCGGCGCCGGACGCGGTGGCGGTGGAGGACGAGCGTCGCGCGCTGACGTACGCCGAGCTGCACGCGGCAGCCGATGCGCTGGCGCGCGAGCTTCGCGGGCGCGGTGTGCGCCGCGGTTCACTCGTCGGTGTGTGCGCGGAACGGTCGGTGGAGCTGGTGGTGGCGCTCGTCGCCGTGCTGAAGGCCGGCGGCGCCTACGTGCCGCTGGATCCGGAGTATCCGCGCGACCGGCTCGCGTTCATGCTCGAGGACTCGGGCGTGCGCGTGCTGCTGACGACGCGCGGCGTCGTCGAGCGACTGCCGACGTCGGCGGCCGAGGTGGTGCTGCTGGACGGCGTGGTGGAGCGAACGCACGAGCCGCGCGTCGGCGCACCCGCGCTCGTGCCGCCGGCGGCGGACGATGCGGCGTACATGATCTACACGTCGGGGTCGACGGGGCGGCCGAAGGGGGCGCTGAACGCGCACCGCGGGATCGTGAACCGGCTGGCGTGGATGCAACAGGCGTTCGGTCTCACGGCGGCGGACGTCGTGCTGCAGAAGACGCCGATGAGCTTCGACGTCAGCGTCTGGGAGTTCTTCTGGCCGCTGCTCACCGGCGCGAAGCTCGTGATGGCGCGGCCGGGCGGGCACAAGGATCCGGGGTACCTCGCCGAGGTGATCGCGCGGGCAGGCGTGACGGTGTGTCACTTCGTGCCTTCGATGCTCCGTGCTTTCGTTGGAGCACTGGACGAGGCGAGCGCGGCGCGCTGTGCGTCGCTGCGGGCGGTGATGGCGAGTGGCGAGGCGCTGGCGCCGGACCTCGTAGCGGCGTGGTATCGCACGGTGCCGGGCGCCCGGCTGCACAACCTGTACGGGCCGACGGAGTGCGCGGTGGACGTGAGCTGGTGGGCGTGTCCGCCGAGCGTCGTGGCGCCCGCCGTCGTGCCGATCGGGGCACCGATCGCGAACACGCGGCTCTACGTGCTCGATGCCCGCGGCGCGATGACGCCGGTCGGCGTGCCGGGGGAGCTCCACCTGGCGGGCGTGCAGGTGGGGATGGGCTATCACAACCGCCCCGAGCTGACCGCCGAGCGTTTCGTGCCCGATACGTTCGCGCCGGCCAGTGAAGGGGCGGGCGCGCGGATGTATCGCACGGGCGACCTGGCGCGCTGGCGTGCCGACGGCACGGTGGAGTACCTGGGCCGACTCGACTTCCAGGTGAAGATCCGCGGCTTCCGGATCGAGCTCGGCGAGATCGAGACGGTGCTGCTCAAGCATCCCTCGGTGCGCGACTGCGTCGTGGATGCGCGCACCGACGTCGACGGCGAGCGCCGGCTGGTGGCGTATCTCGTCGCGGCGGGGGACGCGCCGGCCGCGTCGGTGCTGCGTGCCTTCCTGCTCGAGACGCTGCCGGAGCACATGGTGCCCGGTGCGTTCGTCGTGCTCGAGACGCTGCCACTCTCGAGCAACGGAAAGGTGGACCGCCGCGCGCTCCCCGATCCGCGGCTGGATCGCGCCGCGCGGTCGCGCGAGCACGTCGCACCGCGCTCGGCGGCGGAGCGCGCGCTGGCCGAGATCTGGTCGCGCGTGCTGCGCGTCGAGCGCGTAGGAGTGACGGACGACTTCTTCGAGCTGGGCGGCGATTCGCTGCTGAGCATCCAGATCGTCGCGCAGGCCGCGCGCGCCGGGCTGCGGCTCACGCTGACGCAGGTGCTGCAGCAGCCGACGATCGCGGGGCAGGCGTCGGTCGCGACGACGACGCGCGAGGAGCGCGAGGTGATCGCGCCGAGCGTGGCCGCGGTGGGCGAGGTCCCGCTGACGCCGGTGCAGCGCTGGTTCGCCGAGCTCGATACGCCCGATCCGCAGCACTGGAACCAGGCCTTCCTGTTCACGGTGCCGGCGTCGATGGAGCACGAGCGACTGCGCGCCGCGATCGCGGCGGTCGCGGCGCACCACGACGCGCTGCGGCTGCGGTACCGGCGCGAGGAGGGTGGGTGGCAGCAGTGGTACGCGGAAGATGCGGCCCAGTCGATAAGTCTGGTGCGGGCGGACCTCGCTGGGGTCAGCGACGCGGAGGTCGACGCGGCGATCGCGAAGTGGAGCGAGCCGGCGCAGCGCTCGCTCTTCCTCGAGGGTGGTCCGATCGGCTGCGCGGTGCACTTCGATCTCGGCGCGTCGCGGGACGGGCGGTTGCTGCTCGTGCTGCACCACTTCGTCGTGGACGGGGTGTCGTGGCGGGTGCTGCGGGAGGATCTGGAGAGTGCGTACGAGCAGCTCGGGTCGGGGAGCGAGGTTCAGCTCCCGTCGAGCACGAGCAGCTTCGCGGCGTGGAGTGCGGCGTTGCAGGCGGTGGCGGGGGCGGATGCGCTGAGCGAGGAAGTCGGGTTCTGGGCGGAGACTGTCGCGCCGGACGCGGAACAGGTGCAGATCCCTCGAGGCCAGGGGGTGGAGATCCCTCGTCTCGCTGCGCTCGCTCGGGATGACAGCGGACTCGCTCGGGATGACGGCAGTCAGGGTCCGTCGCGCCAAGGGGTCAGAGCCCTCGGGCTTCGCCCTCGGGGTCTGACCCCAGCTGACCCTCGGGGTCTGACCCCAACGTCTGACCCCAATGATGCCAACGTCGAAGGGAACGTGCGGGTCGTGGAGCTCGCGCTGACGGTGGAGGAGACGCGCGATCTGCTTCAGCGGGTGCCGGCGGCGTACGGCACGCGGGTGGACGATGCGCTGCTGGCGGCGCTCGGCGCGACGCTCGCGGAGTGGCTCGGCGCGGGGAGCATCCTGGTCGATCTCGAGGGGCACGGGCGCGAGGAGATCGCGGCCGGCGTGGACGTGTCGCGCACGGTGGGATGGTTCACCTCCGTGTTCCCCGTGCGGCTCGGGCTCGCGCCGAATCAGTCGCCGCGCACGCGGCTCATCGAGGCGAAGGAGACGCTGCGGCGCGTGCCGCGGCGCGGCGTCGGATACGGCATCCTGCGCTACCTGCGCGACGAGCCGGCGTTGCGCGACGCAGCGCAGGCCGAGGTGATGTTCAACTACCTCGGCCAGTTCGATCAGGTCGTCGCGGGCTCGGCGCTGTTCGGCTTCGCGCGGGAGTCGGCGGGGGCGTGGCGGAGTGCGCGCGCGACGCGGCGGCACCTGCTCGAGATCATCGCGCTCGTGATCGACGGGCGGATGACGGTGCGGTTCGGCTACGCGGCCGGCATCCACGACGAAGCGACGATCCAGCGTCTGGCGGACGGCTTCGGCGCGGCGCTGCGCGGGTGCGTCGCACATTGCCTGGCGCCGGACGCGGTCGGCTACACGCCGTCGGACTTCCCGCTCGCCGGGCTCGATCAGGATGCGCTCGATCGTCGGTTCGGCGGCGTGCGCGACGTGGAGGACGTGTATCCCGCGACACCGCTGCAGCGGCTCTTCCTGGACGCGGGGAGCGGAGCGGAGGATCCGGGATTCCAGCAGTACCGGTTCGAGCTCGAGGGCCCGCTCGACACGGAGCGACTGCGCGAAGCGTGGGAGCTGGTGACGGCGCGGCACGACGTACTGCGGACGCGCTTCCTCGGCGAGAAGCTGGCACCGCTCGCGGTGGTGCAGCGTCGGGTCGAGCTGCCATGGTGCGTGGAAGATTGGCGCGCCGTGCCGGATGCCGACGCGCGGCTCGCGGCGCTGCTGGCCGACGATCGGGCGCGCGGGTTCGACATGGAAGTCGCGCCGATGATGCGCGTCGCGCTCGTGCGTCATGCGGACGAGCGCTGGACGATGGTGTGGACGCAGCATCATCTGCTGCTCGACCGCTGGTCGTGGCCGATCGTGCTGCGCGAGGTCGGGGCGAGCTACGACGCGTTGCGGCGCGGCGAGATGCCCGCGCTGCGTCCCGCGGTGCCGTTCCGCGATTACGTCGCCTGGCTCGCGGCGCAGCCGGAGGACGACGCGCGGGCGTACTGGGCGGAGGAGTTGGCGGAGCTCGGCGAGCCCCTCCGCCTGCTGGATGCGCGCGTCGACGGCGTCGGAGAGGCGGTGGCCGATCGCGACGAGATCGTCGTGGAGCTCTCGACGGACGAAACGACGTCGCTGCGTCGCGTCGCCCGTGCGGCGGGGCTCGCGCCGAACGTGCTCGTCGAGAGTGCGTGGGCGATGGCGCTGGCGCACCTCGGCGCGCGCGACGACGTGACGTTCGGCCTTGCTATCGATGGACGGGGTGCCGACCTGGCTGGTGCGGACGAGATCGTGGGCGTGCTCGTGAACAACGTGCCGGCGCGCGCGCGCTTCGACGCAGACGAGCCGCTGGGCGACTGGCTGGCCGGTTTCCAGCGCCGCCAGGCGGCGATGCGCGGCGCCGAGCATGCACCGCTGGAGGCGATCCAGCGGTGGATCGGGCTGCCGTGGCGGCACCGGCTGTTCGAGACGCTGCTCGTCTTCCAGGATCGGGCCGCCGAGCAGGGGATGAGCGGCTGGCTGGGGGATTCGGTGGCCGTTCGGCGTGCCGTGACCCCGACCCTCACCGCCTATCCGATCACGGGACTCGTCGGCGGGGATGATCGTCTAACGCTCACGATAGTCGGCGACCGGCGGCTGGTTCCGCGGGCGCTCGCCGAGGAGCTGGCGCACGCAGCGGAGGCGGCATTGCGGGTGATGACGACAGGATTGGACACGACCGTTGGAGCACTGCGCCGACGGCTGCCCCCGACGCGGCCGTTCGCGTGGACGGCGGCGCAGCCAGCGGTGGAGCGCGTCGCACCGCGGACCGCGACGGAGCGTGTGCTGGCCCGGATCTGGGGGGAGCTGCTCGGCACGTCCGACCTGGGCGTGACGGACAATTTCTTCGCGCTCGGCGGTCACTCGCTGCTGGCGACGCAGATCGTGTCGCGCGTGCGGGAGACGCTGCAGGTGGACATCCCGGTGCGCGTCCTCTTCCAGCATCCGACGGTGGCCGATCTCGCGACCGCGCTCGCGGCGCAGGAGCGGAAGCCCGGGCACGTGGAGCGCGTCGCGCAGCTCGTGCTGCGGATCGAGGGGATGTCGGCGGAAGAGCTGCGCCAGAGCGCGGCAGAGCGCGCGGCGCGGCAGACGGTGACAGCGAATGGAAACTAAGTCGATGCAGACGGACGAACTGGCGGAAGAACGGCGGCGTCTCCTGGCGCAGCTGCTCGAGGAAGAGGGGCTGGAGGGCGCGACGTCGGAGCCGGCGATCGTGCCGCGTGCGGAGCGCGGCGAAGCACCGCTGACCTTCGCGCAGGAAGTCCTCTGGCTGCTCGACCGTGCGACGCCGGGGCTGACGGCGTACAACACGCCGGTGGCGCGGCGCCTCCGCGGCGCGCTCGACGTGCGCGCGCTGGAGCGGGCGCTGACGGCGCTCGTCGCGCGGCACGAGGCGCTGCGCACCGTGTTCGCGGCACGCGGCGACGGCGCGGTGCAGGTGGTGCTCGCGCCGGCGCCCGTAGCGGTGACGGTGCACGACGTGAGCGCGCTCCCCGCCGCCGAGCGCGAGGCCGCGGCGATCACGCAGCTCCGCCGGGTGACGGACACGCCGTTCGATCTGTCGCGCGAGCCGGGGTTCCGCGTCGCGCTGGCGCGCCTGGCGAGCGACGATCACGTGCTCCTGCTGCTGACGCATCACATCGTGTCGGACGCGTGGTCGTACGGCGTGTTGATGAGCGAGCTGAACGCGCTCTACGCCGCCGAGACGCGCGGCGTGGCACACGGGCTGGCGCCGCTGACGCTGCAATTCGGCGACTTCGCGGCGTGGCAGCGCGCGACGCTGCAGGGTGAGCGGCTCGAGGCGCGGGTTGCCTACTGGCGGGAGCGCCTGGCGGCGCTCCCCACGCTGGAGCTGCCGACCGACTTCTCGCCGCGCGGCACGCCCGGCTTTGTTGGGGCACGCGTCGGGACAAGGCTACCTCAGGAGCTGTCCGACCGCGTGCGCGCGCTGGCGACGTCACACGACGCGACGCTGTACATGGTGCTGCTCGCCGCGGTGCAGACGGTGCTGCACCGCTACTCCGGGCAGGACGACATCGTCGTCGGCTCGGCGGTGGCGGGGCGCAATCGCCGCGAGAGCGAGTCGATGATCGGCTACTTCTCGCAGGCGCTGCCGATGCGCACGCGGTTCGGCGGCGATCCGTCGTTCGTCGAGCTGCTCGGCCGCGTGCGCGACACCGTGCTGGGTGCAACGGAGCATCAGGACGTCCCGGTCGAGACGCTCGTGCTCGAGCTGCAGCGCCGGCAGATGCGCCAGGCGCCGCTGTTCCGCGTCGTCCTCACGATGCAGGACGCGCTGCCCGTGGCGCTGCGGCTGGGCGACGCGCCGGCCGAGCCGGTGGAGCTCGACGCGAGCGCGACGAAGTTCGATCTCACCTTCCTCGTCACGGACACGCAAGCGGGGATCGAGATCGCGCTCTGGCATCGCACGGAGCTGATCCGCGCCGAGCGCGCCGAGCGGCTGCTCGGTCACGTCGCGACGGTGCTCGGTGCGGCGACGACCGACGCGACCAGACGCGTGTCGCAGATCCCGCTGCTGACGGATGCCG
>Ga0070683_100004610_pt1 | contig 11384 bp, 7 predicted proteins | sample KBSC713LmetaG_FD_64662 | JGI IMG/M metagenome (GOLD analysis project Ga0070683, IMG submission 64662) | Corn rhizosphere microbial communities from Kellogg Biological Station, Michigan, USA - KBS C7.1-3L metaG | ecosystem: Host-associated > Plants > Roots > Rhizosphere ...
GGGGTACTTCTTGACGTCCCAGTCGTCCGGGTCGACGTTCCAGCCCAGCGGCTTCATGCCGAGCTCCTTGGCGACCTCGACCGACTGCGGAGTGAAGTTGCCGCCCGGCGCGCGGAAGTATGCGATCTTGGCGTCGGGCACGGCTCGGTGGATCTCGTCGTTGGTCGCCTGCAAATCGGCGCGAATGGCGTCAACCGACTTCTTGCCCAGGTGGATGTCGTGTTTCCACGAATGGTTGCACAGCGTATGACCGTCGGCGACGATCTGCTGAACATAGTCGTGGTACTTCTGGACATTGACGCCAATCAAACAAAAGGTCGCCTTGACGTGGTATTGGCGGAGCAGAGCCAAGATCTGCGGAGTGTAGGGACCGGGCCCGTCATCGAAGGTCAGCGCCACCGCGTTCGAGCCGGTCTTGAGCTGGCCCAGCCTGAGGTTCTCGACGGCCGGCCCGGCAACCGAGGGCGAGGTCGACGGGGAGGCGGGCGGCGTCGACGGGGCCGAGGGCGACGTCGATGGGGCCGGCGGCGAGTGCTTTGAACCGGGCCGACCGGGCGTGTTGTCCACCGGGTTGGTCCCGCTGCGCCCCTGAGCGGCCGCCGGGCGCGCGGCGTGCCAGGTCGCGCCTGGCGTTGCCGAGTCGCCGCAGCCGGCCAGGGCCAGCAGCGCGGCGCCGGACAGCGCACACAGGGCGAGCAGTGGACGGCGCACCATGGAAAATCTCCGGGGGGTCGGATTCCGGGTGGACCGCCAACACGCTAATCGACCTTTGTGTGCGCCTTCTACCCCGAATGAGATTTGGCACGAACAAAGGAGACAGGAAATAAGAAAGAATTAAGGGTACGTGGGGTAGGCAGTCAGTTGGGTGATCGCTTCGTTCAGTGACAGCGGCCGGTTGACCTCGGCGGGTAGCTCGGCCGGATCCCAGCCCGGGCCACCGGCCGCGAGGACGAGCGGCCGGTTGCGCTCGGCGAGGACCGTTTCGAGCTGGTCCGGATCGCCGGTCGACCGATCGTGTGACCAGACGAGCAGGGCGCTCGGCCCAGTCCGCCGGACGGCGGCGAGGAGGGCGGAGGTGGGCACCCGGGCACCGAGCATCCGGACCGGCACGCCGGTGGCCGCGAGGGCGGCGGCGAGTGCCTCGACCGGCAGGCTGTGCTGCTCCTCGTCGGCGCAGGCCAGCATGATCCGCAGCGGAACGGTCGGCGACGGCCGGGGAACCGCGCTCAGCGCGGCCGAGATGCACGTGGAAAGCAGGTGCTCGACCTCCACGAGCCCGCCGGTCGCCGCGTGCCGGTCGCCGATCCAGGTCAGGACCGGGAGCAGCACCTCGTCCCAGGCGACGACCACGCCGAGCCGCCGGACCGCCTGAGACACGATCTGGCGGATGACCGGCGCGTCCAGCCGTAAGGCGGCGCGCTCCAGCCCCCGTATCGACGGCTGGACGTCATCCGGCGTGACCTCGACGGTCGCGGTCGGGCGCTGCTCGGGTCCGCGGGTCGCCCAGCGCGCCGCCTCGCCTGGCGCGACCCCGGCCGCGATCAGCCGCTGCATGGTCTCCAGCCGCTCGATGTCCTGCTCGGTGTAGCGGCGGTGTTGGCCGGGCTCATGCAGGCTGGGCCCGAGGCCGTAGCGCTGATGCCAGGTTCGCAGCGTGGTCACGGCGACGCCGAGGCGGCGAGCCACCGTTCCCGCCGAGTATGCCGAAATGTCCCACCGAGGCGGCCCTGTCACCTTGGCCCCTGGTCGCGCTGCAGTGGGCTTCTACCGAGCGTCGTCCGAGGAGACCCCGCAGGCTCGGCTCGTGGTCCAGCCGCCCGACGGCCAGCGGCGGCGCTCACGAATCGCGCAGTCCCGCGACCCGCAGCGAGAACGTGTCGACCACGCCGCCCAGCCAGGGCGCGAACCGGTCCTCGTGCACGCTGAGCTCGGTCGCGAGGTCCGCCGGTGAGACCCAGGTCACGGTGGCCACCTCGTCGGGGTCGGGGTGCACGGGAGTCGCCGGGTCGAGACGGCCGAAAAGGACGTGGTCGTATTCGTGCTCGACCCGTCCGGTCGCCGGGTCGAGGGCGTGGTAGAGGTGGACGCCGACCTCGGTCAGCGGCACGGCCGCGAGGCCCAACTCCTCGGCCAGCCGGCGCCCGGCGGCGACGGTCACCGGCTCGGCCGGCTGTGGGTGGCCGCAGCACGCGTTGGCCCAGCGCAGGGCGAAGCGCGTCTTGACCGCGGCCCGTTGCTGCAGCAGGATCCGCCCCCCGTCGTCGACCAGCACGACCGAGAACGCCCGGTGCAGTCGGCCGGGGGCGCGGTGGGCCTCGTCCACAGTGGACGACCCGATCGGCCGCCCGGCCGGGTCGACGAGCTCAACCAGGTGGGCTTCGCGAGTGGTCATCGTGCGGCTCCCGTCACCCGCTCGGCCGCCAACCGGCCGGAGATCAGCACCATCGGCACCCCGACCCCAGGCTGCGTGCCCGAGCCGACGAACACCACATTGTCGAGCGCCGGGTGCAGGTTACCGGGGCGGAACGGCCCGGTCTGGCGGAACGTGTGCGCGGCCGCGAACGGCGTGCCGCCGGCCAGGCCCTGGTCGGCCCAGTCGGCCGGGGTGACGAACCGCGACACCTCGATCCCGTCGCCGAATCCGACGTAGCCGCGCTGCTCGAGCGTGGCGATGAGCTCGCTGCGGTAGGTCCCGGCCAGCGAGCCGCGCCAGTCGAGCCGGCGGCCAAACTGTTGAGTATCCAAGTTGGGCGTCGGGGCAAGCACGTAATAAGTGTGCTTCCCCTCCGGGGCCAGCGCCGGATCGGTCCGGGTCGGGTTGGTCACCAGCAGCGACGGGTCGCTCATCAGCCGGCCCTGGTTGATGACCTCGTCGAACGCCGAGCGCCAGGACCGTCCAAAGTGGATATTGTGGTGGGCGATGTCGGCGTAGCCCTGGGACGAGCCGGCGTGCAGCACGACACAGGAGGGCGAGTAGCGCAGCGGCCGCATCCTCGCCGGTGGGAGCAGGTCGCGGTAGGCGACCGGCAGGTCGGGGTTGAGGACGACCACGTCGGCCGGGATCCGTTGGCCGTCCTCGAGCAGCACGCCGGTGGCCCGGCCGCCGCGCACCTCGACCCGCGTCACGTGGGCGCCGTATTGGATGGTGACCCCGTGCTTCTCGGCGACGCCGGCCAGCGCTCGTGGCACGGCGTGGATGCCGCCACGCGGGAAGTAGACCCCGGCGACCGAGTCGAGGTAGGCGATTACCGCATAGAGCGCGAGCGCCTGGTGGGGCGCGACCCCCGCATACATCGCCTGGAACGAGAAGATCCGTCGGGTGCGTGGGTCCCGGAAGAAGCGGTTGATCAGCGGCTGCAGCCGGCCGAACCCGCCGGCCAGGGCGAGCCGCACCAGGTTGGCCGTGAGCAGGTCGCGCGGGCCGTCGAGGTTGCGGTCGATGAAGTCGTCCCGCTCGAGCCGCCACAGCCGGCGCGTGTGGTCGACGAAGCGCAGATAGCCGTCGGCCTCCCGGGGGCCGCAGACTCGGGCAACCTCGCCGGCCATCCGGGCGGTGTCGGCGATCACATCGAGCGTCGAGCCGTCGGCGAAGTGGGCCCGGTAGGCCGGGTCGAGCTTGGTGAGGTCCAGCCAGGCCGTCAGGTCCTCGTCGACCGTGGCCAGCACGTCGGCGACGAGCGAGGGCATGGTCAGCACGGTCGGGCCGGTGTCGAACTCGTAGCCGTCGAGCGCCAGCCGTCCGGCCCGGCCGCCCGGCCCGTCGTCCCGCTCGAGGACGGTGACCGTCCGGCCGGCCCCAGCCAGGCGGATTGCGCAGGCCAACCCGCCGAGGCCGGCGCCGACCACGACGACCCGCTCGGTTGGACCACTCACCTGTCGCGCCACTGAAGACCCCAATCCGCTAGCCGTATGCCGAAGCATAGCGTAAAGTTGCGTCGATTGTTGCGTCGATTTGTGGGTAGGCGAACGCCATGGAACCGACCGAGGAGCCGCTTGCCGGCGCCTATGAGCGCTGTCGTGAGCTGCACAAACGCCACGGCCGCACCTACTATCTGGCCACTCGCCTCCTTCCTGCCTGGAAGCGGCGGCACGTGCACGCGCTCTACGGATTCACCCGCTATGCCGACGAGATCGTCGACCGCACCGAGGAGCTGCCGCCCGCCGAGCGCGCGCGCAAGCTCACGGCCTGGTCGGCCATGTTCCTCGGCGGTCTCGAGGGCCGCCCGACCGACGATCCGCTGCTGCCGGCCGTCCTGCACACGATCCAGGTCTTCGACATCGACCGCGATGACTTCCGCTGCTTCCTTGGCAGCATGGCGATGGACCTGACCGTCACCGACTACGAGACCTACAGCGACTTGCTCGGCTACATGGAGGGCTCGGCCGCCGTGATCGGCACGATGATGCTGCCGATCCTGGAGTCGAGCGATCGGGCGGCCGCCCGCGAGCCGGCGCGCCAGCTCGGCCTCGCGTTCCAGCTGACCAACTTCATCCGCGACGTCGCCGAGGACCTCGACCGCGGCCGCATCTACCTGCCGGCCGAGGACCTGGCCGCGTTCGACGTCACCCGCACCGACCTCGAGCGAGCCCGGTTCGCAAAGGCGAGCAGCGCCAAGATCCGCGAGCTCATCGCCTTCGAGGTGCAGCGGGCCCGCGCGCACTACCTGGCCGCGGCGCCCGGGATCCCGCTGCTCGCGCCGAGTTCCCAGGGCTGCATCCGCGCTGCCTACCACATCTATGGGGGCATCCTCGACGAGATCGCGCGGCTGGGCTTCGACGTCTTCATCCGCCGGGCGACCGTGCCCAACCGCCGCCGCCTGGCCCACGCGCTCGGCTCGCTGCTGGCCCGCCCGGGCACGCCGGTCGACTTGCCCGGCCCGGTGCCCGATCCGGCGCTGACGCCGCGGGCCGCTGCCCTTTCGGCCGCGGTTTTTCCACTTGTACCGGCGCAGCGCGCCGCCGGCGCGCAGTCACAGGTCGTGGCGTGAGGGCCCCTGCGCGGCCGGGCGGCGTGGTGGGCATCGCAGTGCGATCGGGCGGCGTCGTGAGGGCCCCAGTGCGACAGGAGGCCGTCGTGAGAGCCGCAGTGCGAAGAGACGGCGTCATGGGCGCCGCAGCGCGATCGGGCGACGTCGTGAGGGCCCCAGCGCGGCCGGAGGGCGTGCGCGCCACAGCGCCCAGCGCCGCGGACGAGACGGCCGGCAAAGGCACGCGGCAGCGCGACCGGGAGGCTGCATGAAGACGGCCATCGTCCTGTTCACCCGGGATCTGCGCGTGCACGACAACCCGGCCCTGGCCGCCGCGTGCCGGGCGGCCGAAGAGGTCATCCCGGTCTTCGTGCACGATCCCAAGCTCAACCCGGGACGCAACCGCGCCCGGTTCCTCGACGAGTGCCTGGCCGACCTCCGCGGCGCGCTGCGGGACCGCGGAGGCGACCTCGTCGAGCTGCGCGGCGACCCGGTGCACGAGGTCATGCGGCTGGCCAAGGAGCACGACGCCGAAGGGATCGGGGTCGCGGCCGACTTCAGCGCGTACGCGAAGGGAAGGCAACGACGGCTGGCCGAGGCGTGCGAGACCGAGCGGGTCGCGCTGAAGGTTTTCGCCAGCCTGACCGTCGTCCCGCCCGGCGAGCTGGTCCCCGCCGGTGGTGGCCACTACAAGGTCTTCACCCCCTATTGGCGCGCCTGGCAGGCGACGAGGTGGCGGGACGTCGAGGCGGCCCCGCGCCACCTCACGTTGCCCGAGGGACTGCAGTTCCCGCCGTGCACGGGAAAAAAGGGGGAAACGGCCGGGCGTGAACGGCTGGCGCAATGGGTTCGCCACCTGGCGGACTATGAAGAAGGTCATGACGACCTGCCCGGTGACCGCACGTCGCGGCTGAGCCCATATCTGCACCTCGGCTGCCTGTCGGCCCGTGAGGTGGCCGCCCGGGTCGAAGGGAAGGAGGGCGCCGAGCCGTTCGTGCGGCAGCTGTGCTGGCGTGACTTCTACCACCAGGTGCTCAACGCGTTCCCGGCCTTGCGGCACCGGGCTTATCGGGCCAGCGCCGAGGACAAGTGGCGCACCGACCGGCACGCGCTGGACGCCTGGAAAGAGGGCCAGACCGGGATTCCGGTCGTCGACGCGGGCATGCGGCAGCTCGCGCGCGAGGGCTGGATGCACAACCGGGCTCGGCTGGTGACCGCCTCCTACCTCACCAAGCACCTGCACATTGACTGGCGGGCCGGCGGCGACCACTTCTTCGAACTCCTGCTCGACGGCGACGTGGCCAACAACTACGGCAACTGGCAGTGGGTGGCCGGCACCGGCAACGACACCAAGCCCTACCGGCGGTTCAACCCGACCCGGCAGGCCGAGCGGTTCGACCCGGACGGTGCCTACGTGCGCCGTTACGTGCCCGAGCTGGCCGGCATCGAAGGCAAGGCCATCCACGAGCCTTGGAAACTTCCCGCAGGTGTCCGAAGAAAGCTGCGCTATCCCGAGCCGCTACAGCTTCCCTAGCAGTTTGTCGAGCGCGCCCAGGAGTGCCTCGGGGTTGGCGTAGACGCCGGCCGCGCCCGCGTCGAGGAGTTCCGCCTCGCTGATCCCGCCACAGGTCACGCCGACGCACGGGATGTCGAGCGCGTTCGCCGCCCGGACGTCCCAGACCGTGTCGCCGACGAAGACGACGTCCTCCGGCTGTAGCTTGGCCCGCTCGAGCGCGACCTGCACGATGTCCGGGGCCGGCTTGCTGGTCGGCGCGTCGTCGGCGCCGGTCACGGTGTCCACAATGGCGTCGGCGTCGAGCGCCCGGCGCAGGGCCGCGAGCTCCGGGGCGGCGGCCGACGACGCGAGGACTACGCGCCGTTCGCGGTCCTTCACCGCCTGCAGCAGGTCACGGGCGCCGGGCGTGGGGCGCAGGCTGTCCCAGTACACGCCGAAAAGCGTCGAATGGGCCGTGCGGATGGCATCGTCGTCGGACGTGTCCCGGTCGTCGCCGAGCAGGTGGTCGAGGATCCGGTCGCTGCCCATCCCGATGGCGCGATGGATGCGCGCCGTCTCGACGTCCTGGCCGTGCTGGCGAAGCGCCTGCCACCAGGCCGTGCAGTGCAGGTAGACGGTATCGACGAGGGTGCCGTCGACGTCGAAGATCACGCCCTTTGTCATGATCTGTCGTTACCCGCCCGGAGCCAAATGAACCGGGGCGCCGACCTGTCGCCGCGAGGTGGCACAGAGGCCCCGCGGGGGTCGCGCCCCGGCGTGCGGGCGGAGGTGTGACACCTCCGCGCACACCTGGCCCAACGCGTGGCCGGACGAACGGTTACGGCCGCCTCCACATTGGACCATTCGGGCACCCTCGCCCATCCCTTGCATCAGCGAAATATGAAAGGCGTACATCTTCCATGTTGGGTGCACCACATGGCATGTTGTGCTGCAGGTATTCGGCGGAGGCAATATGACTGCCCTCCGCCGATCGGCCTTTCCCCCGTTCCGCAACGAATCCCCCGATTCGCAACAAGCCACCCCACCCGAAAGGGGGCAGGATGAGCCGACGGAGATGGGTGCCCGCCACATTGGCGGTCGCACTTGTTCCGCCATTGCTCGTGATTGGTGCCGCCGGACCGAGCCAAGCCGGGCCGGTCCAGGTCGGCAACTACAAGATGGTGCAGAACCTGCAGCCCGTTGGACAGGTATCGGCCACCAAGTCACCGACCAGCCGGTTGGCCCAGACCGACAAGTCATTGTTGAACCGCACCGACAGCACGCCGGTGTCGATCGCGGTGAAACTCGCCTACGACTCCACCGCGACCTATGAGGGCGGAGTCGCCGGATATGCCGCGACGAGCCCGGCGGTCACCGGAAAGGCCTTGTCCCGCAGTTCGGCCGAACTGCGCTACGAGGACCACATCGCCGGCCTGGAGAACTCGTTCCTCGGCACGTTGAAGAAGCGCGTCCCGAATGCGAAGGTCGGCCAGCATCTGCGAACCGTCTACGGCGGCGTCGCGCTCACCGTGCCGGCCAACAAGGTCAAGGACATCCTGTCGATCCCCGGCGTCGTGGCCGTGCAGAAGGACTCGGTCAGCCAGCCGCAGACCGACTCCAGCCCGGCGTTCATCGGCGCCACCCAGCTCTACCCGAAGCTTGGCGGCACGGCCAACGCGGGCAAGGGTGTCATCTTCGGCTCGCTGGACACCGGCGTGTGGCCGGAGCACCCGTCGTTCGCCGACAACGGCAACCTCGGGGCGCCCCCGGCGACCACCGACGGTCACGCTCGCGTCTGTGACTTCGGGGACAACCCGCTGACGCCGGCGAACGACCCGTTCCAGTGCAACCACAAGCTCATCGGTGGCCAGCCGTTCCTGGCCACGTACCAGGCCGTCAACCCGGGCAACCCGGAGGTCTACACGACCGCGCGCGACTCCAACGGGCACGGCTCGCACACCTCTTCGACCGCGGTCGGCGACCCGGTCGCCTCGGCCAAGGTCTTCGGCGTCGAGCGCGGCCCGATCAACGGCATCGCGCCCGGCGCGTGGCTGATGGTCTACAAGGTCTGCGGCCTGCTCGGTTGCTACTCAACTGACTCGGCGGCGGCCGTCGGCCAGGCCCTCGTGGACGGCGTCAACGTCGTCAACTTCTCGATCGGCGGCGGCAACACGCCGTTCACCGACGTGGTGGAGCTGGCGTTCCTCGACGCGTACGCGGCCGGTGTCTTCGTCGCGACCTCGGCCGGCAACGACGGTCCGGGCGCGTCGACGAGTGGTCACCTGTCCCCGTGGGTCACCACGGTGGCGGCGTCCACTCAGAAGCGGGAGTTCGACTCGACGCTGACCGTCACGTCCAGCGACGGCGCTTCGGCGACGTTCGTCGGCGCGTCGATCACGGCGGGTGCCGGTCCGGCACCGTTGGTGCTGGCCTCGGCCGCGCCGTATAGCGACGTGTTCTGCGGGCACGCGGCGCCACCGGGAACGTTTGCCGGCAAGATCGTGGCCTGCCAGCGCGGCGGCACGGTCAACGGCGAGCCGATCGGCCGGGCCCAGAAGGGCTTCAACGTCGCCCAGGGCGGCGCGGCCGGCATGATCCTCTACAACCTGCCGCTGGCCGACACCGAGACCGACAACCACTTCCTGCCGGCGGTGCACCTGGCCGACGGCACGGCGTTCCTCGCGTTCGCCAACGGTCACCCGGGTGTGACCGCGTCCTTCACCGCCGGCCAGAAGGTCACCGGTCAGGGCGACGTCATGGCCGCGTTCTCCTCGCGCGGTCCGGGCGGCAACTTCATCAAGCCGGACATCTCCGCGCCCGGCGTGCAGATCCTCGGCGCCAACTCGCCCACTCCGGACGAGGTTGCGGGCGGTCCGGCTGGGCAGTACTACCAGGCGATCGCCGGCACCTCGATGGCCTCGCCGCACATCGCCGGCTCGGCCGTCCTTGAGAAGGCTCTGCACCCGACGTGGACGCCGGGCCAGATCAAGTCGGCGCTCATGACAACCGCGACGACCAAGGTCGTCAAGGAGGACCTGACCACGCCGGCCGACCCGTTCGACTTCGGTTCGGGTCGGGTGCAGGTGAACCTGGCCGCCAACCCGGGCCTCACCTTCGACGAGACCGCGGCGCGCATGGCCGCCCTGGGCAACGACCCGGTGCAGGCCGTGCAGCTCAACATCGCGTCGGTGAACGCCCCGGTCATGCCGGGCACGCTGACCGCGATCCGCACGGCGACCAACGTCACGGACCGGACGCAGTCCTACAAGGTCCAGACGACGGCGCCGAAGGGCGCGAGCATCACGGTGTCGCCGAGCAGCTTCTCGGTGGCCCCGGGCAAGTCGGTCAAGCTGAGCATCACCATCAAGTCCAGCGCGCCGGAGGCCCAGTACTTCGGCCAGGTGCGCCTGGTGCCGCAGAAGGGCGGCCTGCCGACCCTTCACCTGCCGGTGGCCTACATCACCAAGCAGGGCGACGTGAAGATGACGCAGACGTGTGACCGCACCGAGGCCCACCTGCTGCAGACGACCACCTGCACGGTGTCCGCGCAGAACACGTCGTTCATCGACACGACGGCCGACTTCTCCACCTCGACGTCGCTGAACCTGCCGATCATCGGCACGAACGGCGCGTCGCAGACCAGCCTGTTCAAGGCGGAGAAGAAGGGGGCGACGCTGGCCGGGGCCAAACCGGGCACGCCGTCCATCGCGCCGGCTGCCGGCACGGCGAACGGTTATGTCCCGCTCGACCTGTTCGGGATCACGCCCTCCGCGGTCGGCGACGAGCAGTTCTTGAAGTTCAACACGCCGGCCTACAAGTACAACGGCGTCACTTACACCGGGGTGTCGATCGACTCCAACGGATACGTGGTGCCCGGTACCGATGCGACCAGCGAGGACAACGACTGCTGCACGGTGCCGCCGATCCCCAACCCGGCACGGCCGAACAACGTGCTCGCGCCGTACTGGACCGACCTCAACGGTGCGGGAGCGCCCGGCGTCTACGTGGCCGTGCTGAGCGATGACGCCGGCAACTCGTGGATCGTCATCGAATGGCGAGTGTTCGTGTTCGGCACGAACATCCTCCGCCCGTTCCAGCTGTGGCTCGGTGAGGGCGCGACGCAGGACATCACGTTCGCGTACGACCCGGCCAACCCGCCGGTCGACCCCAACGGTCAGCCGTACCAGATCGGTGCCGAGAACGTAAACGGCACCGGCGGTCAGGGCCTGCCGGCGGGTACTCTGCCGACCGATGACCTGCGCGTCACCAGCACCGACCCGGTGCCGGGGGCGACGGTGTCCTACACGGTGACCACGCTGGCCATCCTCCCGGGTGACGGCAAGGTCACGACCTCGATGAACACTCCGGCGGTGCCGGGGACCACGGTGGTCTCGAACACCGTGAAGGTGTCGTTGCACCGTTAGTTTGTTTGTTCAGCGGCGAGGGGACGGCTTCCGTGGAGGCTGTCCCCTCGTCTACCGTCTGGGCATGCGTACGTTCGCGAACCCGGAAGAGCTGTCCAAGGCGGTCGGCGAGCAGCTCGGCTACAGCGAGTGGCACCAGATCGACCAGGATCGAGTCAACGGCTTCGCCGACGCGACCGACGACCACCAGTGGATCCACGTCGATCCGGAGCGGGCCAAGGCAGGCCCGTTCGGCACCACGATCGGGCACGGCTTCCTGACCCTGTCGCTGGTCCCGGTGCTGGCCGGCGAGGTCTACCGGGTCGAGGGCGTGCGGATGGGCATCAACTACGGGCTCGACAAGGTCCGCTTCCCGGCCCCGCTGCCGGTCGGCAGCCGGGTCCGGGCCGGCGTCGAGCTGGTCTCGGCCGACCCGTCCCCGGACGGCGGCACCCAGGTCAAGTGCAAGATCACCATCGAGCGCGAGGGCGGCGACAAGCCGGTCTGCGTCGCCGAGAC
>Ga0070683_100004615_pt1 | contig 11381 bp, 10 predicted proteins | sample KBSC713LmetaG_FD_64662 | JGI IMG/M metagenome (GOLD analysis project Ga0070683, IMG submission 64662) | Corn rhizosphere microbial communities from Kellogg Biological Station, Michigan, USA - KBS C7.1-3L metaG | ecosystem: Host-associated > Plants > Roots > Rhizosphere ...
GGCTGCGGGTTGTCCGGGTGCACGTCGAAGTACTTCGCCATGCGCAGACCCTAGAAGCCAGCGATCGTTTCGGCCATGGCGAGCAGCGCCGCGTCACCCCCGGGCGCGCCGACGAGTTGCGCACCGACCGGCAACCCGCCCGGGTTCGGGATCGGGATCGACAGCGCGGGCAGCCCGAGCACGCCCCACAGGGCGTCGTGGGCGAGCAGGGCGTCGCGCGGCGACGTCCAGCCGCCGCCGATGTCGGTGTCGCGCGCGCCGATCGGCGGCGCCAGCACGGGCACCGTCGGCAGGATCAGGACGTCGACGCCGGCGAGCCGCTCCGCCGCCGCCGCGCGGACCTCGCAGAGCCGGCGGACCGCCGGCTCGTACGCGTCGGCGGTGACGGCCGCCGCCACCTCGAGACGCTGCAGGGTCTCCGGCTGGAACAGGTGCGGCGCGGTCGCCCGCCGTTCGCGGTGGATCGCCGACGCCTCGTAGGACTGCACGGTGACGTACAGCGCGTGCAGGTCGGCGGCGTCGGGGATCGCGACCGGGACCACCCGCGCGGCGCGCGCCGCGAGCGACGCCACGAAAGCGTCGAAGGCCGCCCGAACGGCGTCGTCGAGCCGGTCGAACCACGGGTCGGTGACCAGCCCGACCCGCAGGTCGCCCGCGAACGGTGCCGACACCGGCGCCGCCGGGGCGCCGGCCAGCACCTGCCAACCCGCCGCCGTGCCGGCCACGTCCGCGGCCAGCACGCCGACGGTGTCCAGCGAACCCGACAGCGGGAACACCCCGTCCGTCGGCACCGTCCCGAAGGTCGGCCGGATGCCCGCGATGCCGCACAGCGCCGCCGGGATGCGCACCGACCCGCCCGTGTCGGTGCCGACGGCGAGCGGCACGAGCCCGGCCGCGACCGCGGCGGCCGATCCGGCGCTGGAGCCGCCGGTCATCCGGGTCGGATCGTGCGGGTTGCGGACCGGGCCGTCGGCGGACACGTCGCCGGTGGGGCCGTACGCGAACTCGTGCGTGCCGGTCTTGCCGACGACGATCGCGCCGGCCGCCCGCAAGCGGGTCACCACCTCGGCGTCGCCGGCGGGAACGTGGCCCGCGAAATGGCGCGAGCCCATCGTGGTGGCCACCCCGGCAGTGTCGACGATGTCCTTCACCGCGACCGGCAGGCCGTGCAGCACGCCCCTGTCGGCGCCTCGCGACAACTCCTCCTGCGCCAGCGCCGCCGCCCGCAGCGCGCCGTCGGCGTCGACCCGCACGAACGCGTTGAGCGGGCTCGCCGCGATCGCCTCGATGCTCCGGCGCACCAGCGTGACCGGGTCGGTGTCGCCCGCGCGGATCAGCCGCGCCGCCTCGTGCAGCGTCAGCGCCGAGAACGGGCCGGACATCACAGGAACCGGGCGACGAGACCGAGCGGCGCGACCCGCATCAGGACGCCCAACGGCACCCACGGCCAGGCCGGCACCATCGCGTCGCGGCGTTCCCGTTCGATGGCCCGCACGATCGACGCGACGCCCTTCTCGGTGGAGACCATCAGCTTGTTGCGCGGGTCGGGCCGGTTGCCCTCGGACACGATGTACCCGGGGTAGATCGTCGACACCCGGATCGGCGTGCGGAGCAGGTCGGCGCGGATCCCCTCGGCCAGGGCCGCGACGCCCGCCTTGGCGGCGCCGTACGTCGTCATGTGCCGAGGCAGCCCGCGCACGGCGCTCATCGACGACATGACCACGAGGTGCCCGGCCGAGCGGGCCCGGAACAGCTCGATCGCCGCCTCGCACTGGGCCAGCGCGGCGACGAAGTTCAGCGACACGTTGGCCGAGTTGTCGGCGAAACCGCCGGTGCCGATCGAGCGGCCCTTGCCACCGCCGGCGTTGACGATGACACGATCGAGGCCGCCGAGCCCGCCCAGGTCGTCGTCGAATGCCTTGAACACCTCGAAGACCTGCTGGTGGTCGGTGACGTCGAGTTGGCGCACCGCCACCGTGACACCGGGGTGGGCGGCGAGGATGTCGGCGCGCACCGCCTCCAGGCGGTCCAGCCGGCGCGCGGCGAGGGCGAGGTTGCGCCCGCGCGCGGCGAACTCGTGGGCCATCCGTTCGCCGAGCCCCGCGCTCGCGCCGGTGATGAGGATGTTGGTCCGCTGCGGCATGGCAGGCAGGATAGCGGCGCTCGGGCCGGCGGGCTCCGTGAAGCTGGCCGCCGGCCCCATTGAGCCGCGTCGACGGTCGCGCTATATTACGCCGGACGATATAACGCGCGACGACTGTTCGGGCGGTGGGCATGAACGGACGCACCGCGATCCGGTTCGGGTTGCTGGCCCTGGCGGCCCTGGCCGCGGCGCTGCTCGCGGTCGCGCTGCGCCGCTATCCCAGCCTGCTGCGGCCCGACCCACCGACGATCACACTGCTGGCGCTGGCCGGGCTCGGCCTCGCGGTCGCCGCGATGGCCGCGACGGCGGGCGTTCGGGCCGACGGCCCGCTGTGGCGCGCCGCCCGCCGCGACGGCGTCCGATGGGGCGTGCTGTTCGGAGCGCTCTGGGTGGTGGAGATGGTGGTCGCCAACGTCGGGTACGGCTGGGGCCGCTGGGCCGTCGTCCCGTACTTCGCCGCGACCTGGTCGGTCTGGCTGCTCACCGCGTACGCCGGCGCGCGGGCAGCCCGCCGGCACCGGCGCGTCTGGGTGGGCACGCTGGTGGGCACGTGGAGCGGTCTGGTCAGTGGCCTGATCGGCCTGATCACCATGCAGGCGCTGGCGCTCACGGAGATGCCGCTGCTGCTGCTCGATCCGCAGAACCTGGCCGAGTTCCGCGGAGCCGGCGATCTCGCCGCCGCGATCGCGGGCGACTTTCTGGCCGGCGGGATCATCCATCTGGTGGTGATCGGGCTCGTGGTCGGCAGCGGGTTGGCGAGCATCGGCGCCGCGGTGGGCGCGGCGCTGCCGCCCGCTCCGGCCGTCGCCGTGCCGGCCGCGGGTAGGTGACGCGTGGAACTCGACGGCCTGGGCCGCTTCGCCGACCCGGCGGTGCTGATCCTCAGCAGCCTCGCCGGTAGCTCCCGGCACGGCTACGCGCTCATCAAGGACATCGAGGAGTTCGCTGGGGTGACGCTCGGTCCGGGCACGCTCTACGGGGCGCTGGCCCGGCTGGAGGAGCGGCGGCTCATCGAGTCGTTGCCGCCGGAGGAGCGGCGCCGGCCGTACCGGATCACCGCCGCCGGGGCCGCGGCGCTGGGCGCGTACCTGCGTCACGCCGCCGCCATCGCGACGGTGGGGCTGCGCCGCCTGCGGGAGTCGACGTGACCAGGCTGGTCCGGTTCTACCCGCGCTGGTGGCGGAAGCGGTACGGCGCCGAGTTCGCCGCCCTGCTGGCGGATCTGCGGGCCGAGGGCCGCGGCCGCTGGCGGCTGGGCGTCGACGTCGTGGCCGGCGCGCTCGACGCGCGCCTGCGCCCACCGCCGGCCGCCGGTCCCGGCCGGATCGCCGCCTCGATCGGGGCCCGCGCCGGCGTGCTGGCCGCCGTTCCGATCGCGACAGTCGTCGTGGTGAGCAACGTCGTGCGCCCGTCCCCGGGCGACGACTCGGCCGCCGTGCTGACAGGTTACGTCGCGATCATGCTGGTGCTCGCCGCGGCGGGGTTCGTCGCCGGGCGGCGGGTCCGGGCGCCGATCGGGCCGCCGGTGGCCGGCGCCGTCGCCGGAGCGGTGATCGCCGCGCTCACGATCGCGACGTTCGCCGTGGTGGACAACGCGTTCCTCGACGTCGTCGGGCGCCAGCAGGTGAAGGTAGACGGGCTGGCACACAGCCACCTGACGTCGATGCGGTTGTACGTCAACCTGACGCTGGCCGTCGCCGCCGGGGTCCTGGCGCCGGTGCTGACCGGATGCGGCGCCGCGCTGGGTGCGCTCGGCGGCCTCGCTGCCCGCGGCCGGTCAGCGCCCGGCTGACTCCCGCTTCATGGCCGCCGTGTGCGCGGTGGCCTCGGCGGCGGCCCGTTCCGCGTCGCGGGCGCGGATCGCCTCGACCAGCCCGGAGTGGTCCATCGGGTCGGCCGTGTCGAGCGCGGCGGGGACGTGCGCGCGCAGCGAGTCGCGGATCACCTGGCCGAGGTCGGCGTAGAGGGCGAGCAGCACCTCGTTGCGCGCGGCGGCCACCACCGCCTGGTGGAACGCGGCGTCCGCGTCGACGAAGGCGTCCCGGTCGCCCGAGGCCCACGCCTGCTCGCGCCGCCGCAGCAGCGCTTCGAGGCGGCGCAGGTCGGCCGCCGTGCGCCGGGCCGCGGCGAGGCGCGCGGCCGTCGCCTCCAGGGCACCGCGCAATTCGACGACGTCGTGCTGCGGCGCCGCGGCGAACCGCCGACCCATGACGGCGGCAAGCTCGGACGTGGCGACGACGTAGGTGCCCGAGCCCTGCCGGATGGCGAGCAGCCCGTTGTGGGCGAGCGCCCGCACCGCCTCGCGCACGGTGTTGCGCGCCACGCCCAGCCGCTCGACCAGTTCCGGCTCGGTCGGGATGCGCGAGCCCACCGCCCACTCGCCGGAGGTGATCTGGTGCCGCAGCCGCGCGATGACCTCGTCGCAGAGTGACGACCGTCTCGGCACCGGTCCGTAATTCATCCCATCATTCTATGATTGCCGGGTGACAGTGGGCGCCCGGGTCGAGGCGGCGCGCGTCGCGGTGGCGGCCCGGGTCGCGGCAACCGCCCGGCGTGGCGCCGGCACGCGCTGGATCGCGGCGACCGCCCTGATGCTCGCGGCGCTCAACCTGCGCCCGGCGGTCACGACGATCGGGCCGGTGCTCGCCGAGACCCGGGCCGGGCTCGGGATGAGCGCGGCCGTGGCCGGGCTGCTCGCGTCCGTGCCGGTGCTGTGCTTCGCGCTGATCGGCGGGGTGGCGCCCCGGCTCGCGCGCCGGTTCGCGCCGGCCGCCGTGGTCGCCGTCGCCACGACCATGACGGCGGTCGGCCTGCTCGCGCGGGCGCTGGCGCCGGGCGTCGCGCCGTTCCTCGCCCTGAGCGCGTTCGCCCTCGCCGGCATCGCCGTCGTCAACGTGCTGATGCCGGGCGTGGTGCGGGAGCACTTCCCGGACCGGATCGGCCCGATGACCGGCCTGTACACGACGGCGCTCAATCTCGGCGCGTCGGTGTCCGCCGCCGTCACCGTGCCGATCGCCCACGCGTTCGGTGGCTGGCGGGCCGGGGTGGGTGTGTGGGCGCTGCTCGCCGCCGTCGCCGTCGTGCCCTGGGCCGTGCTGGCCCGCGCCAGGCGCGGCGGCGCGCGCACGGTGGCCGGGCCGCCCGCTGTGGCCGGGCCGCCTACGGGTGGCGTGCCGCCGACGGCCGCCGTTCGACCCGCCGGATCGATCGTGCGCGACCGCACGGCGTGGGCGCTCGCCGGCTACTTCGGGCTGCAGGCCACCGCCGCGTACATCCTTATCGGCTGGTTGCCACAGGTGTACCGGGACGCCGGCGTACCGGCCGGCACGGCCGGCGTGCTGTTCGCCGTGACCGGGGTGCTCGGCGTTCCGTTCTCGGTCCCGCTGTCCGCCCTCGCCGGCCGGCTGCGCAGCCAGAGCGGGCTCGCCGCCTGGCTCGCGGTCGCCGGCCTGGCCGGCTACGCGTGCCTGTACCTCGCGCCGGCAGCGGCGGCGTGGCCGGCCGCGCTGCTGCTCGGCCTGTCGAACTGCGCGTTTCCGCTCGCACTGACGATGATCGGCCTGCGCGGTCGCGACGGCGCGTCGGTCGTACGGCTGTCGGCGTTCGCGCAGAGCACCGGTTACCTGCTGTCCATCCCCGGCCCGTTCGTCGTCGGCCTGCTCTACCAGCACACCGGCGGCTGGCAGCTACCGCTCGCCGTGATGGCGGGCCTGATGGTGCTCCAGTTGCTGGCCGGCGTGCTCGCCGGCCGCCCCCGCGACTAGCTTCTCCGCGATCTTGGACGTCTGCTGCGCCGGGGCGGTCGTCGGCGCCCAAGATCGCGGATAATCCGGGCGCCTCACAACCGGCCGGCCACCGCCGTGACGGTGATTTCACAGGGCGGCGACGGTCGCCGTCACCGGTGCGCAACGCCGCTCACCGACAGTGCCCGCATGACAGCGACGCTGGTACACGAGCCAACCGACGTCAGGCACCGGTGGATCACGGACTGGGACCCCGAGGACGAGACGTTCTGGGCGCGCACCGGGCGCCGGGTCGCCCGTCGCAACCTGATCTGGTCGATCGTCGTGGAGCACTTCGGCTTCTCCGTCTGGCTGCTGTGGAGCGCCGTCGCGGTGAGCCTGCCGGCGGCCGGCTTCGCGTTCTCCGTCGACCAGTTGTTCTGGCTCGTCGCGGTGCCGAACCTGGTCGGCGCGGCGATGCGGCTGCCCTACACGGCGGCGGTGGCCCGCTTCGGCGGCCGCACCTGGACGACGGCCTCGTCGGCGCTGCTGCTGATCCCGATCGCGCTGATGACGGCGTGCGTGCTGAACCCCGCCACGCCGTACTGGATGTTCCTGGTCGCAGCCACCACGGCCGGCCTCGGCGGCGGCAACTTCGCCTCCTCGATGGCCAACATCTCCTACTTCTATCCGGAGCGGCGCAAGGGCGTGGCGCTGGGCGTGAACGCCGCCGGCGGGAACATCGGCGTCGCGGTTGTGCAGTTCCTGGTGCCGCTGGTGATCGGGGTGGGCGTGGTCGGTGCCGCGCAGGGCGGCGGCCTGCACCTGCAGAACGCGCCGCTGCTGTGGCTGCTGCCGGTGCTCGCGGCGACGGCGGGCGCGTGGCTGTTCATGGACAACCTGGCCGTCACGCGGGCGCCGGTGAAGGCTCAGCTGACCGTGCTGCGTAACCGGCACACCTGGGTGATGGCCGGCCTCTACGTCGGGACGTTCGGTTCGTTCATCGGGTTCTCCGCCGCCCTGCCGCTGCTCATCAGGAGCGAGTTTCCCGAGGTCAGGGGCGTGCTGTACGCGGCGCTCGGCCCGCTCGTCGGTTCGCTGTCCCGCCCGGTCGGCGGATGGCTGTCCGACCGCCTCGGCGGCGCCCGGGTGACGGCGGCGACGTTCGTCGTCATGGCCGGCGGCGTCGGCGCGGTGCTGGCGAGCCGGGCGGCCGGCAGCTTCGGCGCGTTCCTGACCGCGTTCCTCGTCCTGTTCGTCGCGAGCGGGGTGGGCAACGGGTCGACGTACCGGATGATCCCGGCGATCTTCCGGGCGCAGGCCGTCCGGGCCTTGGGCGCCGGCCCGGACGCGCTGGCCAGGGGACGCGCGGAGGCCGCGGCGGTGATCGGCCTGGCCGCCGCGGTCGGGGCCCTCGGCGGCTTCCTCATCCCGCGCGGCTTCGGGATGTCGATCGCGCACACCGGGTCGATCGACGCCGCGCTGGTGGTGTTTCTCGCCGGCTACGGGGTGTGCGTCGCGGTCACCTGGTGGTGCTACCTGCGCACGGTGCTGGTGCGGGCGGCGCCGAACCTGGCGTGGGCCGCGGTGTGAGCCGGACGACACCGGATCACAACGCGGGGCAGGCAGCGGTGAGATCCGATTTGCATGCCGGCAACACGGCATTGTCGGCGTCGAAACCGCAGGCGGCGAGCCTGATCGGCATGGCCACCGCCGACACGCACTGTCCGTACTGCGCATTGCAGTGCGCGATGACGCTGCGCGCGTCGGCACATGGCGGGGTGACCATCGACGGCCGCGACTTTCCGACCAACCGCGGCGGCCTCTGCCAGAAGGGCTGGACCGCGGCGGACCTGCTGGACCACCCGGAGCGGCTGACCACGCCGCTGGTGCGCGACGGTGGCGAACTGCGGCCGGCCGGCTGGGCCGAGGCGCTCGACCAGGTGGTCGCGGGGATCCGCGCGATCCGGCGCGAGCACGGGCCGGACGGCGTCGCGGTGTTCGGCGGCGGCGGGCTGACCAACGAGAAGGCGTACGCGCTGGGCCGGTTCGCCCGGGTGGCGCTGCGCACCCGGATGATCGACTACAACGGGCGGTTCTGCATGTCGTCGGCCGCGGCGGCCGGCATGCGGGCGTTCGGCGTGGACCGGGGGCTGCCGTTCCCGGTCACCGACGTCGCCGCCGCCGACGCCGTGCTGCTCGTCGGCGCGAACCCGGCCGAGACGATGCCGCCGTTCGTGCGGCACCTGGCCGGCGAGCGGCTCGTCGTCGTGGACCCGCGGGCGACGCCGACGGCGCGCCTGGCCGCGCTGCACCTGCAGCCGACACCCGGCACCGACCTGGCGCTGGCGCTCGGCCTGCTGCACGTCGCGATCACCACGGGCCGCGTCGACGCGGCGTACGTGCGCCGGCGCACCACCGGGTTCGAGGCCGTGCGCAGCATCGCGGCGCAGTGGTGGCCGGCCCGCGTCGAGCGGCTCACCGGCGTGCCGGTGGCCGACCTGTACGCGACGGTCGAGCGGCTGGCCACCGCGCGGCGCGCGATCGTGCTGACCGCCCGCGGCGCCGAGCAGCACGCCAAGGGGACCGACACGGTGAGCGCGTTCGTCAACCTGGCCCTGGCGCTCGGCCTGCCGGGCCGGCCGGGATCGGGCTACGGCTGCCTCACCGGACAGGGCAACGGGCAGGGCGGGCGCGAGCACGGTCAGAAGGCCGACCAACTGCCGGGCTACCGGCGCATCGACGACCCGGCGGCGCGGGCGCACGTCGCCGCCGTGTGGGGCGTCGACCCGGCCGACCTGCCCGGGCCCGGCGTGTCCGGGTACGAACTCCTGACCTCGCTGGGCACCGCCGGCGGGCCGGCCGGGCTGCTCGTGTTCGGGTCGAACCCGGTGGTGTCCGCGCCGGGTGCGGCCGCGGTCGAGAGCCGGCTGCGGGCGCTCGATCTGCTGGTGGTGGCCGACGTGGTGCGCTCGGAAACCGCCGAACTGGCCGACGTGGTGCTGCCGGTGGCGCAGTGGGCCGAGGAGGACGGCACGCTGACCAATCTCGAGGGCCGGGTGATCCGGCGTCGCCGGCTGGCCGATCCGCCGCCCGGCGTGCGCACCGACCTGGAGGTGCTCGCCGCCCTGTCCGGCGCCCTCGGCGCTCCGACGAGCGCCGACCCTCGCACGGTCTTCGACGAGCTTCGCCGGGCCAGCGCCGGCGGACCGGCCGACTACGCCGGCATCACCTACGAGCGGGTCGACGCCGAGGGTGGCGTGTTCTGGCCGTGCCCGTCGGCCGATCACCAGGGGACGCCGCGGATGTTCCTCGACGCGTTCGCGACGCCGGACGGCAGGGCCCGCTTCGTGCCCGTCGAACACCGGCCGGCCGCCGAGGAGCCCGACGCGGAGTATCCGCTGTACCTGACGACCGGACGGGTGCTCAGCCAGTACCAGTCCGGAGCGCAGACCCGACGGATCGCCGCGCTGCCCGGTGGGCCGTTCGTCGAACTGCACCCCGACCTGGCCGGCCGGCTCGGCGTCGGCGACGGCGACCCGGTCACCGTCACCACGCGGCGCGGCACCGCGACGGCCCCGGTCCGGCTCAGCGCGGCGATCCGACCCGACACGGTGTTCATGCCGTTCCACTACGCGGGCGCGGCGCGGGCCAACACGCTCACCAACGCCGCGCTGGACCCGGTGTCGCGCATGCCGGAGTTCAAGGTCTGCGCCGCCAGGGTGGTTTCCGCATGCGGGTGATCGTGGTGGGGCACGGAATGGCGGGCGCCCGTGTGACGAGCGAGCTGTGTGCCCGCGACGCCGACGTGAAGGTCGTCGCGTTCAGCGCCGAGCCGCACCGGCCGTACAACCGGATCATGCTCTCGACGCTGCTGGCCGGCGGGGTGTGCGAGGACGACCTGGTGGTGGGCGGTCCGCCGGCCGGCGCGGACCTGCGGCTGGGCACCGCGGTGACGGCGATCGACAGGCGACGGCGGGTGGTGCTGACCGGCGACGAGGAGCACGCCTACGACGCGCTCGTGCTGGCGACCGGCTCCCGGCCGGTGCTGCCACCGGTCGACGGCCTGGATCTGCCCGGCGCGCACCCGTTCCGGACGTTGGACGACTGCCGCGCGATCGCGGCCGCATCCGGCACCGCCGTGGTCCTCGGCGGCGGGCTGCTCGGCCTGGAAGCGGCCCGCGGCCTCGCCACCCGCGGCCTGGACGTGACGGTCGTGCACGCCGCGGGCCACGTCGCCGACCGGCAGCTCGACCCGGACGGGTCCGCCGTGCTGACCCGCACGCTGGCCGGTCTCGGTGTACGGGTGCGCACCGGCGCCCGCGCCGTCGCCTGGACCGGCGCGGGGCTGCGCCTCGCCGACGGCACCACGCTGCCGGCCGCGCTGCTCGTCGTCGCGTGCGGGGTGCGGCCGGACACCTCGCTCGCCGCGGCGGCCGGCCTGGCCGTCGGACGTGGCGTGCTCGTCGACGACGAACTGCGCACCAGCGACCCGAACATCCGGGCGATCGGCGACTGCGCCGAGCACCGCGGCACCGTCTACGGGCTGGTGGCGCCCGCGTGGGAGCAGGCCGCCACGGTCGCGGCCCGGCTCACCGGCACCCCAGCCAGCTACCGCGGCTCGCGGTTGGTCACCCGGCTCAAGGCCGGCGGCATCGACCTCGCGTCGATGGGAACCGTGGCGGCGGGCCCGGACGCCGAGGTGGTCAGCTTCGCCGACCCGGCCCGCGGCACGTACGCCCGGCTGGTGATCCGCGACGACCGCATCGCCGGCGCGGTGCTGCTCGGCGACAATCCGACGGTCGGCACCATCGTGCAGCTATTCGACCGCGACGCCGAGGTGCCGGCCGACCGGCGCGCGCTGGTGCTCGGCCGGGCGCTGGGCGGCGGCGAGGCGGCCGGCACCCGCGCCGACAGCCCGGCCTTCATGCCCGACCAGGCCGTGGTGTGCCGGTGCAACGCGGTGCGCAAGGCGGCGATCGTCGGGTGCTGGCGGGCCGGTGCCCGGACGGTGGCCGACGTGGTGGCGCGGACCCGGGCCACCACCGGCTGCGGCGGCTGCGCCGACGCGGTGTGCGGCATCGTCGACTGGCTGTCCACTGTGGACTCTAACGAAGGAGTCGCATGAAGCTCGTCGTGATCGGCAACGGCATGGTGGGCCAGCGCTTCGTCGAGGCGCTGGTGGCCCGCGACACCGGACGGCGCTGGGCGGTCACCGTGCTGGGCGAGGAGAACCGCCCGGCGTACGACCGGGTGCGGCTGTCCGCGTACTTCGAGGGCGCCTCGGCGGAGGAGTTGACGCTCGCGCCGCCCGGTGTGCCGGCCGGCGTCGAGATCCGGCTCGGCGAGGCGGCGACCGCGATCGACCCGGGCGCGCGGGTGGTGAGCACGGCGCACGGCCGGTACCCGTACGACGCGCGCGTGCTCGCCACCGGATCGCGGCCGTTCGTCCCGCCGGTGCCGGGCGCCGACGGTCCGGGGCGGTTCGTCTACCGCACGCTCGACGACCTGGAGGC
>Ga0070683_100004616_pt1 | contig 11381 bp, 6 predicted proteins | sample KBSC713LmetaG_FD_64662 | JGI IMG/M metagenome (GOLD analysis project Ga0070683, IMG submission 64662) | Corn rhizosphere microbial communities from Kellogg Biological Station, Michigan, USA - KBS C7.1-3L metaG | ecosystem: Host-associated > Plants > Roots > Rhizosphere ...
GAGCGCTGTCGCATTACGGAGCGGGACAATTTCCAGCTCGTCAGCACTATCATCGTTCCCGGCCAGCCGCTGCACCTGCGTGAAAGTCTGCCGCCCCCTGGCGTGGAGCTCGTGACGGTTCGGGAGCTGGCGCCGGACTCAAAAGCGCCGCCGCCACGAGCCACGTCACAGTGCAACGCTCAATGATCCGGTGACCTTTTTTGGGCAGTTGGTCGGTGTTGAATGCATCGGCCGCCGCTCGCCCGCTAACGAGCTACGCGCGCGTGTTGGTGCCGCCCGGCGCATTCTCTCCACCACCGATGATCTGACACGGGTCGCGAGCCGGCGCTTCTTCAGCAAACATTTTCCGCGCGAGGTCGAGCGCGCCACGCGTTAAGGTCGAGCGCGCCGCGCGTTACGGGCGAGCGCTGTCGCTGATCCTGTGCGGTAGCGATTTTTTTCAAGAATGTCAACGACACCGCCGGGCACGCCGGGACACCAGGTTCTGGTGCAGTTTGGCGGACGGATCTCTCTATCGGAGCAAACACGCCGGAGGTAACCGCGTGACGGCCACTAAGCTCACCGACGGCGCGGGCTGAAACCGACGCGCCCGCGCGTTGGCGAAAACTCACGCACATTGACGCAACTCCTTGCTGTTACTGCGCTTTGTGCGCTCGAATGGTGTTCCGCCCACAGGGTTATGCACAAACTCTGTGGATAAGTGAGGCTACGCCGGGCGCGAGATTCAGGCTCATTGCGCGCGCGCTGCGTGCTCATGAGCGGCATAGGTGATCCAAAAGCCCTCAGCGAGGGTGGCAACCTTAACTCTGTTGTGTGAGACTTGCGCCCCTTCGCTCACTTCGCAGGCCCGCGGATGAAGAAGACAGGCAGCGAAACTCCGGCCAACGATTCCAAAAAAAGCGAGGCCGCACCGGCTGAGCCCGTGGAGCGCACCAGATTGCAGGCCGACGTAGCCAAGCAGCGTGTCCGTATCGCGAAAGAAGAGTTGAAACGCGCTCGTAAGCGTTTGAAGGAAGCGAAGCGCGAAGCACGCCGTGCGCGCAAGCAAGCATCCGCAGCTCGCAAGGCGTGGAAGCAGGAGCGTCGTACGGCCGCCAAGGCAAATACGACCGGCGCGGCGACCAGGACGGGGAAAGCCACCGCCACTCCCGAAAAAAAGAAAAAAGCGGGTAGGAAATCGGCCAGAGCCGGACAGCCTGCGGCGCAGAGCAAAGCGCGCAAGTCCGCGTCCACTCAGCGCAAGAAGGCTGCACCGGCGGCGAATCGCCGGCCGGCCAAAACCAACGCAATCCCAACGGCTCAGGGGAGCCCCAGGCGTGCCGCGTCGCCGAGCGCGAAGCGTACCAGGGCAAAAGCGAGCCGGACCAAAGTATCCGATCAACCAACGCCCGACGGTGTGGAAACCGAGAAGAACGCGACTGTCCAGGTCACACCAGCAGCGAGCTCAGCAGAAGTGGGTGCAACCGATAGCGGGGCCGGTGACCGAGCGGGTGACGAGGGAATCCCCAGCGGCGGCAACGGCGCCACAGCCGAGCACGGAACCTGAAGCTCGCGTACTAGTTCTGATGCAGGGCATGTGCCGCAGAGGGGGCGACGCGTGCTTCGAAGACGTAAGCAGGCGCGTCCTGCCAACAGGAGATTGATGTATGCACGATGAGCGAAGCCGTGAACAAACGGCAGGCACGAGCGCCAAAGCCCTCGACAACAGTTTACGCGTCGCGCCGTCGAGCTCACGCATGCTCGGGAGCTACCTGTCGGATGTCGAGCAGTTGCTCGATGAGCAACGCTGGGAGGCCGCCTTACGGGAGGCGCTCGATCTTCCGCAGATCGCTGTAGCATTGAGCGACGAGCATTTGAGCGCGTCGAGCGAGGGGATCAAGGCGTGGTGCGACGAATGGATCCGCCCCGTGGATCCCGATCGGAACGCTCACGGTTCCGACTACGAGCGCGCATCATCGACTGTCCTGTCACACACTGCGCAAAATGTACGGGCCAATGTTCCATCCCTGGCTTTGAAGCGCCTGCGCCTACGACGCCATGCTCGCACGCCACCCCGGGGTTTCAGCTTCGACCGCAGTGGAGCACTGGGACCGGAAGCCAACAGTACGATGGACACCTGCAGCATTCTCGTCGAAGCCGCACGGCGTTGGTACGCGCACAGCGCGGTACACGATCCAGTCGTTCAGGCCAACCTTGCGCGTCTGGCTGTCCTGCGTTGACCCGCTGAAAGGCCTCTAATACCAACTCACGTCGCTCGTAAGCGCGGAACGGGCACGAAAGCGAGCCTGAGTCTCAATCTTGCGCGCTGATCGCGGTCTCACCTCTTGTGGCGTCAGCCTCACGGTTGCGTCTACGCCTGGTGCTGAGAGCGCACCCTGGCGGGGCGTTTGTTCGCCTGCCTGAAGCCCGGCCTGAATAGCCGTTCAATCGAGGCTGGGCGAGTAGCGCCCACGAGGCAGTCTAACTAAGTCCAATAAACTGCTGATTTTGATGAGCTTACCGGCCACTTGACGTTAATCCTTGCATCGAGCCGGAGCTTGATGGAATATAGCCGCGTTCGGGGGCTCAAAACATTGAGTGACTGTTCAATGGCCCAGTCTAACGGCGGTCTGAAAGTATCCCCAACGACACGTGTTGCACGCGAACCGTTGCGTGTGGGCGTCATCCTGGCGGAGCACTTCACGCTCTCAGCCTTCGCGGTTTTCATCGATCATTTGCGACTCGCCGCGGACGAAGGCGATCGCAGCCGCCCTGTCCACGTGCAATGGTCAATCATGGCCAGCCGCCAGGAATCCGTACCAGCGAGCTGCGGCGTCATGATTGAGCCCACGAGCCGCTTCCTGCCGCCCGAATCCCTGGATTACGTGGTTGTCATCGGTGGGCTTCTCCATGCCGGCCCGCAGATCGACGAAGCCACGACCCGCTACCTGCGCGAAGTGGCCGAAACCCATGTGCCCTTGATCGGCATCTGCACAGGAAGCTTCATTCTCTGTCGGGCCGGATTGATGCGGGGACGCCGCTCATGCGTGAGCTGGTATCACTACCAGGACTTTCTGGAGGCGTTTCCCGATCACGACGTGGTGGCCGACCGCCTCTTCCTCGCCGACGGTCCGCGCATCACGTGCGCGGGTGGCGCTGGTGCGGCCGCTCTCGCCACTCACCTGATCGAGCGCCACCTCGGCTCGGCGGTCGCACAGAAAGCCAGCCAGGTGTTGTTGTTTGACAAGCCGCGCTCCGGCAGCGATGCGCAACCCCACCCGCCTCTATCGGAAACGGTGAGCGAGCCGCGCGTGCGCCGCGCGTTGCTGTTGATGGAGCAGAATCTCACACGACCTATCGCGATTGCGGCCGTTGCGGAGGAGCTCGGCATGTCGGTGCGCCAGCTCGAGCGCTTGTGCCGTGAGCATGTTGGTCTCGGACCGGCGTCGTTGTACCGGCAGTTGCGCATGCGCTATGCCAACTGGCTCATCGAGAATACCGACCGCTCGGTTACGGAGATCGCGATCGAGGCCGGCTTTGCGGACTGCGCACACTTCTCACGTCAGTTCAAAGACGCCTACGGACTTTCGCCATCGACACGCCGGCTACAGCCAAACCGGGTTTTGAGCGGCGACGCGGCACGCGCGCGCGTCTTCGAGTAGACGCAACCATAACAAGCGGATGGCGTGTCCGTTCAATCGGAAGATTGGGCACGACCGTTATCGTTGGCAGGGGCCTGTCACGGCCTCGAGGACGAGTTGGGGAGTCGTTCATGAGCTCGAAGGTCTCAATTGCGGTGGCGGCTATTCTTGGGGGCGTCTCGTGCGCAGCGCCAGCACTGGCACAGGTTGCCGCCACCACTGCTGCCCCCGCGGATACCAGCGCGGAAGCCGGAATCGCCGAGATCACGGTCACCGCGCAGCGCCGCAGCGAGTCCATGCAGAAGGTCCCGATCTCGATGCAGGCCTTTACCGCCGAAACGCTGCAGCAACTCAACGTTACGACACTCGATGACTACATCAAATACCTGCCGAACGTAACGACGGCCAACAACGGGCCGGGGCAGAACGAAGTCTTCATGCGCGGGCTGAGCGCCGGGTCGCAACCGAGCCAAGGCAGCGCTTCCACCGGCTTGTGGCCCAACGTGGCCATCTACCTGGACAACCAATCGGGTCAGCTCCCGAATCGCAACCTCGATGTCTACGCGGCGGATCTCAGCCGCATCGAGGTGCTGGAAGGCCCGCAAGGCACCCTGTATGGTGCGGGCGCCGAAGCGGGAGTGATCCGTTACATCACCAACGAGCCGAAATTGGATGCAACGGAGGTGAACGTCAAGGCCGGTTACGGCTTGACCGCCCATGGCGATCACAACACGGACGTCCAGGCCGTGTTGAACCTGCCCTTGATCACGGGCGCCCTCGGCCTGCGCGCAGTCGTTTACGACGACCGCCGCGGCGGCTATATCAACAATGTGCCTGCGACGTTCACTCGCAAGAACACCGACATCGGCATTCACTATGCGAACTACCCGGCAGCCGCTGACGGAACCTGCCCGGACGGGCAGCCGAACGGCGGCTTCTGCGTACCGCCCGGGAGTGCGTCAATTAACAATTCGGGCGTATCCGGCAACGCGATCAACCCGGTGACCTACCAGGGAATGCGCGCCGAATTACTTTACAAGATCAACGACGATTGGGACGTGCTCATCACCCAGTCGTACCAGGACATGAATTCGCAAGGCGTGTTTTATCAGCAGCCCAACGCATCCGATGGCGCAGCCTTGGGACCGCTAGAAGTCACGCTGTTCAATCCCTCCAACAATAAGGACCGATTCGAGAGCACCGCCTGGACCTTGAACGGCAAGCTAGGGGTTCTGAAGGCCGTGTACACCGGCGGTTATCTGGTGCGCAACGTCGAGCAGATCGGCGATTACACAAACTACGCACGCGGTGTGTATGCCGACTACTACCAGTGTTACGGGGGCGGAGCTCTTACGCCGACTTGCTTCTCACCAAGCGCCACCTGGCGTTCGAACGAGCGCAATACGCACCAGCAGCACGAATTCCGCCTGAGCACCCCCGATGAATGGCGGATACGCGCGATCGCCGGAGCGTTCTGGGAAAAGAACACCCTCTATGATCAGACCGGCTGGGGCTACAAGACCGTGCCCTCGTGCACCGATACCCTGACGACGGGGTGTTTCACCAACATCGGGACCGCGCCCGGGGCAAGCGTGGTCAATCCGGGCGTTCAGCCCGACAATACATCGTTCTACCAGGACACGATGCGCTCTACGAAACAGACCGCGTTCTTCGCCTCCATCGATGTCGACCTCATTCCCAAGGTCCTGACACTCACGGCCGGCACGCGCCATTTCCGCTTCGACAACTACTCGGCCGGCAGCGTTTCCGGAAGCTTCTTCTGCTTCGAGCAGGGCAATCCGGCCGGCGGCTGCCTTCTGGACAATTTCAACCTCAACGCGCAGAACCTGAAGAACACCGAGTCGGGTTTCAAGAGCCGCGTCAACCTGACCTGGCACGTCACGCCCGACACCATGGTCTACTACACGTTCTCGCAAGGTTTCCGTCCGGGCGGATTCAACCAGAACGGCGGCACGCCGCACGTATTCGGTACGGACGGCAACTATCAGTACCTGATCCCGAGCTCGTACCAATCGGACAAGCTCACCAACAACGAGATCGGCTGGAAGACGGAGTTCTTCAATCATCGCCTGCAGTGGAACGGCGCGATCTACCGCGAGAACTGGGATAACGTCCAGGTCGCCTTCTTCGATCCCGGCCTGGTCGGCAACATCTTCTACAACACCAACGGACAGAACTTCCTGATCAAGGGGATCGAGACCTCGCTCTCCGCGCGGGTCACGAGCGGACTCACGGCACAGGCGGCGGCTTCCTGGAACCAGAGCCGCCAGACCAATTCGCCCGCGCTCATCGCCAACAACCCGGCAAGCAACAATTTCGGCCAGGCGATCACCCAGGCCTGCGACAGCACCGGAGCCAATTGCGCGCCGGTAACCAACCCGTACGGCCCGATCGGCTCACCGAGCGCCAATGCGCCTCCGATCCAGTTCAGCCTGCGTGCCCGGTACGAATGGGCGCTCGCTGGCGGTTACGTGCCCTACGTGCAGGTTGGCGCCACTCACAGTGGCCATTCATTCACGCAGGCCGGCTCGAATCCCACGATCGCCCAGGCGGGAGCCATCACGACGGGCAGGCTGCGGTTCGAAAATCCCGCCTACACCACGTATGACGCCTCGATCGGCGTGTCCAAGGACGCCTGGCACGTGGACCTGTTCGGAGAGAATCTGAGCAATTCAAACGCCAGCGTGTTTGTCAGCACGGATCAGTTCATAGTCGCGCAAACACCGCTGCGGCCGCGCGTGCTCGGAGTGCAGTTCGGTTACAAATTCTGACAGACCGACCGCTTCTGACAGACCGGCCGCTTCTGACAGACCGGCCGCTTCTGACAGACCGCCGCCGCCCGCGGCCGGCCGACCGCGAGAAGGCTAGCGCTGCGATGTCTGCCAGTTCGGCGCCACGTAGTAGGGCGCCGTAGAAGGCGTCAGTAATCGCTTGCCCAGAATATGGTCGGAGGCCTTCTCCGCTATCATGATCGTGGGCGCGTTGAGATTGCCGTTGGTGATGGTCGGCATGATGGACGAGTCAACCACACGCAAACCCTCGATACCCCGCACCCGCGCTTGCGAATCAACAACGGCCATCGGGTCATTCTCACGTCCCATCTTGCAGGTGCAGGACGGATGATATGCCGTCTCGACGTGCTCGCGGATAAACCCGTCGATCTGTTCGTCGGTCTGCACCTGCGCACCTGGCTGAATCTCCCTGCCGCGGAAACGCGCGAACGCCGGCTGACTGAAAATCTCCCGGGTCAGTCTCACACACGCCCGCATTTCCACCCAATCCTCCGGATGGGACAGGTAATTGAAAAAGATCTTCGGATGATCGAGCGGATTGGCGGAGGCAAGCCGTACCCAACCGCGACTCTTCGAGCGCATCGGCCCCACGTGTGCCTGGAAGCCGTGCTCCCGGGCGAGGGAGGAACCGTCGTAATTGACGGCCATGGGCAGGAAGTGGAATTGAATGTCCGGATAGCGGATACCGGCGCGGCTGCGGATGAATCCCCCGGACTCGAAGTGATTGCTTGCGCCGAGACCGTCCTTCGCCACGATCCAGCGCATCCCGATCAGCGCCTTACGCCACGGCGTCATGTGCGTATAAAGGGTAATCGGCTCCTTGCTGGCCACCTGGAAGTAAAACTCGAGATGGTCCTGGAGATTCTCACCGACTCCGGGGAGCTCATGGACTACCGGGATTCCGTGCCCGGCAAGCTCCGGGGCGGGGCCAATCCCGGAAAGCTTCAGCAGCTGCGGTGAATTGATGGGACCGCAACTGACGATCACTTCGCGACGCGCGCGTACGACCTGCTCCGAGTCACCGTGCCGGTAACGAACACCGACCGCGCGCCGCTGCTCGAACAGAATCCGCGTTGCGAGTGCATGCGCTCGCACTGTCAGGTTGCCTCTGTTCATGGCCGGGCGGAGATAGGCGTTGGCGGCGCTGCAGCGCCGGCCATCGCCGACAGTCATGTCCATCAGCCCGAAGCCTTCTTGTTGAAAGCCATTCATGTCGGACGTCACGGGATAGCCGGCCTCGCGACCTGCGGCGAGCCACGCCTCGTGCAACGGGTTGGTGAGCAAGCCCCGTTGGGTCGCAAGCTTGCCCTCCCCGCCCCGATACTCGTCGCCGCCTCCAGCCCGCCGCTCAGCGCGTTGAAAATACGGCAGCACATGGCGATATCCCCAACCGGCGGCCCCTTCCGACTCCCGCTGCTCGAAATCCAAGGCATTGCCACGGACGTAAACCAGCCCGTTGATCGAAGACGAGCCACCCAGCACCCTGCCCCGCGGGGTAAAGATGCGCCGTCCACCGAGACCCGGCTCCGGCTCACTACGGTACGGCCAGGTGTACTTCGGCATGTTCATCGGAATCGACAAAGCGGTCGGCATCTGGACGAAGATCGAGCGATCGGAGCCGCCGTGCTCCAACAGCAGCACGGTATGCTCACCATCCTCGCTCAGACGATCAGCCAGCACGCAGCCTGCAGAGCCCGCGCCGACAATCACGTAATCGAAGCTTTCGTCCGTCAAGAAATCGTCTCGTCAATACGGCGCGTCGACATCGCCCATGGCGACGTACACGCTCTTGAGTTGTGTGTAGTGTTCGATTGCCGCGCGCCCGTTCTCGCGGCCGAGGCCCGATAGCTTGACTCCGCCGAAGGGCAGCTCGACCGGTGTGATGTTGTAATGATTGATCCAGCACGTGCCGGCCTGGAGCCGGGCGATGACCCGATGCGCGCGCTTGAGATCGTTCGTGAACACACCGGCGGCAAGCCCGAACTCGGTAGCGTTGGCGCGGGCGATCACCTCCTCTTCGTCCTCGAAGTCGAGGAGGCACATCACCGGGCCGAAGATTTCCTCGCGCGCAATCGTCATGTCGTCGTAACAATCGGCGAACACGGTTGGCGCGACAAAGAAACCGTTCGCGAGATCGGAGGTCGTCACCCGGCTGCCACCGATCACGAGCTTCGCGCCCTCGGCCCGGCCACGCGCGATGTAGGCAAGGACCTTTTCCATGTGGGCTTGCGAAATGAGGGAGCCCACCTGGGTCTGCGGATCCAGCGGATCACCGATACGCATCGCGCTCGTGCGCGCCACCACGCGCTGCAGGAAGGCCTCCTTGATCTTGCGATGGACGAAGACCCGGGTGCCGTTCGAGCAGACCTCGCCCGCGGAGTAGAAGTTGCCCAGGAGCGCCCCTGACACCGCATTGTCCAGGTGAGCATCCTCGAAAACGATGAGCGGCGATTTGCCGCCGAGCTCGAGGGTGACGTGCTTGAGAGAAGGCGCCGCCGCGGCCATTACCGCTTTGCCGGTACTCACCGCTCCAGTGAGCGAGACTTTGTCGATGCCTGGATGCTGTGTCAGCAGGCGGCCGGTTTCAGCACGCCCCTGCACGATCTGGAAAACACCGTCCGGCAAGCCGGCCTCGTCCAGCACCTCACGCAACCTGATAGCCGTCAGCGGAGTCAGATCGGCGGGCTTGAAGATCATCGCATTACCGCAGGCCAAGGCAGGCGCGGTCTTCCAACAGGCGATCTGCAGCGGATAGTTCCAGGCTCCGATGCCGGCGACTACACCCAGCGGCTCGCGTCGCGTGTAACCGAACGCCTGCGTCCCCAAGTCCAGATGCTCGCCGGATAACGTCGGCGCCACACCGGCGTAATACTCGAAGCAATCGGCGCCCGAGATTACATCGACGACGCTGGTCTCCTGGATCGGCTTGCCGGTATCGCGAGTCTCGAGCTCGGCAAGCTCCTTGTTGCGTGCCCGCAGGATGTCCGCGGCACGACGCAAAATGCGCCCGCGCTCGGTGCCGCTCATTGCGGCCCACTTCTTCTGAGCCGTCTGCGCTTTGGTGACTGCCGCGTCGATAGCGGACGATCCGGCAATCTCGAGATGCGCCAACACTTCGCCAGTGGCCGGGTTGATGGTCGTGAGTGTGTCAGATTTGTGGAACGGCTGGCCCATTGTGGGCTGGTCCATCACGGGCTGGCCCACCCCTGGCGCGCTCGCGTCGGGCGTTCGGGTCCCTCCATCGAGCCACGGGCTCTGTTGCAATCGACCCGATACGAACGCGGTGAGCAACGCGCGAGCGCTCTCGCTATCGGCTTCTTTCCAATCCGACAGCGCGGCACGCAACCAGACACCGTCGATCATGGCCGCAATCATTGCGGCAAGGCTGCGCGCCTCGGCGGCAGGTACGAGCTTTCTCAGAGCATGCGCGAGATTTGACAGCATGCGGCGCTGATAAGCCGTTTGCACGCGTTTGAGGCCGTGTACATGCAACACCTGCCCCCAGAACGCGAGCCAGGCCGTTCCGGTACGCTTGTCGAACTCCTCCGCCGCGAGGTTGGCGTCAATGATCGCCTGGATCCGGCCGCGAGGTGTATGAGCTGCGCTCGACCGCAGTTTCATGCGCTCGTTGATGCGACGGGACAGAGTACGGAAGGTCGCTTCGAGGAGGCCGTCCTTGTCGCCGAAATAGTGAGCCACCAATCCCGGTGACACTCCCGCGCGGCTCGCAATCTGTGCCAGAGTGCTGCCAACGAATCCGACCTCGGCGAGACTGTCGATCGTGACCTCGATGAGCTGGCGCGTCCGCGCTTCTTCCACCTCGTCCCGGGGAACTGAGCCGGGGGCGTGCCCGAGAGCTCCGCGAGAGGTTGATTGTCTGTTCAATGTGATGCTCCGGGAAGCGCGGTACAGGACCAGATTCCGGCCCTTCCGGCGCCACGGCGCCGAGCCGATACTTCTTGTCCCATCAGGTATTTGCCCTAGCCCGCATGCGCTTGACAGACGCTCTGTTAAACGGCTATTCAAGACACGGCCGAGATCATGAGGTCGCGGCGCGGGTGGGTCAAGTCCGATTCAACTACATGAGCGGAGCGCGTATGGCGCGTGTGGGGTCTTTGGGGCGTCCTCCAGGAGGACACCGCGCCCGGGTTTGTACGCTGGCGACAGTACTCGTCGCATGCGTGCTGCTCGCGGCGCAGGCTTCAGCCGCTCCAGCCAACGGGCTGGATGGTCCAGCATGCCGCACGGTCCGACTCTCTGACGTGGGTTGGACCGACGTGACCGCGACGACGGCGACCTTCGGCGTCCTGCTGCGTGAGCTCGGCTATCAGCCGCAGATCACCGTGCTCTCGGTGCCCGTAACGTTCGCCTCCATGAAGAACAAGGACATCGACGTCTTTCTGGGCAATTGGATGCCAACTCAGGAAGGTGACATCAGGGACTACCTCAAGGATGGCTCGGTGGAAGTCATCGGAGCCAATCTGAACGGGGCGAAGTACACCCTCGCGGTCCCGGCTTACACCTATGACCTGGGCCTGCACGACTTCGCCGATATCCAACGCTTCGGCCCCCAACTCAAGTACTCGATCTACGGCCTCGAGCCCGGCAACGACGGCGATCGCCTCGTCCTCGGGATGATCAAGCAGAACATGTTCGGCCTCGGCAATTTCAAGCTCATCGAATCGAGCGAGCAAGGCATGCTGGCCGAGGTCGAACGCGCCAGCCACACGCGGGCGCCCATCGTCTTTCTCGCCTGGGACCCGCACCCGATGAACATGCGCTTCGACATCCGCTACCTCACCGGGGGTGATGCGGTGTTCGGGCCTAACTTCGGCGGCGCCAACGTCTTTACCAACACCCGCGCGGGATACTCGAACGAGTGCCCGAACATCGGCCGGCTGCTGCGGAACCTCAAGTTCACCCCGCACGGGGAGAGCGAGATCATGGC
>Ga0070683_100004618_pt1 | contig 11380 bp, 11 predicted proteins | sample KBSC713LmetaG_FD_64662 | JGI IMG/M metagenome (GOLD analysis project Ga0070683, IMG submission 64662) | Corn rhizosphere microbial communities from Kellogg Biological Station, Michigan, USA - KBS C7.1-3L metaG | ecosystem: Host-associated > Plants > Roots > Rhizosphere ...
CTGGAGAAGTGGGCCCGCGACTCCAAGATCCTCGACATCTTCGAGGGCACCCAGCAGATCCAGCAGCTGATCGTCGCGAGGCGGGTGCTCGGGCTGTCCAGCGCCGAGCTGAGGTAGCTCCGAGCGTCGTCCTCGGCCCGGAGCTCAGCCGTCGCTCTCGAGCCGGGCCGCGTCGCCCGGCGTGGCCAGGAGGTATGCCGGCCGAGTCAGGTCGGCGTCGGCGAACGCGCCGGTGACCGCGGTCCGTACGTCGTCGACCACCGACCGGGGGACCAGTGCGAGGGCCGAGCCACCGAAGCCGCCGCCGGTCATCCGGGCACCCAGCGCCCCCGCCGCCCGGGCGGTCTCGACCGCGAGGTCGAGCTCGCGGCACGAGATCTCGAAGTCGTCGCGCATCGACACGTGGGACGCGTCGAGCACCTCGGCGAGTCGCTCCCAGCTCCGGTCGCCGATCGCACCGACCGCGGCGAGCACGCGGAGGTTCTCGCTGACGACATGCCGGGCGCGGCGCCGCAGCATCGGGTCGTCGAGCACCTCGACCCCGGCCGGGTCGACGTCGCGCAGGCTGCTCACGCCCAGCGCACGGGCGGCGTCGGCGCTCTCGGTACGCCGGTTCCCGTAGCTGCCGTCGGTCAGGGCGTGGCTGACCCGGGTGTCGATCACCAGCAGTACCAGCCCGGCGTCGTCCAGCGGCAGCTCGACCGACGTGGCGCTCCCGTCGCTGAAGTCGAGCAGCAGCGCGTGACCACGTTCGGCGAGCATCGCGACGGTCTGGTCCATGCCGCCGGTGGGCGCGCCGACGTAGTCGTTCTCCGCCCGGATGCAGGCGTCGGCGAGCCGGCGGCGAACGGCGCGGTCGTCGAGCTCGAGCCCCAGCACGCCGGCCAGAGCGGTCGCCACCGAGCACTCCAGGGCGGCGGAGCTGGAGAGTCCGGCCCCGAGCGGGACGTCGGAGTCGATCGTGGCCTCGAAGCCGGGCACGTCGTGCCCGTCGTCGCGCAGCGCCTGGACGACGCCCGCGACGTAGGCCGCCCATCCCTCGGGATGCTCCTCGGCGCGACCCTCCCAGTCGGAATCCTCCTGGGCGCTGGTCAGGCTGAGGACGTCGTCCGCCCGGGGCACCAGGGAGACCGACGTGCGCTGGGGGAGTGCGAGCGGCAGGCAGAGCCCATCGTTGTAGTCGGTGTGCTCGCCGATCAGGTTGACCCGGCCGGGGGCCGAGGCGACGATCGCGGACATGGCCGGCAGCCTAGTGTCGTGCGGCGAGAGCTCGTGTGTGGTTCACGCGCCGGTGGCAGACACGTGCTGACTGTCGACGCTCGCGAGACGACCGGGTAGGGCGTCGCGCCGGCGCCTTGCGGTGCACGCACCTTCGAGCACGCAACCCGACCAACGACTTCCGAGTCAGGACACTACTGTCGCGAGCTGTTGGCGGTGCGGCCCTTGACGACGCCGACGAACGCCTGGGTGGTGTCATCGTCGCGCTTGCGGAGCCAGACCAGGGCGACGGTGGTCGGTGGCAGGTCGGTGACCTCGCGCCGGACGACGTCCTTGCGCCGGAAGAGACGGGCCACCGACTCCGGCACGACGACGATGCCGGTGCCCGCGGCCACTGTCTCGACGGCCTCCCGCTCCGACATCTCCGGCCAGGCCAGCTGTTCGGCGGCGGGTCGCCAGCCCGACGCGTGTGGCCGTACCAGCTGCTCGTCGACGAGGTCGTCGAGGGTGACCGTGTCGGCCGCGGCGACGAAGTGCTCGCGGCCGGCCACGACAACCGGCCGCTCGTCGTACAGCCGGACGCAGTGGAGCCCCTCGGAGTCCACCGGCAGCCGGACCAGGGCCAGGTCGACCTCACCCCGGCGTACGACGTCCACCTGCTCGGCCTCCGTGACCGGGACCAGCTCGAGCGGGCCACGCCGCTGGCCGCGCCACGCCCGCGCCCACTTGTCGGGTGTGGTCCCGGTGACGAACGCGACGCGCAGCGGGTCCACCATGGTGAGGAACCTAGTGTCGTGGGTCAGCCTGGATGACCCACGGCATCAGGTCCGCCATCAGGGCTTGGGTAGCGTGATCGTCACCCGACGGTTGGCGATGCGGCCGTCGCGGGTGGCGTTGGAGGCGATCGGGTCGGCCTCTCCGTGACCCGTGGAGACGATGTCGACGTCGACACCGATGAGCCGCGACCCGAGGTAGTTCGACACGGCCGTGGCGCGGCGCTGCGAGAGCACCTGGCCGTAGGCGGCGGAGCCGAGGTTGTCGGTGTAGCCGTCGACGTAGATCTTGCCGGTCAGGTGTGCAGCGCGCACCTCCTGGGCGACCTTGTCGATGGTCTTCTTCGCCTGCGGCGACAACGACGAGCTGTTGAACGCGAAGGCGAGGCCGGACTTCAGCGTGACGTTGGGCTTGCGCGTCGGCCCGCTCGTCGGGTTGCCCTCGGTGACGGTGGGTGCCTCCGACGACGTCGCCGTGGCGGACGGAGACGCGCTGGGCGAGGCGGTGTGTGACGGCGTGGGCGTGGGCGTGGTCGTCGACGGCGCTGCCTGGTTGTCACTCGGCGCACCCTGGACGACGTACCACGCGCCACCGGCGACCAGGAGGAGCAGCGCCAGCAGGAGCGGGACGAGCAGGCGTCCCCGTCGTCGCGGAGGCTCCCCCTCGTTGAGCGCCGCAGGCTCGGGCTCCGGGGGAGCGGGAGGAGCCAGGGTCAGCTCGGGCCGGGCGAGCTCGTAGGTGGTGAAGCCGGCGCCGACCGGGGCGATGAACGCCGACTGGACCTCGCTCAGCGACATCTCCAGCGGGTCGACGTGCAACCCCATGGCCCGCTTGAGCAGGGCCGCCGGGAAGCTCAGCGTGACGTCGTGCACCTGCAGGTCGTCGTGCCGCACGGCCACCCGTACCGGCATGTTCAGACGGATGGCGGGCTGGGTCTCCTGGGCCTTCTCGCGCCAGACGGACATCACGTTGCGCTGCTCGGTGACCGGCTCGTCCCACATCGGGTGGATGCCGGGGTCGGGGACCGGACGCTCGGGAACGGCCGGCGTCGTCGTCGCCTCCGGCTCGGTGTCTCCCTCCTCGAAGAGGTCGTCCTGGACTCGCGCCTCGTCGATCACCAGACCGAAGCCGATGTGCCGCGTGCGCGACTCGAAGCTCAGCCCGGGAAACCGCTCGCGGGTCCGGGTCAGCATCCGGTGGATCTCGTCGCGACCGCGGCAGGAGAAGTCCATGTTCTCCGCCGAGACCGTGGTGCCGTCGCCACAGACCGCGAGCACCCCGAGGTCGTCGCCGGCCCTCAGTGCGTCGAGCAGCCGGATGGCCGGGCTGTCACTGTGTGATTCCCCGTCCTCACGAGCGACTCGTCGTGCCACGTCATTCGTCTCTTCCCACGACGCTTTGAGCGCGCGTTCCCCCATGTCACTTCCCCCCGTTTCGCATCCCCCTGCGAAAGTACCCCCGCCAAGAGTGACGGGAGGTCGCTTTCATGACAACGACCAACTCGTCGCTCTGATCACGTCTGGGACCAGAGTGACAGGTGGTGAGCAAAATCCGATCCAGCACCCCATCCAGCACCCCATCAGGCGCCCCGAACGGCCCCGGAACAAAGGGTGCCTCGCGGTGCCGCCCGAGCCCAGGGCCCTTGGTCCCGGGCTGGCGCCAGGAGGTCTCCCGGTGTCCGAGGGGGGACTTGAACCCCCACGCCCTAATACGGGCACTAGCACCTCAAGCTAGCGCGTCTGCCAATTCCGCCACCCGGACGAGTGCGGAGGGAACTCTAGCAACCGAGAGCCCCGAGACTCACATCGGCAACCAGGCCGCGGCTCCTCGTCACGAGGGCCCGTCGGAGGGTCGTCCACGGGTCCTCGCGGGGGGCGACGGACCCGCTGCTGATGCCAGGATGGAGGCATGGCCGACGACATGGCGCAGACCCCGACCGGTACGGCGTACGAGCCCTCCTACGACCCGGCGGCTGAGGTCGTGGACCTGTGCCGCGACCTGATCCGGATCGACACGAGCAACTACGGCGACGGGTCCGGGCCGGGCGAGCGCAAGGCGGCCGAGCACGTGGCCGGCCTGCTCGGTGAGGTCGGGATCGAGTCGGAGCTGTTCGAGCGCGAGTCCGGCCGGACGTCGCTCGTCGCGCAGTGGGGAGGGACGCCTGGTGGACAGGGAGCCCTGTTGCTGCACGGTCATCTGGACGTCGTCCCCGCGGAGGCCGACGACTGGCAGGTCGACCCGTTCTCGGGAGAGATCCAGGACGGCTACGTGTGGGGGCGTGGTGCGGTCGACATGAAGGACTTCGACGCGATGCTGCTCTCGGTGGTCCGGGCACGCACCCGGGCGGGTGCCGTGCCCGAGCGTCCCGTCGTCCTGTGCTTCACCGCCGACGAGGAGGCCGGCGGCCGGAACGGCGCGCAGGTGCTGGTCGAGGAGCACCGCGAGCACCTGGCGCACTGCTCCGAGGCGGTCGGCGAGGTGGGCGGCTTCAGCACCACGATCCGCGGGCATCGGCTCTACCTGATCGAGGCGGCCGAGAAGGGCATGGCCTGGATGCGGCTGACCGCGCGCGGACGGGCCGGTCACGGCTCGATGATGAACGACCACAACGCCGTCACCCGGCTCACGGCCGCGGTGGCGCGCATCGGGGCGTACGAGTGGCCGGTGCGGCTGACCCCGACGATGGAGACCTTGCTGGCCGTGGTCGGCGAGATCGCCGGGACCGAGGCGACGCCGGACAACGCCGAGGCGCTCGTGGAGGAGTTCGGTGGTGCGGCGCGGATGATGGGCGCGGCGATCCGGAACACCGCCAACCCCACGATGCTCGCGGCCGGCTACAAGGTGAACGTCATCCCGACCGAGGCGACGGCCCATGTCGACGGCCGGTTCCTGCCGGGCTACGAGGACGAGTTCTTCGACACGATCGCCGCGCTGTGCGGCGAGGGCGTCGAGCGCAGCCACGTCTCGCACCAGCAGACCTGGGAGACGCCGTACGACGGCGACCTGGTCGGTGCGATGACCCGGTGCCTCCTGGCCGAGGATGCGGGCGCCCGGGTCGCGCCGTACCTGATGAGCGGTGGGACCGACGCCAAGCACTTCAATGCGCTCGGGCTGCGCAGCTACGGGTTCACGCCGTTGCGGCTGCCGGCCGACCTGGACTTCACCGCGCTGTTCCACGGCGTCGACGAGCGGGTGCCGGTCGACGCCCTGGAGTTCGGGGCGCGGGTCCTCGACCGGTTCCTCGGGGAGGTCTGAGCCGGCGGACGGGAGGGCCCGGACTCAGGTGAGGGTGGGCCGCATCCGGATGATCTTGCGGCGCAGGACGACCCGACGCGTGCCGTCGGGGCCGATGCGCACCCGGTCGAGCTCCCAGCCACCGTGCTCGGCTCGTTCGGCGAGCATCGTGGTCACGACGTGGCGCGAGAAGTCGCGGGCGATGGTGAGCCGCTCGAACTCCCACTCCACCACCCGAGACGGCTGACGACGCCCGCTCCAGCCGGAGATCAGGGCGGCGGTCACCGCTCAGTCCTCCGAGACGTCGTCGAGCGCGGCGACGATCTCCGGGGGCAGGGCCAGCTCCTCGGTGCCGAGGGCGGCGAGCAGCTGCTTGGCGGTGCGGGCGCCGACGATCGGGGCGACGACGCCGGGACGGTCGCGGACCCAGGTCAGCGCCACCTCGGTCATGGACCAGCCGAGGCCGTCGGCGGCCTTGGCGACCGCCTCGATCACCGATTGGCAGCGGGCGTCGAGGTAGCGCTCGATGATCCGGCCGAAGGACTCCGACGCGCCACGCGAGTCCGACGGGATGCCGTTGCGGTACTTGCCGGTCAGGACCCCGTGACCGAGCGGCGACCACGGCAGGATCCCGATCCCGAGGGCCGCGGCCGCGGGGACGACGTCCGCCTCGATGGCACGGTTGACCAGGGAGTACTCCATCTGGGTCGACGCCAGCACGGCTCGCCCCGGCACCGCGCGCTGCCAGGTCGCTGCCTGTGCGGTCTGCCATCCGGTGTAGTTCGAGATGCCGACGTACGCCGCGCGGCCGGTCGCGACCGCGTGGTCGAGCACGGTCAGGGTCTCCTCGATCGGGACTCCGTCGACCCAGGTGTGGACCTGCCAGAGATCGACGTGGTCGACGCCGAGCCGGCGTAGAGATGCGTCGAGGTCGGCCAGCAGCCGACCTCGGGAGGCGTACGTCTCGCGCTCGCCCCGGCGGCGCGAGATGCCCCCCTTGGTCGCGATCACCACGTCGTCACGCGCGACGACGTCTCCGATCAGCCGGCCGATCAGCTCCTCCGACGCACCGTCGACGTACGCCGCGGCGGTGTCGACCAGGGTGCCGCCGGCCTCGGTGAAGGCGGCCAGCTGGTCGCGGGCCTCGTGCTCATCGGTCTCGCGCCCCCACGACATCGTGCCCAGGCCGAGCCGCGAGACCGTCAGGCCCGTGGCGCCGACCGACCGCTGGTGCATGCGGACAAACGTAGCCGGTCGGGACGGATCAGGGGGTGCTACCACCCGGGTCGGGCCACACGGGCGGGCGCACGACACTAGTGTCGGGCCCGCGCCCGGATCCCGACTGACGAAAGCAGCCGATGAACTACTTCGACGCGATCATCCTGGGGATCGTGGAGGGACTCACCGAGTTCCTCCCCGTCTCGAGCACGGGCCACCTGACGATCACCGAGAAGATCCTCGGCCTCCAGGTCGACGATCCCGCGGTGACCGGCTTCACCGCCGTCATCCAGATGGGGGCGATCCTGGCCGTGATCGTCTACTTCGCCCGCGACATCTGGAGCATCGTCCGCACCTGGACCCTGGGCCTGGTCAAGCCCGAGTACCGCGGTCATCGCGACTTCCGCATGGGCTGGTACGTCATCCTCGGCACCATCCCCGTGGGGATCGTCGGGCTGCTGGCGCGGAACGTCATCAAGAACGACCTGCGATCGCTGTGGGTCGTGGCGATCGCGCTGATCGGGTGGAGCGCGGTGATGTGGGCCGCGGAGCGCGCGGCCAGTCAGGCCCGCTCCGAGAAGGCCCTGAACCTGACCGACGCGATCGTGGTCGGCGTCGTGCAGTGCATCTCGTTGATCCCGGGTGTCTCGCGCTCGGGTGCCACGATCTCGGCGGGTCTCTTCCGCGGGCTCGACCGGGTGGCGGCCACCCGCCTGTCGTTCTTCCTGTCCATCCCCGCCCTGCTGGCCGCCGGGGTCTTCGAGCTCAAGGACGCCTTGGGCGGCGAGATCGGTGTCGGCGAGACGCTGGTCGGGACCGTGGTCGCGTTCGTCGTCGCGTACGCCTCGGTCGCGTGGCTGCTGCGGTTCGTGGCCCACCACCCGATCACGTGGTTCGTGCCCTACCGCATCGCGCTCGGCGCCGTACTCCTGGTGCTGCTGGCCGGCGGGGTCATGTCGGCGACCTGAGGTGAGCCGGGACCCGTTCCTGCCCGGCAAATCGATCCTCACCCACCGGTCCCTGCGTCGACCCGGACTGGCGGTGAGCCAGGACCCGTTCCCGCCCCTCAAACCGATCCCTACCCACCGCTGCGCATCACAGCCAGCCGGAGCGCTTGAACCACACCCAGAGGACGATGCCCAGGCCCGCCATCAGGGCGATGGCGTAGGGGTAGCCGTAGGTCCACGACAGCTCGGGCATGTGCTGGAAGTTCATCCCGTAGATCCCGGCGATCAGGGTCGGCACGACCACGATCGCCGCGCCCGCGGAGATCTTGCGCATGTCCTCGTTCTGCTGCACCGAGATCTGGGCCAGATGGGCGTCGAACGCGGTGGACAGGAGCTGGTCGAGCCCGTCGACGGTCTCGGCGACGCGGTTGAGGTGGTCGAGCACGTCGCGGAAGAAGGGCGCCGACGCCTCGTCGATCCCCGGCACGGCGCCGGTCGCGAACCGGCGCATGGGCTCGCGCAGCGGCAGCACCGCCCGACGTGCCTCCGCGATCTCCCGCTTCAGGGTGTAGATGCGGGCCGAGTCGTTGGTGCGCTCGGTGGAGAAGACGGAGGTCTCGACCTCGTCCACGTCCTCCTCCAGGGACGACATGACCGACAGGTAGCCGTCCACGATCCGGTCGCAGACCGCGTACACGACCGCCGAGGGCCCGTGTGTGAGCACGGAGGACTTGGCCTCGAGGTCGCGGCGCGCGCTGTGCAGCTCGGAGCCGGCCCCGTGCCGGACGCTGATCACGAAGTCCTGGCCGACGAACATGTTGATCTCGCCGGTCTCGACCGCGTCGTCCGCGTCGACGTACCACAGCGACTTCACAGTGAGGAAGATCGTGCCCTCATAGCGCTCGAGCTTGGGCCGCTGGTGCGCCCGGAACGCGTCCTCGACGGCGAGCGGGTGGAGTCCGAACTCCTTCTCGACGGTGGCCAGCTCGTCCTCATTGGGCTCGTGGAGGCCGACCCACACGAAGTCGCCCGGCTCCGTCGCGAGCTTGCGGACGCGACCGAGCTCGCTGGGCGGCAGGTCGTCGACGATCCGCTTGCCCTGCCGGTAGACGGCGCTGTCGACGATCACACCGCCACGCTAGACCCGGCCGAACGCCGTGAGGGGAGCCGCGCAGGGGCCGTCGCCGACGCCCTACCCTCGGGGCATGGCCACGGTGATCCTGCTCCGGCACGGGCGTACGTCCGCCAACGCCTCCGGAACCCTCGCCGGCCGCACCCCGGGCGTGCACCTCGACGAGCTCGGCCGTACCCAGGCGGAGCATGCCGGCGACCGGCTCGCGGTCGTCCCTCTCGTCGAGCTGGTGTCCAGCCCGCTGGAGCGCTGCAAGGAGACCGCGCGTGCCGTCGCCCTCCGCCAGGCCGTGAAGGCCCGGGTGCGGCTCGACACGGGGATCACCGAGTGCGACTACGGCGAGTGGCAGGGCCGCCGGCTGCGTGACCTGGCCAGGCTCGCGCTGTGGAGGACCGTGCAGACCAACCCGTCCGCGGCGACGTTCCCCGGTGGTGAGTCCCTGCTCCGCATGCAGGCCCGGGCGGTCGACGCCGTACGCCGTCGCGACGCCGCGGTCACGACCGCCCACGGAGCCGGCGCCGTGTGGCTCGCGGTCAGCCACGGCGACGTCATCAAGTCGATCCTCGCCGACGCGCTGGGCATGCACCTGGACCTGTTCCAGCGCATCCAGGTGGACCCCTCCTCCATCTCGGTGATCCGCTACACGGAAGCGCGTCCCTACGTCCTGTCGTCCAACACCCACGAGGGCGACCTGTCGTGGCTGGTCCCGAAGCCGGCGACCAAAGGCGGCCGGAGAAAGGCCGACCACGGGGCGGCCGTGGGGGGCGGCGCCGGCCCCGGGCGGCCGGTCTGAACCGGCCCCTCTCACCGTCGGCCGTGCCCCATCGGCGCCTGCATAAGGTGGAGCCATGCCGGTGACCCACGAGTTCGACCCGCCCGAGCGCTTCGTGGCCGGGACCGTCGGCGAGCCGGGTGCACGCACGTTCTTCCTCCAGGCCCGCTCGGGTCCCCGTCTGGTCAGCGTGGCCCTGGAGAAGCAACAGGTCGCCGTGCTCGCCGAGCGCATCGACGAGCTTCTCGACGAGGTGATGGCCAGCGCCGGCAACGACACGCTGATCCCGGCCGTGGCGCCGGTCGGTCTCGACGACGCGGGCCCGCTGGAACAGCCCATCGACGAGCAGTTCCGTGCCGGCACCATGACGCTGTCCTGGGACCCCGCCATCGCCCGGGTCGTGATCGAGGTGTTCCCGCTGACCGAGGCCGCCGACGACGCGGCGCTGGGTGGGGAGGCGGAGGCAGGCGAGGAGAGCGAGCCCGACGAGATCTTCCTGGTGCGGCTCGAGGCCGGTCCGGCGCGGGCGTTCGTCAAGCGGGCGACCCTCGTGCTCGAGGCCGGTCGCCCCGACTGCCCGTTCTGTGGCAGCCCGATCGACCCCGACGGCCACCTGTGCGTGCGCGCCAACGGGTTCCGCCGCCGCGATCCGTCCTGAGGGTCCTGCAGTGATCCAGGAGCGGCTGCTGGACGGCGAGCTCACCCTGCACGGTCGGGTGATGCCGGCGTCCAACGCCACGTTCGTGGGTGAGATCGACGGCCGGCGCGTCGTCTACAAGCCGGTGGCGGGGGAGCGGCCCCTGTGGGACTTCCCCGACGGCACCCTCGCCGAGCGCGAGGAGGCGGCGTACGTCGTCTCCGAGGCGCTGGGCTGGGACATCGTGCCCTTCACGTTCCGCCGCGGCGGACCGCACGGGCTCGGGATGGTGCAGCTGTGGCAGGAGCCCGACCCGGTGCAGGAGGCGGTGACCCTGGTGCGTGACACCGAGGTGCCCGACGGCTACCTCTACGTCTTCGAGGGGCTCGACGACCGCGACCAGGTCGTCTCGCTCGTGCACGAGGACACCGCGGAGCTGCGCCGGATGGCGGTCTTCGACGTCGTCGTCAACAACGCCGATCGCAAGGGCGGGCACGTCCTGGCGATGACCGATGGTCACCGGTACGGCGTCGACCACGGCCTGACCTTCCACGTCGAGCACAAGCTGCGCACCGTGCTCTGGGGGTGGGCCGGTGAGCGGCTCACCGACCAGGACCTGGCCGCGCTCGACCGGCTCTCCGACCGGCTCGAGGACGACCTCGGCGAGAGGCTCGTGCACCTGGTCACCCCACACGAGGTCGAGGCGACCAGGCGTCGGGTCGAGCGTCTGCTCCGGGTGGGCACGTTGCCGGAGCCGGGTCAGGGCTGGCGGGCGATCCCGTGGCCACCCTTCTGACACCCGGTCGCGACGTGCCGCGGCTGCCGTAGTCTCCGGCTATGCGCGCCTGGCCTGCCCCGGACCTGCCCGCCCTCGCCGTGACGGCACCCCCGGTCCGCGTGCACGACACCTCCACCGGTGGCCTCGTGGAGACCCGTCCCGACGGGCCGGCCCGGCTGTACGTCTGCGGGATCACGCCGTACGACGCCACGCACATGGGCCACGCGGCGACCTTCGTCGCCTTCGACCTGCTCAACCGGGCGTGGCGCAATGCCGGGCACGAGGTCGTCTACGTGCAGAACGTGACCGACGTCGACGACCCGTTGTTCGAGCGTGCCGCGAAGGTGGGCGTCGACTGGCGAGACCTGGCCGCGCGCGAGACCGAGCGGCTGCGGCAGGACATGACCGCCCTGCGCATCGTGCCGCCGGACCACTTCCCGGGTGCCGAGGAGTCCCTGGACCTGATCGTCGACCTGATCCGACGGCTCCAGGAGGCCGGCACGGTCTATGCCGTGGACGACGACCTCTACTTCTCGGTCGCGGCCGACCCGGCCTTCGGTGACGAGTCGGGCTGGACCCGTGACGAGATGCTCGCCGTCTTCCCCGACCGTGGGGGGGACCCCGACCGGCCGGGCAAGAAGGACCCGCTCGACTGCCTGGTCTGGCGGGC
>Ga0070683_100004620_pt1 | contig 11377 bp, 7 predicted proteins | sample KBSC713LmetaG_FD_64662 | JGI IMG/M metagenome (GOLD analysis project Ga0070683, IMG submission 64662) | Corn rhizosphere microbial communities from Kellogg Biological Station, Michigan, USA - KBS C7.1-3L metaG | ecosystem: Host-associated > Plants > Roots > Rhizosphere ...
AAGTCTAATAAGCTTCTCGGAAGTCAGTCGACGACGACGCAACTCGTTGCGATCGCACGGCTTGCCGAAAACGCTCGAAAATTGAGCCGCATCTTAGGCTGCGAGAAGTGTGTCGCATAATGTGCGAGCTTCGCAGCCCGCGGCCGAGGCGTCTCGTCAGCCCGGCCCCGCCCGAGCGTCCCCCCTAGAAATGCAGACGGAAGATCGGAATTCGCGTGATCGGCGGTGGGTCGGGTGTGATGTTCCCCGGCTGCGGATCCGCCCCGCTGCGGAGCGCCACTGACGCCGCAGCCGCGACGGCCGCGACAATCCCGCCAGTCAGAATCAACGTTCTCGGAACGTCGAGCTTCTTCTGCTCGAGACTCACGAGATCGCCCGGCCCAAGCGGAACGCGTGCGTGCGTCTCAATCACTTCCGACGGAACGTTCGCGCGTGAGCCGTTCGGCACCTCGAGCGTCATCGCGCCATTGTTGTTCTCGACGACGCTGCCGACCAGAATCCGGCTGTCGAAGCTTCCGAGCAGCGGCACGACGCGATCGAACGCAGCGCCCGTAATTCGCGCTCGAACCTCCATCCCCGGCGGAGCCGCCGCCGGTTGGATCGGCTGATACGAATAGCACGCCGCCGTGCACGCGATCGGAATGAAACGCCAGGATCGATTGGGCATTCTCAATTCTACATCGCCGCTAGGGAAAGAGCGCCGTCCAAACGAACGGCGCTCTTCGTAAGACACACTAAAAGATCTCTACCTTTACTTCTCGTCGATGCAGCCCGTGAAGTTCGGGTTGTTGCGCTCAGAGAACGGAACGGTGACTGTCGTGCTCGTGCCGTACGTGCCCTCGAGCGGCGACGTCAACGTGCCCGTCGGATAGGTCGCTTCGACATCTCGCTTGTAGATCCGAACGAGACGACGGAGGTCGCCGAGTCGATTCCCGGTGAGCCACAGCCAGTACGCACGCTCCTTGTACAACAAATCGATCGCGGCGTCCTGCGTCGTCGGCGCTCCGGTCGTCATCGCCGGAACCGTCACGATCGCCGTGCTCGCTCCACCGATCGGCGCGCCGGTCGTGCGAAGCGCGTTGAGACCAGCGTACACCGCGTCGCGCGCGGCCTGCGTGTTCGCTTGCAGCTGCGCCTCGAACTCGGTCATGCGCGCGGCCACACCTGTCGTGACGACGCCGTCCGTGTACTGACCGTACTTGCTCTGATTCGGCTGGTTCGTGAACTGGCTCGAGAATCCGGCGCGCGTCGACGTCGACCAAGGGATTCGCTGGTCTTGCGCGGCCGGAACGCTGAGGAACGGAAGACCGTTCTTTCCCTCGTTCGACACAAGGCGATAGCGCGATGCACCGCTCGTCGAACCAGACCACTGACCGTCCGCGGCACTGTTCGCCGAGTGCGACGTGTTGAGGATGAAATTCGTCGGCACACCGGCAACGGCTGCAGCCGCCTCGGTGAACTTGCCGAGGTTCATCAACGCGCGCGCTTTTCCGATCTTCGAGCCATTGAGGACGCGCGAGTTCGTCTCCGCCAGCGCGAGCGCAGAATCGAAATGCGCGTTCGCCAGCGCGAACATCTCGTCGGTCTTCATCGGCTTGCCGAAGGTCGTCGTGGTGCCGTCTTCGCTCGAGAACGGCACGCCCGAGCACCACCCCTCGCCGAAGAACAACTCGCTGTACGCGAGCATCATGTACAACTCACCGCGGTTCGACAACGGTGTCGGCGCGGTCTTCGCGAGCGTCAACACCGCGCGAGCAGCGCCCGTTCGCGCACGCTGCATGTTGCGATAGACCGCTTCCATCTCGCTGTTCGTCTCGGCGGATCGCCGCGCGTTGATCGTGAGACGTCCGTCGAACGTATCGCTCGCGAGCAGCTCGTCGGCGAGATTGCCGCTCATCGTCACGTACGAATCGGTGCCGCCGTCGAACGCGACGGTGAAGTCGCTGATGACACCGATGCGAAGCGGCGTCGCACCGTCCGGCGTCGAGAAGGCGCCGGGATTGAGAATGTCAGGATCCGTCACCTGCGTCAGCGAATCCTTCTTGCACCCCGCCGCGAACGCGGCGAGGGCCATGGCGACAGCGACTGAGGCGCACGCGTGCGCCTTCGGCGAGAAAGACATCATTCTCCGGATGCTGTGTGAATTGGGCATGGGAGTCGTCGCCTCAGAAGCCAAGGTTGAGGCGAAGCGTGTAATACCGAAGCGGCGGCGTCGAGAAGTATTCCTCCGATCCGCGCTGGTCGCCGTTGCCGACGGTCGCTTCGGGATCGACGCCGGAGTACGGCGTCCACACGTGGAGATTGCGTCCCGCGGCGACGATCGACGCGCGCGACGAGCGGAACCGCGCGGCGAAGGCGTCCGGCAGCTGGTACGTGACGGCGACTTCGCGCAAGCGCGTGAACCGGCCGTTCTCGTACATGCCCGAGTACACCGAATAGTTGTTGACCGCGATCGTGCGCGCCTGCTGCAACAACGTCGCGTTCGGATCCCAGAAGCCCTGGGCCGAGAGACCACCCTGCGATTGGTGACGCAGCGTGTTGTTGAACTTCAGCATGCCCTGCTTGTGATCGAACTGCGCCGAGATCGAAAGGCGGTGCTTGAGCATCTCGATTCGCGGATTCGCCGCGAATTCGATCGTCGGCAGCGTCGGACCGAAGTACACCGCTGTGTCAGCGGCGCGGCAGCTGTTGACGTCCTGGCAAACCTCGCTCGTCGTCAGAATGCCGTCGCCGTTCTTGTCGCTGTACTTCACGACCTTGCCCCACAGACCAAACAGGGGATATCCCGGCGCGTTGTACTGCGTGTTGCGGTTGCCGGTAAACACCGGCGTCACACCCTCACCGAGTGTGAGAATGCGGTTCTTCAGCGTCGAGCCGGTGAGTTGGAGATCGAAGCTGAATTCGTTGTTGTCGATGAACTTGTTGTTGAGCGTCGCCTCGAAGCCCTCGTTGCGGATCGAGCCGAGGTTGTCGAAGGTCGTCAACAGACCCGCGATCGACGGCGCGATCGGGCGCGAGATGATCGCGTCCTTCGTGCGCTTGTTGTAGTACGTGAGCTCGAAGTTCGTCCGATTGCTGAACAAGGTGGCATCGAATCCGGTCTCGAACTCGCCCGAGTATTCGGGCTTGAGGTTCGGGTTGCCGAGTGCGCCGAGGTGAACGCCCGGCTGATCGACGCCGCTGACGGTGGCGGTCGTCGACTGGTAATATCGCGCGGCAGCCGTTGTCGTCGGCTGCACGCCGGACGCGCCGTAGGTCGCGCGAACGCGCAGTGAGTTCAACGCGTTGAGCTTCGGGAAGAAGCCTTCGTCCGAGATCAGCCACGAACCGCCGATCTTCGGATAGAAGACGCCCTTGAACGATTTACCGAACGAGCTGTTGCCGTCGTAGCGCAAACCGCCCGTGAGGAAGAAGCGATCCTTGAACGCGAAGATCTGCTCCGCGTACGTGCCGAGCGTGATGGTGAGATCCGTGCCTTCGTCGGAGTTCTGAACCGCGCCGGCGCCAACCTGCACTGAGCCCGGCGTGAAGTTGCGGCCACGGCCTTCGGTGTAGTCGTTGTACGTGCGGTAGTACTGCGAGCCGACCGACGTCTTCGAGTTCAACCAGCTCGTCGGGTTGAACGTGCCGGTCGCGCCGATGTCCGCCGTGTACTGCGAGTTCTCGGTGCGGCGGTCGGTGATGTCACCGCTGCGTGTCGTCTCGCCGAATGGACCTTGGTTGAAGTCGACCTCGTTCTTCAACTCGATGAGCGTATAGTCGAATCCGACGTTCGCGCGCGTCGTGAGCCAGTTGAACGGATAGTACCGGCCGCTGATCGACTGCGTGTAGCGGTTCGTGTACTCGTTGCGAACCTGGGCGAAGATGTCGCCCATCGGATAGCTGCGGTAGCCGTTCAGCGGGACGAACAGTGTGTCGCCAGGGCCGCGAACTCGAACCTGGCTCAGATCCGTTCGCGCGAGGCCGGCGATGGCGTCGACCATGAGGCCGACCGAGTTGTCTTCGTTCTGCGGCTGACGATTCGCGCGCGACAGATATCCCGTCGACACGTTGATGTCGGCCTTCGAGCCGAGCTGCGTCGAGAGATTCGCGCGAGCGTTCGCACGAACGTCCGAGTTCGGATAGATCTGATCGTACGGAATCGCGTTGCCACGCTCCGACTGGAGACGGTTGATCTCCGCCTGCGGCATCTTGTAGGGGCCGAGCTCCTTGTTGTACTCGCCCGACACGAAGTACTGATTGCGCTCGTTGCCCCCGCTGACCTGCGTGCCGAACTTGCCGACCTGCCCGTGCACGATCGGGGTTAGCCCCGGCTGGTTCAGCACGTTGCCGTGATACGTCGAATCGATCTTGCAGGTGCCCGCGGCCTGCGCCGTGAGCAAACACTGAAGCGGCTTGCCGTCGCTTCCCTTCTTCGATCGATCGAACGAGATCCAGAGGTCGCGGTAGTGACCCTGGTCCTGATCTCGCGAGGTCGCCCCTTCGCCGAAGAAGTTCCAGCGCGTCGCGCCGACCTTGCCCTTCTTTGTCGTGATGTTGATGACGCCGTTCGCCGCTTCCGTTCCATATAGCGTCGCGGCGGCGGGACCCTTGAGGATGTCGATCGATTCGATCTCGTCCGGGTTGATGTCGTCGAAGCGAGACGAACGCGTCGCGCTGGCGGTCGTCGCGTCCGAGTAGACCTTGACGCCGTCGACGTAAACAACTGGAGAGTTGCTGAGCGACAGCGACGACTGGCCGCGAATTCGAATGCGCGATCCGCCGCCGGCCGCTCCGGCCGAGATGACCTGCACGCCGGCCGCTTGCCCCGAAATCAGCTGCCCGAGCGAGTTCGACGTCGTCTCGGTCGCTTTGCTTGCGACGTCGACCGACGCGACGGTGTTTGCGATTTCGGCTTTCTTTTGCGCGCCCGTGACCGTGACGACGACTTCGGACAACGAGAAGGCAGCTTGTGTCAGCGTTACATCAGCGGTGACCGAACCACCGCCGGTGACCGTGACGGCTTGTCGCTTCGGCTCGTAGCCGATGCGCGTGACGACGATTTCAGTCGCGCCGGGACGAATCCCGCGAATGGTGTATTTCCCGTCGTCGGTGGTCTGCGCGCCGATCTGAGTTCCGGACACGCGCACACTGGCGTTCGACAACGGATTGCTCGACGCGGCATCCGTCACTCGGCCCGTGATCTGACCGGTTGCGGTCTGCGACTGAGCGTTCGCGAGACTCGCGCTAATGCTCAAAGCAGTCGCCGTAACCGCCGTCCAACGCCACTTGGTACTAGCACCGAACTGCCGCGCACTTACACGTAGCCGTCCCCATCGCATATCCGATTTCTCCGGAGCGCAGGTTGCACACACCTACCGCCATGCACGGCAGGTTTCCAACGAGACTTCACGTCTTGGGACGTCGCCCACGGCGGCGACGGCAACGATCAACGAGGATCCGCAGCGATGTTCAGCGCGCGACCGGCTCGTCACGCATCAGGAAAGGCTCGGCAACGTACGGCGTATGGGGGAACGGGTCAATGCAGCAGGGCGCTAAATCGGAGCCATTAACGACAACCCTTCAGTCAGCGCGCCGGTCACGTGCAATTGAGAAATTGGAAACTCGCTTGCACTTTCCGGCGATGATCACCCAACGCGCATTCGTCATCGCCGTAGGACTGTTGAGCACGCACACCGCCGCACTACCGGCGCAGAACTCCCGATTGTCCGCGAGCGACTCCGCACTCGTGGGACGAATGCTTGTCGCCGAAGACCGTCGCGACTCGACAGATGCTTCACTAGTGGACGGTTTGCGCCACGCTGACTCTCGCGTCCGCGTCATCGCGATGCGAGCGCGAGGACGCATCCGCGATCCACTGTTCGCGTCCCGCGATTCACTTCCCGCACTTCGTCCGCCGAAGACTTGGCCGGAAGCGCCGTGGCGACTCCGACTTCGCGGACTCACCGCGCAGCGAAACGACTGCGGCGCGCTCCGCTCAGCGATGGCCGACAGCGCGTGGCCTGTTCGCTTTCGCGCGATGGATCTGATCGGTCCGCCGTGCGCATCTGATTCTGTTATGATCGCGAGGTTGCGCGGGTGGATCGACGCACTGCCTGGTGACGCATCTCACAGAACTGCAGGCGGCGTCTCGTGGCACGCCGCCGCGCACGCGATCGTTGCACTGGCCCGCGTCCAGCCGGCGGCTGCACGCTCGCGTCTCGCTTCGATGGCGACGAATCGTCAATGGCAGGCGCGAATGTATGCAGCCCGCGCGGCCGCGGTCCTTGCCGACACCGCCCAGGTTGGGATCCTCGCGCGCGACTCGAACGACAACGTGAAGGAAGCAGCGATCGATGCCCTCGCGAAGCTGACCGGGCACGCCGACGATGAGCTTTTTCTCAACGCGTTGAACGCGAACGGCGCCCAAGCAGTTCGGGCTGGAGCGAACGCCCTCAAAGGTTCACCCCGAGCCGATGTCCGCGCGGCAGCGAGCGCGGCGTTCGATCGTTGGGTCGCCAAAAACAACTCCTCGGCGCGCGACGCTCGTCGCGCTTTGCTCGCGGCTGCGGGCCGTCCCGAAACCGACGACAAGCCTCCCGTCCAGCGCTACGAGCTGCCACCTGACGCAGCCGCCCTCGCACTCGGCGCGGACCGACGACTGCGCGTGACCCTGACGCCCGAGAGCGGCGGAGGGTCGTTCGTCGTCAAGCTTCGCGGCGACGTCGCCCCGATGATGGCGGCCCGCGTTCTCGCCCTCGCGAAGCAAGGTTATTACAACAACCTCACCTGGCATCGCGTCGAGCACGACTTCGTCATTCAGGGCGGAAGTCCGGGCGCGAACGAATACATCGGCTACTCGCAGTTCCTCCGTGACGAGCTCGGAAAGGTCTCTCACCTTCGTGGCACCGTTGGCATGAGCACGCGCGGCCACGACACTGGTGACGCGCAGTGGTTCGTGAACCTGCGCGACAACCAGCGGTTGGACCGCGACTACACCGTCTTCGGTGAAGTCGTCGAAGGAATCGACGTCGTCGACGGAATCATCGAGGGCGACACGATCGCGTCGATCGTCGAAGTCCGCTGACTCGCCCGCGCTCGCGCGATGACCGCCTTCGCGACGAACTCAGCGTCGCGCGCGGCGCCGTGGATCATCGTCGACGTCATCGCGTACAAGAACTGGAGTCCGGTGAAGTAGAGCCCCGGCTCCTGCTCGACGACGCCGCGCCGATGAATCGGCTCACCGCGTGCGCCGAAGACCGGAAGATCGATCCACGCAAAACCAGGATCGAAACCGGTGCACCAGACGACGGTGTTCACGTCGAGCGACGTTCCGTCCTCGAGCAGCGGCTTACCATCCTTCGCGCCAACGGTCTTTGCGACGCGAACGACACCGGCCTTCTCGAGCTCCATCGGCCGAGTGCGAATGAGCGGCGCGCCGGCGTGAGGTTTCGCGTGGAGCTTTCGGCCCACCGGCGTCTTTAAAGAAAGCACATGATGAAACACGAATCGAAGAAGAATCGGTGCGAGAATGTACTTGCCGAAGACGCTCTCGATCCTGAACGGAACATGCCCCGGATTGCGCCCGGAGATGAACGTCTTGTGACCGTTCTTCGCGGCCTCGAGCGCGATCTCGGCGCCTGAGTTCCCCGCCCCGACGACAAGCACACCGCCAGGCGCGAACTGCTTTGGATTCTTGTAGTCGATCGAATGAAACTGCACCGCCGGCTGACTGAGCTCGCTCGCGAACACGGGCGAACGGCCTTTCTGATAGCTCGCCATCGCGACGACGACATTCTCGGCGACGATCGAGCCCTCGTTCGTTTCGACGAGGAAGTGGTCGCCTCTCTTCGACACACGCGTCACCCTCACGCCGGTGCGCACCGGAAGCTCGAACCGACGGGCGTATAGCTCGAGGTAATCCGCCATCTGCTCCTTCGTCGGAAAGGAGCGGGGCGCCGCGGGAAACGGCATTCCGACGAGGCTGTCGTACTTCGCCGGTGTGAAAAGGCGCAGCGAATCCCAGCGCATTCGCCACGTGTCCCCGACACGCTGCTTCGATTCGAGGATGACGAAGGGGACGTTCCGCTTCGCGAGGTGATATCCCACGGATAAGCCGGACTGGCCGGCGCCAATGACAACCGTCTGAATTCGTTGTGAGTCGTGCATCGAATCTCCCTATCTCGTCTGTACGCCGGTCCGCCGGTGAGCCGGACTGCCGGATCTGACGAGATGATAGGTTCGCGCTGTGTTCCTCGCGTCGGTTGAACTGCCCATTCTGCGCGTGACGCGCGAATGGGTAGAACTATGTACGTCGCGGCGCGAGGTCGTGCTCGTAGACGTAGGCGGTCGCGGCCGCACGGCTCGAGAGATCGAGCTTGAGAAAGATGTTGCTGACGTGTCGCGCGACGGTTTTTTCGCTGATGCCGAGCGACGTCGCGATGGCGCGATTCGTTTTTCCGGTCGCGATGAGACGCACGACCTCGAGCTCGCGATCCGTCAGCGAGTCGTTGCGCTTCGACGGCGCCGCGGATAGCTGCGCGATGCGCGCGAGCTCCGTCGCCGCGCCAAGGGCCTCGAACGCCTCGCGACATGCGTCGAGCTCCATCGCCGCGGTATCGTTGTCGCCGAGCTCTCGATCGGCGAGCGCCATCAACATGCGAGCCCGCGCGACTTCGTACGGTGCGTTGAGCGCTTGCCACGCGGACATCGCACGGCGCAACGATTCGACAGCGCCGCACGCGTCGCCTTCGGCGAGCTGTACAGCGCCGAGCGCGTGCGAGCTCGCGGCCCGGAGAAATGGCGCCGGCAGCATCTTGGCAAGCCGCGCAAGTTCGTCCGCCGCTTGTCTCGCACCGGCAACGTCATTTGCCGCGAGGAGGATTTCGACTGCCGCCCTCAGCGCAACCGATCGCTGTGCGCGATTCCTCGTCTCAGCGATCGTCTGGCGAATCGATCCCGCGGCGTCATCGATTCGTCCCTGCGCGAGTCGAAGCAGCGCGAGACCCGGCTGCGGACGACGTCCCTGCTGGTTCGCCTTTCGAAAACTCTCCTCGGCCGCCGCAAACTGCCCTCGCAGACGATAAAGCTCCCCTTGCTCGTACGACGCCGCTGCCGCCGCCGGTTGATTCGGCGGATCGGCGAGCCACTCCGACGCTTGCGTCAAAAACTCCAACGCGCCGGACCAGTCGCCATGCATGCGAACGAGCTCCGCGTGGCGCACGAGACACTCGCCGCGATGCGGCACGATGTCGGGCTCGGACGCGCACCACGCGTGAAGCACGTCCGCCCATTCCTGCGCGCGACGGAAGTCGAAGATGTCATTGCACGCGGTGATCGCGCTGCAGTAGACGCCGCCGATAACCATCGGCGATGTCTGATCGGTCGCGACGGACACCATGATCTCGTCGAACAGGGCGATACCGTCGTCCACACGACCACCCGCAACCAGCGTTCTGCCCTGCGCCTGCCGTCCGAGGATTACGAGATCACGGTCTCTGAAGCGCTCGCCGATTTCGATGATGCTCGCGAAGATCCCGAGCGCCGAGTCGATCTCGCCCTGCGATGCCATCCGGATTCCGGCCGGGATTTGCAGATAGCCATGAATCACGCAGTCGGTGCACGATGCGTCGTCGAGCACGCGTCGTGCGCGCTGAAGCCAACCGGTTCCACGAGCCGATTCGCCGCTCATCAACAGGGGAAAGCCAATCCAAAATGCGGAACGCGCCGCGCCGACAGCCTCTCCCCGCTCCAGATAGTCGTGATGCGCGCGGGTCAACGCGTCGACGCTCGCGGCCTGCTTGCCGATGAGGTGCGCGCAGAACGCGACGATCTCGAGATCGCTCGCCTCGAGCGGCGATTGGCGATCGGCATCGGAGAGCGCGTCATACGCCGCACGCCACGATCGATCTCGATACAATTGGCGGCCGCGTTCGGCGTCGCCGCGACTGCGGTTAGGGGTGCTCGACTTCACCTATGGAGATTAGCGACTCTTGCCGCCGTACGTGATCTTCCAGATCCGTCCGCCTTTGTCGTCGCTCAGGTACAGGGCACCGTCAGGGCCGAGCGCGAGGCCGACCGGCCGGTGCGCGGCCGCTTCGGGACTCGTCATTCCGCCATCGAATCCCGTGGCGAAGACGGTGTAGTCCGCTGCCATTCCGTCTTTGAACTTCAGAAAGACGACCTGATATCCCTCCTGCGGAAGCGGCGCCCGAAACGCCGAGCCGTGAAAGGCGATGAACGCGCCGCCCTGATAGCTCGCGGGAAACATCTTGCCCGTGTAAAACACGATTGACATCGGCGACCAGTGGGCCGGAAACGCGATCAGCGGTTGAATCTGTCGATCGCAGCGATCAGTTCGCTCTTTGTCGCCTCCGTACTCCGGAGCGAGCAGTCGCTCGCCTCTGTTGTAGTCGTAGTAGCAATACGGCCAACCGTAGTCCGCGCGCGCCGCGGCGATTCGGATCATCTCCTCAGACGCCGCGACTGCGTTGTCTTCCTCGGAGTAGAGCGATGGCCAAGCGTCGTGCAGCGCGTCGCGACCGTGCGAGACGGCGTACACTGTCGAGTCGCGCGGATTCACCGTGAGCGCGATCGCGTTGTGCAATCCGGTCGCGATGCGATTGCCGTCTTCGATGCGTTGATTGGTCTTGTCGGTCTTGAAGCTCCAGATTCCGCCGCTCGTCTCGAGTTCGCCGCAGGGATCGCGACCGAGCGTGTTCGGCGCGTCGTTCGCCACACATCCATTCGTCGCGGCACCGACGTTGACGATGAGATTTCCGCGAGCGTCGATCGCGAGTGTGTGCGAGGGGACCGGACGGGCGGCGAGACCCGCAACGACGGTGTCGACACGTTTCCGCGGGCCGAGCGTGTCGGCCATGCGATAGCGAATGATCGCCGAGCCGGTCGACGCGTAGAGGACGGAATCTTCGGCGAGGGCGACGCCGTGAACGCCTGCATCGCCGAACCGAGTTTCGGCGTCGGCATGGCCGTCATGGTCGACGTCGCGCAGCATGAGGACGCCGCCAGGTTGGCGTCGCTGATCGAGAACACCGGCGATGACGTCGCCATTCTTTCGAACGACGAGCTCGCGCACTGGCCCGGCACTTTCGGCAAAGACCGTCGCGCAGAAGCCGTCGGGCAGCTTGAGTGTTTCATCACAACCGCCGGTCGCGGAGGTTGCGCTCGGCTTTCCTCCACAGGCGACCGCTACGGCGACCGCGAGCGGGACTAGTAGTCGTTTGATCATTCAGCTGAGTGCGGTGCAGAAATCATGCGACTCGGTCATCCCGAGGAGCGCAGCGACGAGGGATCGCCATCCAAGCGAGGCTGTTTTGACCCGCCTTAATGAAAGCGATCCCTCGCTCCGCTCGGGACGACGCCCAAAAGTCATCCCGAG
>Ga0070683_100004622_pt1 | contig 11369 bp, 7 predicted proteins | sample KBSC713LmetaG_FD_64662 | JGI IMG/M metagenome (GOLD analysis project Ga0070683, IMG submission 64662) | Corn rhizosphere microbial communities from Kellogg Biological Station, Michigan, USA - KBS C7.1-3L metaG | ecosystem: Host-associated > Plants > Roots > Rhizosphere ...
CGAAGTTCTGGCTGACGATGGCCCAGATGGGCTGCGAGACGCCCGACTGCGCCGAGGTATTGCTCTTGATGTTCTGCATCAACTGTGGTAGCGACTCGCTGGCATAGTCCGCGCGCCACGAGACCGGGTTGGCCACCTGCGCGAAGCTATCTGGATCAACCGCCAGCATCGAGAGCGCGAACGAGCCCTGGTCGGCGGTAGTGGAGGCGACGGTGCGATAGACCGGCGAGATCATCTGCACGCCCGGCTGCGCCCGGTAATCCTGTACGACAGTATCCGAGAACTTCTGCTGCTCGGTGAAGCGCTGTGTGAGCCGCAGCGAGGAGCCGACGGTGTAGGTGGCGTTGTCGTGGACGTTCTGCTGCAGCGAGGCGTTGTAGGAGATGGCGAAGATGCCCAGCCCGACCGCCAGTGTCAGCAGCAGTGTCATGCGCATGTATTTGGCCGGTGTGCGCTCGACCTGCGCCAGCGCCAGCATTGTGCTGAAGCCGCGCCCGCGCGCCGCCAGCCGCTCGCCCAGCCCGGCCGCCAGCGGGGCCAGCCGCAGCGTGATCAGCGCGCCCGCCAGCAGCAGCAGCGCCGGGGTGATGAGCAGCAGCGGGCTGGATGCGCCACCCGGCAGCGCCGCGCGCACGCTGGTATCGCCAAACTGGCCCAGCTCCAGATACCCCACGATGCACAGCGCCGCCAGCGCCAGATCGAGGTAGTAGCGCGCCCAGAACGGCGGCTGGCTCTGGCGCCCCTGCTCGCGCCGGAAGGCCAGCACATCCATACGCGCCGTCTGGAAGGCGGAGAAGGTGATGGCGCCGACGCCCAGCAGCGCGCCCAGCAGGGCCGGGCCGACCACCGCGCCCGGCGAGGCCAGCCGCGCCAGATAGACCGAGCCGACCGGCAGCCCGGAGAGCGCGCTGCTGGGGACGAACGCCTGGATCAGCGCGACGGCCAGCAGGGCCGCGAGGAAAGCGCCCACCACCGCCGAGAGCAGCCCCAGGATGGCGCCCTGGGTGATGAAGACGCCTAGCAGTTGCGTGCCGCTGCCGCCGCGACTCTTGAGCGTGGCAATCTCGCCCGATTGCCCCTCGATCAGCAGCCCGGCCATCGCCACCACGAAGAGCAGCGCCAGGCCGACAACTTGAGCGACGACCACGTAGAGCGGTAGCGAGAGCAGCGTTTCCTGCTGCTCCAGTCCGCCGATGATCTTGTCGAGATTGCTGATGATGCCAACGCCGCTCACGCCAGAGATGGGCTGAGCGTTGCCGCTGAGCCGCGAACGGAAGAGCATCATGTCGTTCTTCACGGCGTCCATATTGGCGGCGTTGATCGCGGCTGGATTGGTGCGGAAGATCCAGCTCTGCGACACCCCGACGCCAGTGAAGGCGCTCAGCGTGCGAAAGAAGTCATCACTCGTGATGAGGACGGGATAGACCTTCGGCGTGGTGATCGACCCACCAGCGTTGAACAGTTGATCGTTCCAGTAGGGATCGGTGACGTCTTTGGGCTGCCAGATGCCCACTACCTGTCCGGTGATCTGGTTCTGGTGCGCGCCATACTGCCACAGAACGATCTGGTCGCCTACCTTCAGACCGGCATCCGAGGCCATTTCTTTGGTGACGAGCACCTGGATGGTGTCACCCTTGGCTGTGCTCTGTGGCGCCTTGCCCGCCAGGAAGTCCATGTGCGCCGCTGTCTGCGCGTAGTCCCATCCCTGGAGCCGCGCTTGCGGGCCTTTGACGGGATCGTAGGTATTGGCGCCCGCCGAGTGCAGGATCATCGCATCGGAGACGGAGAAGGTGGTCGCGTCCGGCGCTACGAAGCTGCTGAGGAATTGACTTCCAAGCTGTGGGACGAGAGTGGACGTCTGGTTGCGCATCTGCTCGGTCACATTGTTGGTCGTGACCATCGCCTGCACATTGCGGTCAGCGGGGTCTTTGGTGTTGATGTCCTGCTGGAGCTGCGTATCGACGATCAGGGAGTTGAAGAGCGGTACGGTGCAGATCAGCGTGACGGCCACCAGCATACCCAGCGCCACCGCCGCGAGCAGCGCCCGCCCATGCGTCAATCGCAGGAGCGCCAGCCGAATCGACGAGAAGACGCTCGCTCGGCTCCCGCGCCAGGGGTTCGCGCCGCGCCCTCCCGGGCTGGCCGGACTCCCTGGCGCGCCGCTGCGCGAGGGCTGCTGCTGGCGCGTCGCTTCCAGACGCATAGGTGGGTCCTCCTTACGATGGCAGGCGCTCTACGGCGTTGTGCGCATGCTGGCGGCGCGGCGGGGTCAGCCCCGATCACGCTGTGAAGGTGCGGGCGGATTCGAATATGAATCCTCGATGATTCCACATGCTGGCAGATATATGACGTGAGAGCGGGTCGTTTTTTTCGCTCACTCGCCAGGCGACAGCGCGCCACTGTGCGCCAGTGGGCGGCAGGGGCAGACGTTGCGCCGCCTCATTTTCGCATAGATGCGCGCTGAGGGCGGAGGAAGCACGCCGAGGCTCCTACTCCGCTTCCTCCCGCGTGTCCTCCCGTGTGGCGTCGCGGTCAATCCATTCCCCGCTGCACATCGATGCGCGAGATGGACAGATAGGCGACGAATCCGACGATCAGGATGGCGAGGACGAGGCTCACTGGCCCATCGCCGAACCCCAGTCCGGTGATGGAGCGCGGCTTGCCAAACCAGTCGGCGAAGGAGGCGCCCAGCGGGCGAGTGACAACGTACGCGCACCAGAAGGCGACGATCTGATTGAGGCCGAACAGCCAGTAGGCCAGCGCAGGCAGCGCGAAGAGGGCGGCGAAGAGGATGCCCGCGCCCAGATAGCCCAGATTGACGGTGACCGCCATCAGGTCGCCCAGCGCGGTGCCCAGCGCAAAGGTCGCCATGACGGTGGCCCAATAGAAGAGCTCGCGGCGTAGCGTGAAGATGCTGTGGATCGAGAGCGTCTTCTCAGTGGCGAACCAGCTCACGAAGATGATGACCAGCGCTGACGCGAAGAAGATGGATGAGTGCAGGTATGTGACGTGCAGCACGATGTGCATCACGTCAGCGGCCATCGTGCCGAAGATGGCGACCATCAGCACCGCCAGCCAGTAGACCCACGCGACGTAGCGCCGCACGTAGAGCTGCAAGACCAGCGCGACGGCCAGCCCCACCGCGCCCAGCCCCACCGCGAGGTAGGGATCGATATGATAGACCAGATAGTCCGAGGTCGATTCACCCATCGCTGTGGTCAGCAGTTTGACCACCCAGAAGAGGACGGTGACCTCCGGTACCTTCATGGCGGCGTAGCGCCAGGCGCTCGGCGTTGGCCCGACTGACCCGGCTGGCCGGGCGGGGATGGCGCGCATGCGCACGGTCGGATCGAGTGGTTTCTCCGGGGTCGGTGTACCCATATCCTGCCTTCTCGTCTGCTGCCTCGTCTGCTGCCTTGTTGTCTGCTGTCACTACTCTAGACGGGCCATAGTATACGTCAATTTGCGTAGTACTTTGCGCGCTACTCAGCCATCACAGCAGTGTGACTTCCGCTCGCGCCAGGATGCGCAGTATAGCGTTGAACAGTAGCTACTCATCAGGAAGCGCTTCCTCAACCTTCACCGACATGCATCGACATTCGCCGCTGACGGCTCGCGCGAGCTGGGGCCTCGCCCTGCGCGCAAGCCATCAGCGAGGAGACGCCTCACTATGCGCCAAACGACTGATGACGACGCTACAGCGCGCAACGCGCCAACCACCGCGATGAATGAGATGACGGAGATGACGGAGATGACGGAGATTAGCGGGACGGCTGAGGTGAGCGAGGAGCCTGTGGAGGAGCCACACGCGCAGCCCGCCATCCCTGCGCCAACGCTGCGCTTTCTGCTGCACAAAGATACGCCGCTCTGGCGCTTTGGCCACTGACTCAGAGTGGAGAATCCGCAGCAGGGGATGCTGTGGAGGGCAAAGAGCAATCCTCCGGCTCCCCTCTCCTGCGGGAGAGGGGCTGGGGGGTGAGGTCGCATCCCATACAAAGCAAGCGTGCCCTTCCCCTCTGTCATGAGGGAAGGGCACGCTTTGCGCCAGCGACCGATTAGGCGAGATCAGGCGAGATCAGGCGAGATCAGCCGTTGGTCAGGTTCCACGCCCGCTTGAGCAGCTCCAGCGCGAGCTTGCTCTCGCCATGGGCCTCCAGGAAGGAGGAGTAGCTGGCGTATGCATCGGCGAGTGCCTGCGGAGCGTCGGCCTTTTCGAGCATTGCGATGGCTTCCTCGTAGCTGCTCTTGGCCTGACTGGCTTTGTTCTGGGCATCGTGCAGCGCGGCCATCGTCAGCCGCGCCTCGGCGCGCAGGATCGGCTCGCCGGCGCGCTCCGCCAGTTCGAGCGCCTCGTTGGCGGCGCTGGCCGCCTCTTTGAGGCGCCCCTGGCTGATGTGCACTGCTGCCAGGCTGCGTCGCGCCTCGGCCTGTCCGGCCTCGTCGCCCATCCGCTCAGAGAGCGTCTGCGCCGTCTGGAGGTAGCCCATCGCCTCGTCGATCTGATGCGCCTCGGCGGTCGCACGGCCCAGGCGCGTGTAGGCGCGCGCCGTGAGCGCCTCGTTGGCGGCGCGCTCGAAGGTCGCCAGGCTGCGTGCCGCATAGAGGCGCGCGCGGGTCGTATCGCCCTGCCCCTGATAGCTCACGCTGAGCTGCCAGTACACCTCGCCCAACCGCTCAGGATGGTTCACATCCTCTGCAGCCTCGATGGCCAGCCGCAGGAAGCCCAGGGCATCCTCCGTGTGACCAAGCAAGGCGTTGATGGATCCCAGGTTGTACAGGACGTTGAGCTTGAATACAGGGTCGCGACTGATCTGCTGCTCGATGGCGTCGTAGGCGAGCTGGTACTGCTCCAACGCCAGTTGATTCTTGCGCGAGAGCTGATAGGCAATGCCCAGCTCGTTGCGCAGCCGCGCCCGCGCCTCTTCGTCGCCCGCTCGCTCTGCCATGGTGACGCCTTCTTGCGCCTCGCGCCTGGCCGCATCACCGTCGCCGAGCTCGCTGTAGTTGTAGGCCAGCAGGCGGCGAGCATCGTGTGTGCTGGCGGGTGAGAGATGCGAGAGCGTGATCTGGCGAATGGCGTCAATCGACTGCTGATGTTTGCCCTGATACGCGAGCGCCTGCGCGGCATTGAGTCGCGCTTCCGCCTCGTCCTGCCGCCGATCCACCGCCTGCTGATGCGAGACACCGCCTGTCGCGCCGGGCAGGGGAGCGGCGCCAAGCAAGTCTTCGAGCGGCACCTGGAGTCGATCCGAGAGCACCTCAAGGGCGCCAAGCGAGGGGCGTATCTGACCGCGCTCAACCGCTGAGATGTAGGACACGCTAAAGTGATCCGACGCTACCTCGCTTTGCGTCATGTTCAGGCGCAGCCTGGCCTGACGTAACCTGACTCCGAGGCGTTGCGCAGGGGTGAGCGCCGCCTCTGTGTCCTTCTCGACCTTCGCATCTACCTGTTGGTGAACCATGTCTGCAAGCCGCCTTCCGCCGAGCAGCGCACACCTGCGGTAGCGCATCCCTCGACCATTGCTTGCAGGACAGACTAGAGAGGCGAAATGCAAGCGCCAGTATTGGATATGATGGTGAAGGTAGCGCTAACGTCCAGTGTGCGCCTGTCGCATATTTTTGTGTGATGTCTACGCTTCGCCTTTACGTTGTCCCTCGTTGACAATGAAGCGAAGACAAGTATCACTATATACCATTACCATGATTCGACCTACAATACAAGTGAGAAAACGGCCAATAGTACTGCTTCGCATGGGCATTTCTACTTATTCCAATGTCTGTACAATTGCTCTGCGAGCGAGGTAGCGATGTAACATCAGCCCTGAATTAGCGCAAATTGTCTGGACTTTTGTGGGCCAACGTCCGCTCGTATCTATCACGCTGTAGGTGTGAGAGCGCCGACGCCAGCGCGCATGAGTATTTGCTGAGAATCAATTTGTAAGCGACGTAACGGGGCGGCAGTGTCCGATTCAATACACCAATTGTTGCAACGCCTACGTCCACGTGAGCGTTACACTTGTGCAAGCTACAATTGCACTCCATCCATGTAAGTGATGCAGTGTGCTGATGGCTCATCGTAATCGCTGCTTGACGCGCATTTCGTGGGCGTGCTACAGTTGGGGCGCTGGCAGTGATCGAGGCGCCCGCTGTCGTCGCGCCTCTCGCGCCAGCCTATCCCAACCTTATCGCAAGCCGAGACGGAGGACACGTCAGGGAGCGCATCGCGGTCTGCAGAGAGTGACGCGCACGCTGCAAGCGTCATGACCACGCGCCCCGGATAACACCTCCGAGCCTGGCGACGAACCGCCCCACGCGGCGCAGTAGTCGGCCACGGGCGCGCCCGTTATCGCGCGACAGCTTCGTTAATGCCGACCTATGAGCGCAGCGCGGAGCTGAGAGAGGTCTCCGGCCCAGGCTGGAGACGAAATCGTGGTGGTACCATGAGCTGGCCAGCAGGCCCTCGTCCACAATCGCAGGTGGACGAGGGCCATTTTGTTTGCCCGCAGACCTCTCCCCCTGTCCCCCTCCCTGAAGGGGAGGGGGAACCCAGGCCAGCATACCGCTGGATGGCAGCGGCTATGACATGTCCAGACGATACGCAAGGGAGGACGGTATGACGATCTATCCCGCCGGAGACGCCAATCTCTGGGAGCGCGCCTGACTGCCCGACGATGCAACCGACCTGTCGGGGCGCGCTCCTCAACCGCCGCGCCCGCACACCGCAGGACGCAGACAGGTCGGCGCTGTGTGGCCTGTCGCCGCGCAGTGAACGTGAGCAATCAGTGGGAAGGATCGACATACCATGTCACAGAGACAGATGCCCGCGCAGCCAGCGGCTGAGATGTCCGCCGCAGCGCCGCGCCCGCCCCGCGTGCGCACGACCGAGCTGGCGGCGCATGTGGGCGAACGCGCGCAGGTGATGGGCTGGCTGCGCAGTATGCGCAGGCTCGGCGCGATTACCTTTCTGATCGTGCGCGATGGCTGGGGCGAGGCGCAGGCGGTGGCCGCGCATGCCGAGGAGCTGACCGCGCTGACCGAGGCAGGCGCCGCTGTGGAGAGCGTCGTCGCTATCAGCGGGACGATCAGCGCCGCGCCGCAAGCCCCCGCCGGAGTGGAGCTACGCGAGCTGCGCGTGGAGGTCATCACGCCCGTGCGCGAGGCGCCGCCCGTCACTCTGAGCAAGCGCGAGCTGAAGGCCAGCATGGGTGTGCTGCTCGACCACGCCGTCGTGACGAACCGGCATCCGCGACGGCGCGCGGCGTTTCGGCTGGCCTCCAGCGCGATGGCGGGCTTTCGCGCGAGCCTGCGCGAGCGCGGCTTCACCGAGGTGCAGACACCAAAGCTCGTCGCCGCTGCAACAGAGGGTGGCGCCAACGTCTTCGAGGTCAAGTACTTCGACCGCGCAGCCTATCTGGCGCAGAGTCCACAATTCTACAAGCAGGTGATGGTGGGCGTCTTCGAGCGGGTCTTTGAGGTAGGGCCAGTCTTCCGCGCCGAGCCACATGATACGACGCGCCACCTGAGCGAATATGTCAGCCTGGACGCCGAGTTCGGGTTCATCGACGATCACTTCACGGTGATGGCGATGCTGCGCGAGGCGCTGGCGGGCATCTTCGCGCGCGTGACGGAAGAGTGCGGCGCTGAGCTGGCGCTGCTGGGCGCACGGGCGCCGGTGGTTCCCGCTGTCATCCCGCATATCCATTTCGCCGAGGCGCAGGAGCTGGTCTTGCGGCTGCACGGGGTGGATTCGCGCGGCGAGCCAGACCTGGCCCCGCAAGAGGAGCGCTGGCTAGGCGAGTGGGCGCTGGCCGAGCACGGCAGCGAGTTCCTCTATGTCACTGGCTACCCGATGGCCAAGCGTCCATTCTACACCCATCCCGACCCGGCGCGGCCTGCGTACTCGAACTCGTTCGACCTGCTCTTCCGGGGAGTGGAGCTGGTGACGGGTGGCCAGCGCCTGCACCGCTACGAGGACTATCTGGCGGCGCTGGAGCGTGCGCACCTGTCACCAGCGCCATTCGCTTGGTACCTGGACGCCTTTCGCTATGGCATGCCGCCGGAGGGTGGCTGGGCGATTGGGCTGGAGCGTCTGGTGAGCCAGCTGATCGGCGCGCCCAGCGTCAAGCTGGTGACGCTCTTCCCGCGCGACCTGACGCGGCTGGAGCCGTAAGCCGCCTGGCCTGCTGCCTGCTAGCGGAACCTCTCCTCCGCTTTGCGGGGGAGGGGAGCTAGAAGGCAGCGTGGCGATGTGGCCAGCGGAACCTCTCCCCCTGACCCCCTCCCCTCCGAGGGAGGGGGAACCCTGGGCAGGGTAGCAGCGGGGAGCAAGCGATGTGACCTTTGCCCAGCAGGAACCGAAAGCCCCTCTCCCCGTGAGGGCGAGCGGCAGCGAAGCCCTGGTTCGGGTTCAGGGTTCCCGAACCAGGGAGGGGTTTGGGGTGAGGTCGCGCCGGTTCATCCCGCGCGGCATCTCTGCCACAGATTCCGTCAGCCGATGTGCAGGAATTGCGCCAGGCCGTTCAACATGAACTGCGCCGCCACCGCCGCCAGCAGCATGCCCTGCACGCGCGAGAGGACGAGGATGCCCGTCACGCCGATGCGCTTCTGGATGGAGAGGCTCAGGCGCATGCTGACCCAGCAGGCGACGAGGGTCAGCGCGGCGGCAGCGCCGATGATGAGCCGCAGGACGACCTCTGGCCCGGCGGGGTTGCCAGCGGTGGAGCTGTCGAGCAGGATGATGGTGGTGAGCGTGCCGGGGCCAGCGATCATCGGGATGGCCAGCGGAAAGACACTGACATCCTCGCGTTTGCGCGCCTCACGAGCCTCGCGCGCCGTCTCGCGCGCGCCGGATTGGCGGCCAAAGAGCATGTCGATGGCCACCAGAAAGAGCAGCGCGCCGCCCGCCAGACTGAAGGCGGGCGCTGTCACTCCCAGCGCGCTGAAGATGGCCTCGCCAGCCACGGCGAAGATCGCGACCACGACCGCCGCGATGATCGTCGCGCGGGTGACCACGAAAGCGCGCTCATAGAGTGAGAGGTCGGCGGTCAGCGCCAGCGCCACCGGCGCCAGACCGATCGGATCGACCACGGTGAAGAGGGCGACCAACGCCTTGATGAAGAAGAGAGCCACGCTGTATAGCGTATCACACGGCGCTCAGTCGTCTGCGGTGGCTAGCCACTTCAGCGTCTCGTTGGCGGCCTGCTCGCCGCTGAGCATCGCGCCGTGGATGCTGCTAGCGCAGGTGTACTCGCCCGCCAGAAAGAGGCCGCCGGTGTGGCCAATATTTGATGGCAGATGCGCGTAGATGCCCGGTGGCTGGCGAAACTGCGCGAAACGGATGCGGTAGGTAGCCAGGTGGCGGAGCTTCTCCAGGTCGCGTCCCGGAAACCACGACGCCATATCCTCGCGGCAGCGCGCGATCAGCTCGGCGTCGCTCAGGTCCGGCGTCCCCAGCGTCGTAACCGAGAGCAGATGCTGGCCCTTGGGCGCATAGCTTGGCGCGACGTTGCTGATCTGCACGGCGTTGTTGACGAAGGCGTCGGGGTTGGCGTTCAGAAGCAGGCGCGGGCCTTTGTAGAGGCTCTCGGTGGTAGTGAAGTAGAGGCAGGTCGCGCCAACCGCATCGCTGGGCAGCTCGGTATTCAGCAGGCGCTGGGCGCTGGGGGCGTCGGTGGCGATGATGACCGCCTCGCCCGGCGCCTCTTCGCCGCCCGTCAGCGTCACGCCGACCGCGCGGCCATCCGCCTCCACGATGCCCTCTACGCGCGTCTCCAGCTTGATCGTATCGGGCGGCAGCGCAGCGGCGAGCTGGTCAGCGATGGCTCCGATGCCCTGCTCGGGGATGACGATATCGCCGCTGGCCAGCATCTTGTTGGTGAAGAGCAGCGTGCGGGCGCTCGTCTCCAGGGAGCGATCCAGAAAGACGCCGCCGTAGAAGGGGCGCGCGAAGTTGTCGATGAAGCCATCCTCGCTGAAGTGGCGGCGCTTCATCTCCTCATGGGCGCTGCGATCTGCGACCTTGCCGCGCAGCTTGCCGAAGAAGATGTCGTGCTCTTTGCGGCGCCGCGCGTAGCGGGCCATCCGCAGCGTGCGCAGCTTATCGCCGGTGGTGAGCAGCTTGTTGTTGAGCGTGCGGCTGATGAGCAGGGGCGCGCGGCGCGGATCGCCCACCTCGCTCCACTTGCCATCGCGGATGATGACTGCGCCCGGCGTGAACTTCTTGAAGCGCAGGGCGGCGTAGTCGAGGTTGCGGCGCGCGGCAGGGTAGGCGGTGAAGAAGACCTGGAAGCCGCGGTCGAGCAGAAAGCCATCGGGGCTGTGATCGGTGCGCACGCGCCCGCCGACGTGGTCAGACGCTTCGATCACGCGCACCTCGCGGCCAGCCTCCACCAACGCTTTCGCGCAGGTCAGACCCGCCAGGCCCGCTCCTACCACCAGGATCATGCTCTACCTCATCTTCTCAGGAGATCTTCTCAAGCGACCGCACCCCCAGGGATTGTGCAGCGGGCGAGCGGAACCTCTCCCCCTGACCCCCTCCCCTCCGAGGGAGGGGGAACCTGGTGCGAGATTTGTGGCGCTGGCCAGCGCTATCGTCGTTGCACAGTTGTCAGCCGCTGGCTTGCTGTCCCTCTGCCACGCGGCTGTCGCCTCGGCCTGGGTTCCTCCTCCCTGAAGGGGAGGGAGACAGGGGAGAGGTCAAGCGCCGCGTGAGCGGAAGGGCCACCAGCCCGCTTTCACCGGCTTGATGTCGGCCTCCATCGACTGGATGCGCGCACGGGCGGCGCGTTCGAGCGCCTCATCGCCCTCTGGCGTCGGGAAGACGGCGCCACAGGCCACGCAGCTTGCGGCATCGAGCGGATTGGACGCGCCGCACCATGTGCAGATGCGCACATCGCCAGCGATGGGCGCGGCGGGAGCGGGCGCCGTCGGGATGGCAGCCACAGGTGGCGGTGGCACATTGGGCGCGCTCGGCGCAGCGGCAGGCGCCTGCTCAACGACGGCGAGCGCCTCAGACGCCGCGCTGGGCAGCGATTCCGTGCCGCAGGCGCCGCAGAAGCGCGCATCCTGTGGCATGTCGGCGCCGCAGGTCGGGCAGCGCCGGGTCTGTGGCGCGCTGATGTTGTCGTCCATCTGGCTCTCCTCCGTTCTCCTCCCCTGACGCTCTCCCTGGCTCTCGTTAGCTCCGGGCGCTGGCCTCACCACAAGGGATTGATGACCAGCCCGGTGATCAGCTTGGGATAGAAATAGGTGGACTTCTGCGGCATGCGGTCGCCTGCCCGCGCCACATCGCGGATGGCCGCTGGCGGCGTCGGATTCAGCAGGAAGGCGAGCTGCGCGCCGTCGGCGCCGCTGCGCACGGCATCGAGCGC
>Ga0070683_100004623_pt1 | contig 11368 bp, 8 predicted proteins | sample KBSC713LmetaG_FD_64662 | JGI IMG/M metagenome (GOLD analysis project Ga0070683, IMG submission 64662) | Corn rhizosphere microbial communities from Kellogg Biological Station, Michigan, USA - KBS C7.1-3L metaG | ecosystem: Host-associated > Plants > Roots > Rhizosphere ...
GCTGCAGCGGTTCGGACGTGTGCGCGGCGGTTCGTGTCTGGACGCCGGCAAGCGGGACGTCCGTGAGGCTCGAGCACAAATGTCCCGACGGGTTCTTTTCGACCGACGCCGTCGCGCTGGGCGGACGACGAGCCGCGTGGCGCGAGTCGTGGTACGGGGCGACCTTCAAGGAGACCGTGGTTTGGACGGCGACGCTGGGCCGACCGAAACCCGTCGAAGTAGCGTCCCAGTCCACCACCTACGCGTACAAGCCCTATGGCAACACAGCTCTTGCGCCCGTTGGCGACGGACAGCTCCTTGTGTTCACCGTCGAGACGCGCTGCGAGTCGCCTGAGAAGGGCGGCGACGGTCCGCCGTGTCCGCCCGGCCGGAAGGACGGCGACGTCATCGATGCAACCATCTGGCGGCTGTCCGGCACCGCCCGTTGTCCCTCCGATCGGAGCGTTCGTCGTTGTGCTCTGGTCGCCGAGGCGACGAGCGAGCTGACCGCGCTCGCGGTCGACGCCGGCCGCATCGTCGTTCGGACGGGCGCCGGTGTCAGCCTCATCACGCCCACCGGCGGGCACCTGCGCGATGTCCCGGTTGAAGAAGTGCGCGACGCCGCCCTCTCGGCGAACCAGCTCGCCCTGCGCGTTCCCGGCGCCGTCGAGATCTACGGCACTCGCTCCGGCCAGCTGATCCATAGGTTCCCTCTGTCGGCGCCTGAACGGCTCGAGGACTTCGAGAAGGGAATCTTCGTCACGGCGACCCGTCGCGGGGTGACGCTGCGTCGTGTGAGGGACGGCCGGACGGCCACGGTGCGCGCTCGCGCGATCGCGCACGCTCAACTCGAGCCCTCCGGCCTCTTCGTCGCCGGCGGGCACCGCGTGACCTTCGTGTCGATGCGCAACGTGTTGCGACTACTGGCCGACGCTCGATAACCGCTGGCTGAGGTTCCATCGAACGTCCAGGTTCCATCCATGGATCCGGCTCCGTTCCGCGAGCAAGCTGGAGACATGAAGGAAGACACTCGGACTGGAGGAATCATGGCCAGGCTTCTCAAGGCAAATCGAGCGGCGATCATCGTGTTTGGGCTCGCATTCGCGGCGGTTACGATCGTCGCCGGATGCGGGGGCAGAGGCGGCTCGAGCGCTGCGTCGCATCGACCGATGGCGAAGGCTGCCGGCAACTGGCGCGCCCTTCCGAACGCCCCCGAAGCGATCGCGGCCGGGCGGACGACCGTCTGGACGGGCTCCGAGATGATCGTTACCGGGATCGAGCTCGATGCGAACGGAACGTTCATCAACTCCACCGAGGTCGCCGAGGCGTACAACCCGGGCACGAACACGTGGCGGCTCCTTCCGGCTCCGCCGAAGACGGAGACCTACTGCCGGCGCAGTGCGGCGTGGACGGGCGAGGAGATGCTCGTGTGGGGTTGCGAACTGACGGCGTACAACCCGATGTCGAATCGGTGGCGCCGGCTTCCTGACGCGCCGACCCGCCACGGGATCGCCGTCTGGACAGGCCGGGAGCTGCTCGGCTGGGGCGGCGGCTGTTGCGGGGACGTCTCGGACGACGGCTCTGCCTACGACCCGGCCACGAGCACGTGGCGGAAGATCTCCTCAGCTCCTGTGAACGGACAGCAGTCGCCGGTCGGAGCGTGGACCGGTCGCGAGCTCGTCATCTTCAACGGCCGCGGTCCCGAGGGCGCGCGCGTTGGTGGTGCGGCATACAACCCGAGGACGGACACGTGGCGGCGGATCCCCTCCCAACCCAGCTTCCGTTCCGGCTCGATTGCGGTGTACGACGGGAACGAGATCCACGTGCTCGGTGCGCGCCAGGGCACTGTCTTCTCGTTCAATCCGGCGAACGACCGCTGGCGGCAGCTGCCCAGGGCGGCCCTCGCCGGCGAAGGTCTCGTCGCTGCCTGGACGGGGAACCGATTGATCGGGTCGGCGGCGACGACAAGCGCATACGATCCGGCGAGGAACATCTGGACGACTCTCGCGCCCTCTCCGCTAAGGCCCCGTCAAGGAGCTCAGGGTGTCTGGACCGGACGTGAGCTGGTCATCTGGGGCGGTGTCGTTCCGACTCCGGCGAATGCGTCCTCTTCTCCGAAGTACATGAGCGACGGCGCGGCGTTCCTTCCGCCGACGTACTCTCCGCCGCCTCCTGAGCACAGCGGCTAGGCGGCGCTTCGAGCGAAAGCCCGCGCCGCCTTCGGGCGGCGCGGACATTTTTCGTGCGCCTTCCGCCACCTTGTCAAGGCGGCCGCGCCTCCTGCGGAAGCGCTCGCATTTTTCGCGCGCCAAGGCGCGCGAAAAATGGGGGAGAGAGGATTCGAACCTCTGAAGGCTGAGCCAACGGGTTTACAGCCCGTCCCCTTTGGCCACTCGGGAACTCCCCCAGGGAGCGCGACATTTTAGCCTGGCTCTCAAGCCCCTCGAAGGCGGCTCGCTGGCGCTCGCATTTCTCGGCACGTCCTGCGGCCGAGCCAAGAAATGGCCACTCGGGAACTCCCCTGGAGGGTCAGCCATTGTAGCCTCGGCCTATGGAGCGCTTCGACGTCCTTGTGGTCGGCGCGGGCCCGGCCGGTTCGACGGCCGCCTACCGGCTCGCCCGCGCGGGAGCTTCCGTGCTCCTCGCCGACAAGGCGACCTTCCCGCGCGACAAGCCCTGCGGCGGTGGGCTCACGATGCGCGCCGTCCGACTCCTGCCGTTCTCGGTGGAGCCGGTCGTCGAGGACCGGACGACCCGCGTTCGCTTCGGCCTCGACTTTGCACACCGCTTCGAGCGGCGGCTCGACGACCCGCTCGTCCTGATGACTCAACGGATCAGGCTCGACGCCTTTCTCGCCGAGCAGGCAGCCGCAGCCGGTGTTGACTTCCGCGACGGCGTTCGCGTCGCCGATCTCGTGGCCGCCGAGCACGGCGTCGAGGCCACGGTCAACGGCTCGAAAGTCGCTGCAAACCACGCTCTCCTGGCGGATGGAGCGAACGGGACCTCGACCCGAGCAGTGGGACTCGACGACGGACGCGACTACGGCGTCGCGCTCGAGGCCAACGTCCCGTACGGCGTCGTCTCCGAGGACGAGTACCGCGGCCTGCTCTGCCTCGAGCTCGCGAACGTCCCGGGCGGCTACGGCTGGGTCTTCCCCAAGGGCGACCACGTCAACGTGGGCGTCGGCGGCTGGGAGCGAGAAGGCCCGCGTCTCCGTGCCCATCTCGCCCGCTTTTGCCGCGAGTACGGCATCCCCGAGTCGAGCCTCGAGAACGTTCGCGGCTACCGCCTACCTCTTATTCACGCGCGCGCGCGCGTGGCCAAAGGACGGGTCGCGCTGCTGGGAGACGCTGCCGGGCTCGTCGATCCGCTCTCCGGAGACGGGATGTACGAGGCCTTCCTCTCGGCGCAGCTCGCGACCGAGGCTCTCCTCGCCGGCGACCTCGAGAGCTACGACGCGGAGCTCCGGCGCCGCCTGTCGTCGCAGCTCTCCGCCGCCTGGGGCGCGAAGGTCGCGCTCGATCGCTTCCCGCGCCTCACCTACTCGGTCGTGCGCACGCCGTTCCTCTGGAACGCCGTCGTCTCGCTGATCGGCGGCGACGTCCCCAGCCCGAGCGCGATGCGCGGCCTCCGCAGAGCGGCGATGCGCGCGGTCGACGGCATCGCCCGCGCCGCCGGAAATCCGGGCCGCGCGTACAAAGCTGCTCAAACCTAAAGAAGGCTCCAAATCCTGCCGATGGTCACCTCGGCCCGGCCATGGACCTCAACGCGCTGCTCAAATCCGCAGTCGACTCGGGTGCGACCGACATGCACCTCAAGCTCGGCCTGCCGCCCGTCGTCCGCCTGGACGGCCAGCTCGTGGCGCTCGAAGGCTGGCAGCCGCTCAACGAGGCGGACCTCGAGACAGTCCTGATCGGCGTCACCGAGCGGACGCCCCACCGCCTCGAAGGCTTCCGCGCCGCGGGCGAGCTCGACACGTCCTACATGGCCCCCGACCTCGCGCGCTTCCGCGTCAACGGCTTCAAGCAGCGCGGGTCGACCTCGTTCGCGTTCCGCATGATCCCGACAGCAGTTCCCGGCTTCGCCGACCTGCGCCTGCCGAAAGGCGTCGAGCGCCTCGCGGAAGAGCAGCGCGGCCTGATCCTCGTCACCGGCGCGACCGGCTCCGGCAAGTCGACCACGCTCGCCGCGGTCATCGGCCACATCAACCGCACGCGCCGCCAGCACATCGTCACGATCGAGGACCCGATCGAGTTCCTGCACACCGACCACGGCTGCATCGTCAACCAGCGCGAGGTCGGCCTCGACACCGATTCGTTCCAGCAGGCGCTCCGTCGCGCGCTCCGCCAGGACCCCGACGTGATCCTGATCGGAGAGCTCCGCGACGCCGAGTCCGCCGAGACCGCGCTCCAGGCTGCTGAGTCCGGCCACCTCGTCCTCTCCACGATGCACACCGTCGACGCCGCCGAGACGATCGGCCGCATGATCGAGTTCTTCCCCGGGATCAAGCAGCAGCAGATCCGCTCGATCATCGCCGGCGTGCTGCGCGGGGTCGTCAGCCAGCGGCTGTTGCCGCGGGTCGGCGGCGGGCGCGTCGGTGCATTCGAGGTGATGATCAACAACGCCCGCATCGAGGAGCTGATCCGCGAGAACAAGGCCGACGAGGTTCCGGACGCGATCGCCGAGGGCGAGTTCTTCGACATGCAGACGTTCAGCCAGGCGCTGATCAACCTCGTCGTCGGCGGGGAGATCGACCAGGAGGTCGCGGCGAACGCCGCCACGAACCGCCACGACTTCCTCGTCGCGCTCGAGCACGCGCTCAAGCACAAGGATGCGGTCGCGCGCGAGGCGGTCGAGGCCGAGGCGGCGAAGGACGAGCCGGAGCTGCGGGTCGTCGGCCTGGACGCATGAGGAAGCTGCTCCTGATCGCCGCGCTCGCGGCGCTCGGGACGTCGAGCACGGCGGACGCGTCGGGCCCCGTCTTCTCGATCGTCCCGTCGGCGCAGCCGATGACGGCGTTCGCGAGCGCGGACATCCCGAACTCCGGGATCGTGCTACCGCCGTCGTACCTCTCGCCGCGCGACTCCGAAGGGCTTCCGTTCCCGGTGCTCCAGAGCTACTGGCAGCGCGCGGGCTCGACGTACGGCGTCCCGTGGCAGGTCCTCGCCGCGATCAACAAGGTCGAGTCGAACTTCGGGCGGAACATGGGCCCGAGCTCCGCGGGTGCGATCGGGTGGATGCAGTTCATGCCGTCGACGTGGGAACGCTGGGGCATGGACGCCGACGGCGACGGGATCGCCGACCCGTGGAACCCGCAGGACGCGATCTTCGCGGCCGCCCGCTACCTCGCAGCGGCGGGCGGACGCACCGACATCTCGCGGGCGGTCTTCGCCTACAACCACGCGCAGTGGTACGTGGACGAGGTGCTCGGGCTGGCGCGCTTGTACGGGCAGGACGGGACCGAGATTCCGTTCGTCTACGACCGGCTCCAGGTGAACCTCCAGGCGGCGCAGCGCGCGGTGGCGCGCCAGAACCGGCTCCTGGTTCGCGCCAAGATCGTCGAGCGGCAGCTCGCGGGCCGCGCTCGTCAGCTCGACGCGCGTGCAAACTCTGTGCGCCTCCTCTCGGACCGCCTCGAGCTCCAGAAGGACGCGTTCCAGATGGACACGCGCCGGGCCGGAGCCGCGCAGGCCGTACGTGCTGCGCGGAAGAAGCTGAAGGCGGCCGAGTCGCAGCTGAGCCAGGTGCGGTCGAGCTCCTGGACGAGCTCGTTCGCCCCGGGGACATCGACGGCGCTCGGCGGGCCCGCGTACGAGGGGAACTACGTCTTTCCGGTTGGCGGGGGCGCGGGCATCGTCTCGGTCGGCCACCACCACCACGACTATCCGGCGGCCGACATCGCGGCCCCCGAGGGCTCGCCGGTGTACGCGATCACGGACGGCGTCATCGTCGACTCCTGGCAGATGCCCGACGGGCGGTGCGGCATCGGCTTCACCATGCGCTCGGCACTCGATGGCCGCGAATGGACGTACTGCCACATGTCCTACGAGGACCCGACGATCGGCTCTGGTGCGACCATCTCGGCCGGCCAGCCCGTCGGCCTCGTCGGGCACACCGGCCACGCGACAGGGCCGCATCTCCATCTCCAGCTGCAGCCTGCGACGTCGTACCCGCAGTCCGAGGCCTGGTTCGAGCGGTTCGCCGGGAGCGCGTTCACCTGGCAGGACGCGCCCACGATGGACACAGCCGGCCCGGTCTTCGAGATCGTCGGCGGCAATCCGGCGCCGCCGGCGGACGACCCGGTGATCACCTTCACGCACGACCCGGTGATCGCCTTCACGCTGGATGGGTCTTAACCCCGAGCCGTCTGCTGCCGAAGAGCGATCTATGAGTTTGCGGCTCAGCTCACTGCTGCCCAGAGTTTTCGTCATCGTCGTCGTGGCGCTCCTCGCGACCGCGACGATCACGTTCGCGGCCGAGACGAACGCGACGCCGCACGTCAACCCACCCGCGGAGACGGCGGCGCCTCAGATCCTGCTCGTCCCGGACGTGCGCGGACAGGCATACGTGTTCGCGAAGACCACGCTCGAGGAGGGCGGGTTCGCCTGGCACGTGGCCGGCGGCGCCCCGGGATACGCGGCGAACACCGTCAGCGGCCAGTCGCCGGCGCCGGGCACGCGCCTCTACGACACGGGCGCGCCCACGATCTCGCTGACCCTGAGGACGAACCCGCGCTATCCCCGGGCCGGGGATCCCGAGAGCGACTCGCCCTTCTCCGGGACGCCGCTCAAGTTCGTCGGCGTCACGGCCAAGCCGAAGGCCAAGCCCAAGGCGAAGCCGAAGGTCAAGGTCAAGGCGAAGGCAAAGGTCAAGGCGAAGCACGCCGCGAAGCCGAAGAAGCACGCCGCGAAGCCCAAGCCGAAGCCCGCGAAGCCGAAGCCGAAGCCGCCGGCCACCTCCCCGCGACCCGCCGCGTTCGTCGTCCCCGGCGCGAAGGCGGAGCCGCTCGACGAGATCCCGCTCACCGAGCGCGCGACGAACCTCGACCACTGGGTCTCCTCGCACGGCTCGCCCACCAACGGCAACGTGAGCTACTGGCTCTACCAGCACGCGTGGATCGTCACCGGCGCCAAGCTCGGCTGGTGGCACGGAGCCCAAGCCCTCGAGACCCTGATCGCCGTCGACCAAAAGGTCCAGCGGCAGTGGAACCTCGGCCACAAAAGCGAGCAAGTCGCGCGAGCCGCCCTCGCGGAGGTCCGCTCGAAGTCGAAATGAGCGTCGTGCAGAAGCTGCGCCGCCGCCTCGCCGGCGAGGCGGGGTACACGATGATGGAGCTCATGATCGTGCTGGCGATCCTCGGCACGATCACCGGCGCGATCACGACTCTCTTCGTGCAGGCGTCGAACGCGGAGTTCGACATGAACCGCCGCTTCCAGGCGCAGCAGAGCGCGCGCGTCGCGATCGACAAGATGCGCCGCGAGATCCACTGCTCGAACGGGATCACCCCGACCGGCGTCTCGTCGTCGATCACGGTGACGCTTCCCGCCTACTGCCCGAGCGCGGGCGGCGCGCAGACGAACGTCGTGTACGACATGAACCAGATCGTCGCGGGGCAGCGCTACCAGCTGCGCCGGAACAACGTCGTGCTCGCCGACTTCAGCACGACGCAGAACGCGTTCAACTACACAGCGCCGGTGACCGGCGTCAGCCTCGGCAAGGTCACGGTCACGCTGCCGATCAACACGAAGCCGACCGACGCCTCCAAGCAGTGGAAGCTCGTGGCCGACATCGTGCTGCGCAACACCCATCGCTAGCGGCGGTACCTCGATCGAGTGATTCTCGGCGCAGACCCGAAAGGGGGACGCGCGGGAGGGGCCTTCCGAAGATGCTGAGCCAGCTTCCCGTAAGCGGCGGGGAACCTCTCATCATGTTGCGGCTATTCCGAAGACAAGAAGGCACTGCGCTCGTCATGGCCATGGGCATCCTCGTGGTGCTCACGATCGCCGGCACGACGCTGATGGTCTACTCGACGCAGAACACGCGCAGCGCAGCGCGGAGCAAGTCCGACGAAACGTCGTTCTCGCTGTCCGAGGCCGCGCTCAACAACGCGATGGCCGTCCTCTCGAACCCGTCGAACAACGCGCTCGACCCGGACGTCCTCCCGAACAGCCTCGCGACAGCGTCCAGCGTCGCGTACGAGAACGGCACCGCGAAGTGGTACGGAGTCCTCGACCGCGCGAACGCCTGGTGGACGGTGACGGCGCTCGGGATCTACAACAACCCGACGAGCGGCGCCGCGCAGGTCACGCGGAAGCTCACGGCTCGCGTCACGATTACGCCGACGTACACGCAGCCGCTCAACAACCCGGTGTGGAACTACCTCTACGCGGGCCACACGGGCAGCACGTGCGACCAGACCCTGAACAACAACATCAGCGGGAACTCGCGCATGTACGTCGCCGGGAACCTCTGCCTGAGCCCGAACGTCAATCTCGCCCAGTCCGTCGTCATCGTCGGCTCGAATCTCGACGTGTCGAACAACGCCGCGGTCGGGGCGAACACGAACATGAGCACGCGCGTGGAGACGTACGTCGGCGGGAACTGCCGCTACGCGACCGGCTCCTGGGTCTCGTGCAGCGGGAACCAGGACGCGAATCACATCTACAGCAAGCTCGCGAACGGCGCGTCGCTGGGCGTGAACCACACGCCTCCGGTCGTCCCGCCGCCGACCGCCGACTACGCGACGTGGTACGAGAACGCGATGCCCGGCCCCTCCCAGAACTGCACGACCTCGAGCGGAACTCCGCCGACCTTCGACAACAACTATCCCTCGCGCGACAACAGCGTCCCGACGATCTTCGACCTGACCCCGGCGACGTCGTACGTCTGCCGCGTCGGGCCCGGGGCGGAGACGACGACCACCGCCGCGATGACCGCGTCGCAGACCACGATCAGCGTCGCGTCGGCCTCTGGCTTCCCCAACTCCCAGTTTCGGCTCCGGATCGACGACGAGATCATGACCGTCACCGGCGGGTTCGGCACCAACACCTGGACGGTGACGCGCGGATCGAGCGGCACCACGGCAGCGAGTCACGTGAGCGGGCAGACGCTCGTCAACTACGACATCGCGCCGAGCGGTGAGATCAGCTGGAACGCGACCACGAAGACCCTCCTCGTCCAGGGCACGATCTTCATCGACGGCAGCGCGAAGATCAGCAACAACGCGATCAACACGTACAACGGCCAGGCCGCCCTCTATCTCTCGGGCACCTTCCGCGGCACGGGTTCGCTGTGCGCCATGTCCTCGGGCGCCAGCTGCGACTTCAACACGTGGAATCCCAACAGCGAGATGCTCACGATCGTTGCCAACGGGAACGGCGGCAGCAACGTCAACCCCGGCGACAGCATCATGTTCGACAACAACGAGTTCTTCGAAGGCGCGCTCTATGCGACGAACGCCGTGGAGTTCGGCAACAACATGAGTGTCGGCGGGCCGGTCGTCGGGAGCCAGATCCTCCTCAGCAACAACCTCATGACGTTCAACTTCCCGAACGTGACGACGGTCCCGGTCGGGATGCCGTCGAACCCGGCGGTGTACGCCCAGCCGAACCCGCCGGAAATGTTTTCGGGCTAGCTCGCTCCGCTCGCTCCCCTTTCACGGGTGAACCCCTGGTTCCCCCGTGTGCCCCCTCCTTGCGCGCGGTGTGGTGATCGGGCGTGTCAGGAGCCGCCTCAGGTGGTCTGAGCTCGGGGCGATGTTCGCGTGCCTCTCGCCGGGCTCAGCCCGGCCTCCGGCGGCCTTTCGTTGTGGTCTCCGAAAGCGGTCGCTCGTTTTCGGTACTCGGTCGTCTCCGGTTAGTGGGGTAGCTCAACTCTTGCGGTCGGGCGGCCGATAGAAGCGCCGTGGGCCCAGCCTTTGCAGCACTCGCGCTCGCGCCCGGCCTCGCGCTCGGGAGCTTCCTGAATGTGGTCGCCGCGCGCGTGCCTCTCAAGCGCTCGCTCGTGAGCCCCGGCTCCGCGTGCATGTCGTGCTCCGCGCCGATCGCCTGGTACGACAACGTCCCGGTCCTCTCGTACTTCGTGCTGCGCGGGAAGTGCCGGCACTGCGGCGCGAAGATCGCCTGGACGTATCCGGCCGTCGAGATCGTCTCCGCGCTGCTCGTGGCCGCGTGCGTGCTCGATTTCGGTCTCACGTTCGACGCGGCGATCGCCGCGTTCTTCTGCTGCGTACTGGTCGCGATCTCGGCGGTCGACCTCGAGCACCGGATCGTCCCGGACCGGATCGTCCTGCCCTCGACGCTCGTCGTCCTCGCGGCCCAGACGATCCGCGACCCGAGCCCGGAGTGGTTCATCGCGGCGTTCTGCGCGGCGCTCTTCCTGTTCCTAGCCGTGCTCGCGTATCCGGCCGGCATGGGGATGGGCGACGTAAAGCTCGCGCTGCTGATGGGCGCCGCGCTCGGGAAGCTCGTCGCGGTGGCGATGATGCTCGGAATGCTCGCCGCGCTCGTGCCCGGGCTCTACCTCATGGCGCGCCACGGCCAGGCGGCGCGCAAGATGGGAATCCCGTTCGCGCCGTTCCTCGCGATCGGGTCGATCGTGGCGCTGTTTGCAGGGGATTCGATCCTGCACTGGTACCTCGGCATTCTTGGTGCTTAAGCGAATCGGCTAGCTGCCGATACCTCAATTGAGGTATGGACGCGGAGCGGTCACCAAAGCTGCGGACGGTTGGGGGCACTGACGCCGACGTCGAGTCGGGCGCGGCCCCGCTTCAGCCTGCGTTCGACGTAAACCCGCTCGCCGAGCTGGTCGCGGACGTGATCGAGGCGACCGGCCTGATGCCCGCCGACAAGCTCGCTTTCGTGCGCGAGCGCGCGCGCACCGGGTCGTTCGCGCACGCGCTCGTCGAGGAGGGCCTCGCCGACGGCGCGAGCATCGCCCGGACGCTCGCCACGCGGCACAACATGGAGGTCGTCGACGTCGTCGAGCGAGGCGTCCAGCGCGAGGCGGCCGAGCAGATCCCGCTCCACATCCTCGAGCGCATCAAGGCCATCCCGTACGCGATCGACGGAGACAAGCTCCTGATCGCGATCGCCGACCCGCAGAACGTTCACGCGATCGACGAGCTCCGGCTCGCCACGCGTTACCAGCTCGAGCTCGCCGTCGCCGCGCCCGAGGACATCGAGACCGAGGTCCGGCGTCTCGTCCGCGCCGCCGAGGCGTTCGGCGCGCGCGCCGTGCTCGAGGAGGAAGAGGACTTCGAAGAGGTCGACGAGGAGGAGGACGATCTCGAGGCCGACGACGGCATCTCCGACGCGCCTCTCGTCCGGCTCGTGAACTCGCTGATCTTCCAGGCCGCCGAGGACGGCGCCTCGGACATGCACTTCGAGCC
>Ga0070683_100004629_pt1 | contig 11361 bp, 8 predicted proteins | sample KBSC713LmetaG_FD_64662 | JGI IMG/M metagenome (GOLD analysis project Ga0070683, IMG submission 64662) | Corn rhizosphere microbial communities from Kellogg Biological Station, Michigan, USA - KBS C7.1-3L metaG | ecosystem: Host-associated > Plants > Roots > Rhizosphere ...
CCGCGTCAACCAGCTGCTGGCCGGCTCGCGCGCCGACGTCGTCATCAAGGTGTTCGGCCAGGACCTGACCGTTCTCAAGAAGACGGCCGACGAGATCGGCAAGGTGGTGCGGGACATCCCGGGCCGCGGCGACTGGCGCGTCCAGCGCGTGCTGGGGCTGCCGCTGCTCGAGGTCAAACCGGATCGCCAGCGCCTGGCCCGCTACGGCATGAGCGCGGACCGCGTGCTGGAGGTCGTCGAGGCGTCGCGCGTCGGCCGCTATTCCGGCAAGATCTTCGAGGGCTCGCGGCGCTTCGACCTGATGTTGCTGCTGCCGCCGTCGACGCTGACGCCGGAGGCATTCGGCGAGCTGCTGGTCGGCTCGTCGACGGGACACCTGGTGCCGCTCGCGTCGGTGGCGACCATCCGCGAGACCGAGGGGCCGGCGGTCATCAACCGCGAATCGCTGCAGCGCCGCGTGCTGGTCGAGGTGAACGTGCGCGGGCGCGACCTGGTCAGCTTCGTCAACGAGGCGCGGCACAAGGTCGCGCAGGCGGTGACGCTGCCCGAGGGCGTGACGCTGGAGTGGGGTGGCCAGTTCGAGAACTTCACGCGCGCGAGCAAGCGACTCGGCTTCGTGGCGCCGCTGGCGCTGGTCGTCATCTTCGGGATGCTGTTCCTCATGTTCGGCAACCTGCGCTACGCGGTCGCCGTGTTCGTCAACGTGCCGCTGGCGCTGGTCGGCGGCGTCGTGGCGCTGAGCCTACGCGGCTTGCCGTTCTCGATTCCGGCGGCGGTCGGCTTCATCGCCGTGGCCGGCGTCGCGGTGCTGAACGGCGTCGTCATGGCCGGCGATCTCGCCCGGCGGCTGGGGCTGACGTCGGGCACGCTGGACGATCAGATCCGGCGCAGCGCCAGCACGGTGCTGCGGCCCGTGCTGACGACCGCGCTGGTCGCGGCGTTCGGGTTCATCCCGATGGCGATCTCCACGCACGCAGGCGCCGAGGTGCAGCGGCCGCTCGCGACGGTCGTGATCGGCGGCATCATCTCGTCGACGGTGCTCGGTCTGGCGGTGCTGCCGATCATGCTCCGCCTGCTGCTGCCGGCGCGGCCGGGCGGCGAGGAACCGGCGCCCGAGGCTGCATAGACCGCTGGCGCCGGCTCCTCGGCCGGCGCCGCTTTACTGGCAGTTGCTCGGCAGGCGCAGCGTCCCGAGGCCGGCGATCAACGACTGGTAGTTCGAGGGCGGGTTGCTCGAGATGTTCACGCCGATGACGCCGTTCGAGATGTGGTTCATCAGCGTCGCGGCGGGCTGGTTCGACCAGCTGTCGCTCATCGCCGACGCGCCGTAGCTGGTGTCGACGGCGATCGTCCTGCCGGTGAGCGCGTGCACGTAGGGATACGTCGCGGTCGCCGCGTTGTAGTAACCGGCCTTGCCGGACGCCTCGATGAAGTTGCCGTTGTTGCCGACGCCGGTCGTCCAGACCAGGTCGTAGTCGGCGCGCTTCATCTCGCACCAGAAACTGTTGGTTTCGTCGTCGCCGTTCCACGTCGTGTGGTTGATGGCGACGACGGCGTTCGGCATGTTGCTCTTGATCGCGCAGGTGATGTCGGCCGCCAGCTGGCCCAGCTCGGCCATCGTCAGCGGGCTGCCCTGCGACGTCTCCGTGTACTGGATGAAGTCGCCCTCCAGGAACCAGACCAGCGGCTTCGTCTTCCAGACCGCGTACGTGTCGCGCGCGTAGTTCGCGTACATCGTGATGATCTTCGCCCGGTTCGCCTTGATCAGCGCCGCGCCGCCGGTCGCCAGGTTGGCGCTGTTCGGGCTGGTGTTCTGATCGGGCAGGCCGTTCATGTGGCCGTAGTAGCCGATCATGTACGCGTAGTAGACGGGGATCAGGTTCGTGCCAGCGACGCGGCTGGACAGCCAGCTGCAACCGCCGCAGGACGAGTACGTGCCGTCGGACTTGATGCCCGACTCGACCCAGTACGCGACCGACTGGAGATAGTTGTACGAGCTGAGCGAGCCGGTCCCGCTGGGGTTCTGGCGGCCCCACGCGAAGTCGCAGCCGAACGGGTAGGGGTTCTGCGCCTGCGCGCCGGGGCAGCGTGCGCCGACCGCGACGCTGCAGGTCGGGATGGCCCCGCCGCCGGTGCCGGTCGTCCCGCCGGTGCCGGTCGTTCCGGCAGCGCCGGTCGTGCCCGCGCGACCCGCGGCGCCCGTCGTTCCGGCGCTTCCGGTCGCGCCAGCGCCACCCGTGGTACCGCCGCGGCCTGCGTTTCCGCTGACGCCCGCGGCGCCCGTCGTTCCGGCGCTTCCGGTGCCGCCCGTGATTCCGCCGCGGCCTGCGCTGCCGTTGTTGCCGGCGCTGCCAGTCGTTACCGTGCTGCCGGCGGCGCCGGTCAATCCGCCGCTGCCGCCGCTGCCGGCCGTGCCCTGCGCGCCGGCGGTTCCCGTGCCCGTGCTGTTCCCGGCGCCGGTCGCGCCCGCGGTGCCGCTGCCCACGGCCCCATCCGAGCTGCCCGCGTCCGCCGAATCGCCGCCTGTTCCCTGACCGCTGGTCCCCGCGGTGCCAGCGGGGTCGAGCGTGACGCCGTCGGCGCTGCCGCCGCAGGACGGCAAGGCCAGCGCCAGCGCACCCGCGACGAACAATCCGAGCGCGCGGGGCGCCTGCAATGGCCGCGAACCGAAGCGCTTCAAGGACATACGGGCCTCCTAAGCAACAACATACAAAATGACGAAAAGCTTGTTAACAAATCCCCGTCCCCCCGGGGATGAAGGACTCCAGAGTAGCACGCATCAGCCGGCCCGGCTCACCCCGCACCGACGGTCGCCGGGCGCTTGCGCCCCCGCGTGAGAGGTCCTAGACATCCCGCATGAAGACACGCGCGCTGGGACGGCAGGGCCTCCGGGTATCCGCGATGGGCCTCGGTTGCATGGGCATGAGCGAGTTCTACGGTCCCGCTTCCGAGGAGGAGGCGATCGCGACGATTCACCGGGCGATCGACGGCGGCGTCGATTTCATCGACACCGCCGACGTCTACGGCCCGTACACCAACGAGCGGCTGGTCGGCCGGGCGCTGCAAGGGCGGCGCGATCGGGTCGTGCTGGCGACGAAGTTCGGCAACGTGCGCGACGCCGAGGGCAAGTGGCTGGGCATCGACGGCCGGCCCGAGTACGTGCGGCAAGCCTGCGACGCCTCGCTGCAGCGGCTGGGCGTCGACCACATCGACCTCTACTACCAGCACCGGGTCGACCGCAAAGTGCCGATCGAAGACACGGTCGGCGCGATGGCCGAGCTGGTGCGCGCCGGTAAAGTTCGCTATCTGGGCCTGTCGGAGGCGTCGGCGGCGACGGTCCGGCGCGCCCACGCCGCCCACCCGATCTCGGCGCTGCAGAGCGAGTACTCGCTGTGGACGCGCGATCCGGAGGCGGAGGTCCTGCCGACGGTGCGCGAGCTGGGGATCGGCTTCGTCCCCTACAGCCCGCTCGGGCGCGGCTTCCTGACCGGGCGGTTCGCGACCAACGCCGATTTCCGCGAGGGCGACTTCCGGCAGAACCACCCGCGCTTTCAGGGCGACAACATGGCGGCGAACCTGGCGCTGGTCGAGCGCGTGCGCGAGGTCGCGCGCGACAAGAAGATCACGGCTGGCCAGCTGGCGCTCGCGTGGGTGCTCGCGCGCGGAGAGGACATCGTGCCGATCCCGGGCACGACCACGCGGAAGCACCTCGACGAGAACATGGCCGCGGCCGACATCGTGTTGACCGCCGACGATGTGGCGCGGCTCGACGCCGCCATCCCGCCCGGCGCCGCCCACGGCGACCGCTACGCCGAAGGCGGGATGCGCTCGATCAACGGCTGACAAAGGATCGCGAGCGGCGCCGCTCGCAAGGCCTGCCCTCACCCCGACCCTCTCCCGCAAGCGGGAGAGGGGGAAAAGAGAGATCAGCCCACTCGCCCAGAACCTCAGGTCCCCTCGCCCCGCGAAAGCGGCGGCGTGGATAGAGGGTTAGGGTGAGGGGTCCGCGGCGGGTAGCTCGCCGGCGAGGAGGGCCGTGAAGGCCTTCTCGTCCAGCGTGGCGACGCCCAGCTTCGTGGCCTTGTCCAGCTTCGTGCCAGGGCTCTCGCCGACGACGAGGTAGTCGGTCTTGCCCGAGAGGCTGTTCGTCACCTTGCCGCCCTGCGCCTCGATGCGCGCCTTCGCCTCCTCGCGCGAGAACGCCTCCAGCGTTCCCGTGATGACGAACGTCTTGCCCAGCAACGGCCCCGTGCGCGGCTGCCGCTGCTCGACATCTTCCAGGCGTACGCCGGCCTGACGCAGCTTCTCGATCACCGCGTGCGTCTCGGGGCGATCGAAGAACTCGCGCACGGCGGCCGCGATGACGTCGCCCGCGCCGTCGATCGCGGCGATCTCCTCGGCGGCAGCGGCGGCGATCTTGTCGATCGACCCGAACGCGTCGGCGAGAGCACGCGCGGCCGACTGACCCACGTGCCGGATGCCGAATCCGTACAGCAGCCGATCGATCGGGCGATCCTTGGCGCGATCGATCGCCGCGCGGAGGTTCGCGATCGATTTGTCCTTGAAGTTCGTCAGCTGCCCGATCTGCGCGTCGGTCAGCGCGAAGACGTCGGCCTGGTCCGTGATCAGCTTCTTCTCGAGCAACTCGCCCGCGGTGCGCTCGCCCAGGTGCTCGATGTCCATCGCGCCGCGGCCGGCGAAGTGGACGATGCGGCCCCAGATCTGCGCCGGGCACTGCAGGTTCGGGCAGCGCGCGACGGCCTCGCCCTCCGGCCGTACGATGCGCGTGCCGCAGTTCGGACAGTTCTCGGGCATGACGAACGTCCGCTCGGTTCCCTTGCGCAGGCTGGGGACGGGCGCGACGACCTCCGGGATCACCTCGCCCGCGCGGCGCACGACGACCGTGTCGCCGATCAGCACGCCCTTGCGCGCGACCTCGTCGGCGTTGTGCAGCGTCGCCATCGAGATCGTCACGCCGCCCACGCGCACCGGTTCCAGCACCGCGAACGGCGTCACCGCGCCCGTGCGCCCGACGCTGACCTGGATGTCGCGCAGCACGGTCGATTGCTCCTCGGGCGGGAACTTGTACGCGATCGCCCAGCGCGGGAACTTCGACGTCGCGCCCAGCTCGTTGGCGTCGTGGTAGCCGTCGACCTTGATGACCGCGCCGTCGATCTCGTGCTCCAGCGCGTGGCGGCGCGCGCCCATGTCGGCGACGTACGCGCGGACCTCGTCGATGCCGGTGCAGGTCTTTCCTTCGGGGTGGGTGCGCAGCCCGAGCTCGCGCAGGTACGCGAGCGTCTCGGCGTACCCGGCCAGCTTCCGCCCCACGATCTTCACGAGGCCGTGAAAATAGATGCTGATGGGCCGCGCCGCCGTGACGTTCGGATCCTTCTGGCGCAGCAGGCCGGCCGTCGAGTTCCGCGGGTTCGCGAAGAGCGGCTTGCCGGCCGCGCCCAGCTCCGCGTTGATGCGATCGAAGTCTTCGAGGCGCAGGAACGCCTCGCCGCGCACCTCGAGCCACGCGGGTGGACTGGTCGTGCGCAGCCTGGCGGGGACGCCGCGGATCGTGCGCACGTTGGCGGTCACGTCCTCGCCGATCTGGCCGTCCCCGCGGGTGGCGCCCCGGATCAGCTTGCCGTTCTCGTAGACGACCGCGACCGAGACGCCGTCGATCTTCGGCTCGCAGACATAGGCGGGCTCGCGGCCCAGACCCTTCACGACGCGGTCACGCCAGGCGGTCAGCTCCTCGTCGTCGAACGCGTTGTCCAGCGAGAGCAGCGGCTCGGAGTGCTTGACGGGCGCGAACAAAGACGTGACCGCCGTGCCACCCACGCGCTGGGTCGGCGAATCGGGCGACAGCAGCTCGGGGTGCTTCTTCTCGAGCCCGTCGAGCTCGCGCATCAGCTTGTCGAACTCGCCGTCGGTGATCTCGGGCGCGTCCAGGACGTAGTACGCGTAGTTGTGGTGGTCGATCTGGGCGCGCAGTTCCTCGACGCGGCGTTTCGCCTCCGACAGCTCGGCCTGCGCGTCCTCGTGCATGCGCACGGGTGTACCACGCCGCTCGCGCGGCGACCGTCACATCGCGAGGAGTGCCGCGGCCACGAGCAGCGCGGGCGCCAGCACCAGCAGGTAGGCCCGCGATCCGGAGCGAACGTTGCGCACCGCCGAGCCGAGCGCACCGATCCGGGCGGTCATCCGATCGCGCATCCGATCGTGCACGCGCCGCCCGCTCTTGTGCGGACGGCTCACCACGGCCGGCGGTGCCGACCATGCCCACTCGGGGCGGCGCGCGATCTCGGCGGTGCCGTGCACGCGCCGCCGGGGGGGCCGCTCCTCGACGTGCTGCAGATCGCGGGCCAGTCCGGGCGACAGCAGCACCGACGGCAGGGGTGTCCCGCAGGGCGGGGGCAGCCGCGTCGGCGGCGGGATCGTCTCCTGGACGCGACGGTTGGCGCCGTACGGCTGCGTGTCGTGCGCGAGCATGACGTCGACCGCCAGCCGGGGCACGCCGTCCGCCGTCGATGGATCGACGGCGATCTTCTTGATCACGCCGCGCTCGGCGAGCTCGCCGTGCTCGCCCAACACGACGTCGCAACCGCCGTCGATGCGCAGGAACGGCAGGCTCGCCGTCAATCGCACGGTCCCTTCGTCGACCCGTCCCTCGCAGCGCAGCGTTCGATCGACGCCGGCGACGCGGAGCTTGGCCGGCACCACCTGGTGCAGGCGGGACTCGATCAGGTTGTTGATCACGGCCGCCGTCCCCGCGTCGACGTTGGAGAACGAGATCGCGAGCCCGACGCCGCGAGCGAGCACCGTCTCGCGCACGACACGGCCGCGCACCGTGCGCGGGCCTCCGGGCAGCAGCAGCGTGCAGTGAACGACTGTTCCGAGCGGGCACGATTCGGAGCAAACGACGTGGACGCCCGTCGCCGAGAGATCGATCGCCCGCGCATAGAGCCGGCCTCGCCCATCGAAGCGCGCGATCGCGATCGCTTCGTCGTAGGGCACCCGAGGAGCCACCCTGTGCGCCTGGATCATGCTCGAACCCGCTTTGATTGTGTCACGCGTGCAACTTGATCGTCGACGGCGGAAACGCCAGCTCCGAAAGTTTCGGGGGAGCTTCCGCGACATCAGTTGTCGAGTGCGGGCGGGTGAGGCGGAGTGCACGCGTGTGACCGCGTGTGAGTCGCCGCGCTACTCGATGTCTGCGGCGAGGCCGGGCGCGCCGGATTCCATCGCGGCCACGATCGCCGCGTCTACGTCTGGATCCGCGCCGGCGCCGGAGCGCACCGGCCAGGGCGGCAGCGGCGGCAACCCCAGAACTTGCCGCACGACCGCGAACGATCGCCGGTGAATGGGGCAGGGGCCAAGCTGGCGCAGCGCACGGAAGTGCGCCGGCACGGGATAGCCCTTGTGCTGCGCGAACCCATATCCCGGATACACCTCGTCCAGCGCGCGCATCCGCGCGTCGCGCGCGGTCTTCGCGAGGATCGACGCCGCCGCGATCGACAGGCTCTTCGTGTCGCCCTTGATGATCGGCTGCTGGGGCAGGGGAACGTCGCGCAGGCGCCGGGCGTCGATCAGCAGGTGCTCGGCCGCGGGCGACAGCGCCTCGATCGCCCGCCGCATCGCCGCGAGACCGGCCCAGTAGATGTTGATGCAGTCGATCTCGTCGACCTCGGTGTACGCGACGGCCCATGCGAGGGCGCGCTCGCGAATGACCGGCGCCAGCGCCTCGCGCTCCTCGCGGGACAGGCGCTTCGAGTCGTCCACGTTCGGGATGCGCGTCCCGCGCGCGAAGATGACCGCCGCCGCCGCGACCGGCCCCGCCAGTGGGCTCATGCCGGCCTCGTCGACGCCCGCGACGTGCGTGATCCCGCTGGTCCACAGCGCGGTCTCGTAGCGCAGCATCGTGCGAAGCCGCTGACCCTCGGCGCGGTTGGCGCGCCGGCGGCGAGCGACCGCCGTCAGGATCGCCCGGGCGCCAGCGCGGCCGTCGGCGACCAGCGCGGCTTCGATCGCCGCGGGCAGCGCGCGGCCGCCGTCCACATAACGCGCCCTCAGATCCGCCAGCGGCAGCCGACGCGATGAAGGAGGGCGCGTCGAGGTCATGGCGGCAGCGACGCGAGCGCCTTGCGCGCGGCTTCCGAGTGCGTCCCGAGCGGCGCGAGCTCGAGATACTTACGGAACTCGGCGCGCGCTTCGGCGGGCTGGTTGCGCGCCTGCTTGATCGTCCCGACGACGAAGTGCGCGTCGGCAAAGCGCGGATCCGCGACCAGCGCGAGGTGCGCGAGCTCCATCGCTTCGTCCGCCTTGTTCGCCGCCAGCGCCGACTCTGCGCGCGTCGTCAGATCGCGGGCGGGTTCGACGGCGACCGGCGCGGGCGCTTCGGCGGCGTGGCGCCGCTGCGCCTGCGCGTAGAACCAGCCGGCGACGATCAGCGCGATCAGCGCCGCGCCGCCTGTCACCAGGAACGCACGCTTGCGGCCCGGGACGGGCGCCCGCGGGTCGTAACTGGGCATCGTGCCGGGCTCGGTCAGCCGGTTGGGGACGGCCTGCTCGCCGTCCTCCAGCCAGTGAAGCGTCGAGTTCGAGAGCCCCATCTCTTCCTGCGGAGTCGCCGCCGGCATCTCGGCTTCGGTGGCAGTTCCCGGCGTGGCGGGCTTGGCGTCCCTCGTCGCGGACGCCCCGGACTCTGGGGCGGTCATGACCCCGGAGTCGTTGGCGGTGGCTTCCTTTTGGGAGGGCGGCGCCGCGTCTTTTGACGGCGCCGGCGTTCCGGCGGGAGCGGCCTCCGGCGGTGGCCATGCGACCCCCGCGTCGACGTCAGACGTGGCCGAAGCGCCTGCCGGAGCAGGCGTTGAAGCCGCCTCGGGCTTGGCGTCGCTGCTGGGTGAGCCGTCGGTCTTTGTCTCTTCCGTCGACATCGTGGCGCGGACGCAAGACAGACTAGTGCATAAATCGGAAGTTAGTTCAGGAAAATGGCGCGTCGCAAGTCTGACCGTCGGTCGAGGCCCGCCGTTCGCCAGCCCGTTTCTGTTAACATCAAAGCGGGATGGCGCAATCTCTCGAAGACACCACGCTCAACCGGTCGCCTTCCGTTACGCCCACGCCACACGCGGCCGGCGGCCCCAGCGCGTATCTCGTCGTCATCTCGGGGCCGAGCTTCGGCGAAATGTACAAGCTCAAGGGCGAGCGCTCGACGCTCGGCCGCGGCGATCGCGCGGACATCCGCGTTCTGGACGACGGCGTATCGCGCGAGCACGCCGCGGTCGAACGCGAGGGCGGCAAGATGGTGCTCGTCGACCTCGGCTCGACGAACGGAACGTTCTGCAACGGCGCCCGCGTCAAACGCCAGGATCTGACCGACGGCGACAAGGTCTCGATCGGCGCGACGACGATCCTGCGCTTCACGTACCAGGATCAGGTCGACGAGCACTACCAGAAGAAGCTGTTCGAGTCGGCGCTGCGCGACGGCCTGACCTCGACATTCAATCGCCGCTACTTCGTCGATCGGCTGCACACCGAGATCCGCTTCGCGGTCCGGCACGAGAAGTCGCTGGCGCTGCTGTTCGTCGACATCGACTACTTCAAGAAGATCAACGACGTCCACGGGCACCTGGCGGGCGACGAGGTGCTGGCCGGCGTCGCGCGGGTGATGACGGCGACGATCCGCGCCGAGGACGTGCTCGCCCGCTACGGCGGCGAGGAGTTCGCGGTGATCTGCCGCGAGATCGACGCCGAGGGGGCAAACATCCTGGCTGAGCGGCTGCGCGTCGCCGTCGAGGAGCACAAGTTCGAGCACGCGGGCAAGGTCATCCCCGTCACCATCAGCATCGGCGCGGCGGTCGAGGGCAAGATCGACGACGCTAACGCGTTCATCGCGGCGGCGGACGCGGCCATGTACGAGGCGAAGCGCGCCGGCCGCAACCGGGTCTGCCTCGCGAAGACGAAGCCCTAGCGCGGGGCGACTAGAGCAGCAACGCCCAGGAGAGCGCGGCGAAAGCGCCGCTCGCGACGAACGCCCAGGCGAAGGCCGCGGCGAAGCGCAGCTCGGTCCGGAGCGTGAACGGATTGCGCGTCGTCACGATCAGGGGCGCGCCGCGCCGCCCGCAGAACACGGGTGAGATGCCGCCACGGTAGGGCGCGCCCGCGGCTGGGTCCGACGTCATCGTCACCGGTCCCGCCACGTGCAGCGTCTCGCCTCGAGCGAGCGACGTCTCGATGTGCAGCGCCCAATCGGGACCCGCAATCTCGCGGTAGTTGTCGCTGCGGATGAAGATGACCTCGCTGTTGAAGTCGATGCACGCCTGTCCGGTCCCGTCGCCGATCGTGACGTTCCCGCCGCTGCGTTCGTGCTCGCGCATCGCGGGCCCGACGTGCACGGTGTGCCAGAAGACGCACGGCCGGCTCGAGAGCGGCGCGCGGAGCTGATCGGCCGAGACGACCTCGGCGGCAACGTGCGCTTGCCCGTCGCGCACCGAGGCGATGCGGGTCGCGGCCGGTTCGTCGAGCAACGGGCCGAGCCGGCGTCGTTGCCGTCGCGCCGCGAATGCCAGCAGCAATCCGGTGATCAACCATCCGGCCGCCACGAACATCCCGGTGTCGGTCACCATCCCGAGCGCATGCGGGGCGACGGCGAGCTGGCCCGCGGCGCCCAGCAGTCCGGCCGCGACCTGTCCCGCCGCCAGCAGCCCGAACGCGAGCTGGCCGATGCCCCAGCCGAGACCGATCGACGCCTGGCCGATGCTGATGCCGCCGACGGCGACCTGACCGATGGCGAGGACGCCGACGGCGACCTGGCCGATGGCGATGATGCCGACGGCGGTCGGGCGGCGCCCGCTGGATGGGTCGATGCCGCGGACGACGTGCACCAGGGGCAACCCGAAGACCTTCAGGCGCGAGCGATATTCGAAGCTCGACGGCGCTTGATCTGCCGTCTCGACCATCCCACCCGCACCACCTGTCCGCGCCGAATCAGCCTGCGCAGCCATGAGAAAAAGCGTACGGCCGGGATCGGGACCCTGCAATCCTCTTCTGACAGGGATCTTTCGGACGCGGCGACGAGGCTGGCCTCGCCCATCGAACCCCATCGCGGGTAATCTCCGGGCGTGTCCCGATGGCCCGGCTTCGCGATCGGCGTCGCACTCGCGGCGGTGCTGGGCGCGCACTGCGGCGCGACCCAGCCTTCCGCGGCGCGTGCGGGCGTCGGCGCGGGCACGGCCGGGGCCGGCTCACGCGTGAGCAGCAACATCCTGCGAGGCGACTACGCCGGCTCCGAGAGCTGCGCACGTTGCCACGCTGACGTTTATTCGGCGTGGCGTAACTCGCCGATGCACCTGATGACGCGGTTGCCGG
>Ga0070683_100004638_pt1 | contig 11353 bp, 17 predicted proteins | sample KBSC713LmetaG_FD_64662 | JGI IMG/M metagenome (GOLD analysis project Ga0070683, IMG submission 64662) | Corn rhizosphere microbial communities from Kellogg Biological Station, Michigan, USA - KBS C7.1-3L metaG | ecosystem: Host-associated > Plants > Roots > Rhizosphere ...
GACGGCATCCAGGCGCTGCGGGTCGTCGAGGCGGCGTTCGAGAGCGCGCGGACCGGCCGCGTCGTGCGCCTCACCGGATCGGCCGGTTGACGGCGCCGCGATCAAGGCCGTTAGGGTTGCAAACGTCCACGACGAGGATGATCGGCACGCTGAGCTGGGGAAACACGCCTCGCAAGATCTTCGAGCGACCCGAAACGGAACAACCGCGGAACAGTTGGACAGCTGCGCTACTTCACCGGATTGCCCTTCGCGTCGCGCTGGGTCTTCGCCATGGCCTGCGGGAATCCAACAGCACCGAGCACTCCCACCAGGGCGGCAACGGCAAACCACCAGTTGCTGCCTCTCAGGCCGGCGACAAAGCTCGCTGCGGCGCCTAGGAGGAAGAACAGGCCCAACCCAATGCCGACTGGGTCTCGGCGGGCATCACTCTCTTCGCCAATGAGCTTTCTAATTGAGGCATCGATGTGAGCAAGGAGTTCGGCCTTGACGCCGCTACTTTCCGGAAGCATCCCAAGGAGTTCGATGTTCTCCTTCACCTCAGACCGTGCACTTCTGCCACCCCTCCTCACCTGGAACGCAGCACCCACCACGGCGAGAAGAGCGACTAGAACCTGAGCGACAGTGTCCGCGCCGATCCCGTCACCCGTCACCGTATTAGCGGCGAGCGACATCATCTCCACATCGATCAACCGTCCCCTCACGACACAGCAGCGGGTCAGTATGCCAGGCAATGCACGAGCGTCCGCGTTAGGGACCACACTGGGACCTCGGGCTTCGTCCGTCCCCACGGGCGCTGTTCGGGTGCGGCATCTTCACCGGCTATGGTTGGACACGCGACGCCCCCAGCTAATTTCGGTAGCCGGGGGCGTCTTGCGGGAACGGTCGCTAAGGTCCGTTCACCTTCTGCCAGTCGTTCAGCACTACCTCCTCCAGTAGGGCGAAGCGCTCGTCGTCGGTGCCGACCGGGAACGTCTTGTCGAAGAACCGCTTCGCGTCCCACTCGTGATTGCCTTGGTTCTTGCAGGTGTGCCGGTAGCGCAGCCGCACCCGGAAGCCCGGGTCGAGTGGGTGCGGCGCCGGCTCCACGTCGCAGCTGACGATCACGAGCGTGCCGCGGCTGCGCGCGCCGGCCCCGAACTTCGCCAGCATGTGATCGGCGTCCCGCCGGTTCTCGACCCAGGCGACGACGGTCACGTCCGCGGTGCCGGCGAGCTTCTCGGTCACCTTGACCCCATGCCGAACCAGTTCTCGAATCGAGTTCGCTCTTCCTTGTCGGCGGTATGAGCGCGCAGGCAGACCGCCCGGTGCTTCTCGCCGCCGCCGAAGTCGTCACGTCGGACTTCGATCACGCCGTCGACGAAGGCGGGCACGTCGTCGTCGTCCACCAGGACGTACACGGGGAAGTCCAGGGCGTCCAGATGCCGAAGGATGGCGGCGATGTCGCCGGCGTCCAAGATCCCCACGTAGCCGGCGTTCAGCTCGGTCGTGCGGATGCGGCCGCCCTGGTGGCCCGGCCAGTCGCTCGGGTCCGACGCCCCACTCGGTGGTGCCGTTGCTGTGGTGCTCACTTGCTCTTACCTCCTAAAACGACGAGAAGCCCGACCCAAGGCACGCCGTCAGGCGCACGCTGGGTCGAGCTCCGAGTTCCATGCTCGACACGGACTTGTCTGCGGTCCGCAGGCATGAGGTTAGGCCGACCGGTGAGCGGTGTCGAGCCGGACCGTGGCTAGCGTCGTCGGGTGGCGCGGTGCACTGCCTACAGCCCTCGGTTCGGTCATCAGTGCGCGAAGCCGGCACGCCGGGGCGACACGGTCTGCGGCTCGCACGCCGGACGCGACAAGATGACGGGAGAGACCGATCGACCGTGGCCAGGTATGGCCACCAAGAACGTCGAAGAGATCGTCGCCGACCTGGCGTTCGAGGATTGGATGGCCGAGGGTGCGTGCGTCGGCGCCGACCCAGACCTGTTCATCACGCCGGGCGACGCCGACGACGACCCCTGGTACCCCAGGCGCGAGGCGGTGGCCTACTGCAACGGGTGCCCGGTGCGCGTCGACTGCCTGCGTTCCGCTCTTCAGTGCCGATCCACCGCCGGCGTCTGGGGCGGCACGTCCGAGTACCAGCGGCGCCAGCTGCGCACCCACCATCGAGCGTCGGCGCTGTCCGGTCTGCGAGGCACGAACGCTGGCCGTCCTAGTGAGCAAGGTGAACTACCCGACGTTGATCATCTGCATGGCGTGCGGCGTCAGCTGGGAGCAGACGGCGGCGACGGCCTCGAAGTACGTGATCCTCAAGCCGCCGGCGTGACGTTCGAACAGATGTTCGGTAGAGTCGCGAGTGCCGTCCCGACCGCTCAACGCCAACCGGTCGGCGGTCGTCAAGCTGCAGACCGCGCTCGACGTCGAGGCCATCGCCCTCGCCCGCGGCGAGACCGACATGCCGGCGTCCGTCGCGCGACTCGTGCAGTTGGTGCCGCCGGCCCGAGTCGATCTGATCGACGAGGTGCTGTTCCGCGTCGGTCGACGCGACCTCGGCCGGACGCTGGGCTGGCCGCCGCCGCACCTGTTCCACCAGCTCGTGCACGAGACGAAGCGGGTCCACCTCGGGGAGGTGCCGATGCGCGGGCCGAACGGGATCAAGGTCGACGTCATCCGGTACACCGACAAGATGGACAACGACCGGCGCGTGTACCGGGTGACCCAGCACGCGGTCTTCATCGGCGAGTTCAAGACGCCGGCCGAGCTGGCGAAGGTGGTCGACCTGGCCGAGCTGGTCGAGGACAACGGCTCGTCGGAGTAGCGGTCTACCACATGGCACCATCGCGACATGGACGCCGCCGTCGCCGGCATCATCGGAGCCGCAGCCGGAGCTGTGTTAAGCGGCGGTTTGACCGTCACGGGGGTCGTCCTAACGCAGAGGGCGACGGATCAGCGCGAGGAGGTTCGCCGACGGGCCGCCCGTGAGCAGCAGGTCGCGCAGTGGGCGCGCGAGGACGCGAGCCGTCCCTACGAAGAGATGCGCACGGCTTACCTCGAGTTCATGAAGGACTGGCACGAGCGGACCGACACCATCTTCATGGCAAAGCTAGCGGAGCCCTGGTCAGAGCCACCCGAGGACTACATGAGTCCGCTGTACTACCGCCTAGAACAGGTGCAGCTCTTCGGCTCACGCCGAGCTGCCGACCTCGCGTCGGCGGCATTCGAGATTGCCCGTACCTACGCTTATCAAGGCGGTGCAGTGCCAGAGGATGGGACGCTGGACGAACTCCGTGAACAGGTTCGACGGGACCTCGGCGTTCCGGAGGGCCCGCGTACGGTCGAGGATCGCGCTGACCAAGACGAGGGCGCTAACTTCCGTCCGACGACCCGGGACCCGTAGCCGCGGCGCGACCGTGACGACGTAGGCGCGACGGCATCCGCGCGTCGTCCGCGGCGCGTCCTGGCCACGAGGACGTCCGGACCGTGAGGGATGCGCTCAGCACGTCGGTCGAAGCCGGGCTAGGGCGGCGTCAAGTCGGACGGCTCTCGATCGTGATCGCTCGTCGGCGGATCACGCCGACGCCACCCTTGAAGCATGCTGCCGAAGGCAGTGGCGGCGGTGATGACGGCGGCTACCGCGGTCAGGATCGTCGCAACGTCATCACTGTGCACATACCTCATTCTCAGCACACGTTTAAGCTTGGCTGTATCACCGGTGAAGTAGTATGCATCAATTCAGCGACTGTCACCCGAATAGAGCAAGCCTGGGACTGAGCGGTCAACCCCGGCCCCGAGGGACCGGCACCGGATCGAGCTGGTCGAGGACGACGCCGAACGGGCGTAGCCGCGGCGCATCGTGTCGAGGGCGGCGCCACGACGCGCGCACATCGGCCGCTGCGATCACGCTTGACGTGCGCTAGTCGGCACCGTCGCGAGGTCACCCCAGCACGGGGAACGACGGCCCTGCCAGCACCTGCGCCACCGTCGAGTCGCGGACCCGACACGCCGTAGCGCATGTCAAGTATCACGTGACAGCGCGCTATGGTCTTCATGGCCATAAAATCAAGAAGACCCGCCCAGGGGTGCCGGCCGTCACACCTTCCCCCTGAACGGGCCTCCACGCGTCGGCCGAGGGGTTGGAACCCTCGACGGCATGGTCCAGGGCCAGTTGGGCAGGTGCGGGGTTTGGACGCCCGTCGTGCCCTGTCGGCGCCGTGCCACGATCGACACGCAGCCGTAGGTTAGCGCCGAACGCAACGGATCCGGGTCTCGTTGCACACTCGCTGCATCCCGGGCGTGTCGCGTTGTGGATCATCGAATGACGACCGTCGTCTCCGATTCGACGGTGATCCGGCGCGGGTCACCGTCGGCCAGGATCAGCGCGATCGCCCAGACCCACTCGTGAACGCGTGTCACGTGGACGGGCCCCGACGCGGATCGTGCTGAGACGTGTCTGTACGTCGCGCGGACCACGGGCGTACGGATACCGGCGGCGACCTCGCGAAGCCGGCGAGCGTTCACGTCGGCCCGGTCGCCGAGGCGGTTCACCGGTCGGTCCAGAGGACGGCGACGACCGCGTGGGCGTCGGCGCCGGCGAGGCCGGCCGTTCGCAGGACCGCAGTCGTGACCGCGTCGAGGACGTCGATCAGCATGGCCGACTGCAGTAGGTCCGGCAGCAGCCCCGGCTCGACCGCGGCGTGAAGCGCCGCCGTCGCCTTCGCGCGCTGACCGCTGGTCGCGAGCTGGGGTGGTTGAATCGGATCGGGCATGACGGCTACCTCCGTCGTGTCAAGGGCCCGGGCCGACGTTGACGCGTCGACCCGGGTCCGCTGTGGATGGGTGTCGCTTACGGGCGTCGGCCCAGCCGGCGATCGGCCTCGGGCACGTCGTGCTCCGGCGCCCGCTTCCCCGCGTCGCGGAGCACCTGGGCCAGGCGGTTGTAGATCTGCGGGTTGTAGTTCGCCGACTCGGGGTTGGGAGAGGCGTACAGGCGCAGGGTTTCGCCGAACCTCGGATCGTTGGACCAGATCACGAAGGAGTCGTCCCCGTCCTGGTATCGGATCCTGAACTCCGCGGCGATGCTGTGGGTTGCGTCCACTGCTTGTCCCCTTCCTCGGGCGACAGTCGATGTGAGTCAGTCGTCCTGGGCACCGTCGTCTCGCCACGGACGATCTCGAGCGCGGAGGCGATGGCCTCGCGCAGCTTGGCGGCCGACTTCTCCGACGTCGCCGCGTCGAGGACGGCCTCGGCACCGGCGAGTCGCGCGGCCATGATCGTGCGCGACGGGCCGGCGGTCCGCGTGCCGCCGCCGGTGGACTTGCGCGCGGGCGGCGCGACCTGGTCGCGGTCGATCCGCGTCAGCAGCGCGTCGAGGCGCCGGACGCCGGGACCGGTCAGCCGGTCGACACGCCACATGATCGTGGAGCCGGCCAGTTCGGGCTCGCGGGTCAGCGCGGCGCGGGACCACCCCTTGTCGATCAGCGCGGCGACCTCGGCCTCGCGGGTGTGGGTCACGAGCTTGGTGTCGTCGGCCTTGGCCTCGGCGGCCTTGGTGGCGGCCGTGGTCTTAGCGGGAGTCTTCGCCGGCGCCGGCTTGTCGGTGGTCTTCCTCGCCGGGGTGGCCTTTGCGGCCGGCACGGTGGCGCTGGGCTCAGTCGTGGTGACGGTCATCATCATCTCCTGCTTCCTAGGTTCCTGTGGAGTCCTGTTCGCCCCGCTACGTCCCATTTTACCAGGTCGGTGCAGTTTTGACCCAGGCCGCTCAAGATTCTTTCGACCCACCGTCCGAAGTGGACGTCCGGTGTGGACAGGCGCCGCACCCCGTGGGCTCTCTCCTGAGCGGCGTGGCGGCACAGGTGACGGTGGTGGGGCATGAGTGTGTGCTGGTGGTCTCGTCTGCGCCCGCCACACCTTGGGTGTGGCTTGACCCGGGAGACTGGGGACAGCGAGCGCCGTGTCGGCGACTCGCTGATCGTAGTCGGAGGGGCAAGGATTCTCCGGGCGACTCGCGAAGCGAGTGCGAGGGCACCGGTACATCTCATCCCCACACACGGCACGTGTGTGGCCGCGACCGAAAGGAAGGCCCACCCACCATCCACATTGAAGATGCGAAGTTCAGAGTGATGGGTGCGATCAGGAGACGACGCGGTAGTTCGTCTGAGTGTTGTCGCCGCTCGATCTAGGTTATGGCTACGCGATGAACCACATTTAGATCAATACCTGGATTCGCAACGGGCTCTCGTAGATGTTTCTCGTCTTATTGATCACGGTTATCGCGGCCACGCGGTCTTGATCTGTCCTTATGCACAATACTTGGCCTGGCCGTAAGTCTCCAATATCTATCTCTCCGGTAGGATCGGCGTTGCCATCAGTTAGCAGCGTCTCGCACCTATAAATCGCGGCTCGGGCACTGTCGCGTTGCCTATAGATCTGGTGGCCTTCGTAAGCGGTCGCAAGCTTGCCGTTCCGGATGACAAGATCAGCTCCAGGCGATTGCACATAGCTTAGAGTCCGGGTATCGACGTCGAACCATAGTTCAGCTTGATCCTCGGGCACGCTGAGGCTTATGGGATGATTCGGCGGAGTCGGACTATTAGTGGTGCGAGCTGCAGGAGTCGACGCCAATCTCACGGACGAACTTGGAGTCGACGTGGCCGCTGGCAGAGAAGACCCAGTATTGCCGTGGATGTTGATGAACGCGACGAGAATGATGCTGGCGGCGGCGATAACAGCACCCGTAACATACGCCCGTGCCGAGATGTGGGCAGAGTCCCTAGTCGCCCTCGCTAGGTCTTCGTCAGGCGACCCACCTTCGTCAGGCGACCCACCTACCCTGTGCGCCATGGCTCCCCCGGCACCGACATGATCAACGGACGTAGCAGTGTACAGGTTCAGCCGCTGCGCTACGTACTCAACCTCTGACGTCGCGCTGTGTATCAGCTGTGGGTTGCTCGGAGCGCCGAGGCGTAACTCCACTGAGGTCTGCTTCTGTCCTCTCGTCGTCGCACTTAGCAGTAGTCCGGCTGATACACGAGGACACCGCCGTTACACGACGACACCGCCGTGCCGGAGCAGGCCAGCGGGTTACCTGACATCAACAACCCACGACCGCAAACTTAGGTGCGGTGATTTTCATCAAGCCGGTGATCGCGAATGACTCAACAGCCGCTCGTAAATCGCAGTGTGATCGAGAGCCAGACGCAATAGCGCAGGTCGTACGGCGTCTCTCACGTCGTCTGCATCGGGAGTATTGACCTCGTCGAGTCCAACGAACATTCCCAGATCGCGCAGTCGGTCGTTCGACGCGAGCTTCTTCGCGTCACGTGCGTACTGCAGCACGAGGTCGACGCCGAGGTCGCCGCAGATCAGCTTCACGGCGCCGATGACTTCCAGCGTGTCAGGCTGATGCATGTACCGCTTCGGGTGGACGACGTACCTCTCACACGCGACCGTCACGGCACCCTGCGCCCTCGCGACCTGGGTGCGCAGGCTGTCCAGCATCGTCGGTGCCGGGCCTTGAAAGACGTAGGACAGTCGCCCATCGGTCAGCGTGGCCATTCCGCAGCTCTTACCTGGGTCTACGCCGATGATCGTCACGGGCCGACGACTAAGGTTGTCGGTCACGTTCATCAAACCCGGCTCGGCCAACGCTCGAACCCGAGATGGAGGGCGAGGTCGTCTAACGCCGCCGGATTGAGTTCATCGGCCAGGACGGACCAGTGGAACCCACACCTCGGGAGTGTGCCGCCGCCGCTCCTCAAATTCCCTCACTGAGGTCTTTACCCACGATGGCTTCCGTCCGTGGCGGCGTGCCGCCCATCCGATGCTCGGCCCGTGCCAAGGGAACCGGCGGCCGGTGCCGGCGCTACGCCAAGCCGGGCACGGTGGTCTGCGTGATGCACGGCGCCAACTCGCCGAACACCGTGGCGAAGGCCGAACAGCGCATGACGATGGCACAACTGCTACGTGACGACCCGCGGACGCCGTGGGAGGTCGTGCTCGATGCGACGCACACGGCCGACGTGATCATGCGCGAGACCAAGGCCAAGTTCACGGAGGGCGAGGAGATCGGCGTCGAGCTGGTCGATCGGCTGGTCGAGCTGACGACGTACGCGCACAAGCTGGCGACCGTGGCGATCCAGACCAAGGCTGCCGACCACGTGGCCCAGGCGCGCGTGGAGCTTCTTCAGTCGCAGACCGGCATCATCGCCGACGCGCTGACCACGGCCGTCGGCGGCGTACTCGATCACCTCGTCTCGCTAGGCGCCATCGATCAGGCGTACGCCTTGCAGCTGCGCCAGTGGGCGCTGGACGCGGCAGCTGCGCCGGCCGAGGCCGCGGGCCGTCGTCGTGACGTCGAGCTGCCTACGCTCCCTCCCGTGCCGAGGGATGCCACGCGCGTCATCGAGCACGACGCGGGCGACGACCACGACGATGGCGCGTCCGTCCGCGACGAGGACGCAGGACACGATCGCGCCGGGGTCCAGCCTCAACGCGACCGGCCCGGCTGGCTACGTACCGTGAACGACGACGCGTCCTCCGAGTCGCCGTCCACTTAGGACGATCATCGTGCTCGGCGTGGTCGCCGGCACGTTCCGTTCTTGTTCCGCGGGCGCAAGAAGCACGACGTCAAAGCGCCGCGTCATTACGTCCAGTAACGACCGTCGACTCACATCGGTCGTGATCACGTGTCGGTCGGTCGGCGGCGTGACCCCCTTCACCCGCCCACATCGGGTGTGGTCCGAACGTGGCTCAGCGCCGACTGAGATTTGGTGTGTGGGGAATCGAGTTGATCTTGTGGTGATCAGCCGTCGCCGACGTCCTTCCGACCGGTCGTCGGGAACAGCAGCTGCGCCACCTTCTCGGCGGCCTCGTCGTGCCGCGCCCCGGCGCACGTGCGTGTAGAGGTCGGCCGTGATGCCGATGCCGGAGTGACCGAGCTGGTCCGACACCGTCTTGAGGTCGACGCCGCTCTCCAGACCCAGCGTCGCCGCCGTGTGCCGACCCTCGTGCAGCTTGATCGGCGGTAGCCCAGCCGCCTCGGCCAGCTCGCGGAAGTGCGCCAGGAGCCACCCAGGCGGCACGTGCGAGCCGTCCGGCCGGCAGAAGATCCAGTCTTGGTCACGCCACGCCGGGCCGGCGAGCATGCGCTCCTGAAGCTGGCCGTGCCGGTGCCGCCGCAGCAGCTCGGCCGTCGCGGCGTCTAGGGACACGACGCGGCGGCTGGTCTTGGTCTTCGGGTCGCCGGTCGCGCCGTCGCCGTACATGGTCCGGTTGATCGTGAACGCGCCGCCGTCGTCCTCGACGTCCGACCAGCTGAGGCCGCACGCCTCGCCCCGGCGCAGTCCGCGCAGCAGGATCAGCCGGAACAGCAGCGCGTACCGGTCGTCGGCGGTCGCCTCGATGAACCGGACGACCTGCGTCGGGTCCCACGTGCGGGCCGGCTTCCTGTCCAGGTCGGGCAGCTTCACGGCCTCGCACGGGTTGCGGACGATCAGACCGCGCCGGACGGCCTCCCGCAGCGCCATCGACAGGATCGTGATGACCAGCCGCTGCGGCGCCGGGCTGACGACGCGGACCAGCGTCCGGACCTCGCGCGGATCGTCCGGGACCGGCGTACCGGCCTCCCGCGCGGCGACGACCTGGTCGTTGCGCACGGCGATCCAGTCGAGCACGTCGGCGACGTGGCTTGGGCCGAGCCGGGACAGCGGCACGTCGCCGACGACCGGCTTGAGGAAGCGCTCGACCTGCGCGACGTACGAGGCGCGCGTGGTCGGCCTGATGCGCCGGTTCGCCGCGAGCCAGTCGTCCAACCACTCGGCCAGCGTCGTGCCGGGGGACAGCGGATCGAGTCCCGCGCCGAGTCGGCGCCGGACCTCCTCGACGGACGGCAGCGCGCCGCCGTGCCGGGATCGCTCGACGACCAGGTCGCCGAGCCGGCGCCTCAGTCGGTCGTTGTCGCCGGCCAGCCGCAGCAGCGCGTCGATCTCGCCCAGGGTCGTCGTCGCCTCCCGACGGGTGGCGAAGCCGGCGCGCTTGAGCTGGCGCCGGTCCCTGTCGGTCGTGTCGACGCGCGTGGCCAGGTACCACGCGTCGCCGGCACGCCTGACCGAACCGCTCACGGTGCGTCACCTCGGATCGGATGTATAGGTCGTTACTTCGTAGTATTCATTGTATCGTCACTCTGAGTAAGAACGGCGTAGTATCAACGCATACGCCGATGGGGCGTGGGCCGGGTAGCCGAAGTCCCCCCGTGAATAACCCGGGCGGTGGGCACGTCGAGGCAGCGCGCCTCGGGAGGCCCCGATGCCCAGCGATCACGAGACCGCCGTCGTTCGCGGACGTCTCCGCTCCGCGATCAAGAACGGCGACGAGGACACGGCGGCCGACGCGTCGCGCGAGCTGGCACGCATGCACCGGCGTCGCCGGATCGAGCAGAAGGAGCGCGAGCTCGCCGAGCTGCGCCGGCAGGACGAGGCGTCGTGACCCGCGCCGTTCGGCCCGCGTGGACCGCCGACAAGCTGCGGGAGCAGGGCCTGACCGTGACGGTGGACGTCGCCGCCGAGGCCATGGGCATCACGCGGAGCAAGGCGTACGACGCCATCCACCGCGGCACGTTCCCGATGCCGGTGTTGAAGATCTCCAAGCGCTGCTGGCTGGTGCCGACCGCGTCGCTGCTGAAGGTGCTCGGTCTCGAGGACGACGAGCCGTAGCCAACCCGCGGGAACGGGGATGCGTGCAGATTCGGTGATGCGTCGATACACTCCTGCTCGCAGCGGTGCCGAGGGTACGGGGTGAACTTGTTCTGCGGGCGGCTCGCTGCGCGGCGGAGAGTTCCGTCGTTGGTGCGGCCCTGGACGGACCAGAAGCCACGGAACGTCGTGCTTCTGGAGGTCGGCCGCAGTGCTCGCCGTCATGCTGGATCGCCAGCCCCTCATCGGACTGCTCGCGGTCCTGCTCCTGGTCGTCGTCGGTCGACTGACCTTCCTCGCCTACCGGCTCGTCGTCGTGCTGGTCGCGCTCCACGGCGCCGACCCGAAGGATCGGCCGGAGATTCTGCGCGCGGCGGGTGACATGTTCCGGGCGCTGCCGGCACGCCGCGCGCGGGACGGCACGCCTCGCGCGGAACACATTCGGAACGAACGACCATGAACGACGGCGTACCGACCAGAACGACGGGGCGCGGAGACTGCACGATAACGTCGGGATATGGAACCGACCCGTACCTACCTGGACGTAGCAGAACCGACATATCAATCGGGTTGCTAACCATGTTCGACGTGGCATCGGCAGCCGTGGAAGCGGCGCTCGCGGCCGGCGCCCGGTATGCGGACGCCCGCGCCATGCACCAGCGCAACGAGTCGATGTCCGCCCGC
>Ga0070683_100004639_pt1 | contig 11352 bp, 12 predicted proteins | sample KBSC713LmetaG_FD_64662 | JGI IMG/M metagenome (GOLD analysis project Ga0070683, IMG submission 64662) | Corn rhizosphere microbial communities from Kellogg Biological Station, Michigan, USA - KBS C7.1-3L metaG | ecosystem: Host-associated > Plants > Roots > Rhizosphere ...
GATGGACCCGTGGGAGGTCGTGAAGTGGATCGCGATCTTCCGCCTGATCATCCCCGGCGCCCTCTTCCGCCTCTGCGGCGGCCGGGTCGAGAACCTCGGCTCGATGCACAAGCTCGCGGTCAAGGCCGGCCTCAACGGGGTGATGATGGGCAACTTCCTGACCACGCTCGGGGCCGAGCCGGCCGAGGACCGGAAAATGTTCGAAGAGCTCGGCCTCAACGTCGCCCGCCAGCCCGACAACGGCGCCAACCCGCGCCCCGACAACCGCACCGGCTGGCTCGAGGGCGAGGCGCCGGAGACGCCGATCGACGAACTGGTCGACAGCCAGGAAGAGGCGAACTTCTGGGACCCCTCGACCCAGCTGCGGGTCGTCAAGAAGTCGAAGAAGCCGCCGTCCTACCCGCGGGCGGCGTGACTGACGTAGCCGAGCGGCTCGAGGAGCTCCGCCAGCGGGGGCTCCACCGGCGGTTGCGGCTGATCGAGGGAGCGCAGGGACCGACCGTGACCCTCGACGGGCGCCCGGTCCTCCTCCTCTGCTCCAATAACTACCTCGGGCTCGCCGACCGCGCCGAGGTGCGGGAGGCGGCGGCGGAGGCGGCGCTGCGCTGGGGAGCAGGCGCCGGGGCCTCGCGCCTGATCTCGGGAACGATGGAGCCTCACCGGGGGCTGGAGGAGCGGCTGGCGGACTTCAAGGGCAGCGAGGCGGCACTGCTCTTCGGCTCCGGCTACCTCGCCAACACGGGCGTGATCGCGGCGCTGGCGGGACGCGGCGAGGTCGTCTTCTCCGACGAGCTGAACCACGCCAGCATCGTCGACGGCTGCCGGCTCTCGCGGGCCGAGACCGTCGTCTACCGCCACAGCGACGTCGAGCACCTGGGCTGGTGCCTGGAACAGGCGGGCGGGCGGGCCTCGCTGATCGTCACCGACGGCGTCTTCTCGATGGACGGCGACGTGGCGCCGCTGCCGCAGCTGCTGGAGCTGGCGCGGCGGCACGGGGCGCGGCTGATGGTCGACGAGGCGCACGCGACCGGGGCGATCGGCCCCGGCGGGCGCGGCTCGGTCGCCGCCGCCGGCCTCAGCGGCGAGGTCGACGTCGTCGTCGGCACCCTCGGCAAGGCGCTCGGCTCCTACGGCGCCTACGCCTGCGCCAGCGCCGAGACGGTCGAGTTCCTCGTCAACACGGCGCGCCCGTTCATCTTCTCGACGGCGCCGCCGCCCTCGGCCGCGGGAGCGGCGCTGGCGGCGCTGGAGATCCTCGAAGCCGAGCCGGAGCTGGTCGAGCGGCTGCAGGCGAACGCGGAGACGCTGCGCTGCGCGCTTGCCGTCCACGGGTTCGACGTCGGCAGCTCGACCACGCAGGTGGTCCCGCTCGAGGTCGGCGAGGCGGAGACGACGATGGAACTCTGCGAGAGGGCGCTGCTCCGCGGCGTCTTCGCCCAGGGGATCCGCCCGCCGACCGTGCCAGAGGGATCCTGTCGCCTGCGCTTCACGGTGATGGCGACGCACCGGCGGGAGGAGCTCGTCCAGGCGGCGGCCAAAGTCGCTGCAGCCGCCCAGGCCGTGGGCCTGATCCGGTCGCAGGCGCTGGCCGCCTAAGGAGTCGTCGTGGCGCGCGGGCTCTTCGTCACCGGCACCGGCACCGAGGTCGGCAAGACCGTCGTCGCCGCGGTGATCGCCCGCACGCTCGCGGCCGAGGGTCAAAGGGTCCACGTCTTCAAGCCGGCCGTGACCGGGCTCGACGAAGGGGTCGAGACCGACCACGCGCTGCTGCGCCGCGCCTCCGGGTCGAGTCAGAGCGACGAGGAGATTGCCCCCTACCGCTACCGGCCGCCGGCCTCGCCGCACCTCGCCGCCGAGCTGGCCGGCGAAGAGATCGACCCGGAGCGGCTGGGCCAGGCGGCCCAAGCCGCCGCCGAGGGCGCCGACGCGATCGTCTGCGAGGGCGTCGGCGGCCTCCTCGTCCCCCTCTCTCCCAGCTACCTCGTCCGCGACCTCGCCGCCGATCTCGGTTATCCCCTCGTCGTCGTCGCCAGCCCCGGCCTGGGGACGATCAACCACACCCTGCTGACGCTCGAAGCAGCGCGCGCCGCCGGGCTGGAAGTCACCGCCGTGGTCCTCACCCCCTGGCCTGGGCAGCCGACAGAGATCGAGGCCTCCAACCGCGAGACGATTGCCGCCCTCGGCGACGTCGAAGTCCTCACCCTCCCCCAGCTGGACCTCGCCGATCCAGAGCGCTGGCCGGCGCTGCGCCTCTAGACGATCGCGTCGAGGGTGCTGTCGCCGAGCTCGACGGTGAAGCCAGCGGCTCGGGCGATCGCCGCGGCGCCCTCGGGATCCTTCGGCGGCTTCTTCGCCTGCAGCAGCGCCCGTGCGACGTCGCCGCGTACCGCCTTTGCCATGTGGGAGACCGCTTTGCGCTCGCCGTCCTGCTCGGTGAAGGCACGCACCGCCAGCAGGGTCGCCCGCTTCGGCTTCCAGAAGGAGGTGTAGGCGCCGGAGCGCATGTCGACGATCAGGTCGCCCTCTCGATCGGGCATCGCCTCGGCCAGCGCCGGGCGCCAGTAGGCCGCCGGCGCTCCGATTCCCTTCAGCTTCGTCTTCGGCGGGAACTTGTAATAGGGGATGCGGTCGTCGGGCCGCACAAACCCCCAGAGCGCGCTGGCGATCAGCACCCGCCCCCGCGCTTTCTTCCCCAGCTTCGGCAGCTGCAGCCGTCCGAAGAGGACGCCGGTGTAGACCTCCGCCGCGGGCGCCGCGGGCGCCGTCAAGAGGTCCGGATCGAAGGCCCGGATCAGCTGCTCCCGCTGCTCGCCCAGCTCCTCGGCGAAGACGAGCGAGTCGAGATCTACCGCCTCGCCGCCCTCGGGCTCGGACTTCCCTTCCGAAGGCGGCAGCAGGATCAGCATCGGGCGCAGACCCTACGGCGAGGCGGCGCTACGCAACCTGCGCCGCCTCCCGCTCCTCGGCGGCAATCGCCTCACCGCCGGGATTCGCCTCGGCGGTGGCCGCCTCGATCGTCGTCTGGCCTTTGGACTTTGCCCGGATCGCGGTCGCCCCGATCACCGCTCCCAGCAGCGCGACGAATCCAGAGACGGTCATTGCGTGGCTGAGCGCGTAGACGAAGGCTTCGTTGCCGGCCGCGGTGACCTCTTTCACCTGCGCCGCGCCGAGGCCCTGCACGTGCGGGACGGTGCCGCCGCCGAGCTGGTCGGAGATCGACTGCCGCTGGGCCTCGGTGATCCCGGTCCCGCCAAGCAGCGAATCCAGCTTCGAGCTGACCAGGCCCTGGAAGATCGCGCCGGTGACGGCGATGCCGAGGCTGCCGCCGACCATGCGGAACATCGAGAGCACCCCGGAGGCGATCCCGGCTTTCTGCACCGGCACCGCGTTCATCGCCGCGCTGGTCATCGGCGACATCGTCATCGCGATGCCGATGCCGAGCAGCATGAACCCGGGCAGCAGGTCGAGGTAGGTGGAGTCGACCGCGATGCGGCTGAAGCTGAACAGCGAGGCGGCGACGATCGTCAGCCCGATCGCGATCAGCCAGCGCGGCCCGTACCGATCCGACAGCCGGCCGGCGACCGGCGCGACGCCGACGATCATCAGGGTCGAGGGCAGGAACCGCACCCCCGCCTCCAGCGGCGAGTAGTGGAGGATGTCCTGCATGTAGAGGGCGAGGAAGAAGAAGACGCCAAGCATCCCGAAGCTGATGATCATCGCCACGCAGACCGCGGCGAGGAAATTGCGGTCGCTGAGCAGGTCGAACTGGACCATCGGCGCCTTGACCCGGTTCTCGACGAAGACGAAGGCGGGCAGCGCCAGCGCCGCGAGGATCAGCAGGCCGACGACTTCGGTCGAGCCCCAGCCCCAGGAGTTGCCCTCGACCAGGGCGAGGACGAGCGCGGTGAGGCCGACGGTGAGCACCGCGACGCCGCCGTAGTCGACCTCGCGGCCGACCGAGGTGTCACGAGACTCGCGCACCGCGAACAGGGTCGCGATCACGGCGCCGATCGCGACCGGGATGTTGACGTAGAAGATCGCCCGCCAGCTGACATGCTCGGTGAGGAAGCCGCCCAGCACCGGCCCGACGGCCAGCGCCAGGGCCGAGACGCCGGCCCAGGTGCCCATCGCCTTGCCGCGCTCGTGGGCGGGGAAGGCGTCGGTGATGATCGAGAGCGTCCCCGGCATCATCAGCGCCGCGCCGACACCCTGGACGACGCGGCTGAGGACCAGCGCGGTCTCGTTGGGGGCGAAGCCGGCGGTCGCCGAGGAGAGGGCGAAGATGACGACGCCGACGAGGAACATCAGCCGGCGGCCGAAGATGTCGCCGAGCCGGCCGCCGGTCGCCAGCAGCACCGCGAAGGAGAGCGTGTAGCCGTTGATCGTCCACTCGAGACCGCTGATCGAGGCGCCGAGGTCCTTCTGGATCGACGGCAGGGCGACGTTGACGATCGTGTTGTCGAGCATGATCATGAACAGCGCGAAGCACATCGCTCCGAGCGTCCACCACTTGCGGTTGTCGTCGGTGATCAGGTGGCGGTAACGGGTCAAGCGCGCTCACTTCCTTTCAGAGCCTCATAAGTCTGGGCGAGGTCCTCGCGCTCCATCAGCGACTCGACCGCGGCGTCGAGCTTGCGTCGCTGCGCCGCGGTGAGGGTGGTCACGAAGGCCTCGATTCCGGTCAGCCGGACGGTGACGATCTTGGCGACGAGGTCCTTGCCCTTGGCGGTGATCTTCACCCGGCGCACCCGGCGATCGTCCGGGTCCTCGACCCGGGTCGCCAGCTTCGCCTTGACGAGGGCGTCGACCGCGCGGCTCATCGAGGGAACCGAGACGCCGAACAGCTCGGCGAGGTCCGAGACCTGCCAGGCCTGGTCGTTGCCGCCGAGGCCGCCGAGCTCCAGCAGCGCCTTGCACTGGGTCATCGAGAGACCGGTCTCCTCTATGACGCGCAGCTGGTTGCCGCGGTCGTAGAGGAAGACGTGATGCAGGAGCGCCGCTATCCGGGCGGTGGTGTCAGTCGCCTCTATCGTCGCGTTCATCACGACAATAGTTGCACACGCGCAACCTTTTCAGTTAAGCAATATTTGTTCGTGTGATGAATATCACTCGCCGCTGCCGCCGTTGCCAGGGCTAACGTGCGAGCGGATGCAGCCTGACTACGCCGAGCTCGATCGCGATCACGTCTGGCACCCCTTCACCCAGCAGCAGGGGTGGAGCGAGGAAGAGCCGCTGGTGATCGAGCGGGGGGAAGGCTCATACCTCTTCGACGTCGAGGGGCGGCGCTACCTGGACGGGACGGCGGCGCTGTGGTGCAACGTCCACGGCCACCGCCACCCGGCGATCGACGCCGCCGTGCGCGAGCAGCTCGACCGGGTCGCCCACACGACGATGCTGGGGCTGACCCACCCCGGGGCGACCGAGCTGGCGGCGCGGCTGACCGAGATCGCCCCGGACGGCCTCTCCCGCGTCTTCTACTCGGACTCGGGGTCGACGGCGGCGGAGATCGCGCTGAAGATCGCCTTCCAGTACCAGCAGCAGCGCGGCAGCGAGCACGCCAGCCGGACCAAGTTCGTGCGCCTGCGCGAGGCCTACCACGGCGACACGATCGGCTCGGTCTCGGTCGGCGGCATCGACCTCTTCCACTCGACCTACCGGCCGCTGCTGTTCGAGACCCACGTCGCCGAGCCGGGTGACGCCGCCGACCTGGAGCGGGTGCTGGCAGCGAACGGCGAGGAGGTGGCGGCGGTGGTTGTCGAGCCGCTGGTCCAGGGCGCGGCCGGGATCCTCGTCCAGCCCGAGGGCTACCTGCGCGCGGCGCGGGAGCTCTGCGACCGCTTCGGGGTGCTGCTGGTCTGCGACGAGGTGGCGACCGGGTTCGGCCGCACCGGGACGATGTTCGCCTGCGAGCAGGAAGGCGTGGCACCGGACCTGATGTGCCTGGCGAAGGGGATCACCGGCGGCTACCTGCCGCTGGCGGCGACGCTGGCGACGGAGGAGATCTACGAGGGCTTCCTCGGCAGCTACGAGGAGTTCAAGACCTTCTTCCACGGCCACACCTACACCGGCAACCCGCTCGCCTGCGCGGCGGCCTTGGCCAACCTCGACGTCTTCGAGCGGGAGCGGACGCTGGAGCGGCTGCAGCCGAAGATCGCGCTGCTGGAAGGGCTGCTGGCCGAAGTCGCGGCGATGGACGAGGTGGAGGAGGTGCGCCAGAAGGGCTTCATGGTCGGAATCGACTTAGGCGACCACGACGACGCGCTGCGGATGGGCCACCGGGTGACGATCGAGGCGCGCCGGCGCGGCGCCTTCATCCGCCCGCTCGGCAACACCGTCGTCCTGATGCCCCCGCTCTCGATCTCCGAGGAGGAGCTGCGGCAGCTGGTGGCGATCGCCGGCGTGTCGATCCGCGCAGCGGTGGTCGCGGCGCCTGTCGAGCTCCCGCAAGCTGCTTAATCCGATACTCCATCTGTGACGAATGGAGACCTGCCCCGTAGTGAGGGCATGGAGCAGGCACTTGTGGCGGAAGCAAATGAGGCGCCGCGAGCCGCGGACCTCGCCTTCGACCGGCTCTACCGCTCCAGCCGCGACGACGTCTACGCCTACGTCGCCGGTCTGCTGCGCGATGTGGCCGCGGCGGAAGAAGTGACTGCGGCGGCCTTCGAGCGCGCCTATCGCAAGCGCAACCGCTTCGACCCCGAGCGAGGCGAGCCGCGTGCCTGGCTGTTCGGGATCGCCCGCAACGCGGCGCTGGACGAGCTGCGACGACGGGGGCGCCAAGCGGAGTTGACCACCGAACCCGTCGACGTCGAGAGCCTCGGCTCCTCAGAGAGCGCCGAGGACAGCGAGCGCCGCCTCGCCGTCTCCGCGGCCTTGCAGCGACTGGAGCCGCATGAGCGCGAGCTGGTCGCGCTCAAGTTCTTCGCCGGCCTTGCCAACGCCGAGATCGCCCAGGTTCTCGGGATCAGCGAGTCGAACGCCGGAACCAAGCTGCATCGAGCGATGACCAAGTTGAGGGAGGCCTGCGATGGAGACGCCTAGGGACAGGAACGACCGGCTGACCGAAGACCTGCGGGCGCTGCGACCGACACCGCACCCCCAGTTCGCCGAGGAGCTCGACAAGCGCGCCGCCGCGGGCTTCCCGCGGCCCTCGCGCCTGCCACGCCCGTCCTGGAGCCTGCCGTCGATGCGGGTCCTGATCCCGGTGGGAGGGGTGGCGATGATCGCGATCGTGGTTGCGAGCGCCCTCGCCCTCACCACGTCCAGCCACTCGGGCAGCAGCTCCGATTCCCTCGGCCTTCTCAACATGGGGGGCGAGGTCCATTCAAGCCCGGAACCTGCGCCCAGCTCTTCCGCGGCCGGGGGCGCTTCCGCCGAGGCCGGATCCGGATCGTCGTTCATCCCGATGGACGAAAACCTGAGCAACGGAGCTCGCATCCGGAACCGCGCCGTCGAACGCAACGCCGAGCTCGTCCTCGGGGCCGATCCGGCCGACGTCGCCGACGACTCCAGCAAGGTCTTCGAAGCGGTCCACGCCCACGACGGCATCGTCATGAGCTCCTCCACCCGCGAAGGCGAACCCGGCGTCGCCGGCGCCCGCTTCGTGCTGCTGATCCCCAGCGCCAAGCTGAGCGATGCGCTGGCGGCGCTCTCGGGGATCGACGAGGTGCGCACGCGGCACGAGGCGACCGACGACATCACCGCCCCCACCGTGCAGACGGGCGAGCTGCTGCAGGACTCGAAGGCGCGGATCGACAGCCTCCTCACCCAGCTGGAAGCGGCGGAAACCGAATCCGAGCGCGAAGCGGTGGAAAGCGAGCTGGCGGCCGAGCGCCGGCACCGAGCCCGCCTGCGGGCGCAGCTCCAGAACCTCGAGCGCCGTGCCGACTACTCGCGCGTCCTGGTGCGGATCGAGACCGGCGCCTCCCACGACTCCTCCGGCGGCGGCGCCTGGGGCATCGACGACGCGATGGGCGATGCCGGCCACATCCTCGCGGTCGCCGCCGCGGTCGCCGTCGTCGCCCTTGCGATCCTCGGACCGATCGCCCTCGTCGCCCTGCTCGCCTGGCTCACCCACCGCGCCTGGGTCCGCCGCGAGCGTCGCCGCGTCCTCAGCTGAGGGTTACGCTGCTCCGCATGGAGGAGCGGCGACGGGGACCGGCGGAGATGCCCAACTTCGGGCCGCCGTCGACGCCCCGACCGGCGGCCTCGGTCGTGCTGCTGCGGCGCGGTGGCAGGCACTCGCAGCGGGCGCTGGAGGTGCTGATGCTGCGGCGCAGCGAGGAGGCGAAGTTCATGCCCGGCGTCTGGGTCTTCCCCGGCGGCTCGTTGGACGCCGCCGACGGTGCCGAAGAAGCCGGCCTGCGCGCCTGCGCGATGCGCGAGCTGGCCGAGGAGGCCGGGATCGAGCTCGACGCCGGCGAGGAGCTCGTCCCCTTCAGCCGCTGGATCACCCCGGAGGTGATCGCAACCCGCTTCGACGCCTGGTTCTTCCTCGCCCTCGCCCCCGCCCACACGCCGCCGAAACCGGACGGCGTCGAGACCACCGAGGCGCGCTGGTTCGAGCCGGCCGCGGCGCTGGCGGCCCAGGAGGACGGCGAGCTGGTCCTCTCCTTCCCCACTCAGACGCAGCTGCGCTGGCTGGCCGAGTTCCGCACCTCCGACGAGGCGCTGACCGCGTACCGCGAGCGCACGCTCGAGCCGATCCTCCCGGTCGTGATCGCCGAAGACGGGGCCGAACCCCGGGTCGTTCTCCCCGGCGACCCCGACTACCCCGCCTGAAAACGAACTGCATCAGACTCGATGCAGTTCATGCCGGGAACGGCTCCAGGCCCGCGTGCCAGGGCCCGGGCGGGTAGGTGTGGATCCCGCTCTCGTCCATCTCCGACTGCAGCCGCCGGAATAGCTGGCCGGCGTTCTTCAGCGCCGCCTTCAACTCCGCCTCGCTGCGCTCGCACAGGCGCCAGAGGAACCAGAGCTGGCGCTCGTTGACGCCGAAGTCGATCTCCCCGTCCATCGTCGTCACCCAGCTGAGGAAGCCGGGGCTGAACAGCTCCCGCAGGGCGACCGGGTCGTACTCGCTCGGCACCGTTGCCAGGAAGCGCCGGTTGAAGTCGATCGACTCGAATTCGACCTTGCGCTGGAAGCGCTGCGTCACCACCTCGTGCCGCTCGATCGACTCGACGTTGAAGGCCGGCACCACCTGGGCCAGGTCGGGCATGTGGGACTTGGCGAGGATCGCGGTTGGCAGCACCGCCTTGCTGAAGAAGCCGCCGACCTCCTTTTCGTCGGCGTCGCAGGAGGCGCCCCAGAAGCCCTCGCTGAGCTGGCCGGTGAGGCGGTTGACGCCGCCGACGCAGAGGGCCACCGGCCCGTCCTTGGGGTTGATCCCACCGACCGGCTCGTAGGTGAGCCCGTTGCGCTCGCCGTAGCGCCGCACGGTCTCGGCCCATCCCCCCGCTTCGCTCTTCGCGCCCACGCCGCGATCCTATTGCCGGCGTTCGTCCTTTATCGGCCGTATCCCGACAAAGGACGAACGCCGCAGCGTTAGGATGACCTCGACCCCGGTTCGACCACAGGAGCCTTCATGACCATCGCCATCATCGTCGTCGTCGCGATCATCGTCCTCGCGGTCCTCTACTACATCGCGAAGCGCAACTCGATCATTGCCTCGCGCAACCGCGTCGACGAGTCCTGGAGCGGGATCGACGTGCAGCTGAAACGGCGCCACGACCTCGTCCCCAACCTGGTCGAAACGGTCAAGGGCTACGCCGAGCACGAGAGCGCGACCTTCGAGAAAACGACCCAGGCGCGGGCTGCGGCGATGCAGGCGCAGGGCGTCCAGGAGACCGCCAAAGCCGAGCAGCAGCTGACCCAAGCGCTGGCCGACGTCAAAGCGGTGGCAGAGAACTACCCGACCCTGCGGGCGACGGAGAACTTCCAGCAGCTGAGCCGCAACCTCTCCGAGCTGGAGGACGAAATCCAGGCCTCGCGCCGGATCTACAACTCGAACGTCCAGTCCTACAACACCGACATCCAGCAGTTCCCCGGCTCGGTCATCGCCAACCAGGGCAACTTCACCCCGCGCGAGTACTTCGAGATCGAGGACGCCGGCGAGCGCGAGGCGCCGCAGGTCAGCTTCGGCAAATAGTCACCCTGGCCACGCGGCCAGGACCTTCTAACATTCCCCTAGATGACGATCGAGACCAAAGACGCGACGCTCTGGATCTGCGACAGCTGCGGGTTCATCTACGACCCGGCGATCGGCGATCCGGACGGCGGCATCCCGCCGGGCACCGCCTTCGAAGACATTCCCAAGGACTGGTTCTGCCCGGTCTGCGGCGCCCGCACGACGGACTTCCGCCCGCTCGAGCCCGGCGAGGCCTAGGCCCCCGGTGAGGTTGGGACGATGAGCCAGTACGACTACGACTGGATCGTCGTCGGCTCCGGGTTCGGGGGGTCGGTCTCGGCCCTGCGGCTGGCCGAAAAGGGCTACAAGGTGGCGGTCCTGGAGTGCGGCAAGCGCTTCACCGACAAGGACTTCCCGAAGTCGACCTGGGACCTGCGCCGCTACTTCTGGGCGCCGCGCCTCGGACTCCGCGGCATCTTCCGGCTCTCGACCTTCAAGGACGTCTCCGTGGTCAGCGGCAGCGGCGTCGGCGGCGGCAGCCTCGGTTATGCCAACACGCTCTACAAACCGCCCTCGAAGTTCTTCAGAGACCCGCAGTGGGGTGACCTCGCCGACTGGGAGCGCGAGCTCGCCCCCCACTACGCCGAGGCCCAGCGGATGCTCGGCGTCGTCGACGTCGAGACCGACGACGCCGCCGACGACCTCCTGCGCGAGTACGGCGAGCAGATCGGCGTCGGCGACACCTACCGGAAGACCCCGGTGGGGATCTACTTCGGCGAGTCCGGGAAGACCGTCCCCGACCCCTACTTCGGCGGCGAGGGACCGGACCGCACCGGCTGCACGCTCTGCGGGCGCTGCATGGTCGGCTGCCCGGTCGGAGCCAAGAACACGCTGGTCAAGAACTACCTCTACCTGGCCGAACAGCGCGGGGTCGAGGTGATCCCGGACCGCACCGTGACCGAGATCCGCCCGCTCGGCGCCTACGACGGCAGCGACGGCTACACGGTCGCCAGCGAGCGCTCCGGCATCGTCCCCGGCCGCGGCAAGCGGACCCTGCGGGCGCGCGGGGTGGTCGTCGCCGCCGGCGCCCTCGGCACCAACAAGCTGCTGCAGCGCTGCCGGCTGAACAACGCCCTCCCCCGGATCTCCGAGCGCCTCGGCGAGCTGGTGCGGACCAACAGCGAGATGATCCTCGCCGTCACCGTCCCCGAGGACTACCCCGA
>Ga0070683_100004640_pt1 | contig 11349 bp, 9 predicted proteins | sample KBSC713LmetaG_FD_64662 | JGI IMG/M metagenome (GOLD analysis project Ga0070683, IMG submission 64662) | Corn rhizosphere microbial communities from Kellogg Biological Station, Michigan, USA - KBS C7.1-3L metaG | ecosystem: Host-associated > Plants > Roots > Rhizosphere ...
GTCCCAATACTATCGAGCATTCCGGACTGGGTACAAGAGGAATAAATCGGTTTACTCTGGTATGGCTCTTCGAGAACCACCACAACCCGCGAGGCGCTGGGTCTGCTGGGGAACGCCAGATATACTTCGCGGAATTCCCAACCAGCTCTTGGGCATCTGTCGGTAAGGTGTCTCAACGGGCAATGGCCAACGGCCACGCTCACTTTCTTTTCAATGCCGCGCAGGCCGCGTCAAAGTCCGTGCGGCTGCCTTCATGCAATATGAGCGATACCCTTTCCTTTATGGCGGAGTGCCCTTGATTCTTTTTAGCGAGCCCGCCGTCAGCATCAAATGCCTGGTTGATAGAACCTTGGTCGTCAAGCACCAGGTCAGGGTTATTCCACCTGCCACGGAACTCCAGTGACGGATCGTTGTGTCCCGTGTGTTTGCGGTCGTAATTATGGGGGTAAAGTGTCGCCCTTCTACCCTGGAGATCGGCGCCCGAACCTTCTTCAAAACTTCCGGCCATGCTGAGACGGTAGATGTCCCCCCGCGGCGTGCAGAGAGCGCCTGTGCCGGCGATGTCGGTGAAGGAGTGGCCGCGGCCGAACGATGGGGAGATCGTAATGTAGATTGCGTAATCGCCTGAGGTGTTGGAATGCATGCGTCCCCACCCGGCCCATTTTGGATTGAGGTGGAAATGGCCGCCCATAAAGAACGCCCATGGGGCAAAGACTGCATCCATGGCGAAGTTGAATCCGAAGACCACCACCGCGAGCCCGACCAGCGGGAGCAGCAAGTGGCGGGTTTTGCGCGGGGCGGGAGGTGAAGTAGGAGGATCCTCAGGTTGTTCCATAGGAGCTTCGATAGTGTCAGCAAGTGTACCGCAGAGGGCAGGAAGCGATGAAACCTTGGCCTCGTGAACAACGTGCGCTTGTCAAAAATCTGGCGAGGCAGCCTTACAGCTGCCAGCGGCGGGTTATCAAGGGCGTTTCGTCGCACATCGCTTCAAGAATCCGAATTTCTGCATGAAAGCTGAACTCATCGCCAGCATTTTCAGTCGAGCCCATCAGTCAGGAGGGGTGACGGTAAACGCGTAGTCGAAAGCGATGATTCTTGTTTTACGCGTAATCCCCGATGCACTCAGCCGAGCAGCTTCGCGGCATCCTTCGCGAAGTACGTGACGATGAAGTCCGCTCCGGCGCGGCGAATACCGATCAGCGACTCGAGCATGGCGCGGTTCTGGTCGAGCCAGCCGCGCTGGAAGGCGGCGTGCAGCATCGAGTATTCCCCCGACACCTGGTAGGCGCCCATGGGCACATCAAAGCGGTCGCGCGCGGCGCGCACGATGTCGAGGTAGGGCATGGCCGGCTTCATGAGGATCATGTCAGCGCCTTCGTCGAGGTCGAGCTCGATTTCACGCATGGCTTCGCGGGCGTTGGCTCCATCCATCTGGTAGCTGCGGCGGTCGCCGAACTGCGGAGCGGAATCGGCCGCCTCGCGGAACGGTCCATAGAAGGCCGAGGCAAACTTCGATGCATAGCTGAGGATGGGCGTGTTGGAGAAGCCCGCGGCGTCGAGTCCTTTGCGGATGGCGGCAACGCGGCCATCCATCATGTCGCTGGGGGCCACAATGTCGGCGCCGGCGCGGGCCTGGCTGACGGCGGTGCGCGCCAGCAGGTCGAGCGAGGGATCGTTTTCGATTTCCCAATCGTCGCCGTGCTTGCGGATGGTGCCGCAGTGGCCGTGGCTGGTGTATTCGCAGAGGCAGACGTCGGCGATGAGGACAAGCCTCTGAGACGCGCTGGACTGCTTAATGGCGCGGAGAGCTTTCTGCACAATGCCTTCATCGGACCAGGCGCCGGTGGCTTCTTCGTCCTTCGCCTCGGGCAGGCCGAAGAGCAGCAGGCCGCCGATGCCGAGGCTCACGGCCTCTTCAGCTTCGCGAACGGCTTCGTCCACTGAGAGATTGAAGACCCCGGGCATGGAGCCGATGGGGTTGCGCACCCCCTCGCCGGGGCAGATGAACAGGGGGTAGACCAGGTCTCCGGGATTCAGCGTGGTTTCACGCACCAGCGCGCGCAGCGGCTCGTTGCGGCGCAGGCGGCGCATGCGGACTTGTGGAAAGCTCATGGTTCGATTTTAGGCGAGCCGCGCGTGACCGAATGTGTCGAATCGCACTCAGTTCGGCGGAAGCTGTTCATACAGCGTGGCATTGCGGTAGCCCATGAGCATGATCAGGGTCCAGATCGCCAGCGCGGTTCCAAAGGGGAATTTGATGATGTTGACGAAGGCGGCGATGATGGCCAGCACGCGTCCCCAGGGAGCGCGCACCATGAGGCCGTATCCGGCAACGAGGGCCAGAGCGGAGCGGGCGATCACATAGAACCACGTGAAGTGAATGATGGGCCCGAACCACATGGGAGGAAATGAATGATGTCCCCAGGGCCCCATGCGGCCGTCGAGCCACGCATCGGCAAAGGCGAGGCCAGCCAATCCGGCCGCCAGCGCAAGGCCCCCGTAGATGAACCAGACGGTGCTCAGCGCCCTCATTTTGCCGGCATAGTTCGACAATTCGAATGCGAATCCGGGGTAGGCCGGGGGCGGAGCCATCACGGGATGACCGCAGCGAGGGCAGAGGGGCTGCCCTGCGGCCAAAGCCATTCCACATGCGCTGCAATACATATCGGCCTCCTCGGTCGGCGGCAGCCAGCCGCGACGGTTTCCAATGTTATTGAGTACGCGCAACCGAACGGGTTCGTTCCCATCTTTCTTCGTGGCGGTCGTCGTGGTACACCAGGCCGATCACGCGGCCCTGCGGATCGCGATCGACCTGCAGGCGGGTCCAGACGCTGCCGTTGGGGTAGAAGAACGACGAGGCCGATTCCGCTTCCAGTTCGGTGATCTCGCCGTGGGGGTCTTTTTCGTAAAGCTGCTCGCCCTGGCGGAAGAGGGTTGCGGCGAGGTGGCCGCCGACATCGCGGTATTCGCCGACCACCGCGTCAAGAGCGGCGGCCGAGAGCTTGATGGGGGCAGGGTGCATGGGAATCACAAGGCGCTCGGGAGAGGGTTGCGGCGGCGGCGTGGAGTTCAGCTTGTGCGCAAGCAGCCAGCGAGGCAGGTCCGCCTCGTTATAGGCACGCGCCCAGGAATCGTGGTGCAGGCCCTGATAGATCCAGAGGCGGACGTGTCCGCCGTTTGCCTTCAGCGCGTTATACATCAGCTCGCTTTCGCGGGCGGGAACAACGTTGTCCTCGCTGCCGTGGAACATCCAGACCGGGGTTGAGCCGACTGCGCGGGCGTATTCGGCGGGCAGGGTGGTCGCGCGCTGCCATCGCTCCGGAGCGTAGCTCCAAAAGACGCCGCCGGACGCGATGGCGATAGCTGCCCAGCGCTTAGGGTAGAGTTTCGCCAGCTCCCACGCGCCGTATCCGCCCATGGAGATGCCGGTGAGGTACGTGCGCAACGGATCCGCGTGGAACTCGGCGGTCTCCTGATCGAGCGCGGCCACGGCCATGGCGAGCATGTCGGGGTCGGTCCAGAAGCTGGGGTAGCGGCACTGGGGCATGACGAGGATGAAGGGCCAGCGGTCCGGATGATCGCGCACCTGCAGGGGGAGGCCAATCTGTGTCTGCCACATGCCTTCGCCGCCGCGCTCGCCGCGGCCGTGCAGGAAGAGAATGATGGGCCAGTGACGCTTATCGTTCCGCCGATAGTCTTCCGGGAGGTAGACCTGGAAGCGGTAGGTCACACCTTTGAACTTGAGTTGCCGATTGAGAAAACCCGTCTCCTGCGAGGGAGATGAGACACGGGATTTTGCGCGTGCCACGGGACCGCTCGCGGCCAGGAACAACAGCAACACTCCAAGGCAAAGGAGTGAGGCCGGGGTTTTCACGTTACTCCGCATCGTCGTGTCCCATCATAAGGGCAGCTATGCAGATGGCGAAAATGCGGCCCGTTTTAAGGTTTCGGGATCGCCCCCAACCGGACGGCCGGCATCCGCTCCAGCAGCCCGGCAAACACGCCAACGGCCAACATGGAGACGGGTTCTTGTCACGCCGCACTTGTTTTCGCAGCCTCGCTGGCCACATGATGGATGCACCGCTTCCCGCGAACCCTTCAGCCGAGGTGAATCCATGAATCTGGCGCACCGTCTGCTCTGCTCTTCGAACCGCTGGAGACAAGTGGTCAAACAAAATGTCCTTCCGTGGACGCTGGAGGGAGTCGATCTCGGCAGCGACGTGCTCGAGATCGGTCCTGGATTCGGCGCGGTAACCGATCAGCTCATGCATCGTGTTCCGCGGCTCACGTGCGTGGAAATTCACCAGGGAATGGCCGAAGATCTTCGTCGTCGCACGGCGGGTCGGAATGTGACCGTGCTCTGCGAAGACGCTACTCGCACCTCCCTGCCATCGGATGCGTTTGACTCTGCGGTGTGTTTTACGATGCTGCATCACGTGCCGTCGCCAGCTCTGCAGGATCGCCTGGTGGGAGAGGCGTTCCGGGTGCTTCGTCCCGGTGGCGTATTCGCCGGCACAGACAGCCTGCAGAGCCGGGGCATGCGCTGGCTGCATATTTTCGACACGCTTGTACCGGTTGATCCGGCCACCTTCGCCAACCGGCTCGAAGCTGCAGGATTTGCAGATGCCCGCGTCGATTCCAATCCATATGGATTCCGGTTCCGCGCGCGCAAGCCGCACAGGCAGTGACGCAGGATGAATTGCCGCTGAACGAACGCGCTACTCGACGGTGACCGACTTGGCGAGGTTGCGGGGCTGGTCCACGTCGCACCCGCGGCGCACGGCGATGTAGTAAGCCAGCAACTGCAGGGGCACGATCTCAACCAGCGGCGAGAGCAGTTCGATGGTGGCAGGGATGTGCAGCACATGCTCTACCAGCTCAGTAATCGTGGTGTCACCTTCGGTGGCGATGGCGATGACGCGGCCGCTGCGCGCCGTCACTTCCTGAATGTTTGAGAGCGTCTTCTCATAGCGCAGCTTCGATGCCGGGTCGGAGGCATCGCGGGTGGCCAGCACGACGACCGGCAGGTTTTCGTCGATCAGCGCGTTGGGGCCGTGCTTCATTTCGCCCGCGGGGTAGCCCTCGGCGTGAATGTAGGAGATTTCCTTCAGCTTGAGGGCGCCCTCGAGCGCGATGGGGAAATGAATACCGCGACCCAGGTAGAGGAAGTCGCGGACGTTGGAAAAATCGCGCGCAAGCTGCTCGCAGGGCGCGGAACAGGAACGGAGGACGGCTTCGACCTTGGCGGGAATGCGGCCCAGTTCCTCCATCAGCGCGACGGAGCGGTCCTTGTCGAGGCGTCCGCGCAACTGGCCGAGCTTGAGGGCGAGCAGGAAGAGCGCGGTAAGCTGCGCGGTGAAGGCCTTGGTGGATGCGACGCCGATCTCGGGGCCGGCGTGGGTGTAGATGGCGCCGTGCGCCTCACGGGCCACCATGGCTCCGACGACGTTGCAGATGGCGACAGTCTTCGAGCCGAGTGCGACCATCTCGCGCTGGGCGGCGAGTGTATCGGCGGTCTCGCCCGATTGCGTGATCAGCAGGCCGAGGGCGTTGCGATCGGGAATCGGGTTGCGGTAGCGGTATTCGCTGGCGTAGTCGACGTCGACGGGCAGGCGCGCGAGGCGCTCGATCATGTACTTGCCGGCGAGGCCCGCGTGCCAGCTTGTGCCGCAGGCGGCGATGTTGATGCTGGAAGCCGCCGCGAGCTCTTCGTCGTCGATGTCCATCTCGCCCAGGAAGACCTTGCCGGAATCGAGCGAGACGCGGCCGAGCGTGGTGTCGGTGATGGCGCGCGGCTGCTCCCAGATTTCCTTGAGCATGAAGTGCTTGTAGCCGCCTTTTTCCGCCTGAATGGGATCCCACTGGATGCGCTGCTGCTCGCGCTGAATGGGCCGGCCTTCGAAGTCGGTGAGGGTGACGCCATCGGGCGTGAGGATGGCCATGTCGCCGTCGGCGAGGAAGATCATGTTGCGCGTGTGGTGGAGGATGCCGGGCACGTCAGAGGCGACGAAAAATTCGCCCTCGCCCACGCCGATGACCACGGGAGGACCGGAGCGCGCGGCGATGATCTTGTCCGGTTCGGCGGAAGAGAGAATGCCGAGGGCGAAGGCGCCCGTGAGGCGCTTGACGGCTTTGCGCACGGCGTCTTCGAGCTTCAACGGCGTCCCGGCGGCGTCCGCGTCCTTGAGGACCTGCTCGATGAGGTGGGCGATGATTTCGGTGTCAGTCTCGGTGACGAACTTGTGGCCCTGCGCGGTCAGCTCGCGCTTGAGCTCGAGGTAATTCTCGACAATGCCGTTATGGACGACGACGAGGCGGCCGGTGCAGTCGCGATGCGGGTGCGCATTTTCTTCGGTGGGGCGGCCGTGCGTGGCCCAGCGCGTGTGGCCGATGCCGAAGGTTCCAGTCAGCGGATGATCGCGAAGAACGTCTTCGAGATTACGAAGCTTTCCGGGTGCGCGGCACACCTGCAGCAGGGCGGCGTTGGGCGCTCCCACCGCAATGCCCGCCGAGTCGTAACCGCGATACTCGAGCCGGCGCAGTCCTTCGATGATGACCGGAACGACTTCCTTCCGGCCCACATAGCCTACGATTCCGCACATGGGTTCATTTTATGGGAGAGCAGCGGGAAGGGCTTAAGGCATTAGGGATTAGGCATTAGGCATATGCCTGATGCCTGTTCCCTGATGCCTGCCTATTTCATTCCTCGATGCGGTAGGTGAAATCTTCGATCACGGGGTTGGTGAGCACATCGCAGGCGATCTTCTCAACTTGAGTGCGGGCGTCGTCACCGCTCAGGCCGTTGGCGAGCGAAAGCACGAAATACTTGCCCTGGCGCACGCCCTCTACCTGGCCATAACCGATCTTGCGCAGCGCATTGTGAATGGTCTGGCCCTGCGGATCGAGGACCGATGGTTTTGGCGTGACATAGACATGTGCCTTCATCATCCGTGATTATAGTTCTTAGGCATCCCACGGGCCGGGTGGACGGGCCTGCGGGCGAGGTGCCGCTCCCCGTTCCGGCCCCCAAGAATCGATCCCCGGTCCACCACCCCGATTCCGCACGATCTGCGGCATCCAACGTCGTGAAGCATCACCGACCCACCGTACAGGAGAGTAAGTGAAATGGTGAACTATCTTGAGCTGCCCATTGGCGATCGCTCGCCGGAAGTATTTCGCGCGGTTATTGAGATTCCCAAGGACGGCACGAACAAGTTCGAGTACGACAAGCAACTGCACGTTTTCAAGCTCGATCGCAACCTTCATTCTCCCGTTCATTATCCCGGAGATTACGGCTTTATTCCTTCCACATTGAGCGACGACGGCGATCCTCTGGACGTGCTGGTGCTGGTGCCGCATCCTACGTTTCCCGGCTGCGTGCACGAGGTGCGGCCCATCGGGCTGCTGGAAATGCTGGACCAGGGCGTTCTGGATGAAAAGGTTCTCGCCGTGGGCAAGAACAACCCGCGCTACACGAATGTGTGGAACTACACGGATATCTATCCCCACATGCTGAAGGAGATCACGCACTTCTTCTCGATCTACAAGGATCTGGAAGGCAAGCGGGTGGAGATCAAGGGCTGGCATGACGCGGCGTACGCGCGCGACCAGGTGATCAAAGCGGCCAAGAACTTTGAAGACACGAAGAAGGCGAAGAACTCGGCCAAGCAGTTGGAAGCCGCTGTGAAGGCCGGCTGAACGGCGATCGGAATGCAGTCGAAAGGCCGCGCGATGCGCGGCCTTTCGACTGGTGACACACCTTGCTCTGCATGTTTACTAAAAGGTAATCTTTGGTAGAAAGAGGGCTGCCGCCGGGGGCGTTTTCTTCGCTATTTCTTCGTAAAATTTTCGGGTTCAGGCGAAACTGTGGCTAACCAACGTTAATCTTAGTTAACTCTATGGAAATAATAAGTTTATATAATATTTTCTGGGGCGAAATGCGTTGTATAAAAAAATTTCGCCTGCTAATTTTCTGGTAAACATCCCGGAGAGCTTTCGGCCGAATGAAACTGCGAAATTTCGATGCGGAGCTGTGCCGGGCACACCATAACTGGAGAGTTGATTGTGCGTGGGATTGCGGGGCTTCGCTGTGCCGGCCATCACAGGTCTCCGGAGCAGCTGTCGTGCGGGTGTCCTCACCCGCACCCATGACAAAGCCAGGGGCTCGGAGCATCGAGTGAGCAGGGGCTAAGAGGCTGCGGAAAAACTCGTGGATCGGATCGCGGGGTCGGAAAACCATCCCCCAGCGGCTAAAGCCGGAGTCAATTTAGAGCATTTATCGGCACGACTGAAGAGCTTGCTGAAAAATGCATTTTCGGGCCGCGAAGTTGAGCAGGGGCTAAAGCCCAGATCATTAGAGTGACAAGCTCAGCGGCCCGGCTAAAGCCGTGCCCTTGTTACAAAGCTCGTGGAAGTCATTTTTTCAGCAAGCTAAAAGGAACGTGTGCGGGTGAGGACACCCGCACTACAGCCGGTCGGGAGACCGGCGCTACATTGTGGGGTTTCATGGATCCGCGGGGTCGGAATCACAGGTGGGGACTTGCTACAAAGCTCGTGGAAGTCATATTTCAGCAAGCTGTGAAGTCGTGCCCCTTCAAAACTCGGGATGACGCGAGTTTATCCGAAAAGCCCGCATCATTCTGCGGGCTTTGCGGCACGACTGAACAGCTTGCTGAAAAATGCATTCTTGGACAGCGAACTTTGCAGGGGCTAAAGCCCAGCCCCTTTATTTGGGCGGCGGGCGGCGGGACTGAAGTCCCGCCCTTACGCTTCTTGCGACGACTCGCGGACTTTTTCAGCAAGCTGTGAAGTCGTGCCCTGACACGAGTCGGAATCCCGAGAGTCGTCAACAAGACAAAGGCCGCGCGATGCGCGGCCTTTGGTTTGCGGCAATTTGTAGATTACATTCCGGCGGGGCGGGGGTTCTCGGGATCGTACTGCGCCACCTTGATGTTGCGAGCGAGGCCCAGCTTGGAAAGGATCCAGATGCCCCAGAAGTTGGGGTCAACCTCGTACCACTTGAGTCCGTGACGGGCTGAGACGGGATGCGCGTGGTGGTTGTTGTGCCAGCCTTCGCCGCCGGTTAGCAGCGCCACCCAGAAGCTATTGCGGGAGTCGTCCTTGGTGGGAAAACGGCGGCTGCCCCATAGGTGGGTGGCGGAGTTCACCAGCCAGGTGGTGTGCAGTCCTACGGTGACGCGAAGGAAGACGCCCCAGAGCACCATGGCGATGCCGTTGACCGGGCCGCCGAAGTACCAGCCTCCGGCGAGAAGCAGCACGCCGCTGAGGGTGACGGTGAGCCAGTGATACTCGCTCAGCCACATGTGGAACCGGTCTTTCTTCATGTCGGGCGCGTAGCGAGCGAGGCCGTCGAACTGGTCATGCATCGATTCGCCGAAGAGCATCCAGCCGGTGTGCGCCCACCATCCGCCTTCGCGGGGTGTGTGGGGATCGCCTTCGTGGTCGCTTAGCTGGTGGTGGACCCGGTGGGTGGCGACCCAGAACATGGGCCCGCCCTCGAGTGCGAGCGTGGCGCAAACGGTCATGACGTACTCGAGCCACTTGGGCACGTGGTACCCGCGATGGGTGAGCAGGCGGTGGTAGCACATGCCGATGCCGACATTGATGGCCAGCACGTAGAGCACGAGCGAGACGGCCAGGCGCTGCCAGGAGAAGAAGAACAGGGCGGCCACGGCACCCACATGGAATGCGCTCATCGCAATCAACGTGAACCAGTTGATGCCGTCGGGTACGGTCGCGGCGCGGCCCATTTTGACCTGCGCGCGGGCGGCCACGGCATGAACCCGGCCAGAGGCAGCAGGTTCAGTGACGTCGTGAAGGGGCTTGGTGGGGACGATTGTGGTTTCAGTACGTGCTGGGACGGAGACGACAGATGCCATTCGGTAGAATTTCCTCACGCGGATGGCGCACACGTCCACCCATACTTCATTGTAGCGTATGGGCGGAATAGGGTTGGCTGAAAACCTGAATTCCCCCATGCGCCCGTTGGCTCAGTCGGTGATGGGACCACCGAGATTGCCTCCGAAGGTGACAAAGATCTTCTCGGCTTGGCCGCGGAGCACGCGATAGAGCGCGAACTGCCGGCTGTTGACGCCGCGCAGCTCGAAGAGGAGTTCTCCGCGATTGTCAGACAGTGCATCGACGGCGTCGACCAGGCGCATGCGGGGCTTTTCGTCGAGGTGCGCACCGTCGGTAACCTGTTTAAAAAGCACCAGGGCGCTGCCATACAGGTCCGGCTGGGCGATCAGAGTGACGAATTTTTCGTCAGCGAGGTCCCCCTGGGTGTGTGCGGTCAGCACGAGCGTGGCGCCGGAGCCGTAAGCCAGCTCGAAGACACGGAACTGCTCGTCTTCAAGCGGCACGGGCTCGGCCTCTGCCGGCGGCGGGACAGGTTTTTTCGCGGCCCGGCGGCGCGCTGCCGGGGACTTTGCCGGAGCCGGGGCGGGCGCGGGTTGGGCAATGCCCAGTTCGGTGCGAGCGATGTCTTCGAGCTGCGACTTCAGCTTGTCCTCGTCGTCCGGATTGGCCCAACTGTAGGTCCAGGGATGGTCGGGGAGGTTGCGGGCATCGGAGACGGCAACGGCCTGCTGCATGTCAGGCGGGAGGCCCATCAGGGTCGGCTCCACCTTTGCCGAACTGCCGGATGACTTGCCCCGCATCAGGCGAGGGCGGTCGGGATCTGTAACGTCCGGCAGCGAGCTGACATTCCCTGCGGAGTCGGCCGGGACTTCAGCGGGCGCCGGCTTGGGCTCTTTCATTACCGGCCGGTCAGGGTCGATGGGAGCCGCGTCGGTGGAACTGACGGGCTTTGTGTTGCTGTCATCCTGGGCGGGCTTGTGCAGCGTGGGCCGGTCGCTGTCGTCGGCGGGTTTGCCTGCGGAGGCTGATTTGTCTGTATCGGCCGCGGGCTTGCCTGAAGATGCCGACTTGCCTGCATCGGCATCGGCGGGGTGCTTGCGGTGGAGCACGGGCTTGTCGCTGCTGTCGTCGTCCTCATCGATCCTGGGCGGAGCGGAGGCCATGTCGGCTGGCTTGGGGAGGGGCTTCCACTCGCCGAAGCCAGCCCATGCCCCCAGCACCCGCCCGGAGTGGGTGACATCGAAAAGACCGGTGGTGCGGCCGTTCTTTTTGAGCTGGTACTCGGTTTCCTGGCCGACGGCCAGAGGTTGCGGGCGGGCGAGGTAAAGGCCGCCATCCTGCAACTGCTGGCCGTCGTACACCGTTACCGGAACAATGCGGCTGGCCTTCGGCTTGCCTGGTTCGCCGGTCCACTCGAGCACCGCGACAGCGCGCAGTATGGGGGCCTTGCCGGCATCTTTCTGATTCACC
>Ga0070683_100004641_pt1 | contig 11349 bp, 8 predicted proteins | sample KBSC713LmetaG_FD_64662 | JGI IMG/M metagenome (GOLD analysis project Ga0070683, IMG submission 64662) | Corn rhizosphere microbial communities from Kellogg Biological Station, Michigan, USA - KBS C7.1-3L metaG | ecosystem: Host-associated > Plants > Roots > Rhizosphere ...
GCAGGATATAATCCGGAGATTGCTCCAACGATAAAAGGGACTAGTATAATGGGAATGATCACCTGCCATTTTAATAGGATATTGATATCAAGATTTTGTGCCGACACTTTATTCAGCCAGGGAAGTATTAACCAGGTAAGACCAAAAGCCAATATCAAAGCGATCCATGAAACCAGGATCGATTCACTGAGAAACTGTGCCATGATCTCTTTCCTTTGCGCGCCGACGGCTTTCCTGATCCCGATCTCCCTCGCCCGTAACGTTGATCTTGCAGTGGAAAGATTCATGTAATTGATGCAGGCGATGAGCAAAATAAAAAGTGCAATGGCGGAGAAGATGTAAACTCTTTTGATATCACCATTTTCTTCGGCTTCATAGTCTGTGTGGGAGCGTAAATGAATATCCGTTACTTTCTGCAGGTCAAGAGAAGTTCCCTGCGATGGTTTTACGGTTGTGTACTGACCCACCATGCGCCGGTCAAGAAATGCGGGAAATTGTTTTTCCAGCCTTTTGGGATCATATCCTTCAGGCAAGCGAATAAAAGTAAAAAAGTCGTTATTGCCCCAATTTGTCCTGAGATTTTCTGCGCCATAGATCAGTGTGTCATTCATTGTGCTGAACGACATTAGCATATTGGGATGGAAATGAGTGTTCGAAGGAAAAGGTTTGTAAACGCCGGTGACTCTGAAATCAAAATATCTCCCATAATTTATCCTGATGATCTTATTCATCGGGTCTTCATTTCCAAAATATTTTTTTGCCATTTCATCCGTCAACATGATGCTGTATGGCTCACTCAATGCTTTTTTGGGATTACCTTCTAAGATGTCTGCCTTGAAGAAGTCAAAAAATTTGTCGTCTGCAAAGAAGAGATTTTTTTCATTGATCATTTTTTCACCATACTTGACAGGTGCAGGGCTATAATCAACAAACCTTGTCAATTCTTCAATTTCTTTGAAATCATTTTGCAGATAAGGAGCAAAAGGTGGTGATATGGTACTGAGATGAAGAGACACCGAGTTATTCTGAAGATTATAAAATGTCCGGGTTACCCTGTAAACACGATCGGCATTGGGTTGATATTTATCGTAGCTTAATTCATGAAAAATGAAAGTAAAGATGAGCAGGCAACAGGTCAATCCTATTGTTAACCCAAACAGGTTGATGAATGAGATGAACTTGTACTTTGTAAGATTGCGAAATGCAATTTTTAAATAGTTTCTGATCATGCGTCAATTATTAATTGTTAATTAATAATGATTAATACTTCGGTTCATTCGGTACGAAGAGGTCTCACAGGATTGGCTATAGCGCCTTTATGGCCTGGAAGTTTATAATCAATAGGGTAATGATCAACGCTCATTTATTATTCCGTCCGTAACGAATTCACAGGATTTGCGATCGCTGCCCTGATAGATTGGTAGCTCACTGTAATAAGTGCGATGGCAACAGAAAGCAGTCCTGCCAAAGCAAAAACCCACCAGCCAATACCTACCCGGTACGTATATTTTTCCAGCCAGGTACTCATTGCCCACCATGCAACTGGCGATGCAATCACCAGTGAAATGACCACCAGCTTCAGGAAATCTTTTGAAAGTAATGTCGTGATAGTTAGTACAGATGCTCCGAGTACTTTTCGTACTCCTACTTCCTTGATGCGGTTCTCTGCCATGTATGTGGCCAGCCCAAACAGACCAAGGCAGGAAATGAAAATTGTTAACCCGGCAAATAAAGCAGCCAAAGTTCCGATGCGTTGTTCATCGCGAAATTTCACAGCATAAGATTCATCGGCAAATTTGTAATCAAATGGATACTGCGGATTGTATTTTTTAAAAATGGTTTGTATTGCCTGCAGATTTTTCTCTGTTGAGTTCTGCGGATTCAATTTAAAATGGACTGTAGTGAACCATGATTTGGGACCCATTACCGCGAGCTGCTGTATTTTTTCGTAAGGCGACTCGTAAATAAAATCTTTCAGTACTCCGACCACATGCCAAACTCCTCCATCCGCATTCACAACGGTTCCGACAGGATTTTTTAAACGCATCGCCTTTACCGCTGCTTCATTTAACAACATGGCATTTGAGTCTGTCGCATATTTGTAAACATCAATGTCTCTTCCTTCTACCAAATGCACTCCCATCGTTTTTACAAAATCGGCATCAGAAGCCATTCTTACAAAATCTGTTTTCAAATCTTCCTGCGTGCTTCCGGTCCATTGCCAGCCCCAGCCATCGCTGTAACGCTGAGTAATAGGACTCATGGATTTTGTAATGGCCGTCACGGCCCCGGTAGTCAGCAATTCATTTCTTATCGATTGGTAATATTTATCTACATCACCTTGTATAAATGTATAAGCCAGTTTGTCCTGTGTATAACCGGTATCCCTGCCCTGTGCATATTTGATCTGTTGCTCAACTATCATCGTACAAATGATCAACGCAATGGCAAACGTGAATTGAAGCACCACCAATACTTTGCGCGGAGTGATCAATGCGTGGCTGGCTTTGAATGTGCCTTTTAAAACTTTGACCGGTTTGTAAGATGATAAGTAAAAGGCAGGATAGCTGCCGGCTAGAATGCCCGTAAAAAGGATAAAGGCGAAAGCGAAGAGCCAGTAGTACAAATTGCCGAAATCAATAAATAATTTTTTCCCAACGAGGTTATTGAAGGCCGATAAGCTTAATTCAACCATTGCCAGCGCAAGGACAAAAGCAAGAAATGCCAATAAAATACTTTCACCGATGAATTGCGTAATAAGAAAACTTTTTTGAGCACCTACTGTCTTGCGTATACCCACTTCCTTTGCGCGTTTTTCACTTCGCGCTGTACTTAAATTCATAAAATTGATGCAGGCAATCAGCAGTATGAACGCGGCAATAATCCCAAAGAGTTTTACGGTTTCAACTCTTCCTCCGACATATTTTCCGTTTTCTGACTTTGAATACAGCCACTGCTCCCTGAGAGGTTGGACAAATACCTGGGTGGTCGAAGAGTCGCCGGTGCCTTTTGTGTGATCGATAGTAACATTTTTGATCTTTGCATTAAAAGCTTCTTGAGATATACCCGGCTTAAGCATCACATAACTTTGAATAGAGTTGTTTCCCCATGAGCTGTCGGCCCACCCAATCTTGGTCATGTAACTCCATGGTAACAGGTACTCAAAATTGAAAGAGGTATTGTTGGGTAACTCCTGCATTACACCAGTTACGGTGAAATTATCCGAACTGTCGATCCTTATAATCTTTCCTACTGCGTCTTCATTGCCGAAAAATTTTTTTGCGAACTTTTCCGTAATGACAATATTATTTAGCTGGTTCAGAGCGGTTGCAGAATTTCCGCGGATCAGCGGGAAACTAAAGACCTTTAAAAAAGAAGGATCAGTAAAACTGCCCCTTTCAATTAAATGCTTGTCACCGACGGACATCAGGAACGAGGCACCGCTTACTCTCACAGCTTCCTCCACCTCCGGATAATCTTGTTGCAAAGTCGGCGCGAGAATTTTCGGAGTTGTATTCCATGACCATAGTTCACCATTAAATTTATCTCTGTTATTGAGAGTATAAATGCGATCGAGCTTTTTGTGAAAACGTTCGTGACTTATTTCATTTTGGATCCATAATAAAATGAGGATGGTACTTGCCATGCCAACGGCAAGTCCAAAAATGTTAATAAATGAAAATCCTTTATTCCGTAAAAGGTTTCGCCATGCTATTTTGAAAAAGTTCCTCATCATAGTAAAAGCTTTGGCTCCAAGCTAAACCTTAGAGCATCTGGCAAAATGTCAAATACGGCGGTGGGAGAGCCCGTCATTGCATCAACGAGGAACCGCCTTGTATAAATGCAGGAAAAAGCATCCTGCCTCCAACAAAATATTGAAGGCTGTGCTAAATAATTTTTAATCATGGCTATACTTTAAGTCAGTGGTGAGGGAATGTCCAAAAATCAAAGACCAACTCACCATTCACCATTCACGGCTACACCATTATATTTTCCAATACAGTTTGCCCATCAAGCATTCTCACAATGCGGTGGCTATATCGGGCATCGTGCTCACTGTGCGTCACCATAATAATGGTAGTGCCCTGTTCGTTCAGGTCAGTAAGCAAAGTCATTACTTCGTTCCCATTGCTGGAATCAAGATTTCCTGTAGGCTCATCGGCCAGGATGAGTTTAGGTTTGTTCACAACTGCCCGGGCAACGGCTACACGCTGCTGCTGACCACCTGAAAGTTGTTGCGGGTAGTGATTACGGCGGTGCATGATCTGCATTTTATCAAGAACTTCTTCTACGCGTTTTTTTCTGTCGGCAGATTTTACCCCAGTATAGATCAAAGGCAACTCCACGTTTTCAAAAACAGTTAGTTCATCGATGAGGTTGAAGCTCTGGAACACAAAGCCAATATTATGTTTGCGCAGGTCGGCTCTTTTACGTTCGTTGAATTTTGCTACCTCAATATTGTTAAATTGAAAGCTTCCACCATCAGGATCATCCAATAAACCAAGTATATTTAATAAAGTAGATTTTCCGCAGCCGGAAGGACCCATTATAGCCACAAACTCGCCCTCCTTTACTTCAAGCGACAATTTGTTCAGTGCTACGGTCTCAACTTCTTCAGTTCTATAAATTTTTTCGAGGTCTTTGATCTTGATCATTTTGTTTATTTTAAGGTGATGTATCGGTTTATTCTCTACTTATATCTCCAGAAGATTGTAGAGAGGTGAAAGATTTAGTTCCTGTTGCGCTTTTGCCGGGCATATTTCTACCGGTATCTTTTCTTTATAAGACGCTTCAACGTCGTTATCGTTACACACTTGTTTAAAAGAAGAGGAACCTACGCACACAACAAGTGTGATTACCGCATATATAATATTCTTCCTCATAAGTTTTGTATTTACTTCTTCAATACTAATTCCTGCATGTCTCCGTAGTTCTCATAGCTCGAAGTGACGACCTTGTCGCCAGGTTTTAGACCGCTCAGTACTTCATAATAGTCCGGATTCTGCCTGCCAAGTTGTATGTCAACTTTATAAGCCTTTTTCCCGTCATCGCTGACTTTAAAGATCCAATTGCCACCGGTTTGCTGATAAAAACCACCCTTGGCCACTTGAACGGCTTCTACTTCATCACTGAAAGCAAGGCGTATCTGCAGGGTCTGACCGCGACGAATTCCCTGTGGTACATCACCAATAAACTCCATATCCACCTGGAAACGCCCGTTTGTAACCTGAGTATATACCTTTTTTATCTCCAGCTTATAGTCTTTGTTGGCAAAAGTGAATGTGCCATACAAACCGTTTATGATCCTCGAAATATAATGTTCGTCAATATCGGCTCTTACCTTAAACCCACTTAGCACGTCAATTTGCCCCAGGCGTTCACCTTTATTTTTAGATTGACCTACTTCGGCATCCAGAGAAGTGAGCTGCCCGTCAACCGGGGCACGAACAATAAGATCTCCTGCTTTTTGACGCATTACGTTCAGCGCATTTTGTGAGCCCTCATACGATTGTTTTGCCTGGGAAACCTGCTGTGCATTGGAGGCCGAATCCTGTTGCAGGAGCTGCTCAGTCAGTTTTTTCTTTTTCAAATAATAGTTATAGTCGTTTTCCGATTTTTTAAATTCCTGTAAGCCGATTGCTTTTCGTTCGTAAAGGCCTTTGTCTAAGCTGTAGATGCGTTCTGCTTCCTTTAACTGACTTTCCACATCCGTCATCTGGTTGAGCTTGGTAACGGTATTTTGTTCGGCAGCATTTTTTGAGATCTGCAGTTGGGCAAGGAGGTTGTACACATTCGTTTGTTGTGTCACGATGCCCAGTTGCAAATCCGTATTTGACAATCGCAGGATCGGTTCGCCTTTTTTCATCTTGGTGCCATCGTCAACAAATTTTTCCTCGACTCTTCCACCTTCAACCGCATCAAGGTAAATAGTTGTGAGAGGTAACACTACGCCGTTCACCGGAATTGTTTCCTGGAAGGGTCCTTTTTTTACTTCGCTCACTGTAATGCGTTCGAGGTCCACATTCAATTTGCTCTTACCAGATGTATATAAATAACTAAGGACAATAAGAAGTACAAGGGCAGTAATACCGCTAATGGTTAAGATCCGTTTCCTGTTCCATTTCTTTTTCTTTACAACTCTGTCCACGTATTAGTGATTTTTTGTTTTTGTTTATTGTTCCCCGAGTGCTGTTTTGGTGAGAAGTCCAGAGCCAATACCAAGGCAGCTCGTTTTCAAAAATTTTTTTTCCCCGGACTGACCCTGAACTTGAGCTAAAAAACTGCAAACTGGTTTCCAAAATGGGAAGAATATGCCAATCTGAAACCTTCATGATTACCAGTTGTTTAAATCTACCCAAATCTACGAAGACGTTCGTTTATGATACAATAACTGTCCGCTTTTGATACAGTCCTTTTCGGTCCTTTTTTGTAAAAATTTAGTTGCCACCGTTTTGCATTTATGGTATACTTGCAGCATTGAGAAAAGGCCAACAGTAATGGATAACACCATTTCGATTGAAAACATTTAAATCCGTTGCGCCTTGTATTCTCAACTTATCCAACCGATGAATTTAAAGAATGCATCAATATTGGTGATCGATGATGACCAGGATGTGTTAACTGCAGTCAGATTATTACTTAAGACTGAAGTTAAAAATGTGGTTACTGAAAAGAATCCTCAAAACCTGCGCTGGCTTTTGAAGGATGCATATGACGTTATCCTGCTTGACATGAATTTCACCAGTTCGATCAATACCGGCAATGAAGGATTGTTCTGGCTGAAGGAGATCAGGAAAATAAAATCCGACGTTTCTGTCATTATGATAACGGCCTATGGGGACATTGACCTTGCAGTTCGGTCATTGAAAGAGGGCGCTACAGATTTCGTGATCAAACCCTGGCACAATGAAAAATTACTCGGCATTATTAAAGAGGCCTTGAGAAAAAAAGAAAATAAGATTGTGTCCGTCAGCCAACAAAATGGTGACTCAGTTATCGGGAAAGAGTTGATCGGCGAATCGGAAGTTATGGAAGAGATATTCCTTAAAATAGGAAAGATTGCTCCGACGGATGCAAATATTTTGATATTAGGAGAAAATGGAACCGGGAAAGATCTTATTGCTAAAGCTATTCATCAGCAGTCGATGCGAGCCGATAAGCCATTTATTAAAGTTGATGTGGGCGCTCTGACCGAGTCATTATTTGAAAGTGAGCTGTTCGGTCATAAAAAAGGAGCTTTTACAGATGCGCGTGAAGACAGGATCGGAAGATTTGAAATGGCCAACGGCGGCACTCTTTTTCTTGATGAAATAGGAAATATTTCGCTGCACCAGCAGGCGAAACTTTTGAGTGTCCTTCAAAACAGGCAGATATCGAGGATAGGCAGCAATGAGATAATCCCTATTGACATTCGCCTGATCTGCGCGACCAACGTTTCGCTGGCTGAGTTGGGAAATGAAAACAGGTTTAGGAAAGATCTGATTTATCGCATCAATACGGTTGAGATAACGATGCCGGCTCTTCGCAAACGGGGAAATGATATTATTTTATTAGCCAGGCATTTTGCGAAATTATATAGCAACAAATACATGAAGATCACACCCGACTTTGATAAAAAGGCTATGGAGAAATTGTTAAGCTATAATTACCCGGGCAATGTTCGTGAACTACAATATACAATTGAGCGTGCAGTGATCATGGCCGACGAAGAAGTACTGCAGCAAAAGGATCTTATCTTCTCGCCTCTTGAGACGCAATCAGTTTCAGAAAATGAACCGGCCGAATTAAAATTGAGCGCGATTGAAAAAAATACAATTCTTAAAGTCATCGAAAAACACAATGGAAACATTACAAAGGCGGCAAAGGAATTAGGATTGACAAGAACTGCCTTGTACAGGAGATTAAGTAAGTATGATATATAGGATGGAAGACACAAGAAGCAAAGAACAAGGCACAAGTTGTAAAAATTTGTCAGCTTGCACTTCGAACCTTGTACCTTGGGCCTTGTACCTTGAACCTTTTTGACATGAATTTTAAAAATTTTGAGTGGCGGATTTTAATAAGGGTGGTATTTCTTTTTATTACGCTTTCCGTTACATCATTTCTCGTGGTAAAGCAATGGTACGTTTATCTTTTGATAGCTGTTCCTGTCATTATCTATCAGCTCATTGATATTTTTCGTTTTCAAAAGAAAGCGCAGGATGAATTGAATGAGTTTGTAGAATCAGTTCACTACCGCGATTTTTCAAGGTATTTTGATGTGAAACATGCACCCATTGAATTGCAGCCTTTACGCAAAGGATTTAATGAGATCAACACGACTTTCAAGGTAATCAGCAAAGAAAAAGAAACCCAATACCAATATCTTCAAAAAATCCTGGAATTGGTTGACACCGGCATTCTCTCGTACGAAGAAGAAACAGGGTTGGTAGTGTGGATGAATGAATCCTTAAAAAAGATGATGCAGTTACCTTATCTGAAAACTATACATTCCCTGGAAAGAAGGGATGAAGGATTATACAGAGAAGTCCTGATCCTAAAACCGGGGATCAGCAAGATCGCTTCTGCACATTTTGAAAGGACATCGTTCAAAATATTACTTTCTGCGACCGCTTTCCAAACGGAAGGAAAGATCTATAAGCTGGTTGCTTTTCAAAATGTGAGCGAGGCCTTGGATGAAACCGAAGCAAAGGCCTGGCAGAAATTGTTGAGCGTAATGACGCATGAGATCATGAATTCGGTGGCTCCTATTTCGTCGTTGGCAGATACGTTAAAACACAGGCTGCAGCAATCCGTTACTTCGTTAAATGACGATAGCGGATCACTTGACGATCTTGAGTTGGGAATTGACACTATTAAAAGGAGGAGTGAAGGTTTATTGAAATTTGCGGAGACCTATCGCAACCTGAATAAGATCACAACATTGAACTTAAAAAAGGTGTATGTGCGTGAACTATTTGGTAACCTGCTCCAGTTGATGCAACCTACTCTCGAGCAAAAAGACATTGAGCTGGAAACTATTTTAAAAGATACAGAACTTCAACTGGAGGTTGATGTCAATCTCATTGAACAGGTTCTTATTAATCTTGTGGTAAACGCAATCGAAGCGATAAAAGATAGCCCTGCTCCAAAAATTGTCTTATCGGCATACGTCGCCTCCAATTACAAGTCGGTTATAAAAATTGCAGATAATGGAAATGGAATGCCTCCCGAATTGCTTGATAAAATTTTTGTTCCCTTTTTCAGCACAAAAAAGAATGGCAGCGGTATTGGTCTTAGTCTTTGTAAACAGATCATGATGCTTCATCGTGGAAATGTCCAGGTACAATCGGTAGAAGGAGAGGGAACGGCTTTTCTCTTACAGTTTTGAAATGTTTTCCTGCAGCGTAGATTTGATGGATTTTAACTTTTGAGGGAAATCATTAGATCGGGTTCGTTTTACATCTGAAAACATAAACTCATATGCAAACCCCAGGATTAAAGATCGGGTTATTTGGAATTGGGTTGAATGCCTATTGGGAGCAGTTTGAAGGATTAAAAGAAAGATTGGACGCTCACGTTGATGTTGTCTATGAAAAGTTAAAGGCACTTTGTCCACAGACCTTAAACCTGGGCCTGATTGACACAACAGAAAAAGCATTTGAAGCAGGAACGGAATTTCGCAGAAATGATGTAGATATTATATTTCTTTACGTGTCTACTTATGCACTTTCCTCAACGGTATTGCCTGTTGTGCAACGAGCTAAAGTGCCAGTTATCATTTTAAACCTCGCGCCGGATAAGGCTATCGATTACCGCGCATTTAATAAAATGCCAGACATAACAAAGAAGACCGGTGAGTGGCTGGCATATTGTTCGGCTTGCACTGTTCCTGAGATTGCAAATGTTTTCAACCGGACGGGGATCAAATTTCACCAGGTCACCGGTATGCTTCACGACGATGAAATTTGTTGGACCGAAGTAGCGGAATGGATTGAGGCGGCGAAAGTGGCAAATATCATGGCAAATAATCGAATGGGATGCATGGGGCACTATTATAGCGGTATGCTGGATATTTACTCTGATCTCACGATGCAATACGCTTATTTAGGCGGACATATCGAGTTAATTGAAGTGGATGAACTTACTGCTTTGAGAAAAGGGGTTTTAGAAAAAGATATACAAGAGCGTGTAAAATATTTCTATGAAGCTTTCGATATTGAACCTAATTGTTCAAAAGAAGAATTAGAAAGGGCGGCAACAACCTCTTTGGCTCTTGATAAATTAGTTGATAAATATAAGCTGGGGTCTCTTGCATACTATTATAAAGGAAGTGGGGTGGACGATAACGAGGACACGATCAGTTCGATAATTCTGGGGAACTCATTGTTAACAGCGAGAGGCATTCCTGTCGCAGGAGAATATGAAATTAAGAATGCGCAAGCCATGAAAATCATGGATAGTTTTGGAGCCGGCGGATCATTCACGGAATATTATGCAATAGATTTTGAAAAGGATGTAGTGCTCATGGGTCACGACGGTCCGGGCCACATTGGTATCGCCGAAGGGAAAACAAAAGTGAAGCCACTGGTTGTATACCATGGTAAAGTTGGAAAAGGATTATCAGTAGAGATGTCTGTGAAAAACGGTCCTGTCACTTTATTGTCAGTAGTCGAACAACCGGGGGGGAAATTAATGTTATTGATCGCCGAAGGAGAGTCTGTCGCGGGACCTATTCTCGAAATAGGGAATACCAATAGCCGCTATAAATTTTCATTGAGTGCTAGAAATTTTGTTAACAATTGGAACAGCCACGGTCCTGCACACCACTGTGCGGTAGGTGTTGGACACATAGGATCAAAGCTCAAAAAACTGGGCTCATTGCTGAACATGGATGTGATTCAAATTTGTTAACTCAGAATCATTTCATCTAAACATTACAACTGTTTCATCACCGCCTGGATCAGCTTAACGGGACCGATTAATCCTGATTCGAGTAGCGGCGAGTTCTTTGTATAATGTTTCCAGGTGGTAAAAGCAATCCGACCATTGACGGGCTTTGGTTGACCATTTATATACCAATCAGGTAATTGTTCAATGTAACCGCTGAATAGTCCATCGCGACCACTGGTGCCGCCACCCGGAGCAAATTTATCCGGATCAGGTAATTGCTCATCGCCGATAAGTCGATTAGGCCATAAATTTGTTACCCTGATTTCAAGTTTATTTGATCCATTTTGCAAATACGCTGTGACATCCACTTGATATGGCCGTCTCCATAAAGTGCCAAAGTCCCTGCCATTTAGATTAACATTAGCGATCACTTCAACTCTTCCCAGGTCCAGAAACCAACGTGTGCCCGGTGTCAAT
>Ga0070683_100004643_pt1 | contig 11348 bp, 14 predicted proteins | sample KBSC713LmetaG_FD_64662 | JGI IMG/M metagenome (GOLD analysis project Ga0070683, IMG submission 64662) | Corn rhizosphere microbial communities from Kellogg Biological Station, Michigan, USA - KBS C7.1-3L metaG | ecosystem: Host-associated > Plants > Roots > Rhizosphere ...
GCCGAACGTCACGTACTTCCCGAAGTCGGCAACGCCGTAGCGGTCGGGCTGCCGCGTCGCCGACACCATGCGCACCGCGTACTGGATCAGCGATGGGTCCACGTAGCCGGTCCGGCACTGCCGCTGCAACGTGGCAAGCTGGTCCGTCGATGCCACCGTCGCGACGTCGGCCGGCACGCCGGTCACGCGCTCGACGATGACGAATTCCTCCTCCTCGCTCGGGTAGCCGACCAGCACCTTCATCATGAAGCGGTCCACCTGCGCCTCCGGCAACGGGTACGTGCCTTCGGTCTCGATCGGATTCTGCGTCGCCATCACGAGGAACGGTGTCGGCACGAGGTGCGTCTGCCCGGCGATCGTCACCTGGTATTCCTGCATCACTTCGAGCAGCGCGCTTTGCACCTTCGCCGGTGCGCGATTGATTTCGTCAGCCAGCAGCAGGTGGGTGAAGACCGGACCGAGCGATGTCGCGAAATCGCCGGTTTTCTGGTTGTAGATCCGCGTACCGACGAGATCCGCCGGCACGAGATCGGGCGTGAACTGGATCCGCCGGAACGAGCCGCGGATCACCTTCGCCAGCGTCTTCACCGTGAGCGTCTTCGCGAGGCCCGGCACGCCTTCGACGAGCAGGTGGCCCTGCGCGAGGATCGCCACCAGTACACGTTCCAGGAAGTGGTCCTGGCCGACGACCACCTTCTTTACTTCGTAGAGAATGCGCTGCATCAGCGACGCGATGTCGGCGCCGGCGTTGTCCCGGTTTTCCATACGCTCCTTGCGTGATCGACGAAACGAAGTCTCTTGCCCTAGAACGGCGAGATGCCCACGGCTGCAGCGGCGTTCTCGATCGGCACCGCGAAGCCGATGCCGATGAAGACACGCTGATTGTTGGGATTGAGGATACCGGTCACGATGCCGACGACCTCGCCGTCCATCGTGACGAGCGGGCCGCCGGAGCTTCCCGGATTGGCGGCGGCATCGAACTGGATCAGATTGGTGAGCAAGCGCTTGCCTTCGGGGGAGCGGTATTCCCGCCGCAATCCCGACACGACACCCGACGTGACCGACGGACCGATGCCGAACGGAAAGCCCACCGCGACGACCTCGTCGCCCAGCGCCAGGTCGCTCGTCGAGCGCAGCGTCGCCGCGGGAAGGTCGTCGGGGATGGTCTTGGCCTGCAGCACGGCGAGGTCGTTCTCCGGCTGAGTCGAGATGATCGTTGCCTCCGATTCGGTGCCGTCGGCGAATACCACGCCGACGCGCTTCGCCGACGACACGACGTGCAGGTTGGTGAGGATGATCCCCTTGTCGACGATCACGACGCCGGTGCCGACGCCGCTCTCCGTATCCTCGCCATCGCCATCGGCGCGCTCGAACTCGCGGACGCGGACGACCGAGTTGCGGATCGCGTCGTACGCACGCGCCGCCTGCGACGGCAGCGTCTTGGTTTCCAGCGTGTGCATGACGGCGCCGTCGATGTCCTCCTGCGAGAGCTCGCGCGATTGCGGGTGCAGCAGGCTGTTGCCGTACACGATCGCCACGGCGATCAAAGCACCCGCGCAGAGCATCAGCAGTCGCTCGCTGCGCCTTGCAAGGCCGCGCAGACGCGCGACACGTCCGGGTTTGGGCGCCGCAGCGGCATCGGGCGCTGCGGCGTTGCCCGCTGCGACGGCCGGCTCCTTGCCGGGCGCTGCCGGGACGCCATCAGGCGCCGCACCGGAACGCGCGGCGGCGCGGGATCGATTCGAGCTGCTGTACAGGGAGGCGCGGCGCATGGCGTGGCTTGGTTACCCGGTGTGCTGTAAAGACAGCGTCGCGGCCGGAGGATTCACTCGCCGCGCAAATCGATATCGGCGGCGCGCGAACGGACGCGGCGAGTCAGGCGTGATGCCTGTGGTTGCGATGGCGCCCTTCGCGATGTCCGAACACGGTGAGCACGGTCGCAAGCGAAAAGGCGATCGCCAGCGGCGAGACGAGAAACGTCGCGAGCCAGTTCCACGTTCCGCCCGGGTCGAGGGTTGCGAGGCATGCATACACGAGCAACGACGATCCAAGGGCTGCGGCCAGCGACGCGCGCGTCGTGTCACGAAACACGAGCTCGGCGGCAACGCCGACGAGCACGGGCATCACGACGAGGACGGCGAGCGGCTCCAAGGCTTTCGGCTGCTGAAGCTGGCGCGTGACAGTGCGAACCTCGATACTACTCCGCCGTCGGCCGAATGTAACGGGCGGTTCGGCGGCTCGCTACGCCTCGAGTTTCTTGTCCAGCGTGATCGCTGCCCGAAGCACCTTGGACACCGGGCAACCCGCCTTCGCGTTCTCGGCGGCCGTGTCGAACGCCTGCTGGCTCGCACCGGGGATTTTCGCGGTGAGGTCGAGGTGAATGGCCGTGATCTCGAATCCGCCACCAGTCTTGTCCAGCGTAACCGTTGCCTTGGTGCGGATGCTTTGGGCAACGAGGCCCGCCTCGCCGAGCTGCGCCGACAGCGCCATCGAGAAGCACCCGGCATGCGCTGCGCCGATCAGTTCCTCGGGGTTGGTTCCGACGCCGTCCTCGAATCGGGTGCTGAACGAATACTGCGTGTTCGACAGCACACCGCTGTCGGTCGAGATCGTCCCCTTGCCGGTCTTGAGGTCGCCATTCCACATCGCGGAAGCAGAGCGTTTCATCATGTCCTCAGCGGGTCCAGCGTGGGCGCCCGGCGCCGTCCCACCAGATAGTCGACGCCGTCGGGGCCGACAGCTTCTGCGTGCCGATGCCCGGCCGGCATCACGAAGATGTCGCCTTCGCGGTACGCGTATTCGTCCCCTTCGACGGTCAGCCGGATCTCGCCGTCCAGCACGAGTGCGCGAATGTCGAACGGATGCGCGTGCTCGGGAACCCGCGTGCCGGGCGGCACATTCTTGCGCTCGATGTCGTCGAAGCCGTCGCGCCGCAGCGCGCATTCGAAATGTTCATCCTTCATCGCATCCTCCCCGAACCGAAATGGTAGCACCGCAAAAACGGCCGCGTGAAGCGTTGCCGGTTGCCCCTCGCGGACCGGGACGAGGGCCCCTGCGTGGTAGGCTTCCGCTCGCGGCGCACCCCGCAACGCGCTGCCAATGCCGGAGGCTGCGGAATAGCCGCTTGCACGCCGGTGTTGACGATGGCCCGGAGCGCTCGCCTACCGGACACGGCTGACCAACCCAAGGAGAATCGCAATGACCCGAGTGACCACCGGCCTCGCCGCAACGATTGCGCTGCTCGTCGCCGGCTGCGGCGGCATGACCCAGCCGTCGTCGTCCGGCATGGCCTCCCCGTCGAGCGGCATGTCGTTCTTCATCACCAGCGCCGGCTCGGGCAAGGGTGCCGATTTCGGCGGGCTGGCGGGCGCCGACAAGCAATGCCAGACACTCGCCGCCGCCGCGGGCGCCGGCGACAAGACGTGGCACGCCTACCTGAGCACGCAGGGTGCAGGCGCCGTCAACGCGCGCGACCGCATCGGCAAGGGCCCGTGGCGCAATGCGAAGGGCGTCATCGTCGCCAACAACCTCGACGAACTGCACGGCACCAACAACCTCGGCAAGCAGACGTCGCTGACCGAGAAGGGCGACGTGGTCAACGGTCGCGGCGACACGCCGAGTCGTCACGACATCCTGACCGGCTCGCGCGCTGACGGCACCGCGTTCCCCGGCGCGGACGACATGACGTGCGGCAACTATACGAAGAGCGGCGACGGCGCCGTCATGCTCGGCCATCACGACCGGAACGGTACCAACCCCGATCCGGTCGCGAACGTGTCGTGGAACGCGTCGCACAAGTCCGCCGGTTGCGGCGTCGAAGCGCTGGCCAAGACCGGCAGCGCCGGCTATCTGTACTGCTTCGCGACGAACTGATCGGTCGCGCTGCAAGGCGGTGCGGCGGAGCGGAGATCCGCGCTCCCGCTTCGCCGCCGGTCCGCGCAACACCCGCAATCAGAAGTCGATGACGAAGGGCGCCGCGAGCAGCGCTGCGCCGATGACGCAGAGCCACAGCACGCTGTCGACGAAGTACGGGTAGACGCAAAGCGCCATCCCTGCGATCAGCGGCACGAACTTCGTCTGCCGCTTGCCGTACATGAAGTAGCCGACGCCGATCGCGCCGGTGAGGATGCCGATAGTCAGCGTGGCCGGCGTCATCCGCTCAGCCGGCGCGCGGGCGCTTGAACATCGCGTTGATCTCGGCGAACGGAATCGCCTGGTTCGCGAAGCCGAACGTACCCTTGCTACGGATCTCCTGCGCCGCGCGGAGAAACTCGCCAAAGGCGGCGCGCGCCAGCGCCGAGCCGACGCTGACACGGCGCACGCCGATGTCCTCGAGTGCCGCCAGCGACAGCGTCTTCCCGGCAAGGCCCATGATCGCGTTCACCGGTTTGGGCGACACGGCCTTGACGACCGTTGCGATGGCGTCGAGCGACGTCAGCCCGGGCGCGAACAGCACGTCGGCACCGGCGTCGGCGAACGCCTCCAGACGGCGGATGGTGTCCTTCAGGTCGGCGACGCCGTGGAGAAAGTTCTCGGCGCGCGCCGTCAGCGTGAACGGAAACGGCAGCGCGCGTGCGGCTGCGACGGCCGCGCGCACGCGCTCGAGCGCCTGGTCGAACGGATAGATAGGCGCCGCGGCGCTTCCGGTTGCGTCCTCGATCGAGCCGCCGACGAGCCCCGTGGCGGCCGCGAGCGCGATCGTTGCGGCACACGCCTGCGGGTCGTCGGCGAAGCCGTTTTCCAGGTCCGCGCTGACGGGCAGCGGCGTCGCATCGACGATCGCGCGCGCATTGGCGAGCGTCTCGTCGCGCGTGAGGGCACCTTCGCCGTCCGGGCGGCCGAGCGAGAACGCGAGTCCGGCGCTCGTCGTCGCCAGCGCTTCGAAACCCAGCGCGGCCAGCATCTTCGCGGACCCTGCGTCCCACGGATTGGGAATCGCGAATATCGTCGGCCGCCGGTGCAGCGCGGCAAAGGCTTCGCCACGGATCGTTTGCGTGCTCATCCGGCGATCTTACGCCGGGCCACGCTGTTCGCCGCGACGTGCGACGCTACCCGCACGCGCTCCTCCCACCACGGCTCCAGCGCGTCGGCGATCGACGACGGCATCCGTGTTCCGGATTGCCGCACTGCCCAGCGAAAGCGGCCGAACGGCGGACGTGCGAGCTCGTCGAGCGTGATCAGCGGTTCATCGCGCAGGAATTCCAGCCGCAGCTTCAGATAGTGCGTCGTCGCGCCGAGCGCGGCTTTCTCCGCGAGCCAGTGTTGCGCTTCCCACGGTTCCGACAGTGCGTGGCCCGACGCGATCAGGCCTTTGGGCGGCACGCCCAGCCGGACGAAGAACGCGCGCGAGCCCGGTTCGATCGAGCGTGTGCGGCCACACGCCCAGCGGATGTCGACGTGTCCGTGCGCTTGGATGCTGCGGCGCTTGCGCGGAAGCTCGGGCCAGTTCCAGAGGCGCGGATTCCAGGCGAACACGTAAGTCGTCATCGGACTCCCTTCGCTTTCGTGGCTTCTCGGCGGCGCGTGGACGCGCAATCACGCGCCAAGCGGTGGTAGATTCGGCGCGGTCCCACGCACGCACACGATGCCGCTCCGCCGCTTCGCAACACCGCTCCTCGCGCTGCTGATCGCAGCGTGCACGAGTTCGTCGTATCGCGAACCGCCGCGCGTCAGCATGCCACCCGCTGCGACGCCGCCGTCCGGGCCGCCGCCGTCAGGCAAATATTATCTGGACGACGGACCGGGGCTGAATCCGCCGCCCAACCTCGACGCCGTTCCCGATGCCGTGCCACGCCTGGAGCCGCTGCACCGCGCGGCGAACCGTCCGTACGCCGTGCTGGGACGCGAGTACGTGCCGGCGACATCGCTCAAGCCGTACCAGGAACGCGGCATCGCGTCCTGGTACGGCCGCAAGTTCCATGGCCAGAAGACGTCGATCGGCGAGAAGTACGACATGTATGGGATGACGGCCGCGCACCCGACGTTGCCGCTGCCGTCGTACGCGCGCGTCACCAGCGTCGCGTCGGGCAAGAGCGTCGTCGTGCGCGTGAACGACCGCGGACCGTTCCTGCACGGTCGCATCATCGACCTGTCGTACGCCGCAGCGCACCGGCTTGGCATCGCGCAGAACGGCAGCGGCGAAGTCGACGTGCAGGCGATCCTGCCCGGGAGCATCGCCCAGTCGCCGCAGGCGAGCCAGCCGCCGTTGCCCGCGGTTGCTTCGGCACCGGCGGCAACGGCACCGCTCGTGCCGACACCTGCCGTCCCGCAACCGTCGGGCGCGCCCGACGCTCCGCCGGTCGCATCGGTGGTCGGCGGTTACTCGGTGCAACTCGGAGCGTTTGCAAATTTTGCAAATGCGCAGGCGTTCCTCGCGCACGCGCAGAACCAACTGTTGACTGCACAGGTCGAAGCGAAAATTCGCCAGGCAGGTGGACTCTATCGCGTCTATATCGGCCCGTATCCTGCCCGCAACGACGCCGAGCGCGTCGGCGAGCGCATCACGCAGGCATTTGGTTTCGCGACTTCGGTCGCGCCGCATTGAGCGCGCCGTTATAATGGCGCGCATCGCGCTCGCCCGCGCCGCACATGTACAACACCGTACGTTGCGTTGCGCGAGCTCCGGCGTCTCGTTCGTTCCCGCGCAACTTCATTCGATGATCCTGCTCTGTCGTCGCTGGTGTGCCATTGGGCTACTGGCTTTCTCGCCGTTGTTCGTGGGCGCAGCACAAGCTCAACTGTCGATCGAGATCGTCGGCGGCGCGGGTGCCGCAATCCCGATTGCAATCGTCCCGTTCGGCAACGAGGGCACGTGGCCGCTCGGTATCTCGGGGATCGTCGGCGCCGATCTCGCGCGCTCCGGCATGTTCAGGCTCGTCGACACGAACGGAGTCGTGCCGCGGCCGGTTCGGGCCGAAGAGATCCAGCCGGCCGTGTGGCGTTCGCGCAATGCGGATGCCGTTGTCGTCGGGTCGATGCAGCCGCTGCCGGACGGACGCGTCGACGTGCGCTTCGTGCTGTCGGACGTCGTCAAGCAGTCGACGCTGGTGTCGATGCAGTTCACCGTCACGCCGCAGCAGTTCCGCGTCACGGCGCACAAGATCGCCGACATCATCTACGAGAAGCTCACGGGCGATCGTGGCGTCTTCTCGACGCGGATCGCGTACATCACCAAGCAGGGGTCGCGCTACCAACTGCTCGTCGCCGACGCCGACGGCAACGAGCCTCAGTCGATCGTCGCGTCGAATGAGCCGCTGTTGTCGCCCCGCTGGTCGCCCGACGGCTCGCGGCTTGCGTACGTGTCCTTCGAGAACAAGAAGCCGGTCGTCTACGTGCAATCGGTCGACACCGGTGAGCGGCGCGCGGTGGCGAACTTCCGCGGCAGCAACTCGTCGCCGGCGTGGTCGCCGGACGGCCGCAGGCTCGCCGTCACGCTAACGAAGGACGGCGGCTCGCAGGTTTACATGATGAATGCCGATGGCAGCAACGTCACGCGCGTGCTGACGTCCCCCGGCATCGACACCGAGGCGATGTTCACGCCCGACGGGCAGTGGCTCGTGTTCACATCCGATCGCGGCGGCACGCCGCAGATCTACCGCGCGCAGCTTCTGACGGGCCAGGTCGAGCGGCTCACGTTCGACGGCAGCTACAACGTGTCGCCGCGGCCCCTGCCCGACGGCAAGGGCATGGTATTCGTCCGTCGCGACGGCGGGCGTTTCCAGATCGCATCCCTTGACTATGCAACGCGGCAAGTGCAGGTGCTGACGTCGGGACCGGGCGATGAGAGCCCGAGTGTTGCGCCGAACGGCAAGCTCGTCATCTACGCAAGCGAAGGTGGCGGCCGCGGCATTCTCGCGGCGGTGTCGATCGATGGTCGCGTGAAGCAACGGCTCGTGGCGCCCGCAAGCGACGTGCGCGAGCCGGCGTGGGGACCGTTCCCGCGGCAATGATGGTTTCCTTTTCGAATGCGCGCCGTGGTCGCGGCGCGCCGACTTACCTTGGAGGTGGCATGCGCAAATATCTTTGGATCGGATTGATCGCGGCGGCACTCGCCGGCTGCTCGACTACGCCCTCGACCGAAGCCCCGGTCGACGACAAAAGTGCCGCGGGCACGGCTGGCGCGGGCGGCGCGCAAACGGGCGGCGCGGCGGGTGGCGGCGTCACCGGCTCCGCAACGGGGTCCGGCGCGAGCGGCAACCCGCTGCGCGATCCCAACAACATTTTGTCCAAGCGCAGCGTCTACTTCGACTACGACAGCTTCGTCGTCAAGGACGAATACCGGCCGCTGGTCGAGGCGCATGCGCGCTACCTGCAGCAGAACCGCAGCGCGCGGGCGACCGTGCAGGGGAACACCGACGAGCGCGGTTCGCGCGAATACAACATCGCGCTCGGCCAGAAGCGGGCCGATTCCGTCAAGCGGATGATGACGCTGCTCGGCGCGACCGAAAGCCAGATCGAGACGGTGAGCTTCGGCAAGGAAAAGCCGAAGAACCCCGGACACGACGAATCCGCGTACGCGGAGAACCGTCGCGACGACATTCTCTATGCCGGCGAGTAGGCGTTGAAGCTGTCGCAGCGGGCTTCGCTGGTCCTTCTGGCGGTGCTGCTCGGTGCGAGCGCCGCGCGCGCCGCGCTGTTCGACGATGAAGAAGCGCGGCGGCGCATCGAGGCGACCAACCAGCGCATCGTGCAGATGCAGCGCCAGCTCGAGGATCGGCTCGCGCTGCTCGAGCAGCAGGCGAAAAGCGGCGGGCTGGCCGATCTCGGCACGCAACTGCAATTGCTGCAGGGCGATCTCGCGAAGCTGCGCGGGCAGATCGAGGTGATCACGTACGAGCTCGAGCAGTCGCAGAAGCGGCAGCGCGATCTGTATGTCGACCTCGACTCGCGGCTGCGCAAGATCGAGGCATCGCCAGCGCTTACCGCGCCAGCGGCGAACACCGGAGCGCCCGACGCCGGAACGCCCGCAGGTCCGGGCTCGCCGAACTCGGGCACGCTGCCGCCACAGGGCGCGTTGCCGGGCGGCGCGTCCGGCACGCCCGGCGTTGCCGCCACCGCGCCACCGGTTCGCAATGCGACCGACGGCGTCACCGAGCAGCGCGCGTACGACGCCGCTCTCGATCTGTTCAAGCGCGGCGACTACCAGGGTGCAATTGGCGGCTTCTCCGCATTCGTGAAGAGCTATCCGCGCAGTCCGCTCGCGTCGTCGGCGCAATACTGGATCGGCAACGCACAGTACGCGCGCCGCGATTATCGAGCGTCGATCGTCACCCAGCGTCAATTGCTGAAGGACTCCCCCGACAGCAGCAAGGCGCCGGACGCGTTGCTCAACATCGCATCCGCGCAGTCCGACATGGGTGACAACGCGGCCGCGCGGCGCACGCTCGAGGAGTTGATCGCCAAGTACCCGAAGTCGGAGGCGAGCACCCGCGCCCGTCAGCGGCTCGGCGGACGCTGACGGCGATCATGGCGGCGTTTCCGGCGCGCGTGTCCGGGTGGCAGCGCGCGCACGGACGGCGCGACCTGCCGTGGCAGCAGGACCGCGATCCTTACCGGATCTGGCTGTCCGAGATCATGCTGCAGCAGACGCAGGTCGCGACGGTGCTGCCGTACTTCAAGCGCTTCGTCGATCAATTTCCGACGGTCGAAAGTCTCGCCGCGGCGCCGCTCGACCGCGTGCTCGAGCAATGGAGCGGATTGGGCTACTACCGTCGCGCCCATCATCTGCACGCGGCCGCGCAGGCGGTGATGCGTGATCACGCCGGCCGGTTTCCCCGCGATGCGGCGACGCTCTCGACGCTTCCCGGCATCGGCCGATCCACGGCTGCGGCGATCGCCGCGTTCGCCGGCGACGAGCGTGGCGCGATTCTCGACGGCAACGTGAAGCGGGTGCTCGCCCGCCATCGCGGTGTCGACGGGTGGCCCGGCGAGCCGCGCGTGCAGGCAGCGCTATGGCGGGTTGCGGATGCGCTGGTGCCGGACAGTGCCCGCGACATCCGGGCGTACACGCAGGGGATGATGGACATCGGCGCAACGATCTGCACGCGCACGCGGCCGCGCTGCGATGTTTGCCCGGTTCACGACGATTGCATCGCGCGGCTCACCGGACGAATCGCCGAATTGCCTGCACCGCGTCCTCGCAAAGCGCTTCCGCAGCGCGAAGTGACGGTGCTGCTGCTCGAGCGCGATGGCGACGTGCTGCTCGAACGGCGTCCCGCGCTGGGAATCTGGGGCGGCCTGTGGAGCCTGCCCGAGCTTCCGCGGGAAACGGATGTGCCCGCGTACGTCCACGTGCATCTCGCGGCTAAGACCGGCACGCTGCAATGGTTGCCACCGCTTACGCACGGCTTCACGCATTTCGCGTTGACGATGCACCCGGTCCGCGTGGAAGTGCTGGGCTGGCCGCTCGACGCGCGGATGCCGGGCGTCGAATGGTTCGCTCGCGATGCGGCACTCGCGGCGGCGATTCCCTCACCGATTCGCAAGCTGCTGCGCATCGGTGATGCCTCGGAGTTTCGGCTGACCGGTTGACGGCTCGCGGTACGACCTTCGTGCCGGTTTCACGGCACGGTCTTCGCCCAGTCACGCAAATCTTCCGGCAGCCGCGCGTCGGCATCGCTGAATGCGGCGCGAAAGTCGGCGAGCGCGCGTATCGCATCGGGTACCCGGTTCTCGCTTCGCAACTTGCGGATCAGTGCGAACCATTCGTCGACGGTACGTGGTTGTGCGGCCGCGACTTTCTGCCGATCCTCCAAGCTCATCGCGTCAGTGCGCGGCAATACTTCGGGCGAACGCGCCGGCTGCGTCAAAGCTGCAGCGCTGCCCTGCCGCGGCGGCTGTGCATTGGCTTCCTGCGGCACCTGCGTGGCGGGGGCCCGCGCTGCCGCCTCTTGCTGTGGACGAATTGCCTGAGGTGCCGGCGCTGCCTGCGGCATTGCGGCGACTGCGCCGGTCGCATTTGCGCGACGGTCCTGTTCCGCCGCGGGGGGCTCCGGAGGGACGTAGCGGTACATCTGATAATAAGGACGGGACGGGGTGCTTCCGGCTTTCGTCGCGCTTTCAGCACGCTCGCGCGTCGGCGCAGCGTCGCGCTTCGCCGACATGCGGTCTGTTGCGGAGGGCACGGGTACTCGCGCCATTGGCGTGCCTTGCGTATCGGGACGAGCGGCCTCGATCGGTTGCGTCCCCGCCGGGGGTGGAGCAGTTGCCGTCGTTGGCGCGTCGCTGGTTGCCGGCGGCGTCGGTTCCACGAGCGTGGGCGCCATCGGCAGGATACCGATGACCACGACGCCAATCGCGGCGGCCGCCGCGAGCGGCATCCACCAGCGCCATGGCTGGGTCGCCCGTGC
>Ga0070683_100004644_pt1 | contig 11348 bp, 8 predicted proteins | sample KBSC713LmetaG_FD_64662 | JGI IMG/M metagenome (GOLD analysis project Ga0070683, IMG submission 64662) | Corn rhizosphere microbial communities from Kellogg Biological Station, Michigan, USA - KBS C7.1-3L metaG | ecosystem: Host-associated > Plants > Roots > Rhizosphere ...
GGCTGGCTCGGCGGCTGGCTCGGCGCTGGCCTCAGCCTGATCGCCAGACGCTTCGCTCGCCTGGGCGCTCGCAGGAGCCTGGGCGACCTCTTCAGTGGCGGTGGCCGCCGGGGCCTCAGTCGCGGTGGCCTCAGTCGTCGTCTCCGCCTGCTGATCGTCGCGTGGAGTCTTGTCGTCGTTGTTCAAAGTCATTCAACTTCCGGCGCTGTGGGCGTGCGTCCGCTGGAGACGCGCCACCACTGCGCCGCCCCTTTCCTCATGTCGAAATGTGTTCGCCTGTCCGCATGGGCGTCGTGCCAACGCAGGCAGGCATTCTGCGGATGCACATCCACAGGATTCGGCGATACCTGCGCCATCTACGCGAGGCATCGTCCCGGTTCGCTCGTTCTCGCTCGCTGCTAGCCGAACGTTGTGTGCGCTCCGATGGGGCGCATGATCGCAGCACGCTGACTGCCGCTGTTCGGCGGGCGCGTGTCGCACGCGGCTTCCCTGGCGTACGACGGGCTCTGACGCGGCTGGCGCTTCGTGCGCGAGCGGCGGTCGGCGCTCCAGGTCATGTGCACACGCGCCACGTCGTTGTAGCGCTGGATGCAGACCACTTCGCCGCAGGTCGTCGCTGGCGTCGCGTCCTTCCGTCTGGCTCCCCCTTTATCGCGTAAGATGCTGCTTCTGGCTTGCGGGCGGTCGCGGGGCGCGCGGCGTGCTAATCTGCGGCGCATTGTCGGTTGAGCGGGCAGCGCCGTGGACGCGCGCATAGGCGGCAAAGCCATGGGCAGTGTGGGGGAAGCGTCCACTGGAGTCCTGGGGAGTGGATCGGAGAGAGGGATGAATGGCGCCCGGCAGATCACCGTTTTCGTCCAGTGGCGCGATAGACAAACTACACGAAAACGCTGGGCTGAACCGCATCACCCCTCACAGGATGACGCCGATCAGCGCGCCAGCTTCCATTCAGACAGACTCACGAGCGTCGCTTGCTCCACGCTACATCCAGACGCGCCAAACTCGCCGAATGTCACGCGAGCGCGACTTGCTCTCCACCGACCAGTGCGTTGCAAGCCCCCGCTACAGGGGGTAGTATAACAGATGCGCCTGCAAACGCGCAAGGCAAGCGCGATCACATCGCGCACGGCTCCGTGCGCGGCTCCACGAGGCCGATTCGGCTGAGAGATGGCGCAGGGCGATGGGCGCCTGCGTGGAAGGGATGGATAGCGGCGATGAGCGGCGCCAGCGCGCGATCTGCGGACGAGCAGGACAGCACACCCCCGCGCGAGCTGCTGCTGACAGACGCCGAAGCGCTGACCACCTGGCTGCGCACGCGACTGCTCGCCCCCGATGCGCTGCCCGCCGAATCCATCGACGCGGCTCTACTCAGGGATCAGCGCCTGCTGGGCAGGGTTCCACGGCAGGCGGCGGTGCTGGCGCCGCTGTATGCGCGCGATGGCCAGCCGTATCTGCTCTTCACCCGGCGATCCGCTGACCTCGCCACGCACAGCGGCGAAATCTCGTTCCCCGGCGGCTCGCGTGATCCCGCTGACCGCTCGCTGGCGCAGACCGCCCTGCGTGAGACGCACGAGGAGCTGGGGCTGGAGTCGACGCGCGTGACACTGCTCGGCGGCATGCCGCCGGCCTACACCTTCGTCAGCAACTTCCTTGTCACGCCCTATGTTGGCTGGCTGGGTGAGGGACTACCCGCGCTGCGCCCACAGTCTGCCGAGGTCGCGGAGATCATCGAGGCGCCCCTCAGCGCGCTCGACGACCACCTCATCTATCACGCGGAGATGTGGACGCGCGGCGGCGCCACCCATGCTGTGCACTTCTACGACTTCGGCCCCTATCGCATCTGGGGCTTCACCGGGCGGCTGCTAAACGACCTGCTGGCACTGCTGCCGCCGCGCGCCTGAAGCCGTCACGAGCCTGCCCAAACGTCGGTGTAACCCTGCGCGTACTGGACTACGTAAGACCAGCAGCAGCTCAGCATCGGGCAATCGGGCGAAGAGAGAGCGTAGGGATCGTATGGCAGAGGATGATGAGGAGCCAGTGAGCGACACGTTGCAACTGATCGAGATCAGCGTCCTGCTGCCGTGCGGCGTCAGCGGCTGCGCGCAGATGACCCACCGCGCCCGCATCGAGCGCCATCCTGACCATCCCGCGCTGTACCTGCTCCTGCCCCTCTGCGATCTGCACCTGCGCCGCCTGAGCGCCCCTGCCGTTGCGCCCACCGATGCGCCAGCCACCACGCCCGATGGCCCAGTTGACCCCGCCGACTCGGTTGGTCCCGTCGCCGCGCGCTGAACGACTCGATCAGCGCGCGGGACGCACAACCTCGCCACGTTCGGCGCTGGCGTGCGCCGCTTCGATGATGCGAACGACATCCAGCGAATCGCGCGGATCGACGGGCATCGGCTTCCCCTCGCGCAGCGCATCGCGCACGCCCGCGTAGTAGTCCTGATAGCGACCCGGCAGGCTCTCGACTGACGCCACCTCTGCGAGTCCATCGACCTCGGTGGTCAGCGTGCCACGCTGGTCGGGCGGCTCGCGACCATACTCCGCGTCGCCGGGACGTAAACCGCTGACGAGTTGCGCTTCTTGTGGATCGAGGCCATATTTTTCATAGACGCCGCGTGCGCCCACCACGCGCAGGCGTGGCCCCGCGACCCGTGGGATGACACTCATCCACAGGTGCGTGACCTCGCCGCCGGGGAAACGCAACGCCACGAAGCTGTCGTCATCCACCACGGCGCCAGCGCGCCGCCGCGCCTGCTCGGCGTAGACCGTCTCGGGCCAGCCGAAGAGCTGTAGCGCCTGATCGATCAGGTGGGCGCCGAGATCGAAGAGCAGCCCGCCCGCCAGCGCCGGATCAGCGCTCTCGCGCCAGGCGCCCGCCTTGGGCGCGGGACGGAAGCGCTCGAAGCGGCTCTCGAAGCGCGCGATCTGGCCCAGCGATGCGCCTCGCATGAGCTGGCGCAACGTCAGGAAATCGTTATCCCAGCGGCGATTCTGAAAGACGCTGAGCGGTTTTCCGGAGCGCGCCGCAGCCTCCAGCGCGCGCTGCCCATCACCGACGCTCGCCGCGAACGGCTTGTCGATGACGACGGGCAGCCCGACCTCCAGCGCTGCCACGCCCAGCGAGACATGCGCGTCGTTCGGCGCCGCCACGACCACCAGGTCGAGCGTATCGGCGGCGGCCAGTAGCGCCTGCGCCGTGGGGTAGATGGTGGCCTGGGGGAAGTCGCGCCGCGCTTGCGCCGAGTGCGCTGCGTCGCCTACGCTGATGGCCGCCACGCGCATCCCCGGCGTGGACGACACCAGCGGTGCGTGGAAGACCGAGCCAGCCAGCCCATAGCCGATGATCCCCACTCGCAGAACAGCTTCGTCGCTCATACGTCACTCCTTCTCAGAGGTTAGGCCCCCACCCCAACCCCACCCCCGCTGCGGCGGGAGAGGGGCTTTCCGGCTCCCCCCGCCGCGTGGGAATGAGGCATTCCGGCTCCTCCTCTCCTAGGAGAGATAGGCCTGGGGATGAGGTCGTCACCGCCCGCTGACAGCCCTGCGTCTGCGCGTGATGGCGTCGAGGATGACGGCGGCGATCAGCACGGCGCCCTCTAACATCTGCTCGAAGGCGCTGCTGGCAGAGCTGAACAACGTCAGGCCGTTCTCCAGGCAGCCGATGATGAGCACGCCGAGGACGACACCCCAGACCGAGCCACGCCCACCGAAGAGGCTCACGCCGCCGATGACCGCGACCGCGATGGCCAGCAGCAGCAGGCGGGGGTCAACCGCTGTGGGAGCCGAGGTAGTGCGCGACGTGACGAGGATGCCGCCCAGCCCGGCCAGCATCGAGCCCAGCGCAAAAACGCTGATGCGAATCATCGTGACGTTGATGCCAGCGCGGCGCGCCGCTTCGGAGTTGCCGCCCACGGCATAGACGTGACGCCCGAATGTAGTGAAGCGCAGCAGCAGCCAGAAGACGATCAGCACGCCGAAGACGATGTACATGGCATAGGGCACGCCGAGCGCATCTTCGAAGACGAACAGCGCGACTGCCACGAAGGCGATCAGCAGGCCCACCTTCAGCCAGATCGCCCAGAGCGGGCCAGCGACCAGTCCCGCCTTCATCCGGCGCTGGCGTTCGTAGAGCAGCAGGCCGGCGTAAATCACGATGATGGGGATCGGCGAGAGGACATCCCACGGAAAGGTCAGGTAGTTGGACATGATGCCCTTGATCGCGGGATCAAACAGCGTGATTGTCGTGTTGGGGAACTCGATCTGCGCCAACAGGCCAGAGTAGAAGATATATCCGGCCAGGGTTACGACGAAGGAGGGGATGCGCAAGATCGCGACGAGCACGCCGTTGATGGTACCAATAATCACCCCCGCCCCCAGTCCCGCCAACAGCGCCCATACCGCCGGCCAGTGATAATTGGTCGAGGTGACGACCGTCACAGCGCCGCAGAGGTACGCGACTGCCGCGAGCGACAGGTCGATCTCCGCCAGGAGCAGGGTCAGCACGGCGGCCAGCGCAATCACGGCCACGTCAGCTTCCTGCAAGATCAGGTTGCTGAGGTTGATCGGATGGAGAAAGACACCGTCCGAGAAGAACTCGAAGACGATGATGATGACGAGCAGCATCAGCGCCGCTGGAGCCTGCCCGATGTCGCCGCGTCGCAGCCGCGACCTCAGGGCATCCATCATCGACTCTTGAGGAGGCGATGGCGGCGTAGTCTGAGGGGCTTGAGAGGTTGTGGTCGAGGCGCTGGTCACATCGCTCTGCATGGTCTCGCTCCCTCTTCTTTATGCCGGTTGGGCGACATCGCCTGCGTCGCCGCCTGCATGGCCGTTGCCGTTCTCAGCCTCGCCCGATTCGCCGAACTCTGCGCCGGTAATCGCCGCGACGACCTGCTCTGGCGTCGTGTTGTGGATGCCATAGGTCGCGATGCGGCGACCCAGGCGCATGACGATGACGCGATCCACCACGTCGAAGACATCCGCCAGGTTGTGCGAGATGACCACCAATGCCAGCCCCTGCTCGCGCAGGCGCTTGATGAGATTGAGCACCTGGCGTGTCTGGGCCACGCCGAGCGCGGCGGTCGGCTCGTCGAGCAGCACCACTTTCGCATTGCGCAGGATGGTCTTGGCGACGGCGATGGATTGCCGCTGGCCGCCGGAGAGCGACTCGACGGCTGAGCGCACCGAAGGAAGCTTCACCTCGAGCTGCCGCAGCACTTCGACGGTGCGGCGCTCCATCTCCAGCTCGTTGAGGGGCGAGAGTGGTCCGGCGGAGGCCGTCACCGCTTCGCGGCCAAGATAGAGGTTGTTGACGACATCGAGGTTATCGCAGAGCGCGAGATCCTGGTAGACCGTCTCGATGCCCAGATGCGTCGCGTCCGAGGGGCCGCTGATATGGACGCGCTGCCCATTGACGAAGATTTCGCCCGTGTCCGGGATGTTCACGCCGGCGATGGTCTTGACCAGCGTGGACTTGCCAGCGCCGTTATCGCCCACCAGCCCGACCACCTCGCCGGAATAGACCTCGAAGTCCACGTCTCGCAGCGCCTGGACAGCGCCGAAGGCTTTGCTGATATTGGTCATCTGGAGCGCCGGAATGCGGGCGGCGTCGCCTGCCGGGGCCCCAGGCGTCGTGGAAGACATAGGAGCATCTCCATCTCGTGGCCACAACGCCACCGAGCGCAGGGATCATCGTCCACATCATCGCAGCGTCTACATCTAGCGATGATCCTCGGTGATGATCGCAGCTGGCCACAGCGTCTGGCGGGGGTAAACGCAGGCTACGGGGTAACGCTCGAACATCGTTACCCCGCAGCCCGCAGAGTCACTTCGCTAGCTCTCGGTGAGACGACCGATGGGTCTGACGATCAGCAGATACCGTCAGTCCCCGCCGGCACGTTCGCGCAGATCTCGGCCTTCGTCACGAAGCCATCGGCCAGCACCGTCGAGGCGATGTTGGTCTTGTCGACGGCGACTGGCGTCTCCAGCACGGACGGCAGAGCGCCGCCGTCCTGGGTGGCCGTGGTGGCGCCGTTGGTCAGCGAAGCCGTGCTGTTGCCCTGAGCGAGCGCGCCAGCCAGTTGCCCGGCGGCGTTGGCTTCCTTCGTGATGGCCTTGTAGACCGTCATCGACTGGTTGCCCAGCAGGATGTTCTGGATGCCGGCCACCGTCGCGTCCTGACCAGTCACCAGTACCTTACCCGCCAGATTGGCCTGCTGCAAGGCCGCGATCACCGTGCCAGCCATGCCGTCGTTGGCGACATAGGCCACGGCGAGCTTGCCGCCGGTCTTGGTCAGCGCGGCCTGCATCTCGTTCTGAGCAGTCGGGTTGTCCCAGTTGGGCGTAAACTGCTCGTAGACGTTGGTCAACTTGCCACCGCTGATCAGCGGATCGAGCGCACTGTGCGCGCCCTGCTTGAACAGAACGGCGTTGTTGTCAGTCGAGGCGCCATTGATCATGACCAGGTTGTTGTTGCCGTTGGCCGTCACATACTGCTGGTAGTTGTCGGAGATGTACTGGCCCTGGAGTTGGCCAACCTTCACATTGTCGAACGACACATAGAAGGCGGTTTTCTTGTCCTGGATCAGGCGGTCATAGGCGATAACTGGCACATGCTGCGCATACGCCTTCTCGACGATGGTGGCCGCCGCCGTGCTGTCGTGCGGCGCGACGATCAGGATGCAGTCGCCCTTGGTCAGCATCGCTTCAACCTGCGAGAGCTGCGTCGTGTCCGAGCCTTGCGCGTTTTTCACATCTGGCTCGGAGGCATTCGGCACATACTTCTTGATGGCCGTGACCAGATCGGGGTGGTCATTGGCTTCCCAGCGAGCGGATGAAGCGCTCTCAGGAAGCGAAACGCCAACCTTGGTGCAGCCCTTGGCGGCGCTGTACGGGCCAGAGGCGCTGGAGCTACCACCCGTTCCCGAGGTGCAGCCAGCGAGCGCGGTGGCCAGCAGACCAATGCCGACGAGCGCGGTCAGCGCCCCACGGCGTGGAGTTAGCAGGGAAAACTTCATCGTGCGGTCTCCGTTCGTTCGGGTTGCGACATGCCAACTGCGGCGTGTCCATAGACGTGAAGACAGACCAGGCCGTCCGTCGAATCCCCTCAGGCGCGCATGCCGAGCGGCCCCGACGGTTGACTGATGGCGACACGCAAGCGCGCCGCATCGGTCGGACAAATCGTGAAGAAACCTGGGCGCGTGAGCTGCCAAACGCTGACAGCCCGCGTGAGCCAGAACGCTCCAACCTCCCAGAACGCCCGGCGCCAGAGCATCCGCCTGCTCAGGCGTCAGTCGCCCCACTGACGGCGCCAAGCACGGGCGCTTCAGCCGCGTCGTCGTCGCCAGCCACATGTTCGATGTAGACGGGAGAACCAAAGATCGCATCCAGCACCATGGTCGCCGCGCCCAGCGCAACAGCGCTGTCGCCCAGCGCGCTCACCTGCACGCGCACGGCGTGCGAGGCGGCCCACAGGCTACGCTGCTGGATGGCCTCAGTGATCGGTTCGAGCAGAATCGCCCCTGCCCGCGCCACGCTGCCATCGAGCAGAATGACTGATGGATTGACCAGGTTGACCAGATTTGCCAGCGCCACGCCGATCAGCTCACCAGCGCCACGAATGGCGCTCTGGCAAGCGCGGTCGCCGTGAAGCGCCGCCTGCACGACCTCCGCCACATCGATCTCGTTATCGATCTCGTTTGGATGCGGCCCGCTGGCGGCGCCATCGCCCGGCGCATAGCCAGCGGCGAGCGCGTTCCGCACGAGCTGCGGCGCTCCCGCCATGGCTTCCAAACACCCCCTGTTCCCGCAATCGCAGAGCGGGCCGGCGCTGTCCACGGTGAAGTGGCCCATCTCGCCCGCGACTCCACTACTGCCGCGATAGATCTCGCCATTGATGACCAGGCCGCAGCCAATGCCAGTGCCGACCTTCACATAGGCGAAGTCGGACTCACCAGCGGCGGCGCCATAGCGACTCTCCGCGAGCGCGCCGACATTCGTGTCATTGTTCAGGATGACGGGAATGTTGAGCGCAGCGCGAATGATGCCTTCGACATCCACGCCATCCCAGCCAGCCATGCGCGGGGGCGCGACCAGCGTGTGGAGGGTGGCGTCAACTGGCCCCGGAATGCCGATGCCGACGCCGACGACGCGCTCCCAGTCGAGGCGCCGCTCGCTGATGAGGGAGCGAATCTCGGCGGTGAGGCGAGGCAGGCAGACATCGGGCCCGAGGTTGGTATCCCATGGCCCAGAACGACGCGCCAGGATGCGCGCGTCGAGATCGGTCGCAATAATGGTGAAGTGCGTGCGCCCCATGTCAGCGCCCAGGATGATGCCGGCGGACTCGTTGAAGTGCACGAGGATGGGCCGACGTCCACCACTAGGCGCGGCGTTGAGCGTTTCGCCTTCTCGCACGATCTCCTCGCTGAGGAGACCATCTACGATACTACTAACCGTCGTTCGAGAGAGGCCCGTGCGCCGGGCGATGGCGACACGCGCCAGGGGTCCATGCTGGCGGATCAGGCGCAAGACGAGCGCAATGTTCGCCTCGCGCATGTCGTGGAGGTCCGAAGCGCGGTGGCCCACAACGTTTGGTCGGACTAGAGCGTCGCGCCAGCGAGCGCTGGGCGGGACGCCGGCGTCTGATGGAGTCATAGGCCGTTGCCCTCCGCTGGCACACAAGGTAGCATGCTACACGTTAGTTTGTCAAGTGTCCTAACTAACGCGATGTGATACTCCACCACTATCGGCAATCCCGATAACACCCATCATCCCATCGGATAGCATGTTTGCTATACTGCCAGCGCTGCGGCGCTCCCAGCCGACGGGGCGAGCTGTGGCGCTGGGGCGAGCCGGAGCGCTGGGGCGCGCAGCCGCGCCTGTGGGCTATACTGCCCGTGAGGCCCCGGCGCAGGCGCCTCAGCTTCCACGCTATTCCAGGCGAATCCAGGCGAATCCAGGCGAATCCAGGCGGATCGATGCGTATCCGCAGGAGGAGTGAGCCATGACGGCTTCCCAGGACGACACGCTACGCGAGCAGATCGCGTATTATCGCGCCCGCGCCGACGAGTACGACGAGTGGTTCCTACGCCGGGGGCGCTACGATCACGGCGACGCGGAGAACGCCCGCTGGCAGGCTGAGGCGGCGCAGGTGGGCGACGCGCTGGAGCGCTTCCTGGCGGAGCGGCCCATCGGCGCGGCGCTGGAGTTCGCGGCAGGCACGGGCCTGTGGACGCAGCGGCTGGCTCCGCACTGCGCGCATCTGACGGCGCTGGATGCGGCGCCCGAGACGCTGGCCATCAATCGCGCGCGGCTGGGCGCGGCGGCGGAGCGGGTCAAGTTCGAGGTGGCCGATCTCTTCGCCTGGCGGCCCCGGCGGCGCTACGACCTGGTCTACTTCAGCTTCTGGCTGTCGCATGTGCCGCCGGAGCGCTTCGACGCCTTCTGGGCGCTCGTGCGCGACTGCCTGGCGCCCGATGGCCGCGTCTTCCTGATCGATTCGCTCTACACCCCGACGTCGACCGCCCATGACCATCAGCTCGGCGCCGAAGACACGACAACGCTGAGGCGCCGCCTCAACGATGGCAGCGAGTACCATATCTACAAGGTGTTCTATACGCCGCAGCGTCTCGGCGAGCGATTGGCCACGCTTGGCTGGCAGGCCGATCTCTCCGCGACGCCAACCTACTTTCTCTTTGGCCAGGCCACCGCGTCAGGCGGGATAACGCCCCGCTAGCGGGCGGCGCGGGTCAGTTGGGTGTTTCATCTCACGTCAATCGAAGGAGCTTGCGTCATGTCAACCCCACAGTCGCGGCGCGATACGTATGGCGCGCGGGCGACGCTGGCCACGCAGAGTGGCTCGGTCGCGCTCTATCGGATCGAGACGCTGGCGCAGAAGCTGGGCGTCAACCTCGAAAAGCTGCCGTTCACGCTGCGCGTGCTGATCGAGAACGCGCTGCGCCAGCACGATCTGCTGCCTGATCTGGTCAGCGAGGCCGATGTACAGGCGCTGGCGAAGTGGCGCCCGGGCGCGCAGCCGACCCCCGGCGAGCCGGAGGAGCTGCCCTTCCTGCCTGCGCGTGTGCTCATGCAGGACTTCACTGGCGTGCCAGCGGTGGTCGATCTGGCGGCCATGCGCGATGCAGTGAAGGAGCTGGGCGGTGATCCGAATGGCATCAATCCGCTGGTGCCAGCCGATCTGGTGATTGACCACTCAGTGCAGGTGGACGCATTCGGCACGACCCTGGCCTTCGGCATCAATGTGGCGCGTGAGTATGAGCGCAACGGCGAGCGCTATGCGCTGCTGCGCTGGGCGCAACAGGCATTCAAGGACTTCAGCGTGGTGCCGCCGGGAACAGGCATCGTGCACCAGGTCAACCTGGAGTATCTCGGCAAGGTCGTGCAGACGCGCGACGGAGTGGCCTTCCCCGATACGCTGGTCGGCACCGACTCGCACACGACGATGATCAACGGATTGGGCATCCTGGGCTGGGGCGTCGGCGGCATCGAGGCCGAGGCGGTGCTGCTGGGGCAGCCGCTCTATCTGCTGACGCCTGAGGTGGTGGGCATCCATCTCTCTGGCAAGCTGCCCGAGGGCGCGACGGCGACCGATCTGGTGTTGACGGTGACGCAGATGCTGCGCAAGCATGGCGTGGTGGGGCGCTTCGTGGAGTTCACAGGCGCTGGCCTGAGCGCGCTGGCGCTGGCCGACCGCGCGACCATCTCGAACATGTCGCCGGAGTTTGGCGCGACGGCCACCTTCTTCCCGGTGGACGCCGAGACACTGCGCTACATGCGCCTGACGGGCCGCGATGCTGAACTGGTCGATCTGGTGGAACGCTATAGCAAAGAGCAGGGCATGTTCCGCACGGATGAGATGCCCACCCCGGACTACAACGAGCTGCTGGAACTGGACCTGGGCACAATCGAGCCGAGCATGGCTGGCCCGCGACGTCCGCAAGATCGCGTGGCGCTGAGCGGCGTGCGCGAGAACTTCCGCACCGCCTTCAAGGATCGCTACGAGGGTGGCGATGGTGGCGCGGCAGTGGCCGTCAAGGCGCCCAGCGTGACCGTGCAGATGGGGAACGAGGAGGTGGAGCTGACGCACGGCGCGGTGGCCATCGCCGCCATCACCAGCTGCACCAATACCTCTAACCCCTCTGTGATGGTGGGCGCCGGGCTGCTGGCCAAGCACGCCGTGGAGCGCGGGCTGCATGTCTCGCCCACCGTCAAGACCAGCCTGGCGCCTGGCTCGCGCGCCGTCACCGACTACCTCAACGCCGCTGGCCTGACTCCATTTTTAGAGGCCCTTCGCTTCCAGACCGTCGGCTACGGTTGTACCACAT
>Ga0070683_100004646_pt1 | contig 11347 bp, 11 predicted proteins | sample KBSC713LmetaG_FD_64662 | JGI IMG/M metagenome (GOLD analysis project Ga0070683, IMG submission 64662) | Corn rhizosphere microbial communities from Kellogg Biological Station, Michigan, USA - KBS C7.1-3L metaG | ecosystem: Host-associated > Plants > Roots > Rhizosphere ...
CTCAGAACCCTCATCCGGCGCAGATTGAGGATGTGGCCGCCGCATTTGCCTGGGTGGTTCGGAATATCTCGCAGCACGGTGGCGATGCATCGCGCATCTATCTGAGTGGGCACTCTGCCGGGGCTCACTTAGCGGCTCTGCTCGCCTTGGATGAGAAATATCTGAAGAAGTTCGATCTGCCTCGCACGACGATTCGCGGTGTGATCGCGATGAGTGGAACTTACGATGTAGGCAGACTCGATACGTTCCTGGTCGCTGCTGACAAGGGTGAAAAACGTGACGCCTCGCCCATAGCGCACGCGCATTCCGGCTCTCCCCCCTTTCTGATCACCTACTGCCAGTGGGACTACTTCGGCTTGCCCAAACAGGCTCGCGATTTCACCCTGGCCCTCAAGAAAAACTTCGTCGGGACGGAGCTTCTCTACATACCCAACGAGAATCACATTTCGGAAGTCATCAGCCTCGCACAGGATCATGGCCTGCTGATCGACACAATCCTGAGCGTCGTCACTAATCAGTGACATTCTACACGGAGCGTTCTGTTATTCTGTGCTCAAGGAGCACCCGCGTAACCTCATGCAGCGCGGTGAGCGCTGCTCCCGCGTTGATTTCGCCTACTCATGATCCCCCTACGCTCGAGCGAGCGTGTCTATTCGCGCCCAGTGGTTACCACCACGCTGATCGCGATCAACGTACTTATCTATTTCTACCAGTCGACGTTGAGTCCGTACGCCTTCGATCAGTTCGTTAGAACCTGGGGCATCGTTCCCGACGATCTGCACATGATTTCACTGTTCACTTCCGTCTTTCTGCATGGCAGTTGGCTGCATGTGCTCGGAAACATGCTGTTTTTGTGGGTTTTCGGACGGAATGTGGAGGATCTGATCGGCGGAACCCGCTTTCTGATTTTCTATCTGGTATGCGGCGTCGTGGCCGGCCTAATGCAGGTGCTCGCGAATACCTCGGCACCGAATCCCGTCATCGGAGCCAGTGGCGCCATCGCCGGCGTGATGGGCGCCTATCTGATTAAGTTTCCCCGCACGCAGATCGATACTCTGGTCCTGTTATTTGTTTTCTTCACGCGCCTGGCGATTCCGGCGCCATTCTACCTGCTCTTGTGGTTCGGCAAGGAGTTCTTAAACGGCATCGTATCCATCGGCGAAAAGAACTACACCGGGGGCGGCGTGGCGGTGTTCGCGCACATCGGCGGTTTCATCGCCGGACTGCTTCTGATCCGGCTGTTTCCCTCGCGCCAGCGCTGGCGGCACTGGTACGAAGAATCCTAGGCTCTACCGTTCGGTGGACCGCAAAACCTTCCGATATCTCGATGGTTTCGTGCCGGCGAAAACTCGCACAATGAGCCATGGCACTTTCCGCCGGTGAACGCGAACGCATCCGAGAAGAAGAGTGGGTCCGGGCCCAGGCGCGAGAGGATTTCAAGCAGCAAGCCGGCCAAATGGGTCAAAACCCGTTCGTGGGCATGGCGGTCATGTTCTTCGGCATCCTGGGCGTGATGGGAGTATTCGTGTTATTTATTCGGCTCTTCGGCAGCTTCTAGGAACAAAAGGGAGCCATGGACATGATTCTAGACCGGTTTCTCAAACATTGGACGGCGCTCAACAAGAAGCAAATTGGTGTGCAGGAGCGCGAAGCGCCGCTTCGGGACGAACTGTACACGCGCCTCCTGCTCTTTACTGTCGCGTTGCTTGCGCTTCAGTTTGGTCTGCTCTGGTGGGAAGGCATTCGAGGATGGGGACACGGGCCATTCGGATTTGCGTTCCTGACGGCGTTTCCGGCCGGTTACCTTGTGGCCGCTTTTCTTGCGCGGAAGCATCCTTTTCGCTTCGCGGCGCTCTTCACCGTCATAGTACTCACCATAACGCTCCCGATCGCACCGGCGTCCCGTGAAACCTTCCAATATCCGCAATTCGGCGGAGCCCTCATCTTGAGCATCCTGCTGTCCGGACTTCTGGTGGGCAAGACCTACGTGAGAATCTGGACCGTCGCCTGCGTAGTCGTCCAGTTCTCGGATGTGACGCACAGTTGGAGAGTCAACGCGCTCTGGTGCTTGCTGCACGTAATCGCCGGTTGGCTGGTAAGCCTGTATTCGTGGCACGTGGAGCGCCTCAATCTGGCCACCCGCGCGGCGGAAGAGCAGCAGCGCAACGCAATTGTCGCCGAGCGCACGCGTTTCGCGCGGGATATCCATGATACGCTGGCGCAAGGTTTCACCGGCATTATGATGCAGTTGAACGCAGCCGGGCAACGCTTAGAGGGCGATGCCACTGACGCGCGAGCGCACATCGAGAAAGCGCGTGAGCTGGCCACCGCAAGCTTGGAGGAAGCCCGGCGCTCCGTCTCGGCTCTACGCATCGATCCACTTTCGGGCTCGCTGTTGGGTGCGATCGAACAGATCGGGCGCAAGCTCACTTCTGATTCCGGCGTACGTCTCGATACCGAACTCGAAGGCCAGCCCTACGCATTGTCCGATCAGTGCGAAGCCAACCTTTTGCGCATCGCCCAGGAAGCGCTGACCAACGCCGTCCGCCATTCCAGCACCGAGCGTCTCGGAATTCGACTGGCCTATCGGACCGGCTCCGTCGTACTGGAAATTGGCGACAGAGGGCGCGGTATGAGCGGAGTCGAGCCTGCGGGCTTCGGAGTGGACGGCATGCGGGAGCGCACCCGCCAGATTGGCGGCGAGATTCAGATATTGAGCGGTCCCGGGCGCGGCACGCGAATTATCGTAACTGTCCCGAATGCCTGAGTCCATCCGAATTCTTATTGCCGAGGATCATGCCGTGGTGCGCGACGGTCTCGCTGCCGTGCTGAAGTTCGAGCCGGACATGACTATTGTGGGGCTCGCAAAAGATGGGCGCGAAGCGGTGACGCAGTTCCGCGAGCTGAAACCTGACGTCGTGCTGATGGACCTGGCGATGCCGGAACTGGACGGTGCGGCAGCGATTCTGGCGATCCGCAGTGAGTTTTCGGACGCACGGATCCTGGTTCTAACCACATACGATAACGACGAGAGTGTTTTTCGCGCACTCGAAAATGGCGCCAAGGGTTTTCTTCTGAAGGACTGTTCCACGAGCGATCTGCTGGGAGCCATCCGCAAGATCCACGCTGGCGGAACGCACGTCTCGGAGCGCGCCGCGGCTCGTCTGGCTGAGCGTGCCATGGCGGGAGGGGCGCTATCGCCGCGTGAGATCGAAGTACTCAAGTGGATCGCCGAGGGCAAAAGCAACAAGGAGATAGCCGCCTTGTTGTTTATTACCGAAGGGACCGTGAAGACCCACGTGCTGAGCATTCACGAGAAACTCGGCGTGTCCGACCGAACCGAAGCCGTCGTCACCGCGATCAAGCGCGGTATTCTCCGGGTCTAGAATTCCTATTGACGCAGAGTTCTTTGTAGTATAGAGTAACACCATGATTGATGCTTCTGAGCCGTTCGCGCGGCCAGTGCAAGTCGGATGGATTCCCCCAGAAATGCTCCATCCTCCGTACTTGGACCCCGAAGCGCGCGTCGGAATGATCCAGCAGCGCTCTGCACTTTTGATCAATCCGTTCTATCCCAAGGATCCCCATGCGAGCTTCGGAAAGCATGTGTTGACCCCTACCCTGGCCTTGACCAGTTTCGCCGCGACCACCCCCGAATCCTGGAGCGTTCAGTACTGGGACGAAAACGTTCTAGATGGGCGGCCGCCATATGACCCAATGCCGCAGGTGGCGGGAATCACGGTCCACCTCACCTTCGCCCGCCGCGCATTCGAACTTGCGGACTGGTATCGCCGCCGGGGCAGCAAGGTGATCCTGGGCGGTCTTCACGTTCTCTCCTGTCCGGACGAGTGCGCCCCGCACGCTGACGCACTGGCGTTGGGAGACGGAGTACAGCTATGGCCGCGAATTCTTGCCGACGTCGAACAAAATCGATTAAAAGCACGCTACGCGGCAACTTATGAAACTGACTATCGCGATGATCCGGCTCCCCGCCGAACGATCTTGCCGCGCGCGAGTTTCCTGACCACCACAAGCCTGATCGCGACGCGCGGATGCCACAATCGCTGCGGTTTTTGCTATCTGGCCACCGAAGGCTTGCGTATGCCCTACCGGATGAAGGACCCCGCTCAGATCGCTTCAGAATTTCTCGCCGACGGCCAGCCCTACGCGGTATTCACGGACAACAACTTGGGATCGCGACGTGAATACCTGCGCGCTCTCTGCGATGCGCTCCGGCCGCTGGAGAAAATCTGGAGCGCCGCAGTCTCCATCGACGTCACCGACGATCCGAGTCTGATTCGGGCCATGGCCCTGGCCGGCTGCACCGGGGTGTTTGTGGGGTTCGAGTCTCTGGCCGACCAGAATCTGGCGGATGCCCGCAAGAAGACTCCCAAGACCGCCGACTACGCACGCCGCGTTCGCATTCTGCACGACAACGGAATCCAGGTCAATGGCTCATTTGTGCTGGGCTTCGATCACGACCGAAAGGACGTATTTGCACACACGGCCGAGTGGGTGGAAGAAAACCGCCTGGAGTGCGCCACGTTTCATATCCTCACTCCGTATCCTGCGACTCCTCTATTCCGCCAAATGGAATTCGAGGGGCGGCTGCTCCACCGCGATTGGAGCTTGTACGACACAGCCCATGCTGTCTTCCGTCCCAAACACATGACGCCGGAGGAGCTGGAGCAAGGTTACGGATGGCTTTATGAGCGGCTATTCTCGCACGCATCCATTTGGAGACGCCGTCCGGAGGATTGGAACGCCGTGGCGCCCTATCTCGCGAGTTCCTATCTCTACAAGCGCTCCAACCGATTCTGGCATCTGTTGATCAAGCATCACATGGTGCATCGCGCCTGGAGACCTCTGGTTGAGCTGACACGTATCCGGCATTTGCGTTTCCGGCAGAAACTGGCCGCAAACGACGCGCCAGTAGTACCGCAGGGCAATGTCGTCACGGCCGGGGTGTAAACTCACTCTCTTTCATTCATCGGCACGGTCATTCCTCGGGCACGGTCCACTTTTCCCCGCACTGAAGCACCTTGAATTTTTGTGCCGGGCGGTGACCCAGCACGTGGGAGACGAATTCGTTCTCCCGGTCCTCGTCGAATGTTCCATAGTGCATCGGAATCACCCAACGCGCTTCGATGTCGGCTGCCAGCTGCGCGGCTTCATTTACGCTGAAGTTTCCAGGGCCGATGGGTAACAGCGCTACGTTCACGTTGAACGGCCGCAAGTGCGCCGCCAGTTCGGGATACATTACGCAATCGCCCGCATGATAGATGGTCCAGCGTCCAAAGCGGATCAGGTAGCCCAGGTAAGGGTATCCTCCCGCCGCAGTCCAATCGAGGTGCGGATGCGCGGAGGGCACGGCGTACACGCGCCCGTAGAGGTTGTCCTTGAAGTATTCGATACGCAGTCCGGAATCCGTGGTGGTCATGCGGTTGTAAGGAATTCCGGCGGCGTTCGCAGCGTCGGACGCGCTCTTCGGCAACACCAGTTTCGCGCTCCGGCAGGTTTCCAAGATTGCCGAAACCGCGGGAGCATCCAGATGACCTGGGTGCCCGTGCGTCGCGAAAACCATGTCGGCATTGCGGATGTCGCTCGCGGCCAACGGCACGGCCATTCTTCTGGTACGCCCCGGGGGATCGGACAAACACGGGTCGACGTAAAACGTTATGTGCGCGAAACGCACCACGAAGCCCGCGTGCCCGAGCCACCAGAGTGCGGGTGTGACCGAAAGGGTCCGGTCAATTTCTTCAATCAGCTCGCGGCCACTTTTCACGGGTTGCTGCACTTGCAGTATTCTACCGTTCCGCCGCTCTGGTGAGGCGGTCTCGGATGGCCGACCAGTCCGGCGCGTCCGGCGGCATCTCCACCGCGATCCACGGCCAATTCTCCGTGTCGAGCTGGTGCAGCACCCGGTAGAGCTGTGCCGCGTAGGGCGCCGCATCAAGCGGCATACGGACGGCGCGCGCCGCCGGCCCCAGGGCCGCCCGCCACACGTAGGCTCCAGTGCGATCCGGAAGCTCGGATGCGCTGCGGACTAAAATCAATCGCGTCCGCGGGCTGTAATGTTTCTCGTGCATGCCTGGCGAGGGATGGGCTTCGCCTGCCTGCGCTGCTGCTTGTTCGATTTCGCCCAAGGCGATCATGCCCGGCCGCAGCAATTTCAGTCTGCCGCCATCAATCGCCACTACAGTCGATTCGATCCCTACATTGCACGGACCGCCTTCAAGAATCGGTATCGCGCCGCCGAACGCTACCCTGACATGATCCGCAGTTGTTGGAGAAAGCCCAGTGAAGCGATTCGCGCTGGGTGCGGCTATGGGTACTCCTGCTGCTTCGAGCAGCTCCAAGGCGATCGGATGGTTCGGCATCCGGACGCCGACGGTAGACAATCCTGCGGTCACGTTGTCCGGGATGAGATTCTTCTTGGGCAGAACCAGCGTCAAGGGCCCCGGCCACCACAGGCGCGCTAACTCATGCGCCATGGGCGGCCATTCGCTGACAATTTCCCGAGCCATCTCCAGCGAGGCGACATGAACGATCAACGGACTGGTCTCGGGCCGGCCCTTCATTTCGAAGATCTTCTGCACCGCGGCTGGATCGAGCGCATTCGCGCCGAGACCGTAAACTGTCTCGGTCGGAAACGCGACCAAGCCACCTCCGCGAATAATCTCCGCGGCGGCCTTAATCGAGAGGTTCATCTTTGTCCGAAGCGGTCTTGCCGGTTTTGCGCCATACAAGATAGGCGTGGATCAGCGCGTCCAAATCGCCGTCCAGCACTCGATCGACATCGCCAATCGATAATTTGGTGCGATGGTCTTTGACCATCCGGTACGGCGCGAGCACGTAGCTGCGGATCTGGCTGCCGAAGTTGATCTCAAGCTTGGAATCCTCCATCTTGCGATCTTCGGCCCGCTTTTTGTCCATCTCATGCTCGTACAGCTTGGCACGCAGTTGCTTCATTGCGGTGGCGCGGTTCTTGTGCTGGCTGCGCTCGCTCTGGCACTGCACCACGATGCCGGTCGACAGATGCGTCATGCGGATGGCGGAGTCGGTGCGGTTGACGTGTTGGCCGCCCGCGCCGGATGCGCGGAACGTGTCGACGCGCAGGTCTTCCGGGCGAATGTCGATCTTGATCTCTTCGTCGATCTGGGGATACACGAACACCGAAGCAAACGAAGTATGCCGGCGCGCGGCCGAATCGAACGGTGAAATGCGTACCAGCCGATGCACACCAACTTCACTTTGCAGCAGCCCGTAGGCGTTTTCGCCGTTGACTTCGAAGGTCGCCGACTTGATACCCGCGCCTTCGCCTTCCAGGCGATCGGTTTCGACGATCTCAAATCGATTGCGCTCCGCCCAGCGGTAATACATCCGGAGCAGCATCTCGGCCCAATCCTGGCTCTCGGTTCCGCCAGCCCCAGGATGAATGGTGACGATGGCGAACTTTGAGGCATTGTCGCCCGAAAGCAGCATCTGAGTTTCCAGCTTTTCGAGGAAGGCGGAGAAAGTCTGCATGTCGCGCTCGAGATCGGCCGTGACATTTTCGCCTTCGCGTCCCAGCTCGAACATCGTGTCCAGGTCGGAAGTCAGCCCGGAAATCTTGACATCCTGGGCGATCTGCTCCTCCAGGCGCTTACGATCCTGCATGATTTTCTGGCTTTTTTCGGGGTTCGACCAGAAATCGGGAGCGTTGGTCAGCTCCTCGATCTTGGCTAACTGATTTTTTCGAGTGGGGGCGTCAAAGATAGCTCCGCACAGCGTCGGCTTGCTGGCGGAGCGTGGTATATTCGCGTTGCAATTCGTCCAGAGTCATTATTTTACGAGTGTACCGTATGCTAGAAGTTTCAGAATCCATGCTGCCCCGACGTTACCCTCGTCGTTCCATGCAAGACTGGTTGCTCGAAGCAGTCGCGCTCGCGGCCTTGATCGCGACATTCGTTATGGTGTTCAGGCATTGGCAACGATTGCCGGTGTTTGCACGCAGAGGCAACGGTGGAAGCTATAGCATCATGGTCCTGCTCAACGTGGGTATCTACTTGCTACTAACGCTCGCATCGTACTACCAGCAACTGGTGAGCGTGCCTTTCGAAATAGACCGCGAGCGGCTGGAAGTCAAGCAGCTCTTACTGCAAATGACGATTGTGCTGAAGACCATTCTGATGGTTCTGCTGGCCTCGCTTTTGTGGATCATCATGCACACGCCACTGGGGCGGATCAAAACTGCCGGGCGCGGCTTCCTGGTGGTGTTCCTCATCGCGATGCTCGCGCCCACGCTGGTTTACGTTCGCAAGCTCAGCAGATTCCGCAAATGAAAACCGCACCCAAAGCGGCGCGCGGCCTCGATTTCAGCCAGGACCTGCTCGCCAAAGGCTGGTACCACAGCTTCGAGTTTGCGGACGGCACCGTGATCGACGGATACATGCAGCTCGCGGTGCAGAAGGAACGCTACTCTCGCTATCCCATTCCGGATGATTTGTCCGGCAAGCGCTTGCTCGACATCGGCGCCTGGGATGGATGGTTCAGCTTCGAGGCGGAGCGCCACGGAGCCCAGGTTCTCGCCATCGATTGCGTGGAGATCCCGACGTTCCAGCAGGTCCATCGCCGCCTGGGGTCCAAGGTCGATTATCGCGTGCTCGATTTCTATGAGCTGCCGTCGGCTGGCCTAGGGAAATTCGACGTGGTGTTTTTTCTGGGGGTTCTTTATCACCTGCGCCATCCGCTGCTCGCGCTCGAAATCGTTTGCGGGCTTACCACTGACGTAGCCATCGTGGAGTCCTTTGTTATCGATGCCGGCACTTGGAAAGAACATCAAGGCGCCATTCCGACACTGGAGTTCTACGAAATGTTCGAGCTGGGGAATCAGTACGACAACTGGAGCGGCCTCACCGTCGGCTGCCTTCTCGCCATGTGCCGGGCTGCGGGTTTTTGCCGCGTGGATCTGATGTTCGCGGAAGGCTCGTATGCCGGCGTGGCGTGCTACCGCAAGTGGGAACCATCTCCGGCGACACCCGGAAGTCCGCCACCAGAATTGCTCTTTGTGTCCAACAGTAGAACGCCCGGTAATTGTTTCTGGAGCACGAAATCAGAGGAATACATCCAATGTGTCTTTCGGGCGTCTTCCCATGGGGAAACTCGCGCAGAAGATCTTCGCTTGGAGGTGGGCATTTTCGGCGCGCGTGCGATCTACGTTCAACGGCACGATGATCGAAACTGCACTGCAACTTTTCGCTTGCCCCCAGCGCTTGATCCCGGATGGTATTCCGTGCGGCTTCGGTTTGCGGAGACCGGATTCAGCAACGAAATCCGGATTGCCGTCGACGTTCCCACCGAACGGCCGGACCGGCTCGCGGTGAAAGACCTAAGCGACGGGATGTCCTGGGAACGAGGCCAGGTCAGCATGGCCAGCGGAGGATTCCTGAGTTTCTGGGTAATTGGTTTGCCCGAAAACCGCAGCGCGCTGGAGATGCGCGTCTCGTTGGGCGAAATTCCGCTTCAGATTATTTGGATCGGGCCTACGGAAAGCACCGGACGTTGCCAAGTCAACGCGAAGGTTCCACCCGATATCGAGAAAGGCTCGCTCCGCTTTCAGATCAAGTTCGCGGGCGTGAGTTCGGAGCCGCAGACAGTCACGGTCCTCTAGACTTCCAGCAAAAACCCCTTCTTGCCGACGTTCTGCGCTCGCGTGGCACCCATCTGAATGACGACGCCTTCCGCCTCGTGAATATGGCCGCAGAAGAAATACCTGGGTTGGTACTTCTCGATAAACTCCCGCACCGCTCGGCTGCCTGCATGAAGACCTGTGCGGATGCGGTCGAGATCGGTATCGAGCGGAGGCGCGTGGCAAATCAGTACGGACGGCGCCAAAGTGGCAAACTTTTGCAGGCGAGTGGCCATCTCCTCTTCCGAATACTCGCCCGGCGTATCGAACGGCGTAGGCGTCGAGTAGCCTAGTCCGACTACATGCTTCCCGCCGATCTCGAGCGTCCCGCCGTGAAAGTTGACGAATCCATGGCGCTCACAGAAATCGGCGATATCCGTCTCCGACTCGTGATTCCCGGGCAGAACGTACATCTGCCCCGCGCGGCGTTTCATCGCCTCGGCCATTTTGTCCAGGCCGCGAGCCCAGCTCACCAGATCGCCCGCGGCGAAGTAATAGTCTGCGTCGATATCCATCAACTTTTCTAGGGCGCGCGCGTCGTTGTGGATGTCGGAAAAAACTAAAATGCGAGGCATGAAGGATCGATGAGTTCAGATACCATAGTAATAGCGCCACTTCATGCAAGACGATCCAACACAACCCAACATCAACAGCTGGCTGGAAGACGAGCTGTTTCAGCAATATAAGCACGACCGCAAGACGGTCGACGCCACTTGGACGCCGGTTTTAGAAGGCAACGGGCACACGATTGCACCATCAGCAAAAGCCACCGCAGTTGCCGAGCCGCCGCGAGCGCTCGCCGTTCGCACCTACGAAGTGCCGACCGTCGCCATCGCCGAAGGCGATCAACTGATCCCTCTGCGAGGACCGGCTCTGCGTATCGCCGAAAATATGGCAGCCAGCCTGACGATTCCTGTCGCCACCAGCCAGCGCGTGATGCCGGTGAAGGTGATCGATGAAAACCGGCGGTTGATCAATCAGCATCGTTCCGCCACAGGGCAAAGCAAACTTTCGTATACGCATCTGGTGGCATGGGCCATCGTGCGAGCCATCGAATCGGTTCCAGCGGTAAACCAAGCCTACTCCGAGCGTGACGACGAGTCCTTTCGCGTGACGCGCGGCCACGTCAACCTCGGTATCGCGGTGGATGTCGCGGGAAAAGATGGCACGCGATCGCTGAAAGTTCCGAGCATCAAGCGCGCCGAAGCCATGAACTTCGCGGGATTCGTCGCCGCCTATGACGATCTGGTTGCGCGGGCGCGCAGCAACAAACTCACGGTCGCTGATTTCGAAGGCGTAACGATTTCGCTCACCAATCCGGGCACCGTCGGAACCGTGGGCTCCATTCCGCGATTGATGCCGGGGCAGGGTGCGATTATCGCCACTGGCGCCATCGATTATCCGCCCGAGTATCGCGGCGTTCCTGAGGATGTTCGTTCCTCCATGGGCCTCAGCAAAGTGATGACGATGACCTGCACCTACGATCATCGTGTGATTCAAGGCGCGGAATCAGGCATGTTCCTGGCACGCGTCCAGGCGCTGCTTGAAGGCGAGCCGGTCAATGACGGTGTCGGTTTCTTCGACCAGGTCTTTCGGGATCTGGCAATCCCCGCGCAGGCCTGGCGCTGGCAGGCGGATCAAGCCGCCGCTCCCATGGTCAGCGCCGATCCCCTGAAG
>Ga0070683_100004653_pt1 | contig 11344 bp, 13 predicted proteins | sample KBSC713LmetaG_FD_64662 | JGI IMG/M metagenome (GOLD analysis project Ga0070683, IMG submission 64662) | Corn rhizosphere microbial communities from Kellogg Biological Station, Michigan, USA - KBS C7.1-3L metaG | ecosystem: Host-associated > Plants > Roots > Rhizosphere ...
CCGACGCCGTGGAACGGGAGCCCCACCGACTCCTATGGAACGCCGGGCCCGTACGAGGACGCGGTGATGGGACAGCCCATCTTCGAGGAGGCCGGGCCGGACGAGTTTCGTGGGATCGACATCATGCGCGCGGTCCGCTCGTTCGACCCCTGCCTGCCGTGTGGCGTGCACATGTATCTCGGCAAGGGGAAGACGCTGAAGACAGTGCACTCGCCGATGTTCGGCGAGCACGGCTAGGGCACGGCGATGGACGAGCGCCAGCAGGTCGCCCGGATCGAGGGTCTGCTCGAGGAGATCGAATCGCTCCCCGATCCCGGCGCGCGCGAGAAGGCGACCGAGGTGGTTGCCGCGCTGCTCGATCTCTACGGCGAGGGGCTGGCCAGGATCGTGGAGCGCGTGGATGGCGCCGTCCTGTGTGACGACGAGCTCGTCTCGCAGCTGCTGATCCTGCACGGCCTCCACCCCATTCCGCTCGAGACGAGAGTGCGCTCGGCGCTCGACGACGTCCGCCCGTACCTCGAGTCGCACGGCGGCGACGTGGAGGTGTTGGGCATCGAGAACGGCATCGTGGGACTGCGAATGGAGGGAAGCTGCAACGGCTGTCCCTCGTCGTCGGTCACGCTCAAGCTCGCGATCGAGGAGGCGATCTACAAGCGCGCGCCGGACGTCGAGGGCATCGAGGCGCAGGGAGCCGAGCCGGCGCCGCAGCTGCTCCAGATCGAGATGCCGAAGCCGGCGTGGCGGCGCGTCGACGGGGTACCCGAGGGCGCGCCGCTCCTGCGTAGCGTCTCGGGCGAGACCCTGCTGCTCGTGAACCTGCGCGGCACGCACTACGCCTACCGGCCCACATGCCCGGCCTGCGATGGATCGCTCGGCAACGCCGTGGTCGACGGCACGGAGCTCGAATGCTCGGGCTGCGGGCATCGCTATGACGTTGTGGGGGCCGGCCGCTGCGTGGACACGCCGGAGGTGCACCTCGATCCGGTCCCGCTGCTCCGCGACGGCGGCGGTGGCGGCATGAAGGTCGCGGTGGGGTCGGTGGCGTGAGCGGGCTCGCCGCAACGCGCCTGCGCACCCTCGCCCGGCGCACGACCGTCGAGCGCCAGGCGGCCGCGGAGCGGTGCGAGCTGTGCGCCGCGCCGATCCCCGGCGAGCACCGTCATCTGCTGGACCTCGGGGACCGGGAGCTCGTCTGCACCTGCCGCCCCTGCGCGCTGCTGTTCGACCGCGAGGCCGCGGGCGCGGGCAAGTACCGCCTGGTGCCGGAGCGGCGGCTGCGCCTGCCGGGCTTCCGGCTCGACGACCTGGCATGGGAACAGCTGCGCGTGCCGGTGGACATGGCGTTCTTCTTCCACAACTCGCAGGCCGGGCGCGTAGTGGCCTACTACCCAGGGCCGATGGGCCCCACGGAGTCACAACTCGAGCTTCGCTCCTGGGCTGAGATCGAGGTGGCCAACCCCGTGCTGGCCACGATGGCGCCCGACGTGGAAGCGCTGCTCGTCAACCGGGCGCGCGGCGCGCGCTCGCAATGGCTCGTCCCGATCGACGACTGCTACTCGCTGGTGGGCGCGATGCGCACGCGCTGGCGCGGATTCACCGGTGGCAGGGAGCTATGGGAGGAGATCGAGCGCTTCTTTGCGGCGCTCGACGCCAAGGCGATGGAAGGGAGATGAGATGAGGGTCGGCAAGCCCGACGTGAGCCCCGACGCGCCCTCGCACGTCAAGGGCATCAAGCAGGGCAACTCGAAGGGCAACTACGACAGCCAGGCGGGTCACAACCCGGACGGGACCTCGACGGCCCAGCGCTCCACCGGGATCGATCCCAAGGCGCGCAACCCGATCGACCCGAGCATGCCGAACCTGTCGCCGGGCTAGTGGCGCTGGCCGAGCAGACATCCGCGGCCGACCTCTCGTTCGGCGTGGAGGGCGCCACCCCGGTGGAGTACGCGGCGGTACCGACGCTCGCGTTCCGCGTGAGGGTCGAGAACGCGGGCTCGGTCCCCGTTCGCTCCGTACTGCTCGACACGCAGATTCAGATCGCCGCGCGGCTGCGCGCGTACGGCGCTGCCGAGCAGCAGCGCCTGGGCGACCTGTTCGGGACGCCCGAGCGCTGGCGCGACACGCTCAGGACCTTGCTCTGGACGCGAGTGACCCTCGCGGTGCCGCCATTCACCGGACACACGGTCGTGGAGCTGCCGGTGGTGTGCACGTACGACCTCGAGGTGGCGGCCGCGAGCTACTTCGGCGCGCTTGACGACGGCGTGGTGCCGCTGGAGCTGCTCTTCAGCGGCACGGTGTTCTATTCGGCCGCGGACGGACGGCTTCAGGCAGAGCGAATCGCCTGGACCAAGGAAGCCACGTACTCGCTGCCCGTGCGCGTGTGGCGCGAGACGATGGATCGCCACTTTCCGGGCAGCGCCTGGTTGAGGCTCTCGCGCGACAGCTACGACCGGCTGCGTGCATACCGGGCGCGCCACGCGCACGCGAGCTGGGACGACGCCGTGGAAGCGCTGCTGGGGGACGCGTAGACATGGACGCGGTCAGACGCATCGCCGACACGGTGCTCTACGAGGGCTACATCCTGTGGCCGTACCGCAAGTCGGCGCTCAAGAATCAGCGGCGCTTCGGCTTCGGCACGATCGAGCCGGGAGGCTTCAACCAAACCGAGTGCCTGCTGGAGGCCGGCGATGGCGCCGCCGTGGAGGTGACGGTGCGCTTCCTCCAGCTCGTCGAGCGTCAGCTATGGCGTGCGGGCGAGCCCGTGGAGGAGCTCGAGGTCGACGGCGAGCTCCACCAGAGCTGGGAGGAAGCGGCGGAACGCGAGCTGCGATTCACGTTCGACACGCGCTCGCGCGCTCGAGTGCCGGTGGAGGTGGCTGCGGGCGTGCGCCGCGAGGACCTCGGCGCCGCGTGCCGGGTGGAGCGAAGCTGGGGCGCGCTGCGGGGAAGCGTCGAGGCCGGCGCGGAGCGCCTGCGCAGCGGGCTGTTCCGGCTCCGAGTCCGACTGCAGAACGCCGGCCCCGACGGTGACTTTCGCTCCGCCCACACGGTGCTCGTGGCACGCGACGGCGAGTTCGTCTCGCTCACCGACCCAGCCCCGGAGCTGCGTGAGGAAGCCGCGGCATGCGAGAACGCCGGCCTCTGGCCGGTCCTGGCCGGCGAGGAGGACGACCGCTCCACGCTGCTCGCCTCCCCGATCATCCTGCCGGATCACCCGGAGATCGCCCCCGAGAGCCCGGGCGACCTGTTCGACGCCACCGAGATCGACCAGATGCTCGTGCTCAACATCCTCAGCCTCACGGAGGAGGAGAGGCGCCAGATGCGTTCCGCCGACCCGCGGGCGCGCGAGATCCTCGAGCGCACCGAGTCGCTGAGCGAGGAGGAGCTGATGCGGCTGCACGGCACGATCCGCGAGTTCGGGCTCGCGCGGCGGCGATGAGCTACTGGGAGGAGCTCGAGCGGCCCGGCCCGGATGCGGTGGCGGTCGGCGGCGTCGAGCTGCGGCGCGGCGCTCGCGTGCGCCTGCGGCCGCGGTCACGCGGCGACGTGTTCGACGTGGTGCTCGATGGCAAGGCCGCCGTGGTCGACGCTCTCGAGGAGGACACGGACGGCAACGTGCTCGTGGCGGTGACAGTCGACGACGACCCGGGCCGCGACCTCGGCGAGCGCCGCCAGCCTGGCCACCGCTTCTTCTTCGCACCAGATGAGATGGAGCCTCTCGACGATGGCCCGGCGCCCGCAGCCGCTCGCATTCTCGTCGCAGGTGTGGGGAACGTCTTCCTCGGCGACGACGGCTTCGGCGTCGCTCTGGCGGACCGCCTGGCGCGAGCAGGTCTCCCTCCCGGCGTCGAGGTCGTCGACTTCGGCATCCGCGGCATGGACCTGGCGTATGCCATGCAGGACGGCTACGACGCAGTCGTGCTGCTCGACGCCACCCCCCGCGGCCAGGCTCCCGGCACCCTGTACGTGATCGAGGCGGACGTCGACGACGACGGCGAGCTCGAGTTCCAGGCCCACGGGCTGGATCCCGCGACGGTGCTGGCGCTCGTGCGCGCCCTCGGAGGGCGCCCGCCCCGGACCCTGGTGGTTGGTTGTGAGCCGCGTACACGAATGACGGTGGACGACGAGGAGCTTGTGGCCGAGCTGACCGAGCCCGTGCGGCTCGCGCTCGGCGAAGCGGAGCAGCTGGTGCGCTCGCTGCTCGCAGACCTCACGGACGAAGGAGGAACCCAATGAACGCACGCATCGGCGGGCTTGCCGCGGCGGCGGTCGTCGTCGGAGCGCTGGCCTGGCAGTGGCCCGAGATCCAGCGCTACCTCAAGGTCAGGCAGATGTAGGAGGCCCGAGATGCACAGGACCAGGGTGAGGGTCGTCGAGGACGCCCTCGATGCCAACAACACGATCGCCCGCGCCAACCGGGACGACTTCGACCGGTCGTCCACGCGCGTCGTCAACTTCATGAGCGCACCCGGGGCGGGCAAGACCTCGCTGCTCGAGCGCGTTCTGCCGGAGCTCGGCGGGATCCGCGCGGGCGTACTCGAGGGCGACGTTCAGGGATCGATGGATGCCGACCGTCTCGCGTCGCTGCACGTGCCGGTGACGCAGATCAACACCGACGCCGGGTTCGGTGGCGAGTGCCACCTCGACGCGAACATGGTGCGTTCGGCGCTGCCGTCCCTGCCCCTCGCGGACATCGACCTGCTCGTGATCGAGAACGTGGGCAACCTCGTGTGCCCCGCTGAGTTCCGCGTCGGCGAGGACGCGCGCGTGATGGTCTGCTCGGTGACCGAGGGCGAGGACAAGCCGCTCAAGTACCCGCTCATGTTTCGCACCTGCGACCTGGTGCTCATCAACAAGGTCGACCTGCTCCCCCACCTCGAGTTCGACCTCGACAAGCTCCTCTACAACCTCGAGGCCGTGCACCCGGGGGTGGATCGGATGCTCGTGAGCGCGCGGACGGGCGAGGGGGTGGACGACTGGCGCGACTGGCTGTCCGCGCTGCTCGAGCCCGTGGGGGCGCCGGCGTGACCGGCGCGCTCACGCAGGCTCACCGGCTCGATGAGGCGCTGCAGGAGCGCACCGAATCGAACAGGGTGTTTTTCGAAGCGGAGGCCGAGCGGCTGGCGCGCGTTTGCCACCTGATGGCCGAGCGTTTCGCGCGCGGTGGGCGGCTCGTGGCGTTCGGCTGCACGCCGGGCGCCCGCTCGGATGTACGCCACGTGGCGGTGGAGTTCGTGCATCCGGTGATCGTCGGCAAACGGGCGCTGCCGGCGATCGGTTTGGCCCCTGATGCTGTTGCGCTGCTGGCGGAGCCGGACGACATCGCGATGGTCTTCGGCGACGATCCCGAGGCGCGCGCCGCAGTGGCTACTGCGCGTGAGCGCGGCTGCCTCACGCTCGGCTTCGCCGCGGTCGGAGCCGAATGGCAGTTCCGGCCGCCGTCCGGCGACCCTTCCGTCCGCCAAGAGCTCGTCGAGACGCTCTACCACGTGCTCTGGGAGCTCGTGCACGTGTTCTTCGAGCATCGGGGACTACTCGAGGGGCGACAGGCGGCGCGCGTACACGACACCGGCGCCTCCAGCTTCCTCTACCCATTCCTGGCCGAGGCCGAGACCGATCTCGACGCGGTGCTCGAAGACGTGCGTCGCTCGGTGCTGGCAAAGGCCGCGGAGGTGGGCGACCTGCGCGCCCAGACGCTCACCGACAACCGCGGCACGCTCGCGGCTGCCGCAAAAGGCATCAGGCACGACTTCGAGCATGGCGGCAAGCTGCTCGCGCTCGGCAACGGCGGCTCGGCCACCGATGCGATGGACGCGGTGGCGGACTTCCGGCTGCCGCCCGACCCCGCTTGGGCGGCGCGGCCGGCGTTGGACCTGACGGAGGACCCGGCGATCCTGACGGCGCTCGCCAACGACATCGGCACGGACGCCATCTTCGCGCGCCAGGTGATCGCGTATGGCCGCGAGGGCGACGCTCTGCTGGCGCTGTCCACGAGCGGCAACTCGTCGAATGTCATCGAGGCACTCGGCGAGGCGCGGCGGCGCGGACTGCGCACGGTCGCGATGGTGGGCTACGACGGCGGCCGGGTGGCTTCCGAGGAGCTGGCCGACCACGTGGTGGTCACCCGCTCTGAGCACATCCCGCGGATCCAGGAGGCGCAGGCCAGCGCGTACCACCTGCTGCGCGAGTTCGTGGAGACTGGCTCGTGACGGCTGTCGCGCCGGCACGCGGTCGCCGTCGCGTGCGCGCGCGCGTCGAGGGAACGGTGCAGGGCGTGGGCTTCCGGCCATTCGTGTACCGGCTGGCGTCTGAGCTCGGGGTGAGCGGCCACGTGTTCAACGACGCCCGTGGCGTGGTGGTGGAGGCGGAGGCAGACGGGCAGGCACTCGCCAACTTCCTCGAGCGCCTGGCCGCTGACGCTCCGGCGCTCGCGAGCGTCGAGCGGGTGAGTGTGCGAGAGCTGCCGTGCGCGGGCCCCGGCGGCTTCTCGATCCGCGAAAGCCCGGGCGCCGGCGAGCCGAGCGCCCTGGTGTCGGCCGACGCCGCCACCTGCGAGGACTGCCTCGCCGAGCTGCTCGATCCCGGCGACCGCCGCTACCGCTACCCATTCATCAACTGCACGAACTGCGGGCCGCGCTTCACGATCGTGCGCGGCGTGCCTTACGACAGGCCGCTCACCACCATGGCGAGCTTCACGATGTGCGCGGCCTGCCAGGCCGAGTACGACGATCCCGCTGACCGGCGCTTCCACGCCCAACCCAATGCCTGCGGCGAATGCGGACCGGGGCTGAGCGTTCCGCTCGACACCGTGGCGAGCGCCCTGCATGCCGGCGCCGTGGTGGCGGTGAAGGGCGTCGGCGGCTTCCATCTCGCATGCCTGGCATCGGACGAAGCGACTGTGGCCAGGCTGCGCTCGCGCAAGCACCGCGAGGACAAGCCGTTCGCGCTCATGATCCCGAGCGTGGAGGCCGCACGTTCGCTTGCCGACGTGTCGCCCGAGGACGAGGCGCTGCTCGTGTCGCGTGAGCGGCCCATCGTGCTCCTGCCGCGGCGGCGCGGGGCGGCGGTGGCGCCTTCCGTCGCGCCGCTCTCCCCCGAGCTCGGCCTGATGCTGCCCTACTCCCCTCTTCACCACCTGCTGCTCGCCGACGTGGGCGAGCCGCTCGTGATGACGAGCGGCAACGTGTCGGATGAGCCGATCGCGTACCGCGACGAGGACGCGCTCGAGCGCCTGGCCGGCATCGCCGACCTGTTCCTGCTGCACGACCGGCCGATCGCGACGCGCACGGACGACTCCGTGGTGCGCACCGTGGCCGTCGGCGGCGAGCGCAGGCCGCTCCTTCTGCGCCGCTCCCGCGGGCACGTGCCGGCCGGCCTTCCTCTGCCGCGGCGCGCGCGGCGACACATCCTCGCCTGCGGCGCGGAACTGAAGAACACGTTCTGCGTGGCCAAGGGCGAGCGGGTGTGGGTCGGGCACCACGTCGGGGACCTCGAGAACTTCGAGACGCTGCGGTCCTTCACCGACGGGATCGAGCACTTCAAGCGCCTGTTTGCGGTGCGGCCCGAGGTCGTGGCGTGCGACCTGCACCCCGAGTACCTGTCCACCAAGTACGCGCACGACCTAGACGGTGTGGAGCTGGTCGAGGTGCAGCACCATCATGCGCACCTGGCGGCCTGCCTGGCCGAGCACGGCGAGGTCGGGCCCGCGCTCGGGGCGATTTACGACGGCACGGGTTACGGCAGCGACGGGAACATCTGGGGGGGCGAGCTGCTCTTCGGCGGCCTCACCGGCTTCCAGCGCGTGGGGCATCTGCTGCCCGTGCGGCTGCCGGGCGGCGTGGCGGCGATCCGGCAGCCGTGGCGGATGGCCTGTGCCTGGCTCGTGACGACGTTCGGCGACTACCCCGAGCCGCCTGCCACGCTCGCGGAGCACGACTGGGATGCGGTGCGCGCGCTAGCGCACAGCGGGCTCGCGTCGCCGTGGACCACCAGCATGGGCCGCCTGTTCGACGCCGTGGCGGCGCTCTGCGGCATCCGATCGGAGGTGAACTACGAGGGCCAGGCGGCAGTCGAGCTGGAGGCCGCGTGCGATCCCGCGGAGCGGCGCTCCTATCCCCTTGCCGAGGACGGCGGTGTGCTCGACGCCCGGCCGACGATCGCGGCGCTGCTCGACGACCTCGCTACGGGGACGGCTGTCGGGCGCGTGGCCGCGCGCTTCCACAACGCGGTGGCCGAGGCCACCGCGGCCGCCTGCGCCGCGCGCTCGGCAACGGTGGTCCTCTCCGGCGGCGTATTCCAGAACAGACGGCTGCTCGAGACGACGGCCGAGCGCCTCGCGTCCGCGGGCGTGCGTGTGCTCACCCCACGGCTGCTTCCCCCAAACGACGGCGGCGTCTCCTACGGGCAGGCCGCGATCGCCGCGGCGAGGCAGTGATGCCCGGGGTCGATCACTGGATAGCGGAGCTCGGAGGAGGCGGCACGCTGCTCGTGGTGCTGGCGGTGGCGCTGCTGCTCGGGCTGCGGCACGCGACGGATCCCGACCATCTCGCGGCCGTCTCGACCTTGATCGCCTCGGACCCGGAGGACGGGTCTCGCCGCGCGGGCCGCCTGGGGCTCGCCTGGGGTATTGGCCACGCCACCACCCTGATTGGCTTCGGGCTGCCGATCGTGCTCTTCAACTCCTATCTGCCCGGGCCGGTGCAGCGAGCGGCCGAGCTGACCGTCGGTCTCGTGATCGCCGGCCTGGCCGCGCGGCTGCTCGTGAGCTGGCGCCGGGGACGCTTCCATGCGCACACCCACCGGCACGGCCAGATCGAGCATCGTCACCTGCACCCGCACAAGGGCGGCACGCACCACGCTCACAGCCACGACACGAAGGCCCGCCTCGGACGCTCTCCCCGGCAGGCGTATGCGATCGGGCTCGTTCATGGAATGGGTGGCTCGGCCGGCGTGGGCGTGCTGCTCCTCGCCGGCATCCCGGCGAAACCGGAGGCGGCGGCCGCCCTGTTGCTGTTCTCGCTGGGAGCAGCGGCCTCGATGGCCGGCCTTTCGTCAGGCCTGGGCTACGCGCTCACGCGCGGGCGCGTAGCGCGCCGCATCCTCGTCCTGGCCCCGGCATTGGCGGCCGTGACGCTCGTTTTCGGCGCCTGGTATGCCCTCGGCGCGGTCAGCGCCGTCCCCTATCCGGCCTGAACGGAAGTCACCACGCTGACGAAGGCCGCAACCCACTCCGGGTACTCGTGTTGCGTCCATAAGACGCGGCTCATACAGGGCGCCCGCGTCGATTCCGTCCAAGATCAAGGAGGTATACGTGCGTTTTCGACGCATCGTGCTGCCTGGCACCGTAGCCGCGCTCGTGGCCGCAGTCGTCTCAGCGGTTATCGGCGGGCCGAATATCGCTTCGGCAGCGACCACCAGCTTGCACACCGTGCTCGCTCAGCTTCACCGCAACTCGAAGGTCTCCGAGCGGCTGAACGCAGGCTTCTTCCGCGCTCCCCAGACGCAGGGATTCGTGGGCGCGGCCTTCCAGCCCACCGACAACCAGACGGCCTTCACGGTGAACAGCGACCAGTCGCTCTCGCTCAACGCCACCCGCACGGGCGACACCGGCACGGTCACGCCGGGCACGGGCGGCGCGCCTGACACCGTCAAGCTCGATCCGGTGAACCAGACCCAGGGCGTGTTCGAGACTCCGATCCAGATCCCCAACCGGGCGAAGGTCGTGAAGGTGCAGGCGAGCTACGCCGACAGCTCGGGCAACAACACCACCACGGGCACCACGGCGGCCCCGAGCGGCTTCAAGTTCGAGGTGCTTCAGGTGCCGAACGGCGGTGGCAACCCCACCGAGCTGCTGGGCAACCCGGCCGGGCTTCGCTCGACCGACGGCCACACCGGAACCGACATCCTCGGTCTGGCCAACAGCGGCTTCCAGGTGAACAACTCCCTGAACCGCTACGTGATCCGCGTGACCATCGACGGCAACGACGCGAACACCAAGCTGTTCGGCATGACGATCCAGTACGTGATCGGCAAGGGCGTGCCGGGCGCTCCCAAGTAGTTCTCTCCTACCTGCCGTAGCTGGCGGTGAGCGATCCAGATGCGATCGCCGCCGCCCGCACGGCGGGGACCACCTTCGCCGGGTCCTCGCCCTGCTTGAACGTGAGCCGGCTGCGCAGCGCGTAGACGCCGAAGACGTAGTGGTGCGGCTTGTCGCCCTTCGGCGGGCACGGCGCTGTCCAGCCCAAGTGGCGCCCGCTGTTTGCGCCCTCCACCGCGCCCGCCGGCAGACCAGTCGAGTCGACTGTTCCGCGCGACGTTGCCGGCAACCCCCAGGCGACCCAGTGGACGAACGTGCCGCCGGGCGCGTCGGGATCGCCGACCAGGATCGCCACCTCCGCCGCCCTCGCCGGCACGCCCGCCCATGACAGCCGCGGTCGCGCGCCGCCCCCGTCGCAGGTGAACCGCTTGGGGATGACGCCCTTGTTCTGGAGGTCGGGGCTGGCGACGGCGAGAGGAGTGGTGCCGATCTCGGCAGTACCGGTCTCCTGAGAAGGCGCTCCAGAAGACCCACAGCCCGCAACAGCGAGCGCGAGGACGGCGGCCCCCGCCACCCGCCACCCGCGACCCGCGACCCCGCTCACGTGATCCATTTCACCCACCGCACCGCAGAGCAAGTTACCGTGGGCACTTGAGGATCCATCAGGAGGTACTCATGCCGGACTACGACGTGGCAATTGTCGGGGCGAGCATCGCGGGCTGTACCGCCGCCACCTTCCTCGGACGGCAGGGCGCGAAGGTCGCGCTGATAGAGAGCCATAGCGACCCGGCCGCCTTCAAGCGGGTCTGCACGCACTTCATCCAGGCGAGCTCCGCGCCGACGATCCAGCGGCTGGGGATCGAAGACGCTCTGCGCGAAGCTCACGCGCGGCGCACCGACACGAACATCTGGACGCGCTACGGCTGGATCTCGTTCGGCCGGGACACCGCCGGCCCGCCTCTGTCGGAGTGGGCCCCCTGGAACATTCGTCGCGAGAAGCTCGACCCGATCCTGCGCGAGCTGGCGACGGGCACCGACGGCGTCGACCTGATGCTCGGCCACACCGCGAACGCGCTCTTGCGCGATAACGGCGATCGCGTGGCCGGAGTGAAGGTGCGCGAGCGCAGCGGCGAGGAGCACGAGATCCGCGCAGGGCTCGTGGTGGGCGCCGACGGGCGCGACTCAGAGATCGCCAAGCTCGCCGCGGCGCAGGTCAAGCTCAAGCCGCACAACCGCTTCGGCTACGCGGGGTACTACCGGGACACGCCCCTCGTCACGGGCGACAGCGCCCAGATGTGGCTGCTCGAT
>Ga0070683_100004654_pt1 | contig 11342 bp, 14 predicted proteins | sample KBSC713LmetaG_FD_64662 | JGI IMG/M metagenome (GOLD analysis project Ga0070683, IMG submission 64662) | Corn rhizosphere microbial communities from Kellogg Biological Station, Michigan, USA - KBS C7.1-3L metaG | ecosystem: Host-associated > Plants > Roots > Rhizosphere ...
CGAGGAGTCGGTCGCGTGCGCGCTCGAGAACGCCGAGCTGAACGGGATCACGAACGCGGCGTTCTTCGCCGGCAACGTCGGCGAGGTCGTCGAGGAGCTGCTCGACCGGTCTGGCGCCCCCGACGTCGTCGTCGTCGACCCGCCGCGGGCCGGCCTCGCGGGCAAGGCGCTGCGCCGGCTCGGCCGGATCGGGGCGCCGCGGATCGTCTACGTCTCGTGCAATCCGACGACGCTCGCCTCCGACCTGAAGATGCTGCTCGGCGAGCACGGCTACGAGCTGCTGCGGGCGCGGCCGGTGGACATGTTCCCGCACACGCCGCACGTCGAGACGGTGGCGCTGCTCGAGCGCGCGGAGTAGCCTCGCGTCCATGGCGGACGAGACACCGGAGGAGCGGCGGGCGCTCGCCGACCTCGACGCCGAGACGCGTGCGGTGGCTGCCGACGAGCTCGACGCGGTGGAGCCGCGCGGCACCGGCTTCTGGGGGTTCTTCGCCCGCTTCGGCCGCCGCCGCGAGGCGCCGCCTGGATCGCCGGGGCTGCGCGAGGCCCTTCACGAGGGCGAGCGCAAGGAGTAGGCTCCCGCCGTCAATCAGGGACACGGAGGGCGCAGATGAACGACACGAGCGCTCCGGTTGCGGCCCGGATCGATCCGAAGGACCTGCACAGCGATGCGAACCTGCACGTGGACGTGGGCGCGCCGACGAAGCGGTTCCACCTGTGGGTGCAAGGCCCGGCGTGGCTGCTCGGCTTCGCGGGCGTCGCGCTCGGCTTCACGATGGTGTTCCGCGGCTACGACTCCGCGGCCGGCTGGTTCGCCGTCTCGGTCGCGATCGCGCTGGCGGTGATCGGCTCGTTCCGGGCGCCGTTCTCGCTCGGCGAGACGTCGGTGAGCACTGCGCCGGGGAAGAAGCCGGCTAAGCCGACAACAGGCCCGTAGCGCCCCAGAGCGGCTCGAACTCGACGATCTCCGTCTCGGCGACGCCCGCGAGCGTGAACGGGTCGTCCGCGACCGCCGCCTCGACCTCCGCGCGCGCGCCACGTGCGACGATCACGCCGCCGGTCCACGGCACGAGTCGTCCCGAGACGACGAACAGCCCGCTCGCCAAGCGCTCCTGCAGGAACTCGCGGTGCGCGGGCACGAGCTCCTGGATGCGCTCGAGCGGCGCGGTGTAGCGCGAGATCAGGAGGAATGCCGTAGGCGACGCCACAGCAGGTCTCCGTTCGCGGCGAGGAAGCCGAAGGACAGGAACGGCAGCGCCGGCAGGCCGCCGACGCCCGCGGCGTTCGCGACGACGACGGTCAGCGCGTACATGAACGTCATCGCCGCCCACGTCCAGTTGACGCGCAGGCCCCAGCGCGCCGCCGCGGCGAGGAAGAGCGCGAAGAAGAGGATGTCCGGCGGGCCGAGATACGCCGCGCCGCCGCCCGGGACGACGAAGGCCACGGAGACGTTCGTGTAGACGGCGAAGTGGTGCTCGGTGATCGCGTGCGTCGGGCCGCGCCATACCGACACGATGTCGACGAGCGGGATCACGAGCGCGATCATCACCACCCACGAGAGCGCCTCGAACAGCATCAGGAACGCCCAGCCCGCGAGCGCCGCGGCGAAGAGCTTCGCGAAGTTCGCCGGCAGACCCCAGTCGAGAACGGTGAAGAGGAATGCAAGCAGCGCAAGGGCGACGACCGCGATCCAGAGCCGGCGTCGCGTCCACAACGGCAACGCCCAGAGGACGAGCAGCATCGTCCCCGGCAGGACGACGATCGCCACGAGCGCGACGTTCCACCGATGCCCGACGTACGGCACATGCGGCACGACGGCGTACCACGCGACCACGACGGCCGCGAGGAGCCAGAATCTCAGTAGGGGGGAAGCTCGGCCCACCAGGTGCCGAGCAGCTTGAACGCGTTCCAGAAGCGCGTCTTCTGCGGCTGCTCGTCCAGCGACTCGTCGATGTCGGGGGTGTAGATCGCCTGAATCGTCGGCGTGAGCTGCTGCAGCTCGCCCTCCTTCGCCTCGAGCTCGCGCGCGAGCGGGAACTCGAGCGCGTTGAGGAACGCGAGCGCGCGCTCGCCCATCGCCACGACGAGCTTCGGCTGGACGATGTGCAGCTCGCGCAGCAGAAACGGCTTCGACTCCTCCTCGTCGCCGTCCGCGAACTTCAGGCAGTTCGTCCCGTAGATCGCCATCGGGTCGACGTGCAGACGCTGCAGCGACTTCAGCAGCGCGTTGCCGGCCCGCCCGAAGAACGCGACGCCCTCCTGAAGCTCCGACGCGCGCGGCTGGTACTTGAGCAGGAAGACGTCGCCGAGCGGATGGCCGGAGCCGACGACGGGCACCCGCATGCCCGCCCCTGCCTGCGCGACCTCGTCACCGAGCGCATTGATCTCGGTGATCGCCTTTTGCAGGTACTTCTCGTAGATCTCGTCGGTCGCCACGGTCATCCTCAGCCCAACGAAGGTTCGTGCTCAGCGGACCCGTTCCTTGGCCTGGGCCACCCACTTGAGCCCTTGCAGGTACGCGAGCGACTTCGGCCGGCGCAGGATCTCGGCCGTCCGCAGCGAGAGCAGGAACTCCTCCGGGCCGTCGAAACGCCGCATCCGCAGCGCGCCCGTGCCGACGCCCTGGAGCACGTGCGCGTCGGAGCCCGCCGCCGCCGTGAGGTTGTACTTGCGGGCGAACCGGACGGCCTCGTCGTTGTACGCCTCGAACAGGAGGCGGGCGTTGTACACCTCGAAGACGTCGATCTCGGCGAGGTGCCGCTGCAGCGTCGAGCTGCTGGGGATCGAGTGCAGCCGGTCGAAGGGATGCGGGACGTAGACGAGCCCGCCCTGCGCACGGATCGCCGCCACCGTCTCCGCGAACGTCAGGCCGCGCGGGATCTCCTCCTGCAGAAAGAGGCCGATCACCTCGCCGTCCCCGGCGGTCTTGATCTCCTCGCCGGGGATCACGATCAGCTTGCGCGTGTGCGCACGCTCGACGGCTTCGAGGGCGCCGCCGAACACGTTGTGGTCGGTGATCGCGATCGCGCCGAGCCCTTCCGATTCGGCGTGCGCGAGCAACTCGTCGACGTCGATCGAGCAGTCGTGCGACCAGTGCGTGTGCATGTGCAGGTCGGCGACGATCCATTCGCGGTCGTCGAGCGGCGGCCGTGCCGCGGGAACGCGGCGTCGCTTCGTCACCGTCCCGTACACCGCCTCGACCCGGTCGGCGAGCGCTGCGACGCTCTCACGCTCCGCGAGCCGTCGCCCCTCGGCGGCGCGCTTCGCGCGGAACGTCTCGTCGTCGATCAGCCTCGCCGCCTCGGCGGCGACGAGCTCCGGGAGGTGCGCTCCCGCCGGTGGGTCGACGACCGCGGCGCCTGCCGCGCGCGCCTCGGCGAGCAGTCGGTCGGCGCCGTCGCCCGCCGGGACGAAGATCGCGGCGTCGCGCAGCGCCTCGGACCGCGCCGTGTCGCCGAGCGCCGTGCGGACGCGCGCGCGGCCGCGCAGGGCGCGCGGCAGCGTCGGCCGCCCGCTGTGCGGACGGGCTCGCAGGAGCACGAGCTCCCAGCTCGGCTGCCCCGCGAGCTCGTGCGCGAGCGCCTTCAGCAGCGGTCGCTCGGCCGCTCGCCACTCGAGCACGAGCACGTTCTTCTTCTCGACCGGTGCGAAGCGCTCGAGGTCGACGCCGACGGGGACGAGCTCGTACGAGCCGGGGAAGCGCTCGCCGGCCGCGGCGGCTGTCTCCTCGCTCGTCGCGAGGAGCGCGTCGAGCCGGCCGAGCAGCCGCTCGCGGCGGGAGCGTCCGGGTGGATAGGCCAGCCGCTCCGGCGCGAGGAAGGTCGCCACCGTGAGCGCGCGCGCCTCGCGGAGGGCGAGGTACGAGATGCTCGGCAGGCCCGGCTCGAAGCCGTGCACGACGTCGAACCGGCCGTCCGCGAGCGCGGCCGCAAGATTGGCGCGCACGCCGACCGGCACGCCGATCCGCGGCAGCGCCGGCCCGACCGCGACGAAGTCGGCCCGCACCCCGCGCTGGATCGCGCGCCGCCCCGCGGCGAGGTCGCGGGCGCGGTTCGACGGCGCGAGCACGGTCACCTCGTGGCCGCGCGCGCGCAGTTCGCCCGCGAGCCCGGCGACGTGCTCGTTGACATCGTGTGGCTGCGACCACGCGAAGGGCGTGACGAGGGCGACGGAAAGTGCCAAAGTCCCGGCAACACTCTAGTGACGACCCTCCGCCGGAAGATCGTCGCTGCGGCGCGCTGGGGCCTCGCGAACGAGCCCCGGATCCACTACGGCGAGGCGCGGCCGTTCCCGCTGGCGCGCCGTCTGCCGCTTACGACCGACTGCTCGGGCTTTGCAACTCTGTGTTACTTCCTCGCCGGCGCACCCGACCCGAACGGGCTCGGGTACAGCGGGGAGGGCTGGACGGGGACGCTCCTGCGCCACCTGGCCCGGACGGAGCTGCCGCGCGCAGGCGACCTCGTCGTCTGGGGCGCCTATCCCGGCCACCACTGTGCGGTCGTGCTCGAGCCGGGCGACGATCCGCTCCTCTGCTCGCACGGCCGGGAGCGCGGCCCGCTCGCGATCCGCTTCAGCGCGGAGTGCCGGGTGCAGCCGCCCGAGGTGGCCTGGCTGCGCGGCGTCTGATCACTCGAGGCACGCGCCGGTCGAGCCGGTCGCGAGCGTCGCGACGAGCGAGACCACGACGGCGCCCGCGAGCACCGCCGCCGGCAGCCCCCACCAGGTACGCCGCGCGCCGTGCAGCGACCACGTGCCGATCCCGAGCGAGACGAGCCCGCCGAGCGTCCACGCGTACCAGCCGATGTGCCCGTCGTCGTGGCAGCTGCCGGCGACGATGAAGACGATCAGCGCGCCGAAGACGGCGCCGCTCGCCAGCAGGATGCCCGCGAGCAACGAGACCGCCGCCCGCTCGCGGCCGCTGCCGACGCGGAAGAAGAGCGTCGCCGCCGCGACGACCGCGGCGACGGAGAAGACGAGCAGCGCCGGCCGGTCGCGCGCACCGAACAGCCCGACGGCCAGCCAGAGGCTCGCGGCGGCGGTGAGTGCCGCCGCGAGCCACTCGACTGCGGTCCTTCTACGCCGTGTGCGCAGGCTCCTCAACGGGAGCCTGCCGGCGGTAGCGCTCGATGAACTCCTCCGTGAGCTCGTGCGCCTCGTCGTCCGCGATCTGCTGCGGCGGCGACTTCATCAGGTACGAGCTCGGCGCGGTCAGCGAGCCGGCGACGCCGTTGTTCAGCGCGAGCTTCGCGAGCCGGACGGCGTCGATCACGATGCCGGCCGAGTTCGGCGAGTCCCACACCTCCAGCTTCAATTCCACGTTCAGCGGCACGTCGCCGAACGACGAGCCCTCCATGCGGATGTACGCCCACTTGCGGTCGGTCAGCCACGGCACGTAGTCCGACGGGCCGACGTGGACGTTGCCGGGGCCGAGGTCGTAGTCGAGCATCGACGTGACCGCGTTCGTCTTCGAGATCTTCTTCGACTCGAGGCGCTCGCGCTCCAGCATGTTGAGGAAGTCGGAGTTGCCGCCGACGTTCAGCTGCATCGTCTTGTCGAGGTGCACGCCGCGCTCGCGGAACAGCGAGGTGAGCACGCGGTGCGTGATCGTCGCGCCGACCTGCGACTTGATGTCGTCGCCGATGATCGGCACGCCGGCATCCTGGAACCGCTTGTTCCAGTAGTCCTCGCGCGCGATGAACACCGGCATGCAGTTGACCATCGCGCAGCCGGCCTCGAGGATCTGCTCCGCGTACCACTTCGTCGCCATCTCCGAGCCGACCGGCAGGTAGTTGACGACGACGTCCGTGTTCGTCGCCTTGAGGATGCCGACGATGTCGGCGGTCTCGCCCGGCGCCTTCGTGACGACCTCCGACAGGTACTTGCCGATGCCGTCGTGCGTCATCCCGCGCGAGACGGTGATGCCCGTCTTCGGGACGTCGGCGAACTTGATCGTGTCGTTCGGGTGCGCCCACATCGCGTCGGCGATGTCCTCGCCGACCTTGCCCTCGACGACGTCGAACGCCGCCGTGAACTCGATGTCGCGGATGTGGTAGCCGCCGAGATTGACGTGCATGAGCCCCGGGACGAACTTGTCGTCCGGCGCATCCTTGTAGTACTCGCGGCCCTGGAGGAGCGAGTTGGCGCAGTTGCCGACGCCGATGATCGCGACGCGGACCTTGCCGTCGTCGCCGCGCTTACGAGTGCTGGTGGCCATTGGTACCTCCGAACAGTTGCTTTCGAACGTGCAGGACGCGTTGCAGGACGGTGATCCACGAGGTCGCGGCCAGCAGGTAGATCGCCCACTGCAGACCGCCCCACGGCGCGAAGACGAGCCCGGCCGTGATCACGACGACGCGCTCGGCGCGGGAGCCGAGCCCGACGTCGCCGCGCAGGCCGAGCGCCTCGGCCTTCGCACGCACGTACGGGACGAGGAACGAGCCCGCGACCGCCGCCACGGTGAAGACGACGGCGACGTCGTTGCCGGCGCGCGCGAAGACGAGGCCGATCGCCGCGAGCATCGCGCCCTCGCCGACGCGGTCGGTCGTCGAGTCGAGGAACGCCCCGAACGGCGTGGACTTGCCGCCCGCGCGCGCGAGCGCCCCGTCGAGGATGTCGAGCACCGAGCCGACGACGAACACCACCGCGCCGACCCAGTAGAAGAGGATCGCGTTCCGGGCCTCGAAGGGGACGAGAACGGCCGCCCCGACGCACAGCGAAACGCCCGTCGCGGTGAGCGCGTTCGGGGTCACGCGCGTGCGCGCGAGGCTCGTCACGGAGCGGGCGGCGAGCGAGCGGGCGCCGGTCGTGTAGCCCTGCTGGACGCGCTTGAACAGCGGGCCCTGGCTCTCGGTGTATCGCAATCCTGCTATGCGTCGACTATAGCACGTTTGCGATGGGCGGCCACCCGGGGGACTGCCCAGGAGACCGTGCCCAGCGCGACGAGCGCCACGCCGATACCGGCGACGACGTCCAGCAGATAGTGGTTCGCCGTGGCCATCACGCAGAACCACACCCAGGCCGGCCAGAGGGCCCAGAGCAGCTTCGCCCACCAGTGGCGGCACGCCTTGAAGAGGACGACGCCGACGATCAGCGCGTCCGCGGCGTGCAGGCTCGGCATCGCGGCGTACGGGTTGGCCATCGCGTTGACGAGCCCGGTCGAGTGGTTGACGCCGTCGACGAACCCGTAGGACGCGAACATCCACGGCGGGGCGGTCGGCACGAAGATGTAGCCGATCAGCCCGAGCACGTTGGCGAGCAGGATCGCGTTGCGGAAGCGGGCGAAGCGCTCGTGCCGGCGCAGGTAGACGAAGAGCAGCGTGATGCAGAGGACGGTGAACTCGGAGTTCCAGTACGTCCACGCGGTCACGGTGAGCAGGAAGTGCGACGCGTCCACGACCCGCTGCGCCGTCTGCTCGACGAGGTGGTGCATCGTCCGCTGCTCGAAGCCGATCACCGCGAGGCCGTTGATGAAGGCCTTCGCCGGGTTGCGGTCGACGAGGCCGCGGACGGCCAGATACCCGAAATAGAAGCCCAGCCAGATCGCGAGCTGCCGCCCGAAGTCGAGATAGCCGCGCGGAAGCACGCGGCGGCCGGCAGCCACGACGGTGGTCACGGGCCCAGTCTACCCCCCGATGTAGGACATCTCGACCTTCGGAAGCGCGGCGGTGTCGTTCGTCCGCAGCTCCGAGTAGCGGTCGGTCCTGCGGCCCCAGACGCCCCGCAGGAGCTCGGAGAGCTCCTCGTCGGAGGCCCCGAGGCGGAGCGGGCCGCGCAGGTCGGTGCCCCTGGCGGCGAAGAGACAGGTGTAGAGGCGGCCCTCGGCCGAGAGGCGCGCCCGCGAGCAGGCGCCGCAGAAGGGCTCGGTGACGGACGCGATCACGCCGATCTCGCCCGCGCCGTCGGCGTAGCGCCACCGCCGGGCGGTCTCGTCGGGCCTGGCCGCGTCCACGGGCTCGAGCGGCCAGCGGGCGGAGATCGTCTCGACGACCTCGCGGGCCGAGACGACGTCGTCCAGCCGCCAGCCGTTCGTGACGCCGACGTCCATGTACTCGATGAAGCGGAGCACGTGGCCGGTGGAGCGGAAGCGCTCCGCGAGGGCCACGATCCCGTCGTCGTTGGCGCCGCGCTTGACGACCGCGTTCACCTTCACCGGCAGGCCGGCGGCCGCGGCGGCGTCGATCCCGTCCAGGACGCGCTGGACCGGGAAGTCGACGTCGTTCAGCGCCCGGAACTGGGCGTCGTCCACGGAGTCGAGGCTGACCGTGACCCGGTCGAGCCCGGCGTCGGCGAGCGCCTGCGCCTTCTGCGGGAGCAGCGCGCCGTTCGTCGTCAGCGCCAGCTCGAGGCCGTCGATCTCCTTCAGTTGCGCCACGAGGCGCTCCACGTCGCGGCGGACGAGCGGCTCGCCGCCGGTCAGGCGCACCCGCCGGACGCCGAGCGTCGCGAAGACACGGGCCACCCGGACGATCTCCTCGAAGCTGAGCAGCGCCGTCCGCTCGAGGAACGCGTAGTCGCGCCCGTAGACCTCCTTCGGCATGCAGTAGACGCAGCGGAAGTTGCACCGGTCGGTGATCGAGATCCGCAGAGTCTCGAGCGGGCGGTTCAGACGATCGAGGAGCGGCTGCACCACCTAACCGTACCCAAGTAACAGACTGTTACTTGCGTGGCTCTTCGGCCCAGATCCGGGCGAGGTGCACGATCGTCGCCGCCGCGAGGCCCATGTCCTCGACGCAGATCCACTCGCGCTCGCTGTGCGCGTCGTGCCCGCCCGTGAAGATGTTCGGCGTCGGCAGGCCCATCTCCGTGAGCGCCGAGCCGTCGGTGCCGCCGCGGATCGCCGTCCGTCTCGGCTCGAGGCCGATCCTCCGGACGGCCTCCTCGAGGTTGGCCACGATCTCCGGGTGCTGCTGCAGCGTGTCGCGCATGTTGCGGTACTGGATCCGCGTCTCGACGTCGATGGAGCAGCGCTCGTCCGTGGCCGCCACCTCCTCGGCGATCCGCGTCAGGAAGGCGACGTGCTCGTCGAGCAGGTCGTTCTCGAAGTCGCGGACGATGAAGCGGAGCTCCACCTCCGACGAGTCGCCGTCGATCACGACGGGGTGGACGTAGCCCTCGCGCCCCTCGGTCGTCTCCGGCGAGCGCGCGTCCTTCGGCAGCCGCTCCACGACCGCGGACGCGAGCTTGATCGCGTTCACGAGCTCGCCCTTCGCCCAGCCGGGGTGGATCGCGCGGCCGCGGATCCTCATCCGCATCTGCGCACCCGAGAACGTCTCCATCTGCACCTCGCCGGTCGTGGAGCCGTCGACCGTGTAGGCGGCGACGGCGCCGAAGCTGTCGACCGGGAAGTGGACGACGCCCCGGCCGATCTCCTCGTCGGGGTTGAAGGCGACCTTGACCGTGCCGTGCTCGAGCTCGGGATGCGCCTGCAGGTACTCGACCGCGGCCATGATCTCCGCGATCCCGGCCTTGTCGTCGGCGCCGAGCAGCGTCGTCCCGTCGGTCGTGATCACGTCGTGCCCGACGTGATGCTGCAGCTCCGGCGACTCGCCCGGCCGGATCACCGAGCCCGACTCGAGCGGGATCTCGCCGCCCTCGTAGCGGCGCCGCTGCGGCTTGACGTTCGCGCCGGACACCTCGCGCGCCGTGTCGACGTGCGCGAAGAACGCGATCGTCGGGACGTCCTCGTCAACGGTGGACGGCAGCGTCGCGGTGACGTAGCCGTTGTCGTCGATCGAGGCGTCGTCGAGCCCCAGCTCCTCGAGCTCGTCGCGCAGCGCGCGCAGCAGGTCGAGCTGCTTCGCCGTGCTCGGGTACGACTCCGAGTCCTCGTCGGACTGCGTGTCGTACGTGACGTAGCGCAGGAAGCGCGCCGCGGCTGCCTCGGCGAGCTCGGTCGTGTCCATGGTCCGAGACTAGTCGTGGTTGGATAGCCGACGTGGCGGCAGTCGGACTCGCGCTCTGCTCCGCCGTGCTGTTCGGCGGGATGAGCGTCGGGCTCCGGCTCGGGCTCGACCGTCGTCCGGACGCGGGGCTGGCGACGCTCGCAACGGTCGTGACGGCGACCGTGGTCACGCTCGTCGTCGCGGCGGCCGAGGCGCCGGCGCGCGGGGTGCACGCGGGCGGCGCCTGGCCCTTCCTGGTCGCCGGGATCCTGCAGCCCGGGATCGGCCAGCTGCTCGTCACGCTCGCGATCCGCGAGACGGGTGCCTCGCGCGCGTCCGTGGTCTTCGGGATCGCGCCGCTCGTCTCGGTGACGATCGCGCTCGTCGTGCTCCGCGAGCCGCTGCGCTGGTTCCTCGTCGTCGGCGCGCTCCTGATCGTCGCCGGCGGCGTCGAGCTCGTGCGGGAGCGGGAGAGGCCCGAGCACCTGCGTGCGATCGGCCTGCTCTACGCGCTCCTCGTGACGATCCTCTTCTCGGCGCGCGACAACCTGCTGCGCTGGCTCTTCCGCGACTCCTCCGTGCCGCCGGGCACGGCCGCCGCCGCGGCGCTCCTCGGCGGGCTCGTGGTCGTCGCGGCCGTGCTCGTGCCCCGTGTCCGCCGGTTCGAGGGCGCGTGGCCCTTCGTCGGCGTCGGCGTCCTCTTCGGGCTGTCGTACCTCTCGCTCTTCGAGGCCTACGATCGTGGCCGGGTCACGGTCGTCTCGCCGTTGATCGCCACGGAGTCGCTCTTCGGCGTGCTCCTGACGCTCCTCTTCCTGCGCCACTCGGAGGTGGTCGGCCGGCGGCTCGCGCTCGGCGCGCTGCTCGTGGTCGCCGGGGGCGCGCTGATCGGCGCCTTCTACCGGTGATCGGAAGCTTGCACGGGAGGGGCCTCGACACGTCGAGGCCCCTCCCGGCTGGTGCTAGGAGCCGAACGAGTCGACGGAGACACCTGCCGTGGCGACGGCAGGGTGAGCCCGGTCGTGCGGAACGGTCACGTCGGCCGTGCCGGCGCAGGACTGCCCGTACGAGTCGGTTGCGGTGTAGGCGATCGTGTAGACACGGCCGTCCCCCGTCCCTGCGCGCTCGACCCGGAGCCACACGCTCGAGGCCGTCGCGCCCGGCTCGGCGTCGAACGCCGTGCTGCCCGAGCCGCCTCCGGTCAGCGCCTCGTCCTGCGTCACTCCCGTGATCTCGATCGTCGCGACGTCGCCGACGTCCGGGTCGGTCGCTCCGCTCAGTGCCACCTGGACGAGCGCGTGATTCGGCGGCCGGAGCGTCTGGACGGACGGGGACGCCGAGCAGACCGGCGCCTGGTCGACGACGTCGATCGTCACGGTCGCCTCGTTCGACTGCGCGTACCCGTCCGAGTCGACGTAGGTGAACGAGTCCGTGCCGGCGAAGGCCGCGTCGGGCGTGTAC
>Ga0070683_100004658_pt1 | contig 11332 bp, 11 predicted proteins | sample KBSC713LmetaG_FD_64662 | JGI IMG/M metagenome (GOLD analysis project Ga0070683, IMG submission 64662) | Corn rhizosphere microbial communities from Kellogg Biological Station, Michigan, USA - KBS C7.1-3L metaG | ecosystem: Host-associated > Plants > Roots > Rhizosphere ...
CGCGAGATCTGCGGCTCGAGCGCGAGGTAGCTGCCGGTCGGCGTCTTCTGGATGCCGTCGCGGATCGCGTCCTCGACCATCGGATCCAGCAGGTACGCCGCGAGGACGCCGGCGTCGCCCGCGTGCTTGTAGGTGATCGCGCGCCGGAGCGCGACGCGCACGTGCTCGGTCAGCGCGACGGGATCGCGCTCCTGCGGCGCCCACTCGGCGAGCGCGCCGAGGATGTCGCGCAGGTTGCGCAGCGAGATGCCCTCCTCGACCAGGCGGCGGAGGACGTCCGTCAGCAGCACCGGCGAGATCAGCTTGGGCACGACCTCGCGGACCAGCGCGGGGTGCGTCCGTTCCAGCGCATCGAGCAGCGCCTGCGTCTCCTCCAGGCCGAACAGCTCGTGGCCGTAGCGGCGCGCCAGCGCCAGCACCTCGTCGCCCAGCCGCTCGCCGGCGCCCGCCCAGTCCTCGCGCGAGATATCTCCGCGCGCCAGCGGCACCTCGTTCAACCGGATCACGAACGCGGTCGGCGCCAGGCCGTCCACGCCCGGCCGCAGCCGCACGACCGGCAGCGCCAGGCCCAGCTCGGCGAACAGCCGCTCGCGCACGCGCGGAACGATGTCCCTCACGAACGAGCCGGCGTCGCCCGCGGCCCGCGGCCCGAGCAGCGCGCCCAGCTCGCCCGCGATCTCGACGGCGATCGGCGTCAGGACCGGCGCGGGCGCGAGCTCGCCGGCGCGCGCGGCTTGCGCCTGCGCCGCCGCGCCGCCCGCCCCCGCGACGGCCGGATCGACCGCCGCAGCCGACGGCGCGCCCAGCAGTCGCCACGCGACCAACCCGAGGACGACGCCCAGGGTGACGAACGGAACGCCCGGCAGGCCCGGAACGACCGCCAGCAACAGCAGCAGGGCCGCCGCGATCGCGATCGCCTTCGGCTGGGCCATCACCTGCAGGCCGATGTCGCGGCCCAGGTGCCCGCCCTCCTCCTCCGAGGCGACGCGCGTCACGATGATGCCCGCCGACGTCGAGATCACCAGCGCCGGGATCTGCGAGACGAGGCCCTCGCCGATGGTCAGCACCGTGTACGTCTTGGCCGCCGTCGCGACGTCCAGCCCGCGCTGCAGCACGCCGATGACCAGGCCGCCCACGATGTTGACCGCCAGCACGACGATGCCGGCGATCGCGTCGCCCTTCACGAACTTCATCGCGCCGTCCATCGACCCGAACAGCTGCGACTCGCGCGCCAGCGCCGCCCGCCGCCGCCGCGCCTCGTTGTGGTCGATGTGGCCGGCGCGCAGCTCGGCGTCGATCGACATCTGCTTGCCCGGCATCGCGTCCAGCGTGAAGCGCGCCGCGACCTCCGCCACGCGCTCGGATCCCTTCGAGATGACGATGAACTGGATCATCGTCAGGATCAGGAACACCACCGCGCCGACGACCAGGTTGCCGGCGACGACGAAGTTGCCGAACGCGCGGATCACCTCGCCCGCGTCGGCGCGCAGCAAGATGAGGCGCGTCGCCGACACCTCCAGCGCCAGCCGGAACAGCGTGGTCAGCAGCAGCAGCGTCGGGAAGGTCGCGATCTTCACCGCGTCGCTGACGTAGATCGCGACCAGCAGCAGCACGACGCCCACCGCGATGTTCACGGAGATCAGGAGATCCAGCAGGAACGTCGGCAGCGGCACGATCATCATGCCGACGATCGAGACCACGAGGCCCGCCAGCGCGAGATCCGAGTAACGCGTCAGCAGCGTGCGCACGTCGCCCGTGCGCAGCAGCGCGACGAAGCCGCGACGTCCCCCTTCGCCCCCGCCCGTCATCACATCACGCCGCGGTCGCGGGCAGCAGGTCGTTCTTCGTCGATTGCCGCCCGATGAGCAACAGCAGCAGCACCGGGAACGGCGTGTACATCAGGAGGTAGACGATCACCGTCCCGATGCTCTGGGCGCTCATCATCCCCTCGGCGAGGCCCTTGGATGCGCTCTCCATCCCCTCGAGCATCGTCTTGGTGATCTCCTGGGTGCGCGGCAGGATGACCTTCACCTGCACCCAGATCTGGACCGGCAGGTAGATCAGCGCAGCGATCGCCCATGCGATCGCGAGCGACCGCGCCTGCGCGCGCCGCTTGTACAGCATCCAGCCGACGATGATCAGCGTCAGTGAGAACGCGATCATCGCGAAGCCGGTCAGGTACGTGTACGGCTTCAGCTCCTCGGCAAGCCGCCCGAGCCGCTCGAACGTCGGGCCCATGTCGGGCTGGCCCTGAGACCGCGGCAGACCGGAGAACGCCTTGCCCATGCTCCCCATCACCTGCTTCGAGTAAGGCTGGCTGGCGAGGCCGACGCCGGACATCAGGATCTGGACGCCGCCGAACACCATCGACAGCACGCCCATCGTGACCGGGGTCTTCCGCATCGCGCGAAAGTACCCCCAAAGCGAGGTCGGTTCTACACCATCCAGCGCGGCAGGCGGTCGCGTAACAGGGCGTCGACACCGAGGAACCGCCCCGGCGGCGCGAGCACGAACAGCACGCAGATCGCGCCCATCAGCAGGGCGTTCCCGGGCGGCGCCAGCCCCTGCCCGCTGCCGAACGCGAACGAGAACAGCATCAGCGCGCCCAGCGCGGCGCCGATGCGCGTCAGCACACCGAGCAGCAGTGATAACCCGATCGCGGACTCGCCGATCGTGACCAGCGATCCGAAGATCTTGGGGTGCGCGTGGGCGAGCCGGACCATCGGCAGGAAGAAGCCGTACGGCTTGTCGGCGGTGATCCAGTTGCCCAGCGACGTCGCGAGCGGCGTGCCGTGCAGCCAGTCGCCCTGCAGCTTGCTCCAGCCTTCGAGCAGCAGGATGACGCCGCACAGGATGCGCAGCGGGAAGATGTAGGCGAGCGGAAAGCGCTCAGACATTGTTCATCGCTAGGGTAAGGCCTCCGGAGGCATCTTTCAAAGAACAGGCGCTGCGGGAGAAATGTTAACTTCCTGCCGTGGCGGAAACGAAGCGACCGACGAGCCCGGCGGCGGAGGAGATCCTCGGGCTTTACTTCCCGGTACTCGACCATGGCTTCGTCGCGCTGGTCGACTACCTCGGCACCGACGAGGACATCGAGCGCGCGGCGCGCGTCAGCTACGGCTACGGCACGCGCAAGCAGAGCGCGACGCGGGGCCTCCTGCGCTACCTCCGTCGCCACAAGCACACGACGCCCAGCGAGATGGTCGAGCTGAAGTTCCACTGCTGCATGCCCATGTTCATCGCGCGGCAGTGGATCCGACACCGCACGGCGTCGGTGAACGAGTACAGCGGCCGCTACTCACTGATCCCGATGCTGTTCTACACGCCCGACGAGGCGCAGCTGCAGACGCAGAGCAAGCGCAACAACCAGGGCCGTAGCGGACAGACGGTGGACCGCGCGCTGTTCGACGAGGCGCAGCGCCGGTGGTCGGCGATCCGACGCGAGAGCACCGATGCGTACGGGTGGCTCACCGAGAACCAGGTGGCGCGCGAGCTGGCGCGCATCGACCTTCCGCTGTCGACGTACACGCAGTGGTACTGGAAGGTCGACCTGCACAACCTGCTGCACTTCCTGACCTTGCGCGTGGACACGCACGCGCAGTGGGAGATCCAGGAGTACGGGCGCGTGATGGCCGGCATGTTGAAGCGCGTCGCGCCGCTGTCGTACGAGGCCTGGATCGACTACGACGTCTGCGGCACGCACGTCTCGCGCGCCGAGCTGTCGGCGATCCGCGCGCTGGTCGGCGTCGACGGTGACGGCCTGCAAGGCAACGGTGGGCGGCTGGATCGCGCGGCCCTGGAGGGGCACGGGATGGCCAAGCGCGAGGTCGACGAGCTGCTCGCCAAGCTGGCGCCGGCGCCGGCGGCGCCCGACTTCGAGCTGGACCTGTCGGCGGCGCGCTCCGCCGAGCACTTCGCCGAACGCTTCGCCTCCGCGGTCCCGTCGGGCGAAAAGCCGCCCGAATGAAGGTCATGATCGTCGCCGCGCTGACGGCGGTCGTCGCCTGCAGCTCGACGGGCGGCGGCGGCGGAGACGGCGCGGCCGGCGCATGCCACGCCAACGCGCCGGCGGGCGCTTCGGTCAGCTGGCTCGAAGACGGCGCGTCGAAGTGCGCCGTCACGGTCGTCGCCCAACGCTCGACGGAAGGCGCGAACCAGTTGCTCCAGCTGCAAGGCTCCACGCTGGACGGCGCCAGCATCGCGTTCGCCGCCGTCGCGTACAGCCGCGATCTGGAGGGCACGCACGCGTGCAGCGTCGCCACGGCCGACGGCGGGCTGATCGGCACGCCCGGCACCGTTTACGTCGACTTCGTCCACACCGGAACGAAGCAGGACTGCAGCGTCACCATCACGAGCGGCGGCACCGTCGGCGGCGCGAACGCGACGGGAACGTTCTCGGCGACCTTCACCGGCAGCGGCGGCGCCGTCGTAACGAGCGGCATCTTCGACACGCCCGTCAAGGCGCCTCCGGGGCCGCCGAGCCCCTGACCGCGATCATCGGGTCGGCGCGACAGTCTCCTCCGACATGAGGATCAGCGGCGCCGGCAGCGGCTGCGACCGCAGAACCGCGACCAGGTCCTTCGCCTCCTTCTGAAGCGCGAACGCGTTGTCTCGTGGGCCGAGCGTGATGCGCAGCCGGCCGGCCCCGATTTTCCCGATGATGACGGGCGCCGTGACGATCTGACCCTCCAGCACCAGCGCCAGCTTTCGCCCCACCGAACGTTCCGTGAGCGCGGAAAGTCTCTGCGCGCCCGACGGATTCAGCTCGACGCTCACCTCGGGATCGCCCTTGTCCGAGGATGTCTGGTCGGCCGAGCGAAGGTCGGCGTTGTCGACGTGACTCTGCGAAAAGACGTAATACGTTCGCCAGTCCGACGCGCGCCGTTCGAGCAGAATCTGGTGGTCTTCCGGAAGCGGCTGCGTTCGAAGGATCACCTCGACGGCGTCAACCAGCTGCTCTGAGCGCTCGCCCGCGAGAAACACGTCCTCGTGTGCTTGCCCGCTCGTGTTGTCGATCCAGCTCTCGGGTTGCACGCTGACGCCCGCTGATGGCGCGCGATACGCCGCGACGGCGACCATCTTCATGTAGGCGGCGCCGTCGTCGACCAGCTTGAACTCGAGACGGCCGCTCCGCGCGATGAGGTGCTTGAGCGCGTCGATCGACGGCGCGCCGTCGACGTCTGGTATCAAGACCTCGAGCTGATCCCGATTCACCCGCACCGAGGCGTGACGGTTGTAGCGCTTGATGCGCTCGCGAACGACGTCCGCCGTCCGGTCGGCGACACCCGATCGATTCGGCCCGGGCAGCGACGCCCGCCGGCCCGGCGCGCCCACGCGGTAGACGAGCCGCACGCCGCCCGCCACGCCTATCGGATCCATCTCGTGCCGCGCGAACCGCAACCCGAACCACCCGGCCAACCCGAGGCCCGCCACGCCGACCGCCACCAGCACCCCAACCAGAACGGAACGCCGCCGCATGCGGCCTATTTCATCCCGGTTGGTACAGCTGGATCAAGTTGCCGCAGGTGTCCGAGAGCAGCGCGATCGTCACCGGACCCATGCGCGTCGGTTCCCGGGTGAACGCGACGCCCAGCGCCTTCAGGCGGGCGAACTCCGCGCCGATGTCGGCGACCTCGAAGGCGGCCAGCGGGATGCCCTGGTCGAACATCGCGCGCTGGAACGTCTTCGCAGCCGGGTTCGCGTTCGGCTCCAGCGACAGCTCGACGTCATCGGGGCCCTCGGCCGACACGACGGTGATCCACCTGTACTCGCCGACCGGGAGCTCGCGCTTCTTCTTGAACCCCAGCACGCCCGTGTAGAACGCGAGCGCGCGCGTCTGATCATCCACCATGATGCTCGTCAGCTTGATCCGCACGGCGAATCAGTCTGGACGAGTCAGCGCGCGCCCGCTTCTCGAAAATTGCGCTCGCCCGCGAACGCGTCAGCCGGCAGCAGCCCCATCAACCCGAAGCACCCCTCTACGCCCGCAGGCGTCGCGCGCAGCCGCCGCTGATAGCGGCTGGGCGCTTCGCCCACACGCCGCCCGGCAAAGGCGCTGGAACGTGCGCGCGCGACCAGCACGGCTAAAGCGTCGAGAGCAGCTCGCGGATCACGAAGTTGCCTTCCTTGTCGACGCCCAGGCGGCCGCCCGCGTGATCCTTGTCGTGCCCCCACAGCAGCAGCCAGTCTTCCTGCACCGCGCGCGTGAACAGCTCGCGCTTCGTCTCGACGGTGCGCGCCGGATCCAGGTCGTAACCCATCACCCAGGGCAGCTTGGTGTGGACCGCCGTCGGGACGACGTCGCCCAGGAACAGAGCCTTCGGCGCGCCCGGATCCCACTCGCCGATCAGCACCGACTGGTGGCCGGCGGTGTGGCCGGGCGTCGGGATCACGCGCACGCCGGGGACGATCTCGGTCTCGCCGTCGACGAGCCAGAGCCGTTCGCCCCCGCCCTCCGCCAGCGGCCCGACGTTCTCTTGTAGATAGCTGGCGCGGTTGCGCTCGTGCGGTTTGACCGCGTCCTTCCATTCCTTGCGCTGCACGACGTGGCGCGCGCGCCGGAACACCGGGGCCAGACCGCTACCCGCCGTCGAGAAGCGCGTCGTCCCGCCGCTGTGGTCGAAGTGCAGGTGCGTCATGATGACGAAGTCGATGTCGTCGGTCGCCAGCCCGACCTCGCGCAGCGCGTGCGCGATCGAACGGTCGTGGTCGATGCCGTAGATGTCCTTCAGCTTGGGCGAGAACTTGTCGCCGTTGCCGGTCTCGACCAGCACGCGCTTGCCCGCTGCCTCCACGACAAGGCAGCGCGTCGTGTACTCGCAGCGGTTGAGCGCGTCGCACGACACCAGCTTCGACCACAGCGTCTTGGGCACGATGCCGTGCATCGCGCCGCCGTCGAGGCGGAAGTTTCCGCCGTTGAGCATCGTCAGCTTCGCATCACCGATCGCCAGCACGCGGCGATCCTACCCGTCAGGTCGGCGCGATCAAGGCGTCGCGGTCGCGGTCGGGGCCGGCGCCGCCGGCGCGACGGGCACGAGCGGCAGGAGCGGCGCTTCGCTGATCGGCGCGGCCGGTGGCGCGGCGGCGGGCGGCGCCGCTGGCGCGGCGGGCGCGGGAGCCAGCGGCACGACGACAGACGGTGCAGCAGCCGGAGCGGTCGGCGCGGGCGCGGAGGCCGTCGCGAGCACCGTCTTCGGCTTGTGGCTGACGATCCAGTCGGCGACGCGCGCGACGTCGCCGAAGCGGGTCAGCTTCCCCTCGTCGCCCAGGAACGCCATGAAGTACGTCCGCCCTTCAATCTTCGTCGCGACCACGAGGCAGTAGCGCGCGAAGTCGTTGTAGCCGGTCTTGCCGCCGAGGAGCTGCACGTTCGTCCGCGCGGCCTGGCGATCGGTGTTGTTGTATTTGAGCGGCGGCTTGCCGACCGGGTGCGCCTCGTACTCGGCGCGGTGGGTGATCGGTCCCAGCACCGGGTTGGCGATCACGTGCTTCAACAGCACGATCACCTCGCGCGGCGTCGACACATTGTTCACCGACAGCCCGGTCGGCTCCTGGAAGCGGGTGTTCTTCAGACCCAGCTGCTTCGCCTTGGCGTTCATCGCCACGACCATCTGCGCGGGTGTCAGCTTCACCGCGCGCCCGAGCGCGGGCACCGCGCGGTTGTCCGATCCCATCAGCGCCGCGTGCAGCAGATCGCGGTTGGACAGCGTCATGCCCTCGAGCAGGCGGGACTTCGCGCCGTTCTTGGCGACCTCGGTGTCGCTGTGGTTGATCGTCGACAGGCCTTCCAGCTCGAGGTTCCGGTCGACCACGATCAGCATCGCCGCGAGCTTCGAGATCGAAGCGATCGGGCGCTCGCGATCCGGGTTGTGCGCGAACACGGTGGTGCCTGTCTCGTCGATCACCAGCGCCCCGGCCGCCTGCACGTTCGGCTGGCCCCGCTTCGTCGCCACGACCAGCCTCTCGGTGGCCACGGCCTTCTTGCGCTTCGCCGGCTTGCCCTTTCGCTTCGCGGCGGCGAACGCGGGCGATGCATCGCCCACCAGCGTCAGCGCGACGGCGAGGGCCGCCGTCGTCGTGAACAGCGCGATCCGGCGGAAAAAACGCGGCATCACCACCTCAAGAGTTATAGAGGAGGACGCGCCGAGGGCAAATTCCCGGAGCCCTCTCCCAGGCCCAGCCGCCGGCGCAAACCCTGCAGCGCCGGCCGCCAGCCCCGCCAGTGATTGATGCGCCACAAGGCCAGCGCGAGCATCGCGGCGGTCATCAGCAGGAACGCGATCGTCGCGCCCGTCATCGACAGGCGGTTCGCGAACCGCTTGAAAAGCAGCCCGTAGACCAGCTCGACGTGCACCCAGTACACGAGCAGGGACGTCTGCCCGAACACGCGCATCACGGAGAACCGCGGCGGCGGCCAGAGCCGCGTGACCGCGTGCGCCAGCAACGCCATCAGGCCGATCGATCCCAGACGATAGAAGAACGTTCCGACGCCCATTTGCTGCGCGACCTCCGAGCGATACTGGATCACATACGGATTGATCGCGCGGACGAGCTTCACCCCGCCGACCATCGCCAGCCCGACGATGGCGATGACGACGAACGCGCGGGTCAACCGCCGCGGGTCGCGGTTCTGCCGCACCAGCCAGTGCCCGATCGCGACGCCGACGAGCGTCCACGCCATCGGCGGGATCAGCGGAAACGCCGCCATCTTGTCGTGACCGGCGATGTACGCGGCAAGGTGCCTCGGCAGCCAGGTCGGGAGATGATCGCCGGGCCCGATGATCGGTCCCACGGCGACCAGCGCCGCCGCGACCGCGAGCGTGATCGCGTACGCCGGCCGCCCGCGGCGCGGCGCGCAGATCAGCGCCGCCAGCATCATCGACGCGCCGAGGCAGTTCAGGATGTCGACGCGAAAAAGATCGCGCCAGTCCCAGAAGAAGCTGAGGACGTACTCCTGCACGCGGAACAGATACGCGAGGACCAAGACCTCGAAGCCGCGCTTCACGCCGCCGCGCACCATCGCGCTGCGCTCGACGCCGCGCGCGATTTGCGCCTCGAACTTGATCGCCATCGAGACGCCCGCCAGCAGCAGGAACATCCGGAACGGGAAGCCGCCCCACCAGCGCGTGTCCTGGAAAATTCGCGTCGCCCGGGCCGCCGGGCTGGTCCAGTACCCGTAGAGGTGCGTCTCGATCATGAGCACCACCGCAAGGCCGCGGAGCCAGTCGATCGCGTCGATCCGGCCGATCGCCTTCTTGCCGCCGGGGGCTGGGGCGGGCTGAGTCACCGCTCCCCAAATTCGCGCCCCTGCCCCTGCCCCGTCAAAGGATTTTCTGCATCAGATCCAGCGTTTGACAGTTATCAGCGGGGGGACTATAAATCCCCCCCTTTCGGAGGTTTGCGCGCGATGTCTCTCAAGATGGGCCTTTTGGGCCGCAAGATCGGAATGACCCAGGTGTTCCACGACGACGGAACGGCCCTCGGGGTCACCGCCGTCACCGTCGGTCCGTGTGTCGTCGTCGGCAAGCGGACGCCGGACAAGCACGGCTACTCGGCAGTGCAGCTCGGCTTCGAGGACGAGACCGTCCGCCTGCTGAGCCGCCCCCGGGCCGGTTACTTCACGAAGAACGGCCTCGAGAAGCCGCTTCGCCACCTGCGCGAGGTGCGCCTCGACCCGAAGGACGTCGAGAAGTACGAGGTCGGCAAGGTCCTGCGCGCGGCCGAGGTCTTCAAGGCCGGCGACGTCGTCGACGTGGTCGGGACGACCAAGGGCAAGGGCTACCAGGGCGTCATGAAGCGCCACCGCATGGCGGGCGACTCGGACACGCACGGTACGCACGAGTTCTTCCGCCACGGCGGCTCGATCGGCTGCCGCCTCACGCCGGGCCGCGTCCACAAGGGCAAGCGCATGTCGGGCCTGATGGGCAACGTCAAGTGCACCTCGTCCGACCTCGTCATCGTCAAGGTGATGGAGGACAAGGACGTGGTGCTCGTGAAGGGCGCCATCCCGGGTCCCGCGAACGGCCTGATCCTGATCAAGGGCAGCGTGAAGGACGTGAAGAAGTACGTCGTCCCGCGCGCCATCAAAGAGGTCGAGTCGAAGAACCCGATGAAGGCCTCGAAGAAGGGCACCGGCGGCGCGGCTGCCAAGCCCGCGAAGAAGTAACCGCTGTCCAGGCTGGGCGATCGCCGCGGCCGGCACGACGCCTTCTTCAAGAAGGCGCGCTCGGCCGGGTTCGTTGCGCGCTCGGTCTACAAGCTCGAGGAGATCGATCGCCGGCTGCGCCTGATCCGGGCCGGCGATCGCGTGCTGGATCTGGGCTGCCGGCCGGGCTCGTGGATGCAGTACGCGCTGTCGGTCGTCGGACCGCACGGCGCGGTCGTCGGCATCGATCGCGACGCGCTGCCGCAGCCGGTCGCGGGCGCGCGCGTCCTGCAAGGCGACATCTTCACCACGCCGGATGCCGAGCTGCTGGGGCCGCTCGCCGCGTTCGACGTCGTCCTGTCCGACATGGCGCCGAACACGACGGGCACGCGCGCGACCGATCAGGCGCGCTCGGCGTCGCTGTTCGAAGAGGCGCTGACGCGGGCGGAACGGCTCCTGGCACCGAGCGGCGCCTTCGTCGGCAAGATCTTCCAGGGCCCCGACGTCGATGGTCTGCGCAAGCGCATGGCCGCCCGCTTCTCGGATGTGCGGGTGCTCAAACCCGAAGGCTCGCGCACGACGAGCACCGAGATCTACCTGGCCGGCAAGGGCTTCGCCTGAGGCGAAGCCCCGCCGTCACTGCGCGAACGGGTCGTTCCAGCTCTCGGTCGCCGCCGTCTCCGATGCGGGGCCGGACGGACTTGGGCCCCCAGCGCGCTTGCGCGCCGTGACAGGGGCGCGTCCCCGCGCGACCGGCGCGGGCGCCGGAACGATCGTGCGCGGCGCCGCGACCGCGGGCGCCGGAACGATCGTGCGCGGCGTCGCAACCACGGGCGCCGGCATCGGAACGGTCGCGCGCGGCGCGACCACGGGCGCCCGGACCACACGGGCGGCCGGCGCGGGCAGCGGCCTGGCGACGGGCAGCAGACGGGCCGCCGGCACCGGCTCGACCGCCGGCGCGGCGGCGGCCTTCGGCGCGGCCTGGGCGGCAGGCGGCGCCGCGGTCTGTGCTTCGGCAACGCTCGCGGCGGCCGCGGCAGGAGCCGCCTCGCGCACGACCTCGACACCGCGCGCCGGGGTGGCGGCGGCGAGCGTCTCGGCGGGAACGCCTTCGCACGCCGCCCGAGGACGCGGCCAGAGGCGGTCGACCGCGACCATGAACATCATCCCGCACGAGAACGCGATCAG
>Ga0070683_100004660_pt1 | contig 11330 bp, 8 predicted proteins | sample KBSC713LmetaG_FD_64662 | JGI IMG/M metagenome (GOLD analysis project Ga0070683, IMG submission 64662) | Corn rhizosphere microbial communities from Kellogg Biological Station, Michigan, USA - KBS C7.1-3L metaG | ecosystem: Host-associated > Plants > Roots > Rhizosphere ...
GCAGGGCGCTACGACGAGCAGCCGCGCGCCGGCGGCGATACCTTTGGCCAACGCGTCGTCTGTGGCGGTATCGCAGGCATGGAGCGCAATCAGGACATCGAGGGAATTTTCGATTTTTAAATTTGAATTTTCAATGGGCAGGTCGGCAATCGTTCCGGCCACGAAGGCGAGATTGGAAAACTTGTTTTCCCGGGCGACCCGGTTGCAAAAATCGACGAGTTCGCGGCGCGCCTCGATCCCCTGGATGATCGCGCGATCGCCAAGCAGCGTTGCAATGGCAAACGTGAGATAACCTTTTCCCGAACCCATGTCGGCGATCCGGAGTGGCGGGAGTGCGTCGTCGCCACCGCGTCGCTCGCTCCATGCCGGAAACGCCTCCGGAAAAAGATGCGTGAGGAGCTCCGCGAATTTTTGGATCTGGCGAAATTTATCGGCCATGCCTTCGCGCGGCTGGCCGCGATCATTCGTAATTCCGAGAGCGCGAAGCCACGGTGCGTCGGCGGGAATGGCGTAGGATTTCACGCGATCATGCGCCGGCGAAGGCCGATCCGGACGCGGTTCGATTTTGGCCCGATCAGTTGCTTTAACGCGAACGCGAGCAGACCCGTCGGGCTGGGTTTCAAGCTGCGCGGTTTCAGTTGCGGTGAAAAGATGTGCATCCAAAAAATCACGACTGATCAACGTCTCGAGTTCAGCGAGCGCTTCGGCCGGGACGTGGTTCTTGGTGATGTCGCGCGTCGTGTGATGCCAAACGAAAGCGAGATGAGGCCCGCTTTTCAGCGCGACTGGGCGGACGAAAAGATTTTTAAGCGTTGGGTCCGCGCCGCGATATTTTCCGAGCGTCAGCTTTTCCAAGCTGCCTGCGGTCACGGCAGCGGCGAGCAGCGCCAGAAAACGGTCCCGGGCCTTGTTATGGTCGATTATTTCCACGTCACTTCAGCGCAACGGACTCCACATAGAAGTCGAGCGGCGTCCGGCGCCACCAGTTTCCAGTGCGGGCGCGTTCGGCGAATGTGGTGAAATGGTAATCGTAGCGCACGACGCGGATATAATGGGGCGGATGCTCGGGAAAAGGATTGTGCGCGACAAGCGCGAGCACGTCGGGCGTGCCGCGGAGGAGCTGTTCGCAGAGTGAAAGCACCCACGGGTTTTCATCGGCGGAACCGAGCGCGGCAAACCAGAGCTGCCAGTCGAGCCGTGGTTGATGCGGAGCGACGACCTTCGGACGACGCGCAAGATCGCCGGGTTTGTACGGGAATTCATAGGCCAGCCAGTCGTGACCATCGTCGCTGCCTTCGAAAATCAGCTCGGGTCGCGACGTCGTCATCACGGCAAAAAGTCCATAATTGTTCAGGCTGTTGAACGGTGCGATGACGCGAGCCACACTTTCGAACCAGGTCGGCCAACGCGCGGTGCGGTCGAACGAAGGAAGCGCGAGAATCGACGTGTAGCCGATGACGAACGCAGCGATCGCACCGCGCACGGCGGACGGGAGGAAAGGCCTCGCGCGCGCGGAGACGATCGCTGGCGCCGAGGTCGAGCCGGCGATAGCGTCGGTTTCACGGCACGTTTCGGAATCGCTGCGCGCCACGACGCGCCGGCAGAACGGCCATGTTCTCCACCACGCGTCATCGAACATGAGCAGGCAAAGTGCGATGGTGAGGAAATTGAAAAACGCGTAGTTACCCGTGAGCGCGACGGCGGCTTGCAATGCGGCGAGGAGAAAAGCGGCGTTGTGGCGCAGCCCGCGCGGGCCGAACAGGAAAAATGGAACGAGGAGCTCGATCGTAAACATGCCCGCGCACGATGCGCGCTGGACGGCGACGGGAAGCTGGTTCATCCACCACGCAACCGCATTGGGCAGCGGCTGCGTTTCGTAATGGAAGGTGAGCGCGCTGAGATTGCGCCAGTTTGGATCGCCGCTCGAGAGTTTCACCACGCCCGACAGAAACATCAGGCGGAAAAGCAACCAAAGGAGAAGCGTGTGCCCGAGCCGGGGTGGCTCGACGAAACGCCAGCGCCTGCGCCATGACCACGGTGCGATGAAAATGGCGAGAAAGGTTGTCTCGAGAAGAAGTGCGTCCCATTGGAATCCCAAAAAAATCTGGCCGACGTTGACGAGCGAAAGGTAACAGGCCCAGAGCGCGACGAGGCAAATTGCAGGCGCAATATCGATGAAGAGCAGCAGCGAAAAAACGATGCCGGTGGCGCAGAGGACGCCAAGAAATCGGTCGGCGCCAAACTGCCAGCACAGCGTGGGCAGCCGAACATAAGCGGCGGCGCCAATCTGTGCATGAACGCGCTGGAGATAGCTGTCGGCGGGCAAAATTCCGTGCGCGCCGATCAGTCCGGAAAGTTGCGTCCAGAACGAGATGAACGCGATCAGATGAATAACGGCGAGAAGGCGGAGAAAAATTGCGGTGCTGAACGCGAAGCGATTCCGGCCTTCATGCGCTGGTGACTTCGGAACCGGAGGCGACGCTGTGCCGGTTGAGGCCATTTTGCGTTTTCGGTGTATTCGCGGCCGGATTACGAAGCGGCGCGCTTCAGCTCCCGAGCGGGAGCACGTGGATCGCTCGCTCCGGCGCGCCGGTACGGGAATTCGGTTACACGAAATCCCCGGATGGAAATCATGCTAGGGCAGGAACTCGGTCGTCATCGCTTTGGCGGTGGTGATTTTACCCTTTTTCAAAATTCCGAGATCCTCGAGCTGCGCGATCTGCTGGTCGTAGCGCCGCGGATCGAGTCGACCGATCTGGCTCACGCCGCTGTTTGGTTCGCGACCGGTGACGAGGCGGCCGTCGATGATCATTTTCCGTGAGAACATCATGAAATCATCCGTGTTGTTGGGATTCGCAATTTTCAGCGCGGCATGCGCGGGGGCAGGATCGCTTTCGATATAACTGCGCCAGCCGCGGATGTAGGCGCGCATGAACGCACGCAGTTCGTCACCGTGCTCGCGCGCAAATTTGTGATTCGTCACCAGCACCGCGTAGGCGCGAAATCCCGCGTCCCAGGTTGAAAGAAAGCGCGGCATCGCGCCCCCGGCTTTGACGATGTGATACGGCTCCGCGATATAGTATCCCTGCTGAATCGCCTCTTTATTGCCGAGAAATGCGGCGACCGAGAAATTCTGCGGGACGATCGAGAGCGTCAGATGATATTTTTTTTCGAGAAATTTGATGAACGCCCATTCGGGTCGGGCGATGATGGTTTTGCCCTGCAAATCCTCGAAACGATGGACGTGGCTGGACGCGTTGACGAGGAGGCCGGAGGGATCGTCTTGGAACACGGCGCCGAATTGCACGACGGGCAGACCCTCGGCTTGCTGGAGGAGCGTGTTGGTGCTGTCGGCCTGACCAATGTCGACCTGTCCGGTCGCGACCTTCGGCATGACGAGGGCGTTGGGCCCGCCCGGGATGATCGTTACGTCGAGCCCCTCGTCCTTGAAATAGCCGAGCGCTTGCGCCTGATAAAATCCGCCGTGTTCCGGCTCCGCGATCCAGTCGAGCTGGACCGTGATTTTGGCGGGCGGTTTATCGGCTGCGACCGCCGAGGCGGCGAGCGACAGTGCGAAAAAAAAGGGGAGGTTGCGAAGGGTTTTCATTTATTTATCGGTGCGGTCAAACGAGTCGTGCCAGCGGCGGAGAGTGAGCCAGCTCAAGCCGATTACGATGGCGACGAAAACGAATCCGAGCAAGCAGGTCACCACGGCGGTGGCGAAGAGTGCGGGATATTTTGCCTCGCTCGAATAGATGATCGCTTGAAAACCGAGCCCGCCGCCGTTGCCGGCGGAGCTGCCCGCCGTATAATCGCCGACGAGGGCGCCGATCGGCGCGAGCGTGGCTGCGATTCGAAGGCCGGTGAAAAAATACGGCAGGGCGGCCGGGACGCGCAGCAGGAACAGCTGCTGCAGGCGGCTGGCGCGCCACATTTGGAAAAGCTCCACGAGGTTGCGATCGGTCGAGATGAGTCCCTGCGTGGTGTTGACCACGAGCGGAAAAAAACAAATGAGGAACGTGATCACGACCACGCTTTTGATCCCGGCGCCGACCCAAAGAACCAAAATCGGAGCGACCACGATCACGGGCGTCAGCTGTAGAATCATCAAATAAGGATAGAGGCTCGCGCGCACGAGGGAGGACAACGAGAGAATCAGCGCGGAGGAAAAACTGAGGACGATCGCAAGGAAGAATCCGAGCAGGGCGCCCTCGGTCGTGTTGAGGGTGGCGCGGGCGAGGGCATCGCGATTTTCAGCGAGCGCAGCGACGATGGCGGTTGGCGTTGGAAATAAAAATCGCAAGTCCTCGCTCAGCCAGAAATGGATGCCGTACCACAGTGCGACGAAGAGTGCGCCGGCGATCGCAGGGACGAAAACGTGGAGGGCGCGGCGGGTCATCACGGGTGGGTTGAACTGCCTTCAGGCGGTGTGGGTTTCGACGGAGCGGAGGCGGCGCGAGACCTCGCTGACGAGGTCGTGGTAAACGCGGGAGAGTCGGGTGTCAGCCGTACGTGGATACGGCAAATCGATTTTCATTTCAGTGGAGATCCGGCCCGGGTTGGCGGAGAAAACGAAAACGCGGCTCGAGAGAAACACGGCCTCGGCGACCGAGTGCGTCACAAAAAATGCGGTCCACGCTTGCTGTTCGCGAATGGCCAGAAGCTCCTCGTTGAGGTGCTCGCGCGTCATTTCGTCGAGTGCGCCGAACGGCTCGTCGAGCAGGAGCAGCTTCGGCGAAAGCGCGAGCGCGCGGGCGATGGACACGCGCATCTTTTGACCGCCGGACAACTGGCGGGGATAGGCGTCGGCCCTGTCGCTCAGGCGCACGAGATCGAGCACGTGCTGACGTTTGGCTGAACGCACGGGAGCGGCAATGCCGCGGAGCTTTTGCGGCGCCTCGATATTTTTTGCGACCGTAAGCCACGGGAGCAGGGTTGCCTCCTGGAAGACAAATCCGAGTTCGGCGGCCGCCTGGTTTGGCGTGCGACCGTTGATCCGGAGCGAGCCGCTGGAGACGGGAGTCAGGCCGGCGATGAGCCGGAGCAGAGTGGATTTTCCGCAACCACTGGGGCCGATGAGGCTGACGAATTCTCCGGGGTCGACGGAGAGGGAAATGTGATCGAGGACCAGAGGTCCGTGGCCGAAGCGCTTCGTGACCTCTTGGAATTCGACCAGGGGCGTTGCAGACATCGGAGAAAAAGAACGGCGAGCCGGGACCGAGCGCAAGGGGGAAGGCAATGCGGTGGTGGAAGCGTGTTCCGAAAGCGATGCCGGAGTCGCGTTGGCATTCCGGCAAAGTCGCCGAAAGCGCACTCCTACTTCGCGGATGCGGCGGGCAATTTTGCCAGCGCGTCCGCGGCGGATTTGAAATTCGGATCGAGCTTCAAAGCGGCTTGGTAAGCCGCCCGGGCGGAAGTGAGGTCGCCGCGTTTTTCGGCGATGTTGCCCAGCCGCCATTGCACGGCCGCAGGGCCGGGATCGCCCTTTGCCGGCGTAAGCCCGAGGCAGCGCTTCAATGCCTGTTCTCCGCGGTCGAGATGTTGATTCGTCTGAGCCGCGGCGCGACCAATCGCGTAAAGGATGCTGTAGTTATCCGGATTGGTTTTGAGCGCCGCTTCGTAAACGGTGAACGCGTCGTCGATTTTATTTTCGCCAAGATAAAGCTGGCCGAGGATGGCCGCGCCCATCAGCGGATCGCGTTTGCGAATTTCCTCGGCCTGCTGGTGCGCCTTTTCCGTCCCGCCGCCCACGAACGAAGGAGCCTCGCGATAAAACGAAACCAGGCCGTTGCGCGCGGCCAGGTTTTCGGGATCGAGCGCGACTGATTTCTCGAGAGCCTCGCCACATTTTCTGGCCCAACCAAGTTTCGCGAGGAGTCCGGCCTTCTGCGCGGCAGCGCCGTAAGCGCCGCCGAGCTCGAGAAAATAGTTGGAGTTGGCGGGCGCAAGCTGGGTCGCCTGTTCGAGCTGACGAACCGCCTCGTCGTTATCGCCGCGTTTCTTGGCCAGCGCCCCAAGATAAAAATGAGCCGCGGCATTTTGCGGGTCGGCGGCGGCGATTTTGGCGAACGCGTCGCTGGCGGCGGGATAGTTTTTCGCGTGATAGAGCGCGACGGCGGACTCGAGCGGCGTTTCCGCGCGCGAAATCGCGGCGAGACACGCGAACAAAAGGAGTGAACTCAGACGATTCATGCGAACGGCCACGCAGCGTCGCAAAAATCATGTTTTCGGCGACGAAAAAAACATTCGAAAAGCGCGGTGTCGGTGGTCGCGCTGGATTTCATTTGTTGCGGTCCGGCCAATGTAGGAGCGGCTTTGCGCCGCGATCGATTGAATGCGGGCTGCGAGCGCCCGCGGTCCGACCGCGCCAGCGAGCTGGCGGCCTACCAATCGCGTAAAGCCGCGCCTACAGTTGGCGGACTTTTTCCAAGCGCGGCAGGAAACCCGTCAGAAGTCCGATCAGCGGGAGAAAACCGCAGAGATAGAACACGTGTTCGATGCTCGTTTGATCGGCCAGCTTGCCGAGCGCGGCTGAAGCGATTCCACTCATCCCGAAGGCGAGTCCGAAAAATAATCCGGCGATCAGTCCAACTTTTCCCGGGATGAGTTCCTGCGCATAAACCAGAATTGCGGAAAACGCCGACGCGAGAATCACGCCGATGGCCACGCTCAGAATTACCGTGGCGGTGAGTCCGACGTGCGGAAGCACGAGCGAAAACGGGGCGACGCCCAGAATGGAAAACCAAATCACGTACTTGCGCCCGAATCGGTCGCCGAGCGGGCCGCCGAGAATCGTGCCGGCGGCGACGGCGAAAAGAAAAACGAAAAGATAAACCTGGGCGCGAGGAACCGAGACTTGAAAACGATCGATGAGATAAAACGTGTAGTAGTTCGTCAGGCTCACGAGGTAGAAGTATTTTGAAAAAATTAGAGCGATCAAAATGGAGAGGGAAAAAATCACGCGCCGGCGCGGCAGAGTTGCGGCGGCCGCATTTCTCCGGGCGTGCGCGCGCGCGAGGTGCCGGGCAAGGTTGCGCCGGTACCAGCCGCCGACCCGCGTGAGGACGAAGATTCCGGCGGCGGCGAGAATCGTAAACCAGATGACGGAATGTTGACCTCGCGGGACAATGATGAGCGCAGCGGCGAGCGGTCCCAGCGATGAGCCGAGATTGCCGCCGACTTGGAAAAGCGACTGGGCGAAACCGTGGCGGTCGCCGGCCGCGAGGTGGGCAATGCGCGAAGCCTCGGGATGGAAAATCGAGGAACCGGTGCCGACCAGCGCGGCGGCGGCGAGCACCATCCCGTAGTGCGTGGCGTTGGACAGCAGGACGAGTCCGATGAGCGTGATCCCCATGCCGATCGCGAGCGAGTACGGTTTGGGACGGCGGTCGGTGTAGAAGCCGACGACGGGCTGGAGCAGCGAGGCAGTGACTTGAAAGGTGAAAGTGATGAACCCGACTTGCGTGAAGGTAAGAGCGTAGTTCGCCTTCAGCATCGGATAAATCGCGGGCAGCAACGACTGGATCGTGTCGTTCAGCAGGTGCGAAAAACTCAGGGCGAGGAGAATCGGCAGAATCGTTCGCTCGACCGATGACGCGATGGGCGACGGTTCAGGCGGCGTAGCAGTGGCGGAAGCCATGAGGTTTTATTAACGGGAGGTGATGCTGGTGCAAATGGCGCGGCGAATATTTGGAACAGTGCTGCGGAATTTCCCGAGGCACACGTCGAGTGGCGCGGCACCCGGTACTCGGAAGCTGGGGACCGCACGAACGAACACGGATTTCAGCAGACCAGGTTGCGCGAAGATTTCGTCAATGGCAGCGGCATCCTGCCGCCGATTCCGTTCGCTGGAAGGCAGCGCGATTCCCGCCTGGAAAAAAGGCGGGCGCTCGTAACAACTCCTGCGCGGGAGCGACGAAAACGGCAGCGACAACTGTTATGCGGCGAGGATGCGGTCGATGTGGGCGAGTTCCTCCGCGGAGAACCGGGGATTTTTCAACGCGGCGACGTTTTCCTCGATTTGACTCACCTTGCTCGCGCCGATCAGGGCTGAAGTGATCGTCGGGTCGCGGAGCACCCAGACGAGCGCCATTTGCGCGAGCGACTGGCCGCGGATTTTTGCGAGCGCGTCGAGCTGGCGAATTTTTGCGAGTTTTTCCGCGGTGATGTGTTCGGGCTTGAGAAAGCGCGGATCGTGGGCCGCGCGCGAATCAGCGGGAATCCCCGCAAGATAACGGCTCGTGAGCATGCCTTGGGCCAGCGGGCAAAACGCGATTCCGCCGATGCCTTCGCGTGCGAGCACGGCGGTGAGACCGTTTTCGACCCAGCGTTCGAACAGGTGATATTTGGGTTGATGAATGAGGCAGGGCGTACCGAGATCGCGAAGAATTTTTGCGGCTTGGGCGGTTTGCTCGGCTGAGTAGTTGGAGAGACCGGCGTAGAGCGCTTTTCCGGATCGAACCGCATGATCGAGTGCGCCCATGGTTTCCTCGAGCGGCGTTTCCGGATCGGGCCGGTGCGAATAAAAAATATCGACGTAATCGAGCCCCAGGCGGTGAAGACTCTGGTTGAGCGACGCGATGAGATATTTGCGCGAACCCCATTCGCCGTACGGGCCGGGCCACATATCGTAGCCGGCCTTGGTCGAAACGATGAGTTCGTCGCGGTACGCGGCGAGGTCTTCGCGGAGAATCCGGCCAAAGGTGATTTCGGCGGAACCGGGAGGCGGGCCGTAGTTATTGGCCAGATCGAAATGCGTGATGCCAAGGTCGAAGGAACGAAGCACGAGCGCGCGGCTGTTGGCGTGCGATTCGATTGCGCCGAAGTTATGCCACAAGCCGAGGGACAGCGCAGGAAGTTTCAAGCCGCTGCGGCCGCATCGGCGATAGAGCGTGGAATTATCGTAGCGATTCGAAGCAGCGAGGTGGGACATGAGTGGAGGAGGGGAAAATACGGACGTTTCGGTACAAGGATGCGAGATTCGATGGACTCAAACAAATTTACGCCGCGAGGCTTTTCCGTCGCGAAAAATCGACGCACGAAGGCGTTCTCTCTCGATCAACCGGAATCCATGGGAGACGTCGCGAGAGTCTAATTTTGCGCAACTGATTTGTGCACGCTCAAGGCGAGACGAAAACCGCGATAGGCGCTCGGCTCCATCGGCGGGTTGCCGGCGCGGCAGGCGGAGCGCTCCGAACTGGCGCCGCTGCCGAAACTGCCGCCGCGGTTGACGCGAGCGGTGCCTTTCGCGGGACCGGTGGGATCGGTGACGTTGCCGCCTGGATACGGGCCGTACCAATCGCGACACCACTGCCAGAGGTTGCCGTACATATCAAAAAGTCCCCAGGCGTTCGGTTTCTTTTGGCCGACGGCGCGCGGGCCGGACCGGGTTGGGCCGAGCCGCCGGCCCGAATAATCGGTGGCGCTGTTTCCGGCGTACCAGGCGATCGTCTCCAGCACTGCGGGAGTATTCGGTCCGGCATAAGTCGCTCCGGTCGTGCCCGCCCGGCAGGCGTATTCCCACTGCGCTTCCGTCGGCAGATCGTAGGCGTAACCGGCCGGCAGTCGCCCGGCCGCGCGTTCGCGTTCATTTACTTTTTTGATGAACTCCTGCACATCGTTCCAACTCACGAAATAAATCGGGAAGTCATCGCTTTCGTTCGCCAGGTACGTGGCCGGATCAACGTCGCGCGACCAGTGCATGGATTCACGCAGCGTGTGTTTTTTGCCTTCGACCTCGTAGAGCGTCTCATCAGAGATGTGCCGGGCAAGCTGCTCGCGCACTCCGTGTCCCATGATATTTTTCCATTGCCCGATGGTAACGAGATTTTTTCCCAGCCAGAATCCGTGAGTGAGCGTCACGTGGGTGGTTGGAGATTCATCGGCGCCGCGACCGGACTCGCCCGGCGGACTTCCCATCGTGAACTCGCCCGGCGGAATCCACGCCAGTCCGAAACCGGTTTCATCCGCCCACGGCAGTGTCCACGACTGGCCGGGCACCGGCGTTGCATCCGCGGCAGTCAGCGCAATCCAGAACGCAACGCCCGCCGCCAGTATCGCCGGTCGGGTTCGAGAGCTCATGTGCTCAACGCGGCAACTTCATAATCAACTACGCCGGGGATCGTAAACGCGATCTGCCGGCCGTCCTGCCGAAACGGGATTTCGCGTTCTGCGCGCAGAAGTTCGACACGTGAAATCGTCCGCCCCGCCGGCACTTCGAGGCGCACCTGTTGCGGTCCGATCGGATAGTGACGCCGAATCCATCCGCGATGGAGATTGGGATTGTTGTAATTGAGAATGTGAACGGCAAACCCGGGATCAGTTTCCCATGCGAACAATTCCACCATGCCTTCACCTTCGACGCTGACCGGCGCACGACCCCGCAGCACCCAGCGGATGGAATTTTGCAGCAGTTGCGTGAGATCAGTATTGCCCGAGCGCCAGCTGCAGCGTTCGTAGTCACCGGGAAAATAGACCAGGCGGGAGTCGCCTTTTTCGCGGAGGACGACAGCGGGTTGAGTCGTGTGCGATTCCGGCGAGTACGCCATTTCCGGTGGATAACCCGAGTCGGCACGCACGACGGTGAGCACGGGCGATTCGCCGTCGGACTGGACCGGGACGACGTATTGCGCACCGGGAATCCAGTTCGTATCGCCGAAACCCTGCAGGATTTCATGGGTTCGCTCGATCCGCGCGTACGAGCCATAATTCGCGACCGGACCCTGCAATTCGCCTTGTCGCGAAATCCCGAATACGTCGCGCAGGGCGAAGTCGCTGCGCGGCGCACCGGTCTCGTCGAACAGCCCGGTCTCAAACGTCGCCAGCAACGATCCACCCGAGTTCACGTACGCCCGGAGTTGATCGCATTGCGCGTTACTGAGCAGGGCGACGTTGGGCAGAATGAGCGCGTCGTATTTTTGAAGCCGTTCGGCGCCGAGATCATCTTCGTGCACGAGGTCGAACAGGAAACGTCCTTCGAGCAGCACCGCGTAAAGTCCCTGCAGAAATTCGCGCGCGCCGCGCCCGCGAGGCTCCGCGGAACCCGGCGGTGCATAATAGATGTTCGGCCGCTGCGCCCACACGACGCCGAGATTCGCGACCGGTCTCCGATAGGTGAAATGCGGGTCGTGGCGCGCCTGCCATTGGAAAAAATCACGACCGGCTTTTCGCCAGCGGTGGTCTTCGCCGAGTCCGGTCTGCGCGCCAAGCCAGTGATACCAGACGCGCATGCCGCTCGCGACGGTTTGCGCCATCCACAACGTGGCTTCGGCGTGATTTTTGGCCGTATTTCGCCAGCGAATACTGCCGGTCGCGTAGGAGCCGATCACGTT
>Ga0070683_100004661_pt1 | contig 11328 bp, 10 predicted proteins | sample KBSC713LmetaG_FD_64662 | JGI IMG/M metagenome (GOLD analysis project Ga0070683, IMG submission 64662) | Corn rhizosphere microbial communities from Kellogg Biological Station, Michigan, USA - KBS C7.1-3L metaG | ecosystem: Host-associated > Plants > Roots > Rhizosphere ...
CGACGTCATCGTCGCGGGCGGCATGGAGTCGATGACCAACGCGCCGCACGTGCTGAAGAGTTCCCGCAAGGGCTACAAGTACGGCGCGGTCGAGATGCTCGACTCGATGGCCCTCGACGGCTTGACCGACGCGTTCGACGGCCTGTCGATGGGCGAGTCCACCGAACGGCACAACGCCAAGCTCGGCATCAGCCGGGAAGACCAGGACGAGTTCGCCGCCCGCTCGCAGCAGCGCGCGGCGCGGGCCACCAAGGACGGCGTCCTCGCCGAGGAGATCGTTCCCGTCGAGGTCAAGTCGCGCAAGGAGACGATCGTCTTCAACGCCGACGAGGGCATCCGCGCCGACACGACCGCGGAGGGTTTGGCGAAGCTGCCCGCCGCGTTCGGCAAGGAGGGGACGATCACCGCGGGCTCGTCGTCGCAGATTTCCGACGGCGCCGCCGCGCTGATCGTGACCAGCCGCAAGAAGGCCGAGGAACTCGGTGCCACGATCCTCGCGGAGGTCGGCTCGTTCGGCACGGTCGCCGGGCCGGACAACGGCCTGCACTTCCAGCCGTCGAACGCGATCAAGAAGGCGCTCGGCAAGGCTGGCCTCGACGTCAGCGACCTGGACCTCATCGAGATCAACGAGGCGTTCGCCGCGGTCGGCATCGCGTCGATGCGCGAACTCGGCGTCAGCCCCGACATCGTGAACGTCAACGGCGGCGCGATCGCGGTCGGCCATCCGCTCGGCGCCTCCGGCGCGCGGATCGCGCTGACGCTCCTGTACGAGCTGCGCCGCCGCGGCGGCGGGCTCGGCGCGGCGGCACTGTGCGGCGGCGGCGGCCAGGGCTCGGCGCTGCTGCTTAAGGCCTGAGCGGGCAGCACGCTGAACACCTCAACGCTGAGTCCGGGCGATTTCGCGGGGCGGGTCAAGGCGGGCGACAAGCGCGCCCTGGCCCGGGTGATCTCGTGGGTCGAGAACGGGGACCCGCGCATCCGTTCGGTACTCAAGGACTTGAAATCGTCGGCGGCCGGCACCCGCGTGATCGGCCTCACTGGCTCCCCGGGAGCGGGAAAGTCCACGGTCACCAGCGCCCTGGTCCGCGCGTTCCGCGCGCGGGAACAGTCGGTCGCGGTGCTCGCCGTCGACCCGTCATCGCCGTTCACCGGGGGCGCGCTGCTCGGCGACCGGGTCCGGATGCAGGAGCACGCGACCGACGACGGCGTGTTCATCAGGTCGATGGGCAGCCGCGGGCAGCTCGGCGGGCTCGCCGCCGCGACGCCGCAGGCGATCAGGGTCCTGCAGGCGGCCGGCTACGAGGTCATCCTGGTCGAGACCGTCGGCGTGGGCCAGGCGGAGGTGGAGATCGCCTCCGCGGCCGACACCACGGTCGTGCTCGTCGTGCCCGGCATGGGCGACTCCGTGCAGGCGGCGAAGGCCGGCGTGCTCGAAGTCGCCGACGTGCTCGTGGTGAACAAGGCGGACCGGCCGGACACCAAGGCGACCGTGCGCGACCTGCGGGCCATGGTCGCCCTCGCCCAGAGCGAGTGGAAGCCGCCGATCGTGCCCACGGTCGCCACCGCCGGCGACGGCGTCGACGACCTGGTCAAGGAGCTTGACCGGCACGACGAGTGGCTGGAGTCGAGCGGCGAGCGGGCGCGGCGGCGGCTGGCCCGGGCGCGGGACGAGGTGACCGCGCTGGCGTTCGGCGCGCTGGCGAAGCGGCTCACGGTCCCCGACGAGCTCGCCGCCCGCGTGGCCGACGGCCGCTGCGACCCGACCGAAGCGGCCGAGGAACTGCTCGCCGCCGCGGTGATCTTCAAGGATTTATCCGAACGGGTTCATGCGCATAAGGTTTCCTGTGTGTCCAGAGAGCTTGGCCTGCCCTTCGACCCCATCGATCGCGCGGCGCGGATCTGGGAACGCCGGTTCGGGCCCGCGTCGGCGATGGCGGCGGTCACCTCGATCATGCGCGCGCAGCAGCTCCTGCTCGGCGAGCTCGACGCGATCCTCCGCCCGTACGGGCTTACCTTCGCCAGGTACGAGGCGCTCGTGCTGCTGTCGTTCAGCCGGGAGGGCACGCTGCCGCTGCGGGTGATGGGGGAGCGCCTGATGGTGCACCCGACCTCGGTGACGAACACGATCGACCGCCTCGAAGCCCAGGGCATGGTGGTCCGCCGTCCGAACCCGGCCGACGGGCGCGGCCGCCTGGCCGAGATCACCCAACGCGGCCGCGACGCGGTCCAGGTGGCGACCCGCGACCTGATGGCGGCCGAGTTCGGCATGTCCGGCTACTCCGAGGCTGACCGCGAGGCGCTGTTCTCGCTGCTCCGCTCGCTGCGCCGGTCGGCGGGCGACTTCTCGGCGGGCTAGCTCCGGTGCGGTTAGCTCGTGATCGGGCGGGCTTGCCACGCCTTGCCGCCGCCGGTGGTCATCCAGATCTCGTGCCGGCTCGTGTCGGCGGGCAGGGCGACCCCCTGCTCGTTGTTCGTCATGCCGACGTAGCTGAACCCGCCCGGTGGCAGCTGCGACCCGGTGGCGCTCGCCGCCTGCCAGTGCGCGGCGGCCTCCGGCAGCAGGTAAATCCCCCGGTCGGTGGCGAGCAGGAGCGTTCCTGACGGCGTGGCGGCGATCGAGGTCGGCCGGCCCTGGTTGGCGACCCCGGTCCAGTCGCCCGCCGTCGGCGTCCAGGTGGCGCCGGAGTCGGCCGACGTGTAGACCGTGGGCGCCGCGGCCGGCGTGGCACCGTCGCAGAACGTCGCGAGCCTGGTCTGGCTGGTCAGCGCGATGAGCGCCTGCCCGGGCAGCCCGTTGGCCTGCGGCGGGCCGGGCTTGCACGGCATGGTGCCCGCCTTCTGCCAGGTGCCGCCGAGCGAACCGGAGTAGAGCGTGCCGTCCGGCGCGACCAGGTAACCCGTCGTGCCGTAGAGCGCGATCACCCCGGCGGTGCCGGCTGTCGTGGCCGCGGGGTCGGTTAGCCCCCTGGTCGTGGCGCCGACCGGAGTCCACTGGTCGCTGCCCATGGTGGCGGTCATCAGCGTGTAGCTGGTGCAGCCGTTGGCGAAGCTGCTGACGTTCGCCCCGCCGCACTGGGCGAACAGGGCGTAGGCCCGGTTGCCCGCCGTCTCAAGGTCGGTGACGCGCTGCCCGCCGGTGGGGATCTTGGCCCAGGTCCTGCCCCCGTCGTGCGTGGCCCACAGCTCGGGGCCGAACGCCCACCCGTTTGTCCCGTCGAGGAACCTGATACCGCTCACGCCGCTCGGGCCGTCCGGGCGGCCGGCGTTGGGCGCGGGCAGCCCGTGCCAGGTCTGGCCGCTGTCGTCGGTGCGCGCGACCGAGGTGCAGATGTCGGGGTCGGCATTGGCGCAGTGCCCTGGCGTCCCGGCCGGCCCGATCACCCAGCCGGTGCTGAGCGAGTCCCAGGTCACCGAGTAGGGCTGGAAGTTGGGCGGCAGGTACCCGCCGACGGCGGGGCCCGGGGCCGTCGTACCAGCGCTCCGTGGTGTCGTCGCGCTCGACGTGGGCCGCATCGGCGCCCCGGCCTGCCTGCTCGCCGTCCCCAGCGTTGCGTGACTCGCGGCGCTGGTTGTCGGGGCGGCGCCGTTCGCCAGGTTGGCGTTCGTGGGCGAGGGGCTCAGGTGCAGCGACATGCCCACGGGCACCGCGACGCCCACCGCGGCGGCGACGGCGGCGGCGGACGCCACCGAGATCACGGCCTTGCGGATCCGGCGGCGGCGCGCTCGCTTGGTGATCAGCTCGAAGGTGCCCGCCGGCGGCGGCAGCGGGCGCACCTGCTGGTTCAGCCAGCGATCGAGCGGATCGAGCTCGTTGTCAGCTGGCATCGGTCCTCCCCCAGCCGCGGCGCTTGCCCCGGCCTTCGTTGCCCGGCGTGCCCGCGGCGTTGCCCCGCCCCTGGACAGGGTGGGGTCCGGTCGCGCGCCTGGCCTCGCGCTCAGCGAGCGCTTCCTTCAGCTTTGCCCTGGCATGGTACAGGTCGGCCTTAATCGTTCCCTCTGGCTTCTTCAGCTGCGCGGCGATCTCCTTGACGCCGAACCCCGCGTAGTAGTGCAGCAGGAAGGGCTCGCGCAGCCGGGCGGGCAGCGCGGCAATCAGCTCCCTGATGTCCACGTCCTGCGACGGATCGGAGTACGGCTCGGGGTCGATGCCCGCCGCCGCCTTGGTGAAGGCGCGGCGCTCCCGCTCCATCTTGCGCCAGTGGTCGCGGACCAGGTTGGTGGCGATCATGTAGAGGTAGCTCTGCGGGCTGTCGAGCTTGTCGATGCTCGTCCACTTGGACAGCAACCGGACGAACGCCTCCGAGGCGATCTCGTGCGCGGTGTCATCGTCGTCCACCAGCCGCCTGACCCAGCCCGCCAGCTTCGGATACTGGACAGTGAACAGCTGCTCGGCTAGGACCCGCCGGGCATCGGTGCCTGACGCCTCGGTGACGATGGCGTAGGGTCCGGTCTCCGCCCCCGCGTCCATGCCCACCGCCCCGCCTCCTCGCCGCCCCGAACGTGGTGCCCCTATTGAAATTGTGGCTGCCGAAGCCACCCCGCCGCCACTGACGGGCATGATGTCGCCCGTCCGTGGCTCTTCGAGGATATCTGTGGGGTACATCGGTCGTTTCCACACTTTCGCGCGGCGGAGGCGGCCCGTTCTGCCGGACCGCACCTAAAGACGACGCACCCGCCTCGTCGGTTGCGGGAGGGTTTTCCTTCATCATGTGGTCACTTGCTCTTCTGGCAGTAGTTACTAGGACGTCCTACTATATTGATAGGACGTCCTAGTATTTCAGGCTCAGGGGGACTCGATGACCGAAGAGAACGGGCGGGCGCGCTGGCAGCGCGCCTACGACCAGGCCAAGAAGCGCGATGCCGATTTCACCACGCTCTCCGGCCTGGCCGTTGAGCCCGTCTACGGGCCGCCCTCCGACGCCGAGCCGCCGGAAGGCATCGGCTGGCCGGGGGAGTTCCCGTTCACCCGGGGCCTGTATCCCACCGGCTACCGCGGCAAGCAGTGGACGATCAGGCAGTTCTCCGGCTTCGGCAACGTCAAGCAGACCAACGAGCGCTACAAGATGCTCACCCAGGCGGGCGGCAACGGCCTGTCCGTGGCGTTCGACATGCCGACGCTGATGGGCCGCGACTCCGACGACCCCCGCTCGCGCGGCGAGGTGGGCCACTGCGGCGTCGCGATCGACTCCGCCGCCGACATGGACGTCCTGTTCGAGGGCATTCCGCTGGACCAGACCACCACGTCGATGACGATCAGCGGTCCGGCCGTCCCGGTCTTCTGCATGTACCTGGTCGCCGCCGAGCGCCAGGGCATCGACCTGAGCACGCTGGACGGCACCCTGCAGACCGACATCTTCAAGGAGTACATCGCGCAGAAGGAGTGGCTGTTCGCCCCGGAGCCGCACCTGCGGCTGATCGGCGACCTGATGGAGTACTGCGCGCAGCGCATCCCGCGCTACAAGCCGCTGTCGGTCTCCGGCTACCACATCAGGGAGGCGGGCTCCACGGCCGCACAGGAACTCGCGTTCACCCTGGCCGACGGCTTCGGCTACGTGGAACTCGGCATCTCCCGCGGGCTCGACGTGGACCAGTTCGCCCCCGGCCTGTCGTTCTTCTTCGACGCGCACATCGACTTCTTCGAGGAGATCGCGAAGTTCCGCGCCGCCCGCCGGATCTGGGCCCGCTGGCTGCGGGACACCTACGGCGCGAAGACCGCCCGGGCGCAGTGGCTGCGGTTTCACACCCAGACCGCCGGCGTCTCGCTCACCGCGCAGCAGCCGGTGAACAACGTGGTCCGCACCGCGATCGAGGCGCTCGCCGCCGTGCTCGGCGGCACCAACTCCCTGCACACGAACGCCCTCGACGAGGTCCTCGCGCTGCCGAGCACGGCCGCCGCCGAGACGGCGCTGCGCACCCAGCAGGTGATCATGGAGGAGACCGAGGTCACCAACGTCGCTGACCCGCTCGGCGGCTCCTGGTACGTCGAGGCGCTGACTGACAAGATCGAGGCGGAGGCCGAGGAGATCTTCGCCCGCATCCGGGCGATGTCGGCGGACGGCTCGATGACCAGCGGCATCCTGCGCGGCATCGAAACCGGCTGGTTCACCGGCGAGATCGCCGACGCCGCGTTCGAATACCAGCAGAAGCTGGAGAAGGGTGACAAGCGCATCGTCGGCATGACGACGCACACCGAGACCGTGGGCGGCGAGCTTGAGATCCTCCGCATCAGCCCGGAGGTGGAACGCGCCCAGGTCGCCGACCTGGCCGCCAGGCGTACGACCCGCGACCAGGCCGCGGTGGACCGCACCCTGGCCGACCTGGCCGCGGCCGCGCGCACGGACGCGAACCTGGTCGAGCCGATGCTGGAAGCGGCCCGCGCCGAGGCGACGCTCGGCGAGATCTGCGACGCCCTCCGCGACGTCTGGGGCACCTACACCGAACCCGCGTCCTTCTAGCGGCTAGACGGGCTTAGTCCAGATCACGGAGTACCGCCACTGCAGGAGATGGGCCCTATGGTCAACACGACCTGAGATGTTAGGCGGGGGCGGCGACCGGGAGGCCTGCCGCCTCGGCGGCGTCGGAGAGCTGCCTGTCGTAGCAGACGAAGGCCGTCAGGTCCCGCTTGACCGCCAGCGCCGAGGCGAGGTGGATCGCCGCGCTCGTGGACAGCCCGCCCGGGGGGAGGGTCGCCGCGTTGTCGAGCAGGTCGTGGGTGAGTGACACGAGCGAGACCCGGCGGATCATCCGCTGGGCGCGGGGGAGCGCCCCGGGCTCGGCCCGCCAGACCGCGCGGAGCACCTCCGCGCGGTGCAGGGAGCTCGAGACGAGCGCCTGCTCGGCGCGCTTGGCGAGGTAGTCGGTGAGGGCGGCGGTCTCCGGCTCGGCGAGTGCCAGCTTGACCAGGGCCGATGAGTCGAGGTAGATCACGGCCGGTCCTGTTCCTCGGTGGCGCGCAGCTGGGTGACCGCCTGGCTCGCGCTCGGCTGCCCCGCGGACGTGCCGGACGTGCTCGGGTACGGGTCGATGTCGAGGACGCTGCCCTCGTCCTCGGCGCGCTCGATGACGCCCCTGGTGATCCAGCGCTCGAGCGGGCTCTCCGGGTCGCGCACCGGGATCATCTGGGCGACGAGACGGCCGCGGTTGGTGATGTCGACGGTGTAACCGCGCTCCACGAGGTCGACGTAGACGCTGGCGTGCTGCCGCAACTCGCGGATGCCGATCCGCTGGGCCGGCAGGTTCGATGTCGCGTGGTGCACGGGATCGCCCGCGTACCCGAGGTCCGGGTTAAGCGGCCTGCCGCGTCGCCGGTCGCCCTTCTGTGCCATGCGGCGACTGTAGCACATAATATGCTACAGTCGGCCTTCTTTTCGCAACGAGTTGCCGGCGCGTCGACTTCACGCACGGGCGGACATCGGTCACGATCACGCCAAGTTTTGATGCAGGATAGAACTATGCAATCACCGCGGGACTTTTCCATGTACGGTGCCGTCGACCTTGGCGCGCGACAGGCCGCCGCGCAGCGCAGGCAGCAGGCGGAGCGGGCCGCCTCGACCGCCAGCGCTGACGACGGCGCTCCCGCGGACCGTCCGGCGTCGGCCTACGTGATCGACGTCACTGAAGAGACGTTCAACGACGACGTCGCGCTCCGGTCCAGGACCACGCCGGTCATCGTCGACCTGTGGGCGGAGTGGTGCGGGCCGTGCAAGCAGCTCAGCCCGGTGCTCGAGAAGCTGGCCAACGAGGCCGGCGGCGCGTGGATACTCGCGCGGATCGACGTCGACGCCAACCCGCGACTCGCCCAGGCGTTCCAGGCGCAGTCCATCCCGATGGTCGTCGCGATCATCGGCGGCCAGATGGTTGACGCGTTCCTCGGCGCGATGCCCGAGGCGCAGGTCAAGCAGTGGCTCCAGCAGGTGCTCGCGGTCGCCGACCAGCTCGGCGTCCGGCCGGCGGGCGCGGACGGCGCGGAGCCCGCGGACGCGCTCGACGGCCTGCCGCCGGCGCTCTCCGCCGCCAGGGACGCGATGGAGGGCGGCGACCTCGACGGCGCGGCCCGGGCGCTGGAGAAGGCGCTCGCCGACGCCCCGGGTGACCCGCTGGCGAAGAGCTGGCTCTCCCAGGTCAACCTCATGCGCCGGGTGTCTTCCTACGACCCGACGACCGTCAGCAGGGAGGCCGCCGCGCACCCGGACGACGTCGCCGCGCAGCTGCGGGTCGCCGACTTCGAGATGGCGGGCGGGGACGCGGAGAAGGCGTTCGACCGGATCCTCGCCGTGATCAAGCGCACGTCGGGCGCCGACAGGAACACCGCGCGCCTGCACCTGCTCGACCTCTTCGAGGTCCTCTCGCCCGAGGACGAGCGGCTCAAGAAGGCCAGGACCCAGCTAACGCTGCTGTTGTTCTGAGGGGAGACGGCCCCGCCCGACGGCCCCCGCCCGAGCGCATAAGACGTGGACCTATCGACCTTGGCGCTGCGGCGTGCTGTCGGGCTCGGCGAGCGCCTCGAGCGCGGGCAGCGCGGTCGCGAGCGCGGCGCGCTGCTCGGGACTGAGCTGCGTCAGCCACTCGGTCAGCAGCGCGGTCCCCCCCTCGCGCAGCTGCTCCAGGGTCTCGTGGCCCTTGATCGTGATCGCGAGCGTCGACGCGCGCGCGTCCCGTGGGTCGGCGTCGCGCCTGACGTAGCCGAGGTCTTCGAGCACGGCCACCATCCGGGTCAGCGTTGACGGGGCGATGCCCTCGGCCGCGGCCAGGTCGCCGAGCCGCAGCGGCCCGGACTGCTCCACGGTGGACAGCGCCGCGAGCTGGGTCGGGGTCAGCCCCGCCAGCGAGTGTCTGCGCAGCCGCCGGGACAGCCTGGCGAGGGCAACCCGCAGCCGCGTGACGTCGATCATGCCGGATTCTGTATGCATCGCGCTCGCGCCGGCCGTCGACGGGCTTATCGTTGTATCCCGCGCCATGCATGAAGAGTACGCGGTGACGGGCGGACCTCAATATTCTTAGGTTGTTTCCCGGCAGTGTCGCCGGAGGAAGTCGCCGGAGGAAGGCGGGAGCGACATGACCATGGCGCCGAGTGTGTCTTACTCGATCACTGCCCGGCTCGAAGTAGCGTCGCACGGCCGCGCAGTGAGCGAGATCACCCGCGCCGTGGAGCAGGCAGGCGGCGTAGTCACCGCGCTTGACGTCAACTCCGGCAACCGAGGGATGCTGCGCGTGGACGTGACCTGCGCCGCGACCGACACCGCGCACGCGGAGTCGCTGGTCGCCGCGATGGCCGCGATCCCCGGCGTTTCCGTGCACAAGGTCAGCGACCGCACGTTCCTCCTGCACCTCGGCGGCAAGATCGAGATGCGCTCGAAGGTCCCGCTGCGCAACCGCGACGACCTGTCGATGGCGTACACGCCGGGCGTCGCGCGGGTGAGCCTCGCCCTGGCCGCCAAGCCGGAAGACGCGCGGCGCCTGACCATCAAGCGCAACAGCGTCGCCGTCGTGACCGACGGGTCCGCGGTGCTCGGCCTCGGCAACGTCGGCCCCTACGCGGCGCTGCCGGTGATGGAGGGCAAGGCCGCGCTGTTCAAACGGTTCGCGAACATCGACGCCTGGCCCATCTGCCTGGACACCCAGGACATCGACCAGATCGTCGCCACGGTCGCCGCGATCGCCCCGGGCTTCGGCGGGATCAACCTGGAGGACATCTCGGCGCCGCGCTGCTTCGAGGTGGAGCGGCGGCTGCGCGCCATGCTCGACATCCCGGTGTTCCACGACGACCAGCACGGCACCGCGATCGTCGTGCTCGCCGCGCTCACGAACGCGCTGCGGGTGGTCGGCAAGGAACTGGCCGACGTCAAGATCGTCATGGCGGGCGCCGGCGCGGCGGGCACCGCCGTGCTGAAGCTGCTGCTCAACGCCGGCGCGAAGAACGTGATCTCCTGCGACATCAACGGCGCGGTCTACCAGGGCAGGGACGGCCTGAACGAGAGCCTCGCCTGGATCGCGGAGAACACCAACACCGCCTGCTACGCGGGCGATCTGGCGGGCGCGGTGATCGGCGCCGACGTGTTCATCGGCGTCTCGGCGCCGAACGTGATCGGCGGCGACGACGTCAAGAACATGGCCCCCGGCGCGATCGTGTTCGCCCTCGCCAATCCCGACCCTGAGGTCGACCCGGACGAGGCGCGCGAGTACGCGGCCGTGGTCGCCACGGGGCGCAGCGACTACCCGAACCAGATCAACAACGTGCTCGCCTTCCCCGGCGTGTTCCGCGGCCTGCTCGACGCGCAGTCCACCACGATCACCGACGCCATGCTGGTCGCCGCGGCGCGGGCGCTCGCCGACGTGGTCCCCGCCGAAGAACTCGGCCCCGACTACATCATCCCGTCGGTTTTCCACCCGGACGTGGCCTCCGGCGTAGCCGCCGCGGTCCGCGACGCCGCGTTGCGAGTCTTATTCTTTTGACCCCGTCGGTCAGGCGGAACCTTCAGGTCGGGCAAAAGAGTAAGCCTCGTCGCCGAAGCGGCGAAAAGGTAATCCGGATAAAGCGCGCGAATCGCGATCGGCAGAGCGCACGCGTCATAGCCCAACCTGCAGCATGATGGATGCATGGACCACACGGGTTCGGATCCGAAGGCTGGCCGGCTGCTCGTCGCGACCCCGATGCTCGGGGATCCGAACTTCAAACGCACCGTGGTGCTCATCGTCGAGCACGAGGAAGTCGAGGGGACTCTCGGCGTCGTGCTGAACCGGCCGAGCGCGATCGGCGTGGACCAGGTGCTTGAGCAGTGGACGGACCTCGCGACCGAGCCCTCCGTGCTGTTTCGCGGCGGCCCCGTGGCGCCGAACAGCGCCCTGGCGCTCGCCATGGTCCCCGGCCAGGACGAGCCGGTCGGCTGGCGGGCGCTCGACGGCGCTCCCGCCCTGGCCCGGCTCGGCCTGCTCGACCTGGACACGCCGCCCCGGCTGCTCGCCCCGGCGATCACGAGCATGCGCGTGTACGCGGGCTACGCCGGCTGGTCCCCAGGCCAACTCGAGGCGGAGATCGACGAGGGCGCCTGGTGGGTGCTGACAGCCCAGCCCGGCGACGTGTTCGCCGCCGACCCCGACCGGCTCTGGCGCCATGTCCTGCGCCGTCAGGACGGCGACATGGCCTTTCTCGCCACCTATCCCGACGACCCAACCCAGAATTAACCGGGCGGACGACCCGGACAAAAGCGGCATGTGCCACGAGAATCCAAGTCATCAACAGCAGGCATATCCCGAACGAATTCGGCTTACTCGGTCCGGCCAGCGCCTGCTCTGGCGTTCGCGGACCCGGCGGCCAAGTCGCGCCCGCCC
>Ga0070683_100004663_pt1 | contig 11325 bp, 9 predicted proteins | sample KBSC713LmetaG_FD_64662 | JGI IMG/M metagenome (GOLD analysis project Ga0070683, IMG submission 64662) | Corn rhizosphere microbial communities from Kellogg Biological Station, Michigan, USA - KBS C7.1-3L metaG | ecosystem: Host-associated > Plants > Roots > Rhizosphere ...
CGAGCCGGAGATCGATTTTGGACTCGGGATAGAAGCTGTCCGGCCGCAGCGGCACCCAGTCCTCCGGCGCGCTGCCGGCGAGATAGTCTTTTGACAGGTTCGGGCGGTCGACCGGCGGCGCAGTGTCATTGCTCAGCATGGTGATCTCGCCGCCATAGCCGTCGCGGCGCAACACCTCTGCGGCCGCAAAACCGGCCGCACCGCCGCCAACAATGACGATCCGGCGCGGTGCGTTCGCCGGCACCCTTTTCGGCGGAGATTGCTCGAGCTTTTGCCTGACGAAGATCCGGCCGCCTTCCTGCTCGACCTTCCACACCGACAGCGGCGAGAGCGCCGGCGGGCGCGCCGCCTCGCCGGTGCGCAGATCGAAGCAAGCGTGATGCCAGGGGCAGCGGACGCTTGCGCCGACGACGAGCCCGTCCGCAAGCGGCCCATGATAATGGCTGCAATAAGCGTCGATCGCGAAAATCTCGGAGCCCGAGCGCACCAGCAACACTTCCTCGTCGCCGACATGCCCGAGCAGCATTTCGTTCTTGAAATCACCCGGGGCGACGCCGAGCGCCAGATCGGGACCTGCAGGTGAGTTCTGCGTTTCAGCCATATCGTTGTCCTCCTCTGCATTGGATGATTATTTCACCCGAAAGTTCCCGTCGAACACCAAATCGCCTCGGCGCGATCGGTTCCTGACCTCCGTCCGGCAATAGGAGACGGATAACCGAACGTGCCGCTTCGCGCATCGGTGACCTCGACCTTCGCGACATAATGTCCGCCGACCGGGGCTTCGCCGAGCACGGTCGCTTCCCTGCCGCTGGGTTGGATGACGTCCCCGGATGACCGCATCTCCCTGTCAAGCGCGTGTATTCATCATGGGTTGGCATCCGAAGCGGAACACGCTCCACGATGCCCGAGGGATAGTCAGGCGCCAGACCCCTCCGTGGCCCGTCGCGGCTGGGCCCTCTTCCGGCTGTACGCGTTCCGGATCGCTCGCCGTATTGGCCGCGTTCAAGTCATCCGACCTCATGACCCGGCTTTCGAGGAAAGCGCTGAATTCGAAACCGCGCAGGTTGATTTCCACATCGATCGCCTGGCCGAAATTCCGGTTGACGCAGAAAAGAGCGAGGCTCTTTCCGTCCTCGGCCAGTACGGCAGCGCTGACGATGTCGGGGAACCGTTCGCCATCGCCTGCCGCGAAGGTCCCGCAGGTCAGGCGCATGTCGAGAACCGTTCCCCGAGCCCATCGGGTGGCATGCTGGAACGGAAAGAAGATCGTCTGCCGCCACGCCCGCCCCCCTGTCTCGGTCATGATGAGCCCGATGACGTTGACGAGTTGCGCCACGCACGCGGCCTTTACCCGATCGCACCGGTTGATCAGTGTCAGAAGGGCGGCGCCGAAGACGAGCGCGTCCTCCATCGTGAAAAGCTCCTCGAGGATGGCTGGCGCTTCAGGCCAACCCGGCTTGGTGCGCGTGGCGCGGTCGCGGGTGCGATACCAGACATTCCATTCGTCGAACGAAAGCATGATCCGCTTCGGCGACCGCCGCCGGGCGGCCACCCCGTCAGCGACGGCGACGATCTCATCGATGTAGCGCCCGACCCAATCGGCTTCAGCCATGAAGTCGCGCGACCTGTCGCCATGCTTGGAAAAATAGCCATGAAGCGAGATGTACTCCACCACGTCGAATGTCTCTTCCAGAACGATCCTTTCCCATTCGGCGAATGTCGACATGCTGCGGCTGGAGGAGCCGCATGCGACCAATTCTATGTTGGGATCAAGCCAGCGCATCAGCTTGGCGGATTCACGCGCGAGCGTGCCGTATTCGCGGGCGGTCTTGGCACCGATCTGCCATGGCGCATCCATTTCATTGCCCAGGCACCAAAGCCTGACGTTATGGGGCGCCGGATGCCCGTGTTGATGCCGCAAGTCGCTGAGTGTCGTGCCACTCTCTACGTTGCAATATTCGAGCAGCGCACGGGCTTCGTCTGCGCCTCTTGTGCCGAGATTCACGGCCATCATTGGTTCGAGACCCGCCTTCGCGCACCAGGCCATGAATTCGTTGGTGCCGAACGCATTCGTCTCGGTAGAGAACCAGGCCAGTTCCCGACGCCGCGGCCGCTTATCGAGCGGGCCGACACCATCTTCCCAGTTGTAGCCGGACACGAAATTTCCGCCGGGATACCTGACGATGGTGACCCCGAGCTCGCGGACCAGTTCCAGCACATCTTGCCGGAAACCTTCATCGTCGGCCGTCGGGTGACCAGGCTCGAAGATCCCGCCATAGACACACCGCCCGAGATGCTCGACGAAACTGCCGAAGAGACGCGGGTCCGTCTTGCCCACTGCGAATGCGGGATCGAGAATGATGGTAGCTTCGGCCATGGCTTATCCTGTTGGGGATTGAAAACGCGGATGGTTCAGCCTTTGACGGCACCTATGGTGAGCCCACGCACGAGGTGGCGCTGAACGAGAAGCATGATCACCACGATGGGCAGCATGATGCCGATGGCGCCTGCCGCTGAAATCGACCAATCGCTCACATCCTCGCCTCCGAATGACGCAATAGCCACCGGCAGGGTTTTCGTCTGAATGCCCGTCAGCACGAGGGCAAACAGAAACTCGTTGTATGAGAGAAGCAGGCTGAACAGAGCCGCGACCGCGAGGCCTGGACGAGCCAGGGGCAAGATCACGATCCGGAAGGTCTGCCAGAGATTGCATCCGTCTATGGCCGCGGCTTCGTCAAGGTCGCGAGGAATGTCCAGGAAGAAGCTGTACATCAGCCAGATCGTGAACGGCTGGTTGATCGCCACCAGCGCCAGGATGAGCAGCGGATAGGTGTCGATCATATTGAGGAAGCTGCCCATCACGAAGAATGGAATGGCGAGCAGCATGTGAGGAAACATGCGGATCGTGAACAGTCCGAACAGAATGGGGGAAGCGCGGCGCGGCCGCATGCGCGACAGGCCGTAGGCGGCAAGGCTGCCGATCGGGACCGAGATCAACACCGTGCCCGCCGAGACGATCAGGCTGTTGATCAGGTAGTGAACGAAGCCGCGATCGACCCAGACTTCGCGATGGTATTCGATGGTCGGCTGGAAAAAGACGGTTGGCGGGACCGTGAACGCGTCCGCGGGATTCTTGATGGATGTCAGGGCGGCCCAGATCAACGGGACGAGGTTGACGAAGGTGAAGATCGCCAGCGCGATAAACAGCAGCGTCTGGTTGCGCACGCGACCCATTCGGCGTGTCTTCATCAGCTTCTCCTGTAACCGCGCTGCAGAATGCGGCTGAACGCTGCGATGATCGCGGCAACGATGACGAGCGTGATGATTCCGAGGGCGGATGCCTTTCCGACCTGCAACAACTGAAACCCAAGCTGGTAAGTGTACATCGTTATCGTCTCGGTGGCGGTCCCCGGACCGCCGCCGGTCAGAACGTAGATGGTGTCGAAGAACCGGAAAACATCCATCAACCGAACCGATACCGTGAAAACAATCACCGGTACGAGGGAGGGAAGGACGATGTGGCGAACGATGCGCCAGCCATTGGCCCCATCGATCTTCGCCGCTTCGATTTGTGCCTGGTCGAGCGTCTGCAGGGCAGCGTAGAGCACCAGCATGACAAACGGCGTAAAGATCCAGGCGTCGGCGAGGATGACGCAAATCCTCGCCCAGACGGGATCGCCGAGCCAGTCCGGCGGATTGATGTTGAAGGTCAGCAACGTGGCGTCGATCAAACCCCAGTTCGACGTCAGAATCCATTTCAGAAACAGGGTCGCAACGACCGGCGTGATGATGTGCGGCAGGAAAAGCAGGATCGTGAATACGCGGACGCTGAATGTGAGCCGATAAAGAGCGAGCGCGAGAGCAAAGCCCAACGCAAATTCGACGGTGACCGATCCGAAAGCGATGACGATCGTGGTCCACAGCGAATGCCAGAGACGTGCTTCGCCTAGCAGTTGTACGTAGTTCGCAAGCCCGACAAAGTGGATCTCCCGGGAGCCAAGATAATAATCGAAGGTGCTCAGGTAGGCGGCATACCCCAGCGGCCACAGCAGGACGAGCGTCATCAGCCCGAAGCTCGGAACCAGGAACAGCCATAGGCCGCGCTGCCAACGCATGACGAGAGAACTCTTGGGGCGAGCTGAGCGGCAGGCGTCCGAGCCCACCGAAATGCCATGGGCGAACTATTTGTAGTAGCCGCGGGACTGCAGCAGTGCGGTCGTTTCCTGTGCAGCCTGATCCAACGCGGCCTTGACCTCCTTTTCATTGGTCACGGCCTGCAGGATGTATCGTGTTACGATGGCCCCTACGTCGAGAAAATCGGACATCGCGGGAAATGGTTTTCCAACCTCGACGGAGGCTCGCGCCGCCGGATACCAGCGATATTTCCTGGCAAGCTCCGGATTATCAAGCACGGAAAGACGTGGCGGCATGGCCAGCTCCGCGCCCTTTTGCATGCTCTTCTGTCCGGCCGCCGTTGCGATCATTCTGAAGATCGCATCCTTGTCCTTCGACGAGTACTTTGAGATGGCATATCCGTCATTGGCGATACGCTGACCGCCGCCGGGAGGAGCGATCCAGTTGATCTTCCCGACAAAGCGCGACTTCTTCTCGTCATCCATGGAAGCCGCGCGCGTGAACCATTGCAGCCCCATGGCGGCCAGTCCCTGTTGCAGGTTTATGGTCGATTCATCGTTGGCTGCGGAGGTGAAGCCACGCGGAGCGAACGCCGTCATCTGCTTCATCATGGTGATCGCGTTCACGCCGGCCGGCCGATTGAAGATCGGCTTCCAGTCCTTGTCGAACCAGCCATCTCCCACCGCATTGAGATACCAGTGCGTCTCGTTCAGACAGCCGTCGACGGGTTTCAACGTCATGATCGTTCCGGAGACACGACCCTGATTGAGCTTCTTGGCTGCTTCCAGATACTCCGGCATCGTCTTTGGAAGTGCCACGTTGTTCTCCTTGAAGAGATCCTCACGGTAGAAAAACATCTCCGTGTTGGTCAGGATCGGCATCGAGTAGATGTGCCCGTTGTAGCTGATCGATTCGATGACCGACTTGGGATAGTCGTCGAGCTTGAATTCGTCCTTGTGCTTCGCCCAGAGATCATCCAGCGGCTCCAGCCAGCCGCTGGCCGCGAATTTCTGCATCGTGGTATCATTCAGATAGGCGACATCGATGGCATCGGAGCCGGACGACATCGTGATCGAAGCCAGCTCGACTTCCTTGTCGATCGGCATCAGTTCGACCGAGACCTGGCCCTCGGGAAGAGCCTTCTTCATCTGGTCCGTATAGTATTCCAAAGCCGGCTGGCGATGACTGATGACACGGATTGGCCCGGCCGCGTTCGCGCGCCCCACAAAAGGAGCAAACACCGTTGCCGCGGCCGCTCCTGCAAAGGCTCTGCGAGTGATTGAACTCCGGCTCATCTGACTTCCTCCGTCAAGCGCGCTTTTTTCAGAAAAGTAGGGCACACGCGATGGAGTGTCAAAACGAGGGGATCATTCTTTAGATGCGCTCGGGATGAGATGCGCTCGGGATGTCCCTACCGTTGCCGTTACTCGCGCCTGCCGCCGAGCAGCCTGTTCCTTCGCGTTCGCGCTTGCGACACTTTTTCGCACCGTCGTCGACGGTGATATCCAGCACTGCTCACCCAAATGGCCGAGTTCGGAATCGACGTAGTAGCTGCTATTTGAGTCCGTCTCTTTCATCCTGGACTCACCTGCGCGTGACCGTGAAGCAGGCAAGGATGAGATGGAGCGGGCGAAGGGAATCGAACCCTCGTATGCAGCTTGGGAAGCTGCCGTTCTACCATTGAACTACGCCCGCGTGATCTTCCAAAGAAATCAGTAATTTAACTCTGCCCTCGGCTTCGGTTTTCCGTTGAAATCTGATGCCACCTTGGTGGCTCACCGAGTAACCCCGCCACCATAGCGAATGGCGTGTCTGGATCAAGCTCGAACGAAAACCTATAGGCAGTCTCGATGCCGCGAAGCCTCAACCGCGGTCTCGGGCGCGCAGCGTAACATGCGGCTTTCCCGCCCACTGCGAGATCGGATCGAGGTCTTCTTCGCCGAGGACGAACAATATTTCGTTCTCTCCACGAAGGTTGAGCCGTACTTGGCGCCGATCTCTCGCTCCGAAGCTTCGTTGTTGTGCTGAGTCGGGAGAACGTTCCTGAAGAGCGCTCGCAACGCCTCTACTCCGCACCCATCTTCAGGTTGTTATCCTTTGCAACCTGAACCCATTTTTCGATGTCCGCCTTCATGAAGGAGGACAATTCTTCGGGGGAACTCATCGGTACTTCCAGCCCGGAGTTATCGAACCACTTCTTGATTGCCGGCAGCTCCGCGGTCTCCCGCATCGCCGCGTTCAGCTTCTGCACGATCGCCGCGGGCGTTCCAGGCGGGGCGAACAATGCGCTCCAGGCCACGGCATCAAAGCCCTTCGATACCGTCTCATCGAAGGTAGGAACATCGGGCAGTGCTCGGGAGTGCTTGATGCTGGTCATGGCGATGGCGCGGATGCTCTTCTCCCTGATGAATGGCACCGCGGTCGAAGCGCCCATGATCCCCAGCGGGATATGCTTGCCGGCAAGGTCGGTCAGGAGCGGGCCGGTGGCATTGTACGGCACGACCGTCAGTTCGACACCCAGCTTGGGACGCATCAACTCGACGGCAAATCGTCCAGACGTTGCCGGCCCCGAGGTTCCGATCGGCGTTCCGGGGTTGGCCTTGGCATAAGCCAAAAACGCCTTGATTGAATCGCCTGCGGGAAAATCGCTCGCGCAAACGATCACGTTGAGATCTTCGCTGATCAACGTGATTGGCGAAAAATCCTTGACCGGGTCGAAGGGCAGCGGCGCCAGCGCCACGACGGAGACGCTATGACTCGCCGAGGTCGCCCAGATGACGTTGTAGCCATCGGGCGGCATATGCGCGAGCGCTTCCGCCGCGGGAACGCCGCTCGCACCGGGTCGATTTTCGATGATGACAGGCACACCGAGAATTCGCTGCAACTCGGGAGCGAACAGGCGCGCCGGAACATCGACGTTTCCCCCGGCGGCATAGCCCACAATGATGCGTATCACCCGGTTCGGATATTCGGCTGCCGCCTTGAGGATCGAGGGTCGCATCCCCAACGATAGTGCGGGCGCGGCAACGGCTACGGACAGGAATCGCCTTCGGCTCAGCATGATTTCAGGCTCGCTTGCATTTGCTGACGCCGCAAGAGGCGCGAGAAGCAACGTAGGCGTGCGCATTTCGACTGTCCATGCGCCATGTCCACATTGTGGTCGTTAGCCTGGTACGATGTTGCAATGCAGTTGCGCAGACTTAGGATAGCTGAGGACAACCGGGAAATGCGCATGCGGATAAGACAAAAGTCGATACTGAAGGCTCATGTCGGCACGCAAGCGATCGTCCGGGCCACACGCATTCTGAAGGAAATCGGCACCGGCTCGCGGCGGGGTCTTCGGATCGTCGATCTCTGCGAACGGCTCGACATTGAAAGGCCGACCATCCACCGCATCCTGTCCAGCCTCGTTGCGGAAGGCTTTGTCGTTCGCGACGACAGCAAGCGCTACTTGCTGGGCGAACAGATCTACCGGCTCGGGTTGATCGCTGCCGGCCGCATCAATTTACGCGACATCTGTGAAAGTATGCTCACCCGCGTTGCAGCGGCGACCGGCGACACTGTCTTTCTTGCCGTACGCCAGAGCGACGACGTTTTGGTGATCGATCGCAGGATCGGCACCACCCCTGCCCGCGTCATGCCGCTTGACGTTGGCATGCCGCGACCGCTTGGCGTCGGCGCTACTGGACTGGCGATTCTGGCCACTCTCTCGGAGGCCGAAGTCGACGAGTTTATCGGCAGGAATATGCAGCGCCTGCGCGAACATGGACTGCGGCCGGAGCGTCTGCCCCAGCAGATACTGAGAGCTCGCAGGAACGGTTTCGCCTATAGCCGAGGCTACGGCCCGCCACGCCTGTCCGGCGTCGGCATTGCCCTGCAAAACCGCGACCATCGTTGCATCGGCGCGATCAGCGTGACAAGCCTCGCCTCCAGGATGACGGCAGTCCATCGCAGCGAAATCCTGGACGTGCTGCATGACGAAGTTGCTCGAATCGATGTCAAGCTGCGGATGGTACCAGCGTTCACATAGTGGACGTTTGTACTCGACAAAATCGACTCTCGACTCCTACCCTGCAGGCAACTCTCTCGAGCTTTGATGGATTGAGAATCTCCGCATGTCCGCGCCGAAACGACAGCTCGTCCTGGGAGCGCACTTCCCATCCATGGGACAGCACATTGCCGCATGGCTGCATCCGGATGCTCAAATCGACGCGGGGCAGAATTTTCCTTACTTCATCGGGCTTGCGCAGTCAGCCGAGCGGGCCAAGTTCGATTTCGTGTTCATGGCGGATGCGGTGGCGACGCGCGACGGCAACCTGGAAGCCCTGAGCCGTTGGCCGCAATATATGGCGCATTTCGAGCCGATCACGCTTCTGTCTGCGACGGCAGCACGAACTGAGCGCATCGGCCTCGTTTGCACGGCATCGACGAGCTACTACGAGCCGTTCAACGTCGCTCGTCTGTTTGGCTCTCTCGATCACATCAGCGGGGGGCGTGCAGGTTGGAACGTGGTCACATCCGCCAACGCGGCGGCGAGCTTCAACTTCAACCGAGACGAGCATTACGACGTCGCCGAGCGCTATCAACGCGCACGCGAGTTCGTGCAGGTGGTCCTTGGCCTTTGGGACAGCTGGGAAGACGATGCCTTTCTGCGCGATCGCAAAAGCCGTCGTTATTTCGATCCGAACAAGCTTCACAAGCTCGATCACAAGGGCAATTTCTTCTCCGTCCGAGGACCGATGAATCTCGCGCGTCCGCCGCAAGGCTATCCGGTCATCGCACAGGCCGGCGCATCGGAAGATGGAAAGGAGCTGGGCGCCGAGACCGCCGAGGTCATCTTCTTTTCCCAGCAGCGCGTTGCGCTCGCACGCGAATTCTACAAGGACGTCAAGGAACGAATGGCCAAGTTCCACCGCGAGCCGGGACAGTTGAAAATGCTTGCGGGACTGAATCCGACGGTTGGCAAGACCGCGTCAGAAGCGCAGGCGAAGTTCGAATTTATGCAATCTCTCATTCACCCCGATGTCGGCAAGGAACTGATAAGCGTGGACCTGGCAGGTGCCGATCTCTCGGGTCTGTCCGTCGAAGAGCCCATTCCCGCGCACCTCATACCTGAAAAGACCAGATCAAGCACGAGCCGCCTGAAGACGGTGGGCACCGTCGCGAAACAGGAGCAGCTGACGATTCGCCAGCTCTATGAACGTTACGCCGGTTCGCGCGGCTCCTATTCCGTCGTCGGCACTGCCGAACACATTGCCGACCAGATGGAAGAGTGGCTGACAACGGAGGCTGCAGACGGATTCATCATTCAGGCGTCTTATCTGCCGGGCGGCTTCGAGGATTTCGCCAACCTTGTCATCCCGGAACTGCAACGACGTGGATTGTTTCGGACGGAATACACCGGTCATACGCTTCGAGAACATCTCGGGTTGCAGCGTCCGGAGAACCGCTACGCCAGACAGCGGTTTTCCGCCCAATAATCGAAATGGACGCCTTCGCTCATGTCTAATGTGATGATTGCAGGTATTGCCGAGCCGGTGCACGGCCGCATCTCCGGATTGACCCCGATGGCGCTGCACGAGCGGCTGGCGCTGGATGCGCTGGCCGAGGCCGGCCTCGAATTGCGTGATGTCGATACGATCCTGACGCTTGCGCCGCGCTCGGACTCCTACCTGATCCATGCCGCGGCGTTCGCCGAATACCTCGGCATCTCTCCCCCAACCGCGCTGACGCTGGAAGGTGGAGGTGCGGCGCCGGCGATCATGGTCGACATGGCCCGAAACATGATCGAAGGCGGCTCGGCCAAGACTGTTCTCATCGTCTCGGCCGATATGCCACTCAGCGTCAATACCCGGGATTCCTACATCAACACGTTGGCCGATTCCGGTCCGGTCCATCCCGACCTCGAGCGCCCGTTCGGTCCCTCCGTTCCTTCGCTCTTTGCGATGGTTGCCCGCGCCTACATGGATCGCTTTGGCGCCGACGAACGGGATTTCGGCGCCGTCGCCATGCACGATCGCGCGGCCGCGATGTCGCACCCCAACTCGCACATGCGTAAGCCGATGGATTTTGCGGCCTATTGCGCGAGCCACATGATTGCCGATCCACTTCGGCTGCTCGATTGTTCGCCAGTCTCTGACGGTGGTGCGGCCGTTGTCGTAACGTCGGCGGATCGTGCCGGTAAAGGCAAGAGGCCGGTTCGCGTCATGGGCGCCGGATTTGCGATGACCCATCTGCATCTGTCGGCTGCGCCATCGCTGACAAGCCATGGCGCCGGCCTTGCGCTTGATCGCGCTCTCGCTTTCGCAAGCCGACAACGGAGCGACATCGACATCGCCCTGGTTTACGACTGCTTCTCGATCGCCATGCTGATCAACACGGAAGATCTGGGCTTTGCATCCAAGGGCCAAGCCGGTGCGGCGTTCCGCGACGGAGAGTTCAGGCCCGGTGGCCGCATCCCGATCAATACCCATGGCGGCCTGTTGTCACATGGCTACCCCGGACGGGCGGCCGGAATCGGGAATCTGATCGAGGCGGTCGTGCAGCTTCGCGGAGAGGCCGGAAACCGACAGATACCAAACGCCAGGATGACCATGACCCACGGGATGGGCGGATTGTTCGCAACGCACGGCGTCCTGCTACTGGAGGCGACATGAAATATTCGGCGCCGAGAAACGGCCGCGAGGCCACGCCTCACTGGAAAGCCGCGCGTGAGGGCCGCTTGCTGCTCCCATTCTGCACGCCGCGGGGCCATTTTTGTTGGCCGCCGGCGCAGCGGTGCCCGAGCTGCCAAGGGCCCATCGCCTGGAAAGAAAGCTCCGGTGCCGGTGCGATTGAGACGTTTGCCATCGTACGCCGGGCAGTCCAGCCCGAATGGAAGGGCAAGGAACCGTATGTCGTGGCGCTCATCCGGCTTGACGATGGCGGACGGCTGTTCAGCAACGTAATCGACTGCGAACCGGAAGACGTGCGATGCGGCGATCGCGTCATCTGCACGTTCGTCGAGACCACCGATCCCGAGCTCGGCCTTCCCGTGTTTCGACCGGGTCCGGGTTCGGCGGCGGGTCGGCTCGACAGCCGCGGCAAATGACGAGCTCGCGATCGCGCCTGCGCTGGTCCGCCTCTTAACCGAATCTTAAGATTCCAGATGCGGATGGTCACGAAAATGTTATGATGCTGCCGGGTTGGGGC
>Ga0070683_100004664_pt1 | contig 11323 bp, 10 predicted proteins | sample KBSC713LmetaG_FD_64662 | JGI IMG/M metagenome (GOLD analysis project Ga0070683, IMG submission 64662) | Corn rhizosphere microbial communities from Kellogg Biological Station, Michigan, USA - KBS C7.1-3L metaG | ecosystem: Host-associated > Plants > Roots > Rhizosphere ...
GGCGGATTCGGGGCTGGAGAACTGGAAGTACCACCAGTAAAAGCGGAACAAAAACTATAGACAAGAGAATCACCAAGGTCACCATCTCTTGCACCAAAATCGTATGTAAAAGAGTTATTGGCACAGACTATAACTCTGTCTTCGCCTATAAATTGCGCACTGTGGTTCACGGGTCCGTCAGGTTGTGTTGAAGTTCCCGGAATTTGTGCGGTATACGTAGCACCAACATTATTTGATCCAAGAAGATTATTGATACCTGCAATGCGGCAACAACGCTGATAAGTGATTGTATATCCCTGGGCAGTGCCGGGAAGCGTTACATCAAACTCATAATAACCCACCTGGTAACAAACGAGGGGCGGGTTATTAATACAAGGGTTGGGAGCATCCAAATTTCTTATTTCAATTCTGTCACGCGGAACAGTTTTTGCCCATACTGAAGCAAAATTGGTATTATTAAAAATAGAAATAGGGGCTGCGTCGTCTAGTTGAGCCGAGCCTGCCGGAGCATTACAATCCCGGTATAATTTAAGCACAACATGATAAGTGAAATTGTTCCCTGATTGCCCAGTCAATGTATAATACATTTCGCCACCAGTAATGTGGTTTGCAAAAGCAGTTGTAGTAATTAAAAAAGTAACTGCAACCAGAAGAAAAGTTCTCAAGGGGCGAAACGGCATGTGTTTGTCAGGTAGTTTAGTAAAATAGTATTCGTCTCACTCGGTTCCTCCATCATACCCACGTGGCCTGCATTTTCAAGAACATGAAAATAACTCAAATCCGCAAGAGATCCTTGTTCCAGCCCATCTTTTAACGGAATAACTGCATCAAATCTTCCTAAAACAAATAATATTGGAACCGCGGCGTTTCTCAATACTTCGGTCCTGTCTTTTCTTTGCATCATTGCCATTTGATAACTAACGAGTGATTCAGCTGAAAAGTTGCGTGTAAATGCAATTTGCTGTTCTATCAAGGTAGGATTTTGCTGTTTTGTGACGGTACCGTACAAGTTGGCTACAGATGTTTTGGCAAATTCTTCTACGCCTTTTTCCTGGATTAATTCAATTGTGTTTTTTCGTGCTGCCTTCCTTTCGTCTGGGTCTGCATAGGCAGAAGAATGAAATAGCCCAAAGCCATTTAATAATTCCGGGTATTTTTCCGCCAGGGCTAACGTAATATAACCTCCCATGCTGTGCCCAATCACAATCACTGAATTTGGTTCCCCGGATTTAAAAAAAAGTGAGGCTGTTTCATGACGAATAATATCTTTTACACATTCAGCCATTCCTTCCATACTCATATCGTCGATCATTTCTGACCGACCGCTTCCCGGAAGATCAGGAGTGATCAATTTAAAATCAGGTAAAACTGGAAACTGGTTACGCCATAAATTGCCATCGAATGGAACACCATGAAGTAAAACCACAACAGGTCCTTCGCCAATGCATTTGTAAAATATTTTTTTGTGCTTATGAGTAATTTCTTTTTCCTGCATACAATTTGATTTTAGAAAGATGCCAACTTCTGTAAATGATTAAAAGCAAAACCGGAATCAATGCATTATTCATTTGTTGGGGAAGAAAGAACCAGGCTACCATTAAAATGATGCTTATCCATAAAACCACACTAAAATATTTTTCTACCCATAATTTTTTTCCATGCACAAAAAATGCAGCAACCGCATTTGTGGGTAAGGCCCAAAGAAGATTGTAATTATTCTGGCAAACCTCATGATCCGTTCCAAACCACATAAAAAGCAGGAGAAACCCAGCCAGGCCCAGAATAAAAAAGAAAAGAAAATCAAAAACACGAATTGCTGCTCTCGCCCACTTCGATTGAACAAGTGAAATGATAACAATTAAAACCAGCAACAATGTAAAAACAATGAATGGTGTAAATAATGGCTTTTCGTTGAGAGGTGAGGGCATTTGCAAAATAGTTTGTGGCGGGGAAACCAGCGGATGGTTATCCAGGCCGGCACTATCAAACCCTTTCAATAAATAGTCTGGCAAAAACATCGCTTCGCGATTGGTTACTTTTCTGTCCAGTTTCACCCCAAGCAAAATATCAATCCCCAATTTGCTCCAGTACTCGTGTCCCGCATTCAAATAACTATGGATCAAATTGCGGAAAGTGGGATGATTACCGGGTAAAATATTTTTGAAAACAATGGATGAATCAACATTTTTTACCACAATATCACCTGCACGTGTTGTGCAATTGTCAAAAAGAAAATCGTATTTGTAATAACGATTTTGCTCGAGTGCATTAGTTTGAAGTGAATTGTACAAATTTTGCTTTTCAATGCAACCTAACTGAAGTATCTGCTCATGTATACTTCTGCTTTGCATTTGATACTCATAAACAAAATCAGTGAAGTTTTCAACCGATAAAAAATAAAGCAGTTTGCCTCTAATAAATTTGGTATAAAAATCAGGACCGAATTCGAAGGTTCCATAATTGAAAATATAATCGGTACCCCTTTCTGAATCCTGTACTCTTAATGCTGTATGACCAAAGGTTGAATAAAGTTCTTCTCCTGGAGCACAGGTAAGCAAACTGATTCGAAGATTACAGGAATCCTGTGCCAGAGCAAAACGAACAATATACAAGGTAAAAAATAGAAGAAGCAGTAGTTTTTTCAACAGGCAAAAATTTGTATGGGCAAGTTAACTAAAACCCGCCTGTTTTGATTTGCGTCAATGTTAAAAGAACTCTTTGACATTTTTACCTATTTTGGCTGTTATGAAGGAAGATGAAATATTACAGTTGCAAACTGAGGTAGAACAATTGAGCCGCGAGGTACAGTTTCAACAACAAAAAATATTACAACTTCAAAAACGCATTGCTCAACTTGCAAATACAGAAGTCACTGCACCGCATCAGGAAAACAACCGGGGTATTCAAAAATTTTCGCTTGAAAACTTTATCGGTCTAAGATTGATCAACTTTATCGGAATCGTTGTTTTCTTTATTGGTTTGTCTATAGGAGTTAAATATGCTATTGATCGCGAACTGATATCCGAAGTCATGCGAATTAGTCTGGCATACCTGGCAGGATTTGTCCTGTATATTTTATCACTTCGATTGAGAAAAAAATACCTTCTTTTCAGTGCGGTACTTTTTAGCGGAGGTATGGCTTCTTTATATTTTACTACTTATGCTGCCTATGTTTATTACAGTATTTTCTCGTTTCCTATAGCTTTTATCATGATGGTGGCACTTACTGTTTATACGGTTTATGAGGCCATTCGATACAACCGCCAGGAAATTGCATTACTTGGTTTGGTTGGTGCTTATGGCATTCCGTTTCTTGTCAGTAAAAATGCCGACCGTGCAGATCTTTTCTTTTTATACATATCATTGATCAATCTTGGTGTTATTTACTTATCGGTGAAAAAGCTTTGGAAAACGGTAGGCATTGTTGCGCAAATTATTACCTGGGTTTTATTTATAGGATGGGCTGCGATGCGATATGATCCCAGGTTTAAATTAGTTGGGACCTCTTTTATGATTCTTTTCTTCCTGGCTTTTTTATTTGCTGTGATTTCTTACAAACTGATTCATAAAAAAACATTACATATCAACGATGCTTACCAGTTAATACTAAATAACGTGGCGTTGTATGTAGCGATCTTGTTTCTGTTTGGACTTTCAGAAAAAGGGACAAATAACGACCTGGCGATTATTACATTAATTGTGGCGGGAGTTGTTAGCCTGCAAAGCTTTATGTTCTACAAATACTGGAGAGAAGAACTGTATGCAAATAGATTATTGGCCGCGCTGGCCCTGGCATTATTTGTCATGTTCATTGCATTTAACTGGGATGGTTTTACGGTTACGTTTTTATGGTTATTAACGGCAGTGATTGTTTTTGCCTGGGGATTCAGAATGCGATCAGTGAGAGCAAGAATGGCTGGAATTATTTTGATTGGTGTGACTCTCGGAAAATTGGTGGCGTTGGACAGTCTGACGTTTACTACTGTGCAAAAAGTAATCGCTTATTTAGTATTGGGTATTTTGCTATTAGTCGTTTCATTCATGTACCAGAAATTCAAACAACAATTGTTTAGTGATAAGCACTAACCTACTTGATTTTGTATTGCATTTCAGACAATCCCTTTGACTTAAAATAATCGAGCAATTCCTTGCTGGCTTCGCCACCTTTTGTGGCGTGATGCAAAAGCGACAGTCCATGCGGACCTTTGGCTGTGAGTAATGAAGGATATTTTTCGATTGCTGGTTTTACAATACTGGTTTCGCCAAGCATGGTCAATACAAAAAGATTGGGCCTTGCTCCTTTTTCAATTAAATAGTTAGCAATCTCTTTGTTGGCAACATGACCAGCACCTTCAATCGCTTCTTCAAAATCGCCATTGCCCCAATCGTACCGGCTAAAGATCAGATTTGGATATTCTTCTAACATTGCTATTACCTTATCCAACTTTCCATGCCCTGCAATTACAAATTCTTTTACTACATCAAGTTTATACGGTTCAGGGTCCTCCGAATTTTTCGCCAATACATTCAAAGGCGCTATTAAAATTGGAACACTTGCAGCAACTGATCGCAGGAGAAAATGTTTACGGTTCATAGTTGGAGTTGAAATCTAATTTACCGGAATTAAAAACATAGAAGTGTTGATATTATTTAAACGGTTCCCTTTTCTTAATAAAAGAACAAAAGATAACAGAGTGAGCATCGTCACTAAACGCCACTGACTCCATTATCGAGGCACTGCAATTAAACAACCTATTAATTTTAATAATCCGGATTATTAAAATGTCATAAATCATATTACAGCAAAACCTCTACGTTTACCTTTGCTGCCCATGACCCAATTTGAACATGATAAAGTCAAACCGTTCTCCCAGGAAGGTTCAAAAAAACAGCAGGTAAGTGAAATGTTTGACGGCATTGCCGAACGGTATGACTTTATGAACCGTTTTTTAAGCGCAGGTATCGATATTGGTTGGCGTAAAAAAGCCATTTCAATGTTTAAAGGGGATCAGCCCGGGACCATTTTAGATGTGGCAACGGGCACCGGGGATATGGCAATAATGGCCGCAAGAATGATCAGACCAAAAAAAATAGTAGGTATTGATATTTCTGAAAAAATGCTCGAGATCGGAAGGAAAAAGGTTGAAAAAGAACATCTTGGAACGAAAATTGAACTTGAGGCCGGCGATGCTGAAACAATAAATTTTCCGGATAATTCGTTTGATGGCGTGATGGTGGCCTTTGGCGTGCGCAATTTTGAGAATTTGGAAAAAGGCCTGAAGGAAATTCTTAGAGTATTAAGGCCTGGAGCCCAATTGGTAGTTCTTGAGTTTAGTAAACCTGTCGTTCCTGGTATAAAAAGCCTATATAATTTGTATATGAGCGTTTTAGCACCACAAATGGCAAAATGGTTTAATCAAAACAAACAGGCGTATAAATATTTGAATGAATCGGCAAAAGCTTTTCCAGACCGTCATCGATTTGAAACTATTTTAAAACAAACCGGCTACTCCGATACCATATGGAAAACACTAAGCCTAGGAATATGTTGCATATACAGCGGACGAAAACCTCAAAAACAAAATATTGTTTCTTAGCATTTTGCTTGCTCGTAATATTTTCGCAATCCTCTTTTGCTCAAAAAGAAATTTACAGGGAGGACCAGGATGATAAACCATACTATTTTGGTCTTTCACTATCGGCAGTGTATTCCAGGTTTCAGCTGGACCATGATCCAAGTTTTTTACAACAGGATACGATTTTAACTGCAGAACCTGGGATTACGCCAGGAATTTCACTACGGCTTGTGGCTGCTATAAATCTTTCATACCGCTTCGAACTTCGGTTTAACCCGGGTTTAATATTCACCGATCGGCCAATATTGTATAAACTAAACCCCGATTATCCGGGTGATTTTGACCAGGGGCATGAAGTGACAAAAAGCGTGGAGTCCATTATTACCACTTTCCCTCTTGATTTTAAGTTCAAATCAGACCGCATCGGAAACTTCAGGGTTTATATGTTAGGCGGTGTTAAAGCGGATATTGATCTTGCTTCGAATGCCAAAAAACGAAAAGCCGATGACCAGGTAAAAATTGGCAAATTCAGTTACGGAATCGAGGGCGGAATTGGTTTTAATTTTTACAGAAAAAGCGTAACCGTGTCTCCTGAAATTAAAATTAGTAACGGTTTAAATAATCTTCATGACCGCAACCCTGTATTGAGTTATTCCAGGGTCATTGATGGCATCCAATCGAGAATGATCATATTTACCATTCACCTGGAGGGATAGGTCCAATTTTAGTTTGCATTCTGTAGTTTGTAGTTGAGGATTTTAATAGATTTTATCCATGTAAGTCCATTACCTCAGTGTCATCCGTGTTCAATTACGATCTCCAGTTCGCAACCCCACTCGAAAGTCTCAATCCTTTATCTTTGCCCATTTACAAAAGTTTGCATTAAATGACCATCTCCTATAAATGGCTGAGTGAATATTTGCCAGTTACAATTGAACCCGAACGACTTTCCAAAATTCTTACTTCGGTTGGATTAGAAGTGGAAAAAATGGAAATGTTTGAAGAAGTAAGGGGCGGATTAAAAGGACTATTAATTGGTGAGGTAATCCAGGTGGAACAACATCCAAATGCAGATAAATTAAAGCTTACCAAAGTAAATCTTGGAAATGGCGAACCCCTCCAAATTGTATGCGGAGCGCCGAACGTAGCTTCCAGCCAAAAAGTAATTGTGGCGCCCGTTGGAACAACGATTCATCCAACGTCGGGAGAACCAGTGACTATGAAACTGGCAAAAATACGTGGAGTGGAAAGCAATGGAATGATCTGTGCCGAAGACGAAATTGGTCTGAGTTCATCGCATGCTGGTATTATGGTTTTACCTGGTGATGTAAAGGTTGGAACCAGGGCATCGGAATATTTTAATCCCTATAGTGATGTGATTTATGAAATTGGCTTGACTCCGAACCGAATGGATGCAATGAGTCACTGGGGAGTAGCCAGGGATGTGTGTGCTTACCTAACCCACCATGACAGAAAAGAATTAAAACCCGTAATTCCTGCAACAGTTTTCAAAGTTGATAAACTAAGCTTGCCCATCACCGTTTCTATTGAAAACAAAATGGCCTGCAAACGCTATTCAGGAGTTTGCATTGCCGATGTAAAAGTTAGTGAATCCCCGAAATGGTTGCAGCAAAAATTGAAAGCCATCGGACTGCGCCCAATCAATAATATTGTCGACATCACAAATTTTATTCAGCACGAAACCGGGCAGCCCCTTCATGCCTTTGATTACAATGAAATAAAAGACCAAACCATCATTGTAAAAACATTGCCTGAAGGAACACCCTTCGTAACGCTTGATGAAAAAGAGAGAAAGTTGAATGCTGAAGATCTTATGATCTGCGATGGGCGGGAGCCGATATGCATTGCCGGTGTGTTTGGAGGATTGCATAGTGGTGTAACGGAAAAAACTACCAACATTTTTTTAGAAAGTGCATGGTTCGATCCCGTGTTTATCCGAAAAACTTCTTTCCGCCATGGGTTAAGAACCGATGCCGCAACCCGCTTTGAAAAAGGAATTGATATATCCAATACCGTCAACGTGGCAAAAAGAGCAGCTCTGCTCATAAAAGAAATTTGTGGTGGAATAATTGCTTCGGACGTGATCGACGTCTATCCTGATCCCGAGCCAAAAAAAGAAGTTGCTCTTAAATATCATTACCTCAAAAAACTAAGTGGTAAAAATTATCACCCGGATACCGTTAAGAAAATCCTTGATTCACTTGGATTTGTTGTAGTAAGAGAAAGCGTTGATACCATAACAGTAGAAGTGCCCCATCATAAACCGGATATCTCTTTGCCTGCTGATATTGTTGAAGAAATTTTGCGAATTGATGGATTGGACAGTATCGATATTCCTACAACCATAAGCATTTCGCCCTCGGTTGAAAAAAATTATATTGCTGAAATTCTTAAGGAAAAAATTTCGAACGTACTTACAGGCCTTGGCTTTACTGAAATTCTTACCAATTCCATTACCAACTCGGCATATTTTTCGGATGTAGAATTAAAAACTGCTGTCAGGTTACTGAATAACCTAAGCAACGAATTAAATATTATGCGCCCTTCCATGCTCCACACAGCTTTGGAAGTAATTGCATTCAATATTAATCGGAAGAACAGCAACCTTAAATTTTTTGAATTTGGAAAGACTTATTCAACAACTAGCGCAGGGCAATATAGTGAAACAAATCACCTGTGTTTATATGTAACAGGCCAGGTAAATTCAAATCACTGGAAGGAAAAATCGAAGGCTTCAGATGTTTATTTTATCAAAGGTGTCGCCCATGCAATTCTTGACAATGTGGGTTTGAGCTATGATAGATCTGACACAATGAATACCGGTGAACTTCAATCTGGCATTTCGATTTACAGCAATGGGGAAAAGATTTTGGAATTGGGTAGGGTAAATACAGCGCTGGCCTCTAAATTTGATATCAAGCAACCAGTTTTCTTTGTTAACCTTAATTGGGATATAGTCCTGAAAAACCAGGGAAGACAGGTTCAGTTTAAAGAAATTTCCAAGTATCCTTCGGTGGAAAGAGACCTTGCGATGGTAGTTCCAAAGGCCATGAAGTACAAGGAAATTAGTGAACGAATCGAAAAGCTGAAACTGAATAAACTAAAGGACGTTAAGTTGTTTGATGTTTTTGAAAGTGAAAAACTGGGTAGGGATAAAAAATCAATGGCAGTAAACTTTACTTTTCTTGATGAAGAAAAAACTTTGACAGATAAAGAAATTGATTCGTGGATGAACAAGATCATGATTACCTTAGAGAAGGAACTAAATGCTGAAATCAGAAAACAATGACCGTCGATCAACAGTTCACAACATTAAATGAAAAATTACAACAATTGCTTAAGCAGTACAGCCGTTTGCAGAAAGAAAATGAACGGCTGAGAGAAGAACTTGTTCAATCCAGGAAAAGGGAAAATGAAACTTTAAACAGGGTTGATGAACTGCAGCAACAAAATGGAATTTTGAAGTTGACTAATGGCGATATGAATGATCGGGATAAAAAAGATTTCGAAAAAAAGGTCAACCAATATCTTCGTGAAATTGATAAATGTATTTCGTTTTTAAGTCAATAAAATTTTGAATGGTGAGTTGTGAATGGCGATAATCGATCCACTCACAACTGACCAGTCAGCACTCACCAATTATGCCTGACAATAACGACCTTATTCCACTTAATCTTGTTATCGGCGACAGAACATACCGTGTCCGCATCAGTCCTAAAGACGAAGAAGTGGTTCGTAAAACTGTTAAGACGATCAATGACAAAATGATGGAGTTTAAAACACATTTTGCAGGAAAAGATATGCAGGACTACATTGCCATGGTATTGGTTTGGTTTGCTACAGAACAAAACGCTTCTATATCTAACCAGGTAAATTTAGATAACGTCAGCAGTCGTCTCCAGACTTTAGAAAAAATGATTGATGGTGTTTTGGAGAGTTGATGAAAGCTGCACTTATTCTTCTTTCGGCCTCAATCCTTATTCTGCTTTTAATTTGGTGGAGATCTGATATTTGGTTCAGCAATTCAACCGTGGATATTCGCCATCACGACACTTATTTCGTAATAGCAAATTTTCATTTTGTTCTTTTTGTGCTTTTATTCCTTGGAACCTTTTATTTATTAGGCACTGTTCTCGGAACAAAATTTCGCAACAAAATTTTTATAGTTCTTCCGATAATTTTTCTTGTGGTTGACGTTTACATATTTTGGAATCTTTACAGTTCCTTTCATCATTCACAAAATTTCGCTCAACTTGGGTAGCTTCGCCTTATAAATTTTCGCTTTATCCTCAATTCTTAATTTGAAATACCTTGGCGAAGGAGACGGAAGAATGTCAGTGTTCTTATATCCCGGAAATAGCTTTTTAAATTCTTTCTCTACAAAACGACTTGTAAATAAAACATTGGGCTGGTGGTGTTCCAAAATTCTTTCAATCACTTCTTTATTGTATTCCTTGATATCCAGGTTTTCATCAAGGTTGGTTTCCTCTTTTCGAATACAGGACTTAATCACATCGACAATTCCAATGCCTGCGTCTTCAAATAATTTCTGCTTTTGTTGCCTGTTTTTTAATTCTCTCTTATAGACGATTTCCAGAATCTTCCACAACTGGTTTCTTGGCGCTCCATAAAACCAATGTGTTTCATCCGGCTTTGCTTGCGTTTGTTCTTTTCCTGGAAAACTTCCAACAATCAAGCACTTAATGTCTTTTGGAATAAATGCTTCAAAAGGATGTGTTTCAATAACATTCTTCGGCATCATCAGTCGAATGTATTTTTCAACAATAAAAAAATCCCGCCAATTAGACGGGATCAATTTCTTATGTTCAATAATCTTAGCTGGCCTTTTGCATTTTACTAAAAACCTCGGTTAATTTCGCATCAAGATCTTCGCCCCGCAAATTCTTTGCTATAATTTTTCCCTGCGGATCTAACAAAAGGTTTTGTGGAATTGCACGGATTCCATATTGCTTCGCCACATCATTATCCCAATATTTTAAGTCACTTACATGGGTCCAGGTCAATTCATCTTTATGAATTGCAGTCAGCCATTTATCTTTTGCATCCGGACGGTCCAATGAAACACTCAGGATGGTGAAATTTCTGTCCTTGAATTTGTTGAACACCTTAACCACGTTTGGATTCTCCCTACGACATGGTCCGCACCAGCTGGCCCAAAAATCCACCAATACATATTTGCCTTTGAAGGAAGAAAGTGAAACGGGCTTTCCCAATGTGTCGTTCTGAGTAAACTCCATCGCATAATTGCCGATTGCTGTTTTCTTAGCAATGTCAATTCTACCTTTTAACGCTTTTGCCGAAGGCATTGCCTTGGTAGAAGCAGGTAATGAATTAAATAAGGGCTCCACTTTGGCTGGGTCAATATCATAACCAGCATATTGTTTTACCGCATACAATGCCACCGTAGAATTCGGATGCGTTTTTATAAATGAAGCGTAAACACTTTCATTCACCTGGTCGTTAAGTTTATTAATGGCTTCTTCTGTCTTTTTTTGGCCTTCCTTGTCTCCAGCCTTCTGCAGGCTATCGTATTGATCATACAACACCTCAAACTTGCTGTTATACAATTCCTGTTGTTTGATGAGCGATGTGAACTCGGAATGGCCTGCCGAACCTTTAACGGAATTGTTTTTCAATGAATCCTTTGCACTAAATTCAATTTTTGACGGTTCCAGATACAATTGAACAAACTCTCTTGCTGGTCG
>Ga0070683_100004671_pt1 | contig 11315 bp, 7 predicted proteins | sample KBSC713LmetaG_FD_64662 | JGI IMG/M metagenome (GOLD analysis project Ga0070683, IMG submission 64662) | Corn rhizosphere microbial communities from Kellogg Biological Station, Michigan, USA - KBS C7.1-3L metaG | ecosystem: Host-associated > Plants > Roots > Rhizosphere ...
GCTGCGAGGTTGGGCGTCACGTCCGGGCCGAAGCTCTCCTCAGCCAGCTGTCGCACGTCCTCGGCAAGCTCCTGCGGCTCACGGTCGAAGAAGTCAGCCTCGCGCTCACTCAGCCCCATCTGCTCATCGAGGTGGCGCATCGCCTCTGGGGCCTTGGCGTAGACGAAGGGGACGTGGCCCTCGGCAAGCTCGAAGCGTCCGGTCTGTGGGTTGCGCTCGAGCGGGCGGGCGAAGGGGCTGTTGTAGATCTCGTCCGCGACCTGCCCTGCGAACTCCCAGCGCACAGCGGCGGTCGCGTACTGGGCCACCACCTCCGGCCCCATCTGGTGCTCCATCTCCTCGAAGCGGATGTTGCGCGATCCCTTCCTGACCGGCGTCGTCCGCGGCGGGGTCGGCTCTGCCTTCATCGTCCGCGCTGCGTAGCGCCGTGCCCGCTGGATCCTCGAGGGCGCGGTCGGCGGGATGCGCGGCATGAAGATCGCGTCGGGGCGGCGCTGCGTCCCGTAGGTGACGTCGAGCAGGTCATCGAGCAGCGAGGAGAAGGACTCGCTCTTCAGCATCTCGATGATCTTCTCGGCCTTCTCGGTGTCGCCCTTGGAGACCTGCTTGATGCCGGAGTAGACGGTCTTCATCATCGCGCTCGACTGGTCGAGCATCCGCCGCACCTGCGGGGCGGGCATCGAACCCATGTAGGCGTGCGTCTCGACGGCGTCCGCGAACAGTTCCTGCGCCTCGCGGGAGTATGGGGCGTCGAGGTCATCGATCCCCAGCTGCCGGAGCACCGCCTGCAGCCGCGGGTCCTCGCCCTGCCGTAGCCACTCGAGCGTGCCGCGCATGATCGCGTGCGCGTTCTCATGGACGAGCGTCGTGAAGTCGGCAGCGGGGGTGATCAGAAGCTCCGCGCCGTCGTCGGTGAGACGTACCGCTCCCTTGATGACCGGGTCCTCGACGGTCGTCTTCGTGACGCGCTTCCACTGCGCCAGCGTCTGCCCTGCCCGCTCGTAGGGCTGGCCGTCGCCGCGGTTGGCAAGCTCCTCGAGGATCGACTCGACCGGGCGCTTGGCGAGGCCGCGCTGGCCCGCCGCCTTCGTCAGCCGCTCGCCCTCATCCCAGTCGGTGACGTAGCGCTTCGTCCGCCTGACCGGCTGCGTCGGGTCGTAGGCCATGAACACGACGTCCGGCCTGCCGAGCGTGTAGTCCCACCCCTCCGGCGCGTAGGCCTCGGAGAACTTCATCCGGGCCACCTCGCGGAAGCCGACGTTCGCGTAGTACTCCGGCAGGAAGCCGTCGTAGGCGTTGAGCCAGTGCCCGCCCTGGGCGAGCGCCTCTACGAGGACGTGCCCGCCCGCGCCTGCGAACGAGTTGGAGTTGAAGACCGAGGTGATCTCGCCGTCGGGGGCGAGCGCCGCTCCGGCGTTGCCGTCGTCGGTGATGAAGCCGCGGTAGCCGCCCTCGAGGAAGTCGTCTACGACTCTGGGGCTGAGGCTCCAGGCTCTGACGTTGGCGGTGAGGGACGCGACGAAGTCACGCGCCCGTGCTTCGCCAGCCACTTCGCTGACACGAAAGTCGGTACGTCGTCTTCGGGCGGACGCTCCCCGCGCAAGTACTCCCCGACGGTCATCGCCCCGGTAAAGACTGTGTGCTGGTCTTGGCTTGCCACGGTGAACCACCATTCTAGATGCGACCGGCGTCGCCTCGACCCCCATCTGCTGGAGGCCCTCGATGATCTCGTCGCGGGCTGCGCGTGCACCCTTGGCCTTCACGCCATCGACGTCGGAGAACATGATCCGCAGCCCGCCGTCGCCGGTCGGGAGCAGCAGCAGGCCGTCGTGCTCCTCCCCGATCACGTTGCGCATCACGTCGAAGGTCTTGTCGCCACCCGCGATGTCGACGCCAAGGGTGCGGTTGCCCGAGGTCGGCGCTCCGGCGTCGTAGAAGGAGTAGGCGTTGCGGCCCGTCTCCTCGGCCATCCGCTTCGCGAGCGCCTCGGCCTGCGTCTTCGTGCCGAGGATCGTGACGCGGCCGTGCGAGCCGTTCGTGGAGACCTTGGTGATGATCGCGCCGCGTGCGCCCTGCTCGAGCCACTGCTTGCGCATGTCGCCCGTGATCTCCCCGACGATGTTGTAGGTGTTCCGCGCCCAGGTGTCCTCCCAGCCGCCGCCCATCTCGCCCCACTCGCGGCGGGTGGCGAACCAGTCGAGCGCCTGCACCTGATCGACCGTCCAGTCGCTGCGGCCGTCGAGCTTGATCTGGTTCAGGTGGTCGGCCAGCTGGTTCAGCCGGATCGATGACCACTCGTACTGGTAGCGCGACGGCCCCGCCGACATGTCGTAGTAGCGCTTGACCTCGGCGTTGAGCGCCTTGTGTGCCTCGGCCGCGGCCACCCGCTCCTCCATCGGCAGGCTCTCGTCCTTCGAGGCCTTCAGCAGCTTCTTCAGCTGGTTCGGGTTCGGCGCTCCCTTGAGGCCGATGACCGAGCGCGAGCCGTAGCTGTTGTAGTCGAGGAAGCCGTCGGAGCGGAGCGTCCAGCGGTCGACCACGCCGGGGCCAGAGCGCGGGGTGTGCTGCATCCAGGCCCGCGTGCCCTGCCCGTAGGCCGAGCCGAAGAAGTCAGCGATCTTCGCCGCCACCCCAGCGGGGTCTTCGCCCAGGTTCGCGTTCTTCCAGGCGTTGACCATGTTCTGGGTGTTGTGGGAGATCGTCCCCTTCCCCGGCCAGTGTCCGGTGACGTTGTAGTGCTCGAGGATCTTCAGCATCGCGAGCACGCCGTCGGCGGGGGACATCGCAGCCTGCGACATCAGGAAGCTGCGGATCGCGCTCTCGACGTCCTCCCCGAAGTAGGCCCCGAACTGCGGCCACAGGTCCTCGTACCAGCGGGCGTACTGCTGGCGATCACGCAGCGAGGGGATCTGGTCGATGATCCGTTGCGCCTTCTCCTCGATGGTGGTGATGCGCCCCGCCCGCTTGGGCATCGCCTTCTTCAGCGCCTTCTGCTGGGCCACGTCGCCGTGCAGCCCCTGAAGCTCCTCGTTCGCGAGCTTGTAGAGACGCGAGCGCTCCGGCGAGATCGTGAACGGAGTCTCGCCGCCGTACTGCATCAGCAGGTCGGTGTCCTCATCGAGAAGCTCGTCGTAGATGTCGGCGTGCTCGACCTGCCCGACGTCGGTGTAGTAGTCCTCGTAGAAGTCGTCGGGCGAGACGCCGTTGCGACGCCCGTAGGAGACGGCGTTGGCGTCGAGCCACCTCATCGTCAGGTCGACGCGCTGGTCGAGCGTGGCCTGCATCTCCGGGTCGTCTGAGCGCCACGTCCCCCGCAGCGCCTCCTCGATCTGGTCGCGCACCGGGGACTGCACCTCCGGCACGTCCTCGAGGAACTTGACCGGCATGTTCAGCATCCGCTCTGCGGTGCGCGGGTTCAGCACCCCGGCCCCGATCAGCAGGTCCTGCGTCTGGTTCGCGAGCACCCGGCCGCGGTCGACCGACTCGATCAGATCCTGCGGCGGGTTGGCGAGCACGTCGGCCGCTTCCTGCAGCTGCGTCAGGCCCGACTGCTGCGCCTGTGTCGCGAGGTAGTCGTCGGGGTTGGCCTTGCGGCGGGCGATCTCCTGCTGGATCGAGGCGCGGGCCTCCTCGGCGTTGCCGCCGTAGATCGCCCAGCGGTCGAAGGCGAGCGAGAGCACCGGGTTCTGCTCGACCCGCTGCGAGGCAGCGCGGTAGGACTCGATCTCCCCGAAGAGACGGGCGCGGTCCTGCTCGAGGCTCTCGCGCACGCCCTTGCGGTAGCGGCCCTTGCCGCCGGTCAGCGCCGTCCAGAAGCGGGAGTAGACGTCGGTGAGCGCGACGCCCGCGGCCGAGGAGGGGACGTAGCGCTGGATCCCGGTGTCGATCTGCTTGGCGGTCGGGTCGAGCGCCTTGCCCTCGCGCACCTTGTGCGTGCGGGTGACGATCCGCTTGCCCCAGGCTGTGCGCCCAGAGGCAAGCTCGAGCGGCTCCTTGCCGGTGAGGAGCGCCCGTGCTGCCCGGGTCGCCGCGGTGCCGCCGCCCTCTGCCGCTCGCGCTGCGCGACCGACCGCGCCCAGCCGTCGCGCTCCCCCCGCCAGGACGCCGAAGCCCCCCAGCCAGTCGAGCGCCATGTCGGGGTTCTCCTTCAGGTTCTGCGCGAACTTGTCGAGGTCGCCCTTGAGCAGCGGCGAGTAGAAGTCGGCGTAGAACTTGGCGAACTGCCCGCCCATGTCCGCTGGCTTGGCTGCGATCTGGACGGCACCGACGGGCAGTCCGACGGCCCCCTCGGAGATGTTGCGCAGGAAGTTGGAGACGACGTCCGCTGCCCCCTGGGCGACGCTCTCATCGACGCCCATGTGCTGAAGCTCGAACTTCGTCCGCTCGCCCGCGGGCTGTGAGATCGTCTCGCCCACCTTCTTCGCGAGCGCGGCGCTGGTGGCCTTGGTGTCCCTCCAGTACTCCTCGAGCGCCTGCCTGTTCTCCGGGTCGCCCGCACCGATCAGCCAGCCCAGCCCCTTGCCTGCGACGCCGATGTCGCGCTGCATGTCCTGGAGCGCGGGGTTGAGGATCTCGTCGTTGAAGCTGCGTGCGGTGGTGCCGAGACCGCCGAGGTGCGCGATGTCGCCGTACTTCGGGTTCTCCCACCAGGCGAGGTTCTTCTTGGGCGGCTGCGGCAGCACGTTGGCGCGACGCAGCTGCGTGGCCCGCTCCTCGGTCAGCCCTCCAGCGAGCTTCTCGCGCAGCGACGGCGTCGGCACCTGCACCGTCTTGTCACCGATCACGACCGTGCGCTTGCCCCGCGGGGTGTCGAGACCGCCACGGGAGAGCAGCCGGTTGGCCCGCACCTGCTGGTTCGCCTTCTCGATCCGCGCCTCGGCTCGAGCCTGCTGCGGGGTGACCTTCGCGACCGGGACCATGGCGAAGCGGCCCCCGCTCAGGACCTGGCGGGGTCCTAGCGGGGGCGTCTTCGGCAGCTTCCAGAACTGACGGGCGGCGGCTGCCTTGTCAGGCGTCAGCCGTCCGGCTGCCTCGGCGGCGTTGACCCGCCGGATCTGCTCTGTCTTCGGGAGGCTCTTGAACTTGCCGGTCGGCCGCTTCGGGGTCTTCGGCACCTCCCAGGGGGCCAGCAGAGCTTCCGCGGCGAACCTCTTCGCGGCGTCCGACGACCGGGGCACGGCCATCTCAGAAGCTCTTTGCGCCCCCGGCCGCAGGCTTGCCCACACCAGCCGCTGCCTTCTTGCGCTGCTGCAGCTGGTTGAAGAGGGTGTTCGCGACCTCGTCCACCATCGTGTCCAGCTGCGGGTAGTCCCCGAAGGTGGCCTTGAAGTCCGAGGCGTAGCGACGGATGTACTGCTTGATGTTCTTCAGAGACCAGCCCTTCTCGACCCGGCCCTTCGAGTCTTCCGCGATCCCGAGCCGGTTCGCGCCCTCGCGCATCATCCGCGTGCGCGTCTTGTCCCAGTCGGTCAGCTTCGGCTGCGTCGCCTTCTTCGCATCCTTGCCCTTCGGCGTCATCAGCTTCACCGGCAGCCCCTTGGGGCCGATCACCGTGCCGCCCGGGAGATCCATGATCCGGCCGGTGCGCGGGTCGCGGTAGGTGCCCGGAAGCGGGTTGCCGAACTTGTCCATCCCCATGTCCTTGAGCGCGTCCCGCGCCGCCTCGGACTGCGACAGCCCGAACTTCTGCTTTGCGAGGTTGGCCTGCGCCTGGTCCTCGACGTTCCCCGTCTGCAGCGAGAGCGCCGAGAGCAGCGTCGCCAGCTGCTGGTTGCGCGTGCCCTGGTAGCCCTGCAGCGTGTCGGAGTAGAGCTTCGGCCGGGTGGCCTGTAGCTCCGCGAGCTTCGCCATGTACTCCTTGCCGCCCTGTAGGCCCTGCCAGCGGTAGCGGTCAGCAAGGTCGCGGCCCTGCAGGCCTCGAGCGAGCGCGGAGCCAAGCTCTCCCTCGGAGTAGCCCCGGCTCTCGGTGTTGAGACGTAGCGCTGCGTCCCCGGCGATCCCCCCAACCGTCGCTGCGCCCTCGCCTGTCGGGACGTAGGTCGGCACCTGCCCGCCGGGAGCGAGTCGGTTGACGTCGCCCTGCGAGGCGGCGAGCGCGGCGTCTTCCGCGCCGGTCATCTGCCCGCCGAGCGAGGAGCCGAGGCTCGAGAGGGCACCGGCCTGTGCTCCGTAGGCCCGCTCGATGGCAGCGCGGTCGTGGTCAGCGAAGCCCATCAGCGCCTTCGAGAAGCCCTCGGAGGCCTGCGCCTGCGCGTAGGCCTGCCGCCGCTCGTCGTCGGCTGCCTTCTTCAGCGCCAGCTGCTGCGCGGCGATCTGCGAGTTGACGTCGGCCCGCGCCTGCGCCTGCATCTTGGCCGGGGTCATCAGCCCTGCCTGCAGCTGGCTGATCACCGACATCAGCGGGTTGGTCGAGATCGGCGGCTGCCGCTTCCCCGCGGGCTTGGCCGGTCCGGCGTAGTAGCCCTTCCCCTCCTGGAAGCGCAGCTGCCTGCCGTCTGGGACGTTCTTCTTGTAGGTGAAGAACCGCCGCGGGGCCATCAGCCCCAGAACCCCTTCGGGGCCGTCGGCACCGGCAGCCTCCTGTTGATCGGGGTCGCCATGCCCGTGCCACCCCTGCCGCCCGCGTTACGGAGCGCCGCCTGCCGCTGCGCCTCGATCTGCGCCAGCTGCTGGTTCATCGCGCTCCAGTTCATCTCGACCGGCGAGCCGAAGGCGTTGCCGCCCTGGTCGTACATCTGGCCGGACTCACCGACGTACATGCCAGCCACGGGGTTCCACCTCGCCTTCTCGCCTGCCTGTGGTGCGTAGCGCGGATCCTGCGAGAGCCGGTTCGCGACCTGGGCGCGGAGCATCGCGGCCTGCATCGCCCGCTGCGCCTGGTTCTGCGCCAGCGACATCCTCGCGCCGCGTTCTGTGTTCGCCCGCTGCTCGCCCAGCTGGTTGACGCCGCGGGTGTAGCCCTCGTTGAGTGCTCCGCGCAGCACGGCCAGCCCGCCGGAGGCGAGCGTCCCGCGGGCGGCGAGGTCGGAGTCTCCTTGCGCGACGCCGCGGTTCAGCTGCCTGCCGAGATCGGTGACGCCGGACTCGTAGGAGCGCTGTGAGCCGGAGAGCAGTTCGTTCAGCTGCGCCTCGTCCGCAACGTCGGCGGCACCGAAGCCAGACATCCCGGCGAGGTACTCGTAGTCGCCCGAGATCAGCGAGGCGTAGTCGGGGGTGTAGCCGCCGTACTCCTGCTCTGGCTGCGTCGCGCCGAACGCCCCGCCGCCAGCGAAAGCCCCACCACCAGCGGCAGGCTTCCTCTTGGGGGCAGGAAGCAGCGGTGCCCGGGTACCGGCGATGGGGACCGAGGAGCCATACGCGCCCCAAGTAGCCATTGCGTGTCCTCCTCAGTAGTTGATGACGTAGGGGATGACGATGTACGACGGCTTGTCCTGATCGCCGCCCCCGGAGGTGTCACCCTGGACTTGCACCGAGCCGTCGACATGGACGTTGTGCCCGTGGCTTCCCTGAGAGTCAGTGAAGAACGTGCCGCCGCCCGAGGTCGTCGGGATCGCGACCTGGGAGTCCGCTGCGTTTGCCATCTTCGGGGCGGTGACTCCCAACGAGTGCTGATGACTGCCCTGTGTGTCGGTGTAGCCGTCCGCGCCGAAGCCGGGAGTGTCGATGAAGTAGTGGTGGTGCGCGGGGCCGCGGTTGATCGGCGCTCGCCCCTCGTTCTCGTTGACGGAGTGGCCCGGGCCATAGCCGACGATCATCCGCCCCTGGATGTCGGGGATCGTGAACAGGTCGGCGTCCTCCGGCCCCCACTGGGTGCCGAGCACCTTGTAGAGGCGGGCGTAGCTCGTCTTCGAGACCGTGCGTCCATCACAGAGGAGCGTCCCGTTCGGCGGGTCCTTGGCCGCGCAGGGGAAGATCAGCCCTGGCGGCAGCACGCCCATGATCCCCGCCGCGCCCCCGCCGGAAGGAGAGAGGATCGAGTTGAGACCGAGGATCGAGTTGATCGGCAGGGTCAGGTCGCTGCCCTCGAGGAAGGCGACGAGCCAGGTCTTGTAGCTCTGCGGGAACGAGATCGGGTCAGCGAGCAGACGGGTGACGAGCTTGCGCTCGTCGTCGGTCAGCGGGCGTTCATCGCTGGGGCCAGCTGTTGCTTCGCTACGAGAGTCGTCGCTGATGACACTCACAGGCGGCTCCTCTCATCAGTAGAGGCCTGCAAGGCGAAGTCGTAGACGCGGGTCACCACCGACGGTGCGACCTGCCGCACCCGCAGCGCGAGACCGTAGGGGTGCCGCCCGACCGGGAGCCGGTAGCGGGTGTAGCCGCTCGTCGCAGGGAGCGTCCCCGCCACCGTGTAGTTCAGGTCGTGCGGGTTGGTGATGAAGCCGCACTCGAGCATCGGGGACTCCGTCGCCAGCTGCGTGCGCTCCGCGACGGCGGCAAGGCCCGCGACGCGGGCGTCGTAGCTCAAGTAGCTGAAGCGGACTCGCTTGCGCCCCTCCTCTTGGAGACGGAACCAGGGCGTCTCGAAGGAGGGCAGCACGGGCGTGCCGTCGTCATCGACGTCCGACTGTCCGGCTCCGAGCACGGGCGGGAAGAAGCACTCAGCCAGCGAGGTCAGCCGCCCGGTCCCGGCCCGTCCCCCCCAGAGGTTCTCCTGGGTGCCCACGGAGCGGACGTAGGAGAGCGCCCGGATGTTCGTGAAGCGGAACCACGACCGGGTCGTGAGGTCGCAGACGAGCGTCATCCCGACCCCCGTCTGGTCACGCAGCGTGATGACGTAGTAGTCGAGGTAGGTCTCGGCGGCGAGCGAGGCGCGGGCGCGGTAGAGCGAGCGCCAGTAGGTGAGCAGCCCGCCCTGGCCGATCAGGTTGCGGACGATGGCTCCGTCGGTCAGGTGCACGCCGCGCTCGTCCGCGAAGATGCAGTTGTCGTTCCAGTAGGCGATGCTCTTCGCGTCGCCGCAGCCGCAAGCGTCGAAGAGCGACTCGAGCACGAAGTCGCCCGGATCGGAGGCGGCGGTGTCCGGCGGCTTCGAGCCGCGCAGGCGCTCCACGGATCCGGCGTGGAAGAGGAGCACGACCGAGCGCAGCGCCCCGATCCCGGTGATCGGCTGTGAGGAGTCGTACCAGCTGTTGACGTCCCAGGTCTTGGCCGGGTCGAGTAGCGGCGGCGAGAACTGGACGCGCTCCTCTTGCCCGGGGAAGTTCGCGACCATCAGACGGCTCTTGTAGACCGAGCCGTACTTCCCCGCCGGGGGCGAGCCGGGGAGCGGTGCGGCGCTCGCGCTCGAGGCGGTCGCAGTGACGACGACCGGCGGCTGCCCGGTGGCCGAAAGGAAGACGACCTTGTCGGCCAGCATCAACGGGTTCTGCGCGACGCCGCCCGCGACCGTGCCGATGTTCGTGACCGTGCCGTCGAGGTTGATCTGGGCGATCTGCCCGTCGGTGCCCACTACGAGCATCCGCTCGCCCGTCTTGAACGGGGCCTGGATCCCACCGTTGATGTCCGAGGAGAGCGCCTGGGAGACAAACTTCCAGCCGCCGCGGCCCGTCAGCTGCGTGTCCAGCAGCAGCGGGACGTAGTCAGCCATGTCCCAGAGCAGGCCCTCCGGCATTCGGTCGCGGGGATAGTCGTGCGCGAAGCCCCGCGCTCCGCGGAGCAGGCTGACAGGCTGGGCCATCTACCCGACCCAGGAGGCTCGAGGGTTGACCGAGCGGGTGCGCCCGCGCATCCCCGGGGCCTTGGCGGTGCCGCGCTTGTTGACGAGCAGGCGGATCTCGCGCAGCCGTCCCCCTCGAGTGTCCTGCCCCTCGTACTGGATCCGGTAGCGCTCGCCCTGCTGGCCTGTCTGGTCGTCGGCGTAGTCGGAGGCCTTCCAGAGCGCATAGAGGAGGATCGCGTCCTGGTACTCGTCGGGGATCGCCCCGAAGCTCTCGTCACCCGGGTCGTCGTTGATGTCGACCATCGGGTTGGGCCGCACGACCGCCCAGATGTCGATCTCGCCGGAGTAGTTCGGAGTCGGGATCCGCAGGATGTCCGAGCGGATCAGCGTGAAGCCCCGCGTCCAGCGGTAGTCGCCGGGGTAGACGACGCCGATGTAGCCGTCGTTGTCTCGAGACTGGGAGCGCCGCGCCCGCGGTGCCCCGTCCTCGATCTCCACGATGGACATGATCTTGTGGTCGAGCGTGTAGGTGTCGACGCCCGGGGACGTCTGCAGGTGGATGCAGCGCACGACGCAGCGCGTCCTCGAGAGCAGGTCGATCACGCCGCGGTTCAGGTAGCGCTCGACCAGCGGCCCCTCGTTGAAGGCAGTGATCTCCTGCAAGCCGAGGGTCGCGACCACCTCGTCCTTCATCTCACCGAACGTCATCCGTCCTCCCTTTCCGAACGCTCCTGGAGCCGTGCCCACTCCTCAAGCCGGACGACGCGCTCCCGGGTGCGGGTGATCGCGACGGCGAGCAGGATCACGGCCGCACTGAGGGTTGTGATCACCGAGCCGCAGAGCGCGAGCGCCGTGTCGCTCATGTCGTCCGACCCTCCTCATACGTTGCCCGCATGGCGAGACTTCAGATCCAAGTTTGTGACCGCTGCGGCCAGCGTCTCGACCGCGGCGGGGACGGGCAGGCCGCGGTGCGCCTGACCTTCAAGGACCGCCGCCGCAAGGGCACCCAAGGTGACCTCTGTGGGACGTGCGCGACCGGCTTCGAGAACTGGATGGCTAGCCGTCGCCCGGGTCGCCCCGGTGCTTCATCCAACGGTTGAGGATCCGCTTCAGCCAGACCGGGAACCACTGATGCCAGCGCCGCGGGATCGTGTGGATCAGGATCCAGAAGATGGCGCGGTCGACCGGGTTCATGACGCCACCAGCGGAGGCCTGACGACCTTGCGGAAGTCAGAGCGGTAGTGGAGCGTCCTCGAGGACGGCGGCTCCGAGCCGAACGAGAACCACTTCGAGGTGTCGGCGTTGCCTCCCTGGTAGCAGACGGTGACGTGGCCGTCGTAGTGGGCTAGGTCGCCCACCTGATATGAGCCGCTCACGGTCGGGTGGTCGTCCTCGTAGTAGTTCGTGTTGCCGTAGCCTGACCAGCCCTGCTTGGCCGGGTCGGGCACGTTGATCCCGGTCTCGCGCTTGGCGAAGTGGAAGGCCTGGATCGTGGAGCCGGAGCAGTCGCTGGTGTTCGAGCCGTCCGGGTTGACCGAGATGTCGACAGCGCGGTTCTGGCTGTAGTACCAGTCCGGCTCGCTGATCGCCCGCTTGCAGAACTCGGTGATCTTCTCCTGCACCAGCTGCTTGGCGGGCTTGGTGCCCGCGCTCGCGT
>Ga0070683_100004672_pt1 | contig 11315 bp, 10 predicted proteins | sample KBSC713LmetaG_FD_64662 | JGI IMG/M metagenome (GOLD analysis project Ga0070683, IMG submission 64662) | Corn rhizosphere microbial communities from Kellogg Biological Station, Michigan, USA - KBS C7.1-3L metaG | ecosystem: Host-associated > Plants > Roots > Rhizosphere ...
AAAGACTTGGTTTTTTATCTGTTCCATTTTCTTCCGGGTCATTCTTTCGTTGGGATGAGCTTTCCCATAATCGAAGGTCGCCTTTACTATCTTTTGGTGAATCTCATAATAGTCGTCATCAGTAAGAGGGGCAATTGGGGAGTTCAATTCTAGGAGATAGTTGATGTCGTTGTAGGGGTTTGCTGCAATCTGCTTTGTTGTGGGAACCTTGCAATCGGTAGTTCCGTACAGAGCCATTACGGGAATTATGTCTTCTTGCAACTCCCTTCAAGCAAGCTCTCTTTCGTTATCATTTTTCTTAGCATAGTCAGCCATGCGGTTAACTAGACGATGGCTTAGTAAAGTAATGTACCAAATCACCGGTTTGTTGATCAGCTTGCCGCTAAGTCCACCGACGAATCCTATAACGACAATGACGACAATCCCAGCCGACCAATGAGCTATGAAACCAAGTGCAACTGCGGCAATGAAAATTATAGTATTTACAAATGGGATGTTGCTAGGCCATCCGTCTACCCAACGCCGCTTGTCTTATCTTCACCAACTGTTTGGCATTCGACATTTCTTCAATTCCTTCCGGCATTGTGACTTTTGCCAGCCACAGGCTAGTATTGAGAATACCGTCCGCATACGGTTTTACTATGCCGAAAATTATGGCTAAGCCAATCGCAATCCAGGTGAGCATTCTATACGGTTTTTAATGGTTTAGAGTTGGCTACATTCCTTCAGTTTTATTGGTAAGGCGGGGGATATGGAAAGATAACGAAAGTTTGGAATTCGAAACACGCCGCACCTGAGAACTTTAAATTTGATAAACAAAAGCTCTTTCCATCATCCATTTTGCTCTCAAAAAACGAAAAGGGGATACTCATTTCCGTTTTACTGGCAAATTGCTGGCAAATTATGAAAAGAAAAAAGGCCGCAGTGTTTGCGACCTTTGTAACTTCTTGACCTTCAAGTGCCCAGAACAGGAATCGAACCTGCACATTGTTGCCAATACCAGATTTTGAGTCTGACGCGTCTACCAGTTCCGCCATCTGGGCATCTTTGTCGCGGCGCGCGGCAGGCTAGCCGCGACGGGTTCCATTGGGTGGGCGCGCTGCGGCCTTTGTTGGGTACGCTGAAGGGCGCGCGTCCGGTGAAAACGGGAGGCAATATTACGGATTTGACCGGTGTTGTCCAAATGGCTGCGAAAAAATTCTATCTTCGGGGGTAGCATGATCAAGATCGGCTTATTACGCGAAAGGAAAATACCGGTAGACAACAGGGTAGCGCTGACGCCGGCGCAATGCAAGTGGATACATAAGAATGCCGTGGATGTGCGGATAACGGCGCAGTCCTCTCCGGACCGCTGCTATTCCGACAACGAGTACCGCTCGGCGGGGGTCGAAGTCGCCGGTGAGGTCTCCGGCTGCGATATTTTGCTGGGCATCAAAGAGGTTCCGGAGAAGGACCTGATCGCAGGGAAGACCTATCTTTTCTTCTCTCATACGCGGAAACAGCAATTGTACAATCGCGGGATGTTCCGGGCGATCCTGGAAAAAGGCATCACCCTCATCGATTATGAATGCCTGGAACACGATGACGGACAACGGATCCTGGGTTTTGGTTTTTTCGCAGGCGTCGTAGGCGCGCATAACGGTATGATGGCCTATGGACGGCGAACGGGGCTCTATGACCTGGGACGCGTTCACCGGCAGCACAGCTTCCGCGAACTGATCCATACTTATTTCGGCGTCCGGCTGCCTGCCATAAAAGTAGCGGTCACGGGATCGGGGCGAGTGGCGCATGGGGTGCTCGAGGTGATGAATCTCATGGAGATCGTGGAGGTCGAGCCGGAGGAGTTCCTGGAGCGGAGTTTTGCATATCCCGTTTTTACACAGTTGAAAGGGGGTTTATTGTACGAACACACCGGTACAAAGACCTATCAGCGCGAACATTTTCATCAGCATCCCGGCGAATACCGCTGCAAATTCCTGCCGTATACGCAGAAGGCCGACATCCTTATGAATGGCATCTACTGGGACAAGGGGATGCCCCGGCTTTTCGAATGGGAACACCTGACCAACTCCCAATTCCGCATAAAAACGATCGCCGATATTACCGATGACAAGGGAGGGTCGGTGCCCTGCAATTTGGGCGATGCCACGATGGACGATCCAATTTATGGCGTGGACAGGCATACACGGAAACGAACGGAACCCTATCTCCCCGGTTCGGTGGATATGATGGCCGTCGGCAACCTCCCCAATGAATTGCCACGCGACGCTTCCCGCTATTTCGGGGAGCAACTGATCAAACATGTGCTCGAAGACCTGGTGCGCGGAGGGTCGCCGGTCATCGAACGCGCGACAATGGTGCGTGGCGGGCGCCTGACGGCGTCTTTTCAGTATCTATCTGAATATGCGAGCGGTGGTCAGGGCGGCTAGAGATACAGGTAATAATCTTTCATAAGCCCGATAAAGTCATTTGTATAGGCGCCCCCCGCTCCCTGTATCGTCAGTTCGCTGGTCGGCATCGAACGCTCGCGCCGGCGCGAGAGATGCAGGATACTCCTGAAAAAATCATGACGAGGCGATTGACGTACGACGAGTCTTTCGCGCAGTGAAAAACCTCGGGCTTTTGCCTCCTCTTCGAACCAGGTCATGCGGGCATAGGGAAGGAGGATACCGAATGAGCCGTCCGCCATAAGGTTGGCATCGATGACGGTCAGCAGGCCGGACAAAGTCAATTCCTTGCTGTGCCGCGCGAGGTTATCGGCGATGGAATCCGCCTCGAGCTGTCCCTCATAGAACGGCGGATTGGTGATGATGAAATCGAATTTTTGGCCAAAGGAAAAACCACGGACATCCCCTGGGTGGGCTTTGAGCATGGATGACCATGGGCTTTGCCCGATGTTCTCCTGCAGCTGGCGGAAGGCATCGAAATCGAGCTCTATACCCTCGATCTCTCCTTTGTGTTTCTGCGCAAGCATGAGCATCAGCAATCCCGTGCCGCTGCCGATATCCAGTACGCGGGACCAGGCCGGCGTCTTGTCGGCAAACCAGGCGCCGAGTATGCAGGCGTCGGTGCAGACCTTCATGGCGCATCGGTCCTGGTGGATGGTGAACTGCTTGAACCTGAAATAGGAGTTGGCCATAGTGTAAGATGTTGGTCTGCTCACCATTCTGCCCGGGCGCTGGCGCTGACCGACAACGGTGCAAGGTCTCCTTCGAGATATTTAAAATGCCCGGTTATGGCGATCATGGCTGCGTTATCGGTGCAATATTCGAAAGGCGGGATGAAGGTGCGCCAGCCTTCGCGTGCGCCCAGGTCCTGAAATGCCTGGCGCAAACCGCTGTTGGCCGAGACACCGCCGGCGATACACAGATCGGTGACGCCTGTGCCGTGCGCGGCTTTCCTGAATTTGTTCAGCAGGATCGAAACGATGCGGTGCTGGATGGAGGCGCAGATATCCGGGAGATGGCGGTCGATGAAACCGGCATCCTTTGCCGTCTCTTCGCGAAGAAAATAAAGGATGGCCGTCTTCAACCCGCTGAAGCTGAAATTCAATGCCGGTATCTGTGGTTCGGGAAAGGAAAAACGACGAGGATCGCCCTGGCGTGCATATTTATCGATGAGGGGACCTCCGGGATAAGGGAGGCCCAGCAGCTTGGCCGATTTGTCGAACGCTTCACCGGCCGCGTCGTCGAGGGTCTCCCCGATGACCTTCATGTTCAAGGGAGAATGGCATAGGACGATCTGGGTATGGCCACCGCTGACGGTGAGACAGAGAAAAGGAAAGGAGGGGGTAGCCCGGTCTGGCGCCGGTATCAGGTTGGCCAGTACGTGCGCCTGCATGTGGTGTACTGCCAGCAGGGGAAGATCGAGCGCCAGCGCCAGCGATTTGGCAAACTGCGATCCGACCAGCAGCGATCCGATCAGACCGGGCGACTGGGTAAAGGCGATCGCGTTCAGATCGGCAGGCGCGCAGCCGGCCTTTTTGAGGGCCGTGTCGACCACCGGAACGATATTCTGGATATGCGCCCGGCTGGCCAGCTCGGGGACGACGCCTCCGTATTGTTCATGAACGGTCTGTCCCGCGATGATATTGGAAAGGATGATGCCGTCGCGGCTGATCGCGCAACTCGTCTCGTCGCAGGAGGATTCGATAGCCAGGATGGTCACGGGCCCGGTACTGGAGGATCGCATGGTGCGAAGGTAAGAATTAAGTGCGGCAGATGGAGCGACGCGTGGCACGTCAGGGCGCGTCGGGTCGAATCGGGGGAGAGGTCCTCATGTCGATCGTATCGCTACCACCGGGTTCATCCTGGCGGCGACAAAAGCGGGGATGATACCGGCGATCACACCGGTCAGCAGACAGAGGAAAACGGTAAGCAGCACGATATTCAGCGGGATGAACACGTGAAAATGGAGGGCGCCGGAGATGATGATCGTCAACACGAAAACGGTTCCGAGCCCGATCATCCCGCCGATGATACAGAGAAAGGCCGACTCGAGGAGGAATTCGGTCATGATCATCCGGCGTTTGGCACCGATGGCTTTCTTTAACCCGATCTGGCTGGTGCGTTCGCGTACGGTCACGAACATGATATTGGCTACACCGAACATGCCGACGAGCAGCGAGATGCCGGCAATGACCCAACCGCCGAGGTTGATGCCGCTGAAAACGGGTTCGAGCGCCTTGGCGAAACTGTCGATATCGTTCAGCGCGAAATTATCCTCTTCGGTAGGACTGAGCTTGCGGATCGACCGCATTGCTCCCTTGAGCTCGTCTTTCAGCGCGTCGATGCTCAGGGCGGGGCCGGCCTGGACAAGCAGTTTGGGATTGGCATTCTCCTCCCGGATCATCTGCCGCATGAAATTGTAGGTTACGATGATACAGTTGTCGAAATCCCATCCGCTGACGATGCTTTGTCCCTGTTTTTCGATCACGCCGATGATAAGGGCACTCTTGCCGCCGCGGAGCTTGACCGTCTGGCCCAGCGCCCATTGGGACCGGCCGAACAACCGTTCGGCGATGCGATAGCCCATGACGACATAGGGTTCGTCGCGGCTGAAATCGGTCTGTTGAAAATAGCGGCCATTGCTGATCGTTATCTGCTGTATCTGGTCGAATTCCTCCGTGACACCGTAATAGGTAACGCCTGAAAGGCTGTTGTCGCCGGCGTCCACATTGTCATTGACGTCCATTTCAAAAGCAAAATGCGCCGCTTCCGGGACCTTCATCCGGAGCAAGCGCAACTCGTCGTATTTGGGCGCGGGCCGTTTGATGAATTTCCACCAGGGATAATCCGGGCCGCCGGAATATTGCCATTTATCGATGTAGACCGTCTTGTTGCCGAATGCCTTCAGCTCGTTGGTGATAGCCAGCTGCAAACTGCTGATCGTCGAGAGGACGCTGATGATGCAGAAAATGCCGATGATGATGCCCAGCAGGGACAGGAAAGTGCGCAGCTTGTTGGAGCGAAACTCCTGCAACGCCATTTTGAGACTTGTCCAGATGATCCTGAAGGTTCGAATCATATCCCGAAAATACAGATTCGCACGTAAATTGCACGGTAAAAGCGAAAGATATGTTCACGATAGAAGACGATCGGCTCCAAATCAGCATTCATCCGAAAGGCGCGGAATTGCAGCGTATTTTCGATAAACAGTACCGGCTGGATTATCTCTGGGACGGCGACCCCGCTTATTGGGGGAAGCATTCGCCGCTCCTTTTTCCTATTGTCGGGACATTGAAGGACAGTACCTATCTCTACGAGGGCAAATCCTACCACCTCCCGCGGCATGGCTTCGCCAGGGACCGCGAGTTCCAGCCCGAGAGCAGCCGCCAAACTTCCATCACCTTCCTGTTGCGCAACGATGAAGCGACGCTTGCCGTCTATCCTTTTGCTTTCGAGCTCCGGGTCGGCTACCGTCTCTTGGACGAGGGCCTGGAGACGACCTACCGGGTCATCAACCCTGCTAAAGCGCCGCTGTATTTTTCAATCGGCGGCCACCCGGCCTTCCGCGTTCCGATCATGCCCGGTACGGGATATTCCGATTATTATCTGGAGTTCGACCATCCGGAAAAAACGCCGCGCTGGCCCATTTCCAAAGACGGGTTGATCGAAAGCCGGCCCATACCGCTGCTGGAAGGTGCCCGAAGACTTCCGCTGACCAAAGAATTGTTTGCCAAGGACGCGCTGGTGCTGAAAAAACCGGTCTCCTCCGGCGTGGCGCTGCGTTCCGCCCGCACGGAAAGAGGGCTCCATATGGAATATCCCGGTTTCCCTTTCCTGGGCATTTGGGCGGCGCCCGGCGCCGATTTCGTCTGTATCGAGCCGTGGTGCGGAATTGCCGATGGAGTGGAAAGTGACCAGCACCTGGTTAATAAGGAGGGTATCATCCGGCTCGGGGCAGGAGAGGTGTTTGAAAGGACCTGGACGCTGCGGCTCTTCTAGCAGACAGGCATGGGTCCGGGAGGCAGCCGCTGACAGACGGGGGTGTAAGCGACTGCTCAGTATTCCAGGGTCTTGACGTGGGGATCCTGCAGCAGCCTTTGAACGACATGCCGGTGGTTCTGCTCGGTTCCCTGCACGATCCATTCCCCGATGATCATATTATCCGCGGTCTTGCCCTGGCGGGCGCGTCTGAATTTCAGGTGATGGGTCGTGAACAGCAACTCATAGCGGTGGAGGGTGTCGTTCTCGAAAGGACATTCGATCTTGTAATTGCGGATCTGGTTGACACGGTCGATCCAGCGCTCGAGGAGGGTGAAGATGATAAGGACCGTCAGGATGATAGCGCCCGAGATGATCGAGATCAGCAGATAGCCGGCCCCGATGCCCATGCCAAGCGCAGCCGTCACCCAGATCATAGCGGCGGTGGTGACGCCGTTGATCTTTCCGAAGGCGTCCCCCTTGAATATGACGCCTGCACCAACGAAACCGATACCCGTAACGATATTGGAAGCGATCCGGTCCGGGTTGCCGGGGCCGCCGATGGATTGCGAGAAAGCGGTGAAAAGGGTTGCCCCCAGGCAGATCAGCGTCATCGTCCGGAATCCCGCGGATTTGCTGCGATATTCTCTTTCTGCACCGATGGCGCCGCCGACGAGCACGGACAGCAATATTTTTATGATGATATCCTGCATGATGGAATAGATTAAGAGAAATAACCGGTCTTATAAGCGGTGAAGAAATCCTGGTAGTTCCTTTTGACCTGGCCTGCATAACGCTTTGCATACTCCAGAAGGGAGTGCTGCCAATGGGTATCCTGGCCGAAAAGGATGAGATCGTCCGGTATGGCGGCTCCCTGCCGCCCGGCGCTGCGAAGTTGCGCGCTGGCGGTAAGAAAAGCCATGTCTTCGATGACGCAGGCGATGTCTTGGAACCGGTCCCTGACCAGCAGGAAATCGATCTTGTCCGCGATGGGTTGCATCTCTTTGACCACATAGGGATGACCCTGGAATAGGGTAGTGCCCAGCAGGGCCGGGCTGACATTCTGCATCCTCTTCTGGATGGCGACGACCCGTTCGGCCTCCGAGATCCAATGTGGCTGGGGGATGTTGACCCACGATTGCAGCGAAGAGGGAAGGGCCTCCTTCATATCGACAAGCAGGTGTTTTTTCGGGTCGTCCCTATTCCGGACGAGGAAAACATACCGCCGGCAGCCGAGACTGCCTGTACCGGCTATGCGAAAGCACGCGTCGAGCACCCGGAAGCGGCCCGTTAGCATGGGATGTTCATCCAGCCAACGGCCCATGTGCGCTATCAACTCCTTACGAAGCGTCTTATCGATGGGGAAGAAGCGCAATTTATCGATCCGGAGACGGAGCCGGTCGCCTTTTCGAGGTTCGGTTCGCTGACAGATCAGCTCTTTTTGTTTGCGCAGGCTGATTTTTTCCATGAAAAGTTTCACAATGCCGTCGGCCGTTTCAATCTCCAGGTAGCGGGCCTTTTCCTTGTCGAGCGTATCGGCATAGACGTGAAGGAACAGCTGCGCCAGGTGAAGGGTTTCCTTTTCTTTTATACCCACCGAATCGCAGCCGGTGAAGATGCTGGTCACCATCCGGGCCACTTCCCAGGCCGCAGGCGCCAGCATGCCTTCGTCAAAATCATTTACATCGAAATAAACGAGGCGATTGTCGCCCTTATAGGTGCCGAAATTCTCGAGATGGAGGTCCCCGCTGACCCAGACGGCGGGTGAATGGGGAAGCGAATTGCTCCGGCTCAGGTCTTCATAGAACAGATGGCAGGTGCCGCGGAAGAAACGAAAGGCGTTCTCGGCCATCGACTCATACTTCATTGCCGTATAGTCGTGTAACCGGTTGTCGTTGAACTGCCTGACGCGTTCGGGGATGTTAGCCACCGGGATTGTTTTCAGAAAGATACTAAAAAAAATCCCCTTATCTTGCACCTTATGCAATCATTCACCCGGCTGTGTCTGGCCGCCCTGATCATCGGTGCCGCAGGTTGCAGACAACCGGAGGCGCCGGAGTACTATGGGTTCCGGGACCTCCAGATCGGCGCGGCGGCAGGATCGCAGACCACGGTATCGACGATCGTCAAGCTGTATAATCCCAATCCATTCGGCCTGGAGCTCAAAAGGGCGGAAGTGGATGTTTCCATCAACGGGCGGCATGCCGGGCATTCTTTGTTGGATTCGACGATCCATATCCCGGGACGGGACACGTTCTATGTGCCGATCGCCATGCAGGTGGACCTCCGGGCGATCATGAGCAATGCGCTGCAGTCGCTGCTCGGCGGCGAGGCGAACGTAAGCCTGGATGGCCGGGTAAAGATCAGGAGGGGCCTGCTGACCTTCAATCGCCCTTTTCATTATGACGGCAAACAGGATCTGAACGCGCTGTTACAACAAGGATTTTGATTTACCCAATAGCAGGACATGAGCACCATCCGCCGGCAAAGCATCATCTCATCGGTCATCGTCTATTCGGGTTTTGCATTGGGGGCGGTGAATACCCTGCTTTACGGTCGCAATCTGGCTCCCGCCGAATATGGGCTCATTACGGGCATATTCGTTTCCTTCGGTAGTATCATGTATGCGGTGGCGAACCTGGGGGCGCCTTATTATATCACGAAATTCTTTCCGTATTATCACGATCATCTTTCACCGGGAAGTAATGACATGATGGGCAGGTCGTTGCTCTTTGCCACGATTGGATTTGCCGTCGTGACGGCGGCGGGTATTCTTTTCAAGCCGTTGATTATTCGAAAATTCGGACACAATTCGGAAGAATTGGTCCATTACTACTATTGGATATTTCCGTTTGGGTTGGGGCTTACGTTATATGGTGTCCTGGAGGCGTGCGGATGGCAGGTCAAGGCATCCATACTGACCAATTACCTGCGCGAATTTCAATGGCGGCTGGACAACCTGGTGCTGATCCTGCTGCTGTTCGCCGGTATCCTCTCGGGCTTCGATATGTTCATCAAGCTGTACGCTTTTTCTTATCTGTTAATCGCCCTGATCCTTTCGGTCTATCTTTACAGGAAGGGGCAGCTGCACCTGACCGTTAAGCCGAGCCGTGTGACCCGCCGGTTCCGGCCGAAGATACGGTCGATGATGACGCTGGCATGGACCAGCCAGATCCTTTTCAATCTTTCCTTTTATTTCGCCGCCGTGGTGATCGCCAGCGTCGTTCCCGGGGGGCTTACTGCCGTCGGCATCTTCACCATGGCGCAGTATGTTGCCAGCCTGATCCAGGCGCCTCAACGCGGCGTGGCATCGGCGGCTGTCGGGCCATTGGCACGGGCGTGGAAAGAGAAAGATCATGGTAGGATCGGCCGTATCTACAGCCGTTCGGTGATCAACCAGCTCGTTTTTTCGGTGGGTATGTACATCCTGATCGGTCTCAACTTCCGGGATGGCATCCTCACGTTCGGCCTCAAATCCGACTACCTGCAGGCGCTTCCCGTTTTCTGGATCATCGGTCTGACGCGAATCATCGACATGGGCACCGGCGTGAACTCGCAGATCATCGGGACCTCAGTCTACTGGCGCTTCGATCTTTACAGCGGGTTAGTCCTGGTTGTTTTTACTATCCCGCTTAACTATTTGCTGGCGAAAAGACTGGGCGTCACCGGTCCTGCCATTGCCGATCTGATCACCTTTTCTCTGTACAATGCGATCCGCTGCGCGTTCCTGTATGTGAAATATAAGATGCAGCCCTTTGCGTGGAGGGCTTTGTATACCGTTATTCTCGGTGCGCTTACCTGTGCAGTCTGCTATTGGCTCTTCGCAGGTCGTCAGGGCTGGACCTGGCTGTTTGCGCGGTCGGCCGTTTTCATTGCGCTTTATGTGTCCGGCGTGATCCTGTTGCGGTTGTCCGATGACGTCGCACCAATCTGGAATACCGTGAAGAAAAGGCTGGGTATCGCGGGCAGTCCAACCCGCTAAATTTCGTACCTTTGCGGGCATTTATGTCAAACAAGTACGCCAGCGAGATCAGCAAGCGCAAGACCTTTGCCATCATATCCCACCCCGACGCAGGGAAGACGACCCTGACCGAGAAATTCCTGCTTTTCGGAGGCGCCATTCAAACGGCGGGCGCGGTCAAGAGCAACAAGATCAAGAAGCATGCTACCAGCGATTTTATGGAGATCGAGCGTCAGCGCGGTATCTCAGTGGCGACCTCGGTGATGAGCTTCGAATATAAGCACGTGTTGATCAACCTCCTGGATACGCCCGGTCACAAGGATTTTGCGGAAGATACCTACCGGACACTGACCGCCGTGGACAGCGTCATCCTCGTCATCGACAGCGTCAATGGGGTCGAAGCCCAGACGCGCCGGCTGATGGAAGTCTGCCGGATGAGGGATACGCCGGTGATCGTTTTCATCAACAAGATGGACCGGGACGGGAAGAACCGTTTCGATCTGCTGGAAGAAATCGAAAAGGAGCTGAATATCCAGCTGCATCCCATGACCTGGCCGATCAACAGCGGAAAAGATTTCAAGGGCGTCTATAACCTGTACGACAAGAACCTGGTGCTGTTCACTGCCAATACCAAGGCTACCGATGAGGACACGGTGCGTATCAATGAGCTGGGCAGCGAACTGCTGGACGAACGTCTGGGCGAAAAGGATGCGGCTACGTTGCGGGAGGATGTCGAGCTGGTGGATGGCGTTCACGGGCAGCTGAATGTCGACGATTATCTCGCCGGAAAGGTCGCCCCGGTCTTTTTCGGCAGCGCGATCAACAACTTCGGCGTCAGGGAGATGCTGGATACCTTTATCCGGATCGCGCCGGCACCCCGTGGTCGTGAGACTTCTACCCGGCCGCTCGATGTGGAAGAAGACCAGTTC
>Ga0070683_100004674_pt1 | contig 11313 bp, 10 predicted proteins | sample KBSC713LmetaG_FD_64662 | JGI IMG/M metagenome (GOLD analysis project Ga0070683, IMG submission 64662) | Corn rhizosphere microbial communities from Kellogg Biological Station, Michigan, USA - KBS C7.1-3L metaG | ecosystem: Host-associated > Plants > Roots > Rhizosphere ...
CCCGCGTAGTAGTCGCCCGTGAACGACGGGTGGATGCCACCCTGCAGGCATACCTCGGTCGCCCCGCGCTCCCACGCCTCACGCACGCGCCGGACGATCTCCTCCTCGGGAACGAGATACGCCGGCCCGCGGAGGTTCGCCGCGAGCTTGCCCTTCGAGAACGCGCAGAACCCGCAGCGGAAGTAGCAGACGTTCGTGTACTGGATGTTGCGCGTGACGACGTAGGTGACCTCGTCGCCGCACACCTCGCGCCGCATAGCGTCCGCCGCCGCGAGGACCCGCTCGCGCTCGCGGCCGCGCGTGGCGAAGAGCCGAACGAGCTCCTCCTCCCCGAGCTCGTCGCCGGCGAGATCCACCGGCGCCGGATCGCGTCCGACCACGAAGGGCACCGACACGGGTTCCCCCGGCGCCCACCGGTCCTCCCTGGCGAGGCCGTTGGCGTCCGCCGCCCGAAGGATCGCGGGAGCGACGGCCGAGTCGGCCCAGCGGTCAAGGTCGGCGACGTGCTCCGGGTAGAGCGGCAGGCGCGGCGCCAGCTCGAGCCCGCGGGAGCGGCATGCCTCGCGCAGCAGCTCGACCTCGGGCCACGGGGCCTCGGGGTTGACGTGGTCGACGGTCACGGGCGACACGCCACCCCAGTCGTCGATTCCGGCGTCGAGGAGGAGCGGGAAGTCGTCGTAGGCGAGGTTCGGCGGCGCCTGGAGGTGGATGCCTCCTCCGAGAACGATCCGGGCGACCGCGATCGACCAGAGGTGCTCGTCCATCGTCGCGTCGGGATGGTCGGACATCCGCGTGTCGGCCTTCGCGCGGAAGTTCTGGACGATCACCTCGCGGAGATGCCCGTGCTCCTCCGCGATCGAGCGCAGCGCGAGGAGCGCGTCGACGCGCTCACCACGGGTCTCCCCGATCCCGACCAGGATCCCGCTCGTGAACGGGATCGAGAGCTCGCCCGCGAGGCGGATCGTCTCGAGCCGGCGGGCCGGCTCCTTGTCGGGCGAGGCCCAGTGGGGGCCGCCGCGCGCCGCGAGCCGCTCGGCCGTCGTCTCGAGCATGATCCCCATCGACGCGGCCACGGCCCGCAGCGCGGCGAGCTCGTCGCGGGCCATCACGCCGGGGTTCAGATGCGGCAAGAGGCCGGTCTCTTCGAGCACCCGCCGTGCGCAGCGCGCGAGATACTCGAGCGTCGAGCCACAGCCGAGCGCGGCAAGCTCTTCGCGTGCTACTCGGTAGCGCGCCTCGGGGCGGTCGCCGAGGGTGAAGAGCGCCTCGGTGCAGCCGGCCTCCGCCCCCGCTCGCGCGACCGCAAGCACCTCGTCCTCGGTGAGGTAGGCGCGCGCGCCGCGCCGCGGCGGCCGCGCGAAGGTGCAGTAGCCGCAGACGTCGCGGCAGAGCGTCGTCAGCGGCACGAAGACCTTCGGCGAGTACGTGACGAGCGTCCCCGTGCCCGCGGCGCGCAGGCGCCGCGCCTCGGCCATGAGGTCGTCGAGGGACGTCGAGAGAAGCTCGGAGGAGAGGTCTGCCATCGGCGGTCGATTGTCGCCGGGCGGTCTCCTCGCGCCGGAGCGGTGAGCATACGCAATCGACGGCACGGCAGAATCAAGAGGTGACCGCGCTGGGCGAGATCCTCGAGCTGCTCCATGACGCGGGCGAGCGTTCGCGGCCCGCGCGGCTCACCGTCGTCGAGTGGGCGCACGGGCCTCGCAGCGCGGCCGCGTTCGACCGGTTCATGGCGGAGCGTCATGGCCGGCGATCCGGGGTCGGCGCGGCTCAGATCGTTCGGTCGGGGACGGAGACTCCGCCGCCCGACGGCACGAGCCGCACGACGACCCTCGCGTTCGAGAGCCCGGCGCGATACCGAGAGGAGTCGGCGGGCGTGCAGGCCGGCACGCGGTATCAAGTGCGGGACGGCGAGCGGTGGGTCAGCTGGGACGGCGACTGGGGGGCCGTGACGAACGAGACCGAGCAGGAAGGCGGGCCTCCCTCGTCCTCATACGCATTCCTCCTCGACCCGATTGCGATCGTAGGCGGCTACCGGCTCGAAGCCGCGGACGAGGTCGAGATCGCGGGACGCCCCGCACGGCGTCTGCGCGCGGTTCCACGCCCGAGCGTGGAGGGCGCGACCGCCGTCGTCTTCAGCCTCGGGCCGGGAGCCGACGCGATCGAGCTAGCGGTCGACGCGGAGCGTGGCGCACTGCTACGCGCAGAGGCACGGCTCGGGGGCGAGGCCTTCCACCGGGTCGAGGTGACGGACATCGCGTTCGGGCCGATCCCCGCACAGACGTTCCAGCCGTCGCTCCCGGCCGGTGTCGTCCCCTCGGGGTGGCCGCGGCCCGAGCGGCTGCCGCTCCACGAGCTCCAGGGCGCCGCACCGTTCGCGGTGCTCACACCGGCCCGGGTCCCGGAGGGCTGGCGCCTGGCCGAGAGCCTCGTGACGGCTGCACGCACGCGGCCGGCTGTCGAGGCGGAGGTGTCCCTCATGTACGTGAGCGCAGACGGCGCGTACGCCGTCGGCATCAGCGAGCGAGCCTCGGGCGGCGTCCCTCGCGACTGGCTCGACTGGACTCGAGACGGCGACGTCGAGACCGCCGACGCGGGTGAGCACGTTGCGCCGCGCCACCACGTTCGGCTCGAGCGTGACGGCACGCTCGTCGAGCTCTCCGGTGCGGACCTCGTGCTCCTCCGCGACCTCGCGCGCGAACTCGGTCGCGCTCCGATCGAGGCGCCGCGCCTCGGGCCGTGACCCTACGCGGTGCCGTCCGCCGCTACGCGGTTCGGTAGCCCCAGATCCCGCCGAAGCTCTTCCAGGTGCCCTTGTGCCAGCGCTGGAGCAGCATCTGCTCGATCGGGAAGTGGTCGCCGGGGCCGGTCTTGAGGCCGATGCCCGGAAGGAGGAACGGGTTGCCGGAGAGATTCATGGCGGCGACGACCTTGACGAGTCCGTCGCGTGTCAGGTTCTTGCCGGCCTTGCGGATCGCCTCGACGGCCGTCCACGCGGCCGCCATGCCGTACACGTGGTAGACGTCGTTCGCGTTGGCCGACGGCGCGTAGCGCTTCATGATCGACCGGTACAGCTTCATCGCCGCGTCCTTCTTCCACTTCGGGTCGGTTGGGTCCTTGAGGAAGACGATCGAGACCGACCCCTCGACGACCTTGTTCGTGCCGCCTTCGGAGGCGAGCTGCATGATGTTCGACGCGGACGAGACGGCGTTCGTGAGCGACAGCTTCGGCTTCCAGCCGAGCTTGTTCGCGTAGACGTACGCCTGGATCGCAGCCTTGGGCGTCGCGAACACGGCGAACACGTTCGCGCCCGAGGAGCGGAGCTTCGCGACCTGCGATTGGACGTCGGGCGCGGTCGCCTCGTACGGCTGCGCCGCGGCGACGCGGACGCGTGAGCGCTCGATGCCCTTCTTGAAGCCGTTCAGGAGGTCCTTGCCATAGTCGTCGTTCTGGAACAGCACGGCGACCTTCGCCGCGCCCTGCGTGCGCGCGAGGTACTTGCCGAGCACCCATCCCTCGGCCTGGTAGCTCGGCTGAAGCCCGATCGTGTAGGGGTACTTCGCCGTCTCGCTGCCGAACGCCGTGGCACCCGACGCCGCGAAGAGCTGCGGCACCTTGTTGGCGTTCAGGTAGTCGCGCACCGCGAGGTTCTGCTCCGTGCCGAGCCCGTTGAAGACCGCGAAGACCTTGTCCTGCTCGACGAGCTGGCGGGTCGCCTGCACCGTCAACTGCGGGTTGTACTGGTCGTCCACGATCGTGTCGACGATCTTTCGGCCGTTCACGCCGCCGCGCGCGTTGACGTACTTGAAGTAGGCGTCCGCGCCGCGCGCGACCGAGGCGTACGCGGACGCAGCGCCCGACAGCGGCGAGGTCGTGCCGAGGAGGATCGAGGTCGGAGTCACGCCCGGGTCGGCCGACGAGCGGCCCGTCCCGGCCAGGGCAGCGGTCACGCCGGTGGCGAGTGTCAGAACGAGCGCCGTCAGCGCGAACGCGATTCTCCTGGTCATCGAGGCCTGCTCCTTGCGGTCGGGATCGCGGCCGATCGTAGCCGCGCCTTGTCAGCGCTTTGTGAGGGTTCGGAGCCGCGCAGCGAGGCCTGCCACACCCATCGGGAGCACGAACATGAGTGCGATCAGGACGACGCCGGAGACGACGGCCGGAGCGCCCGGCGACTTGGAGACCTGCTGCGACCAGATGGGCAGGAACTGGATGAAGACCGCACCGGCGATCAGCCCGACGAGCGACCCGAGCCCGCCCACGACGACGCCGACGAGCAGCAGGATCGAGAGCGCGATCGGGAACGTGTCCGGGTTGACGAACGTCGTCGCGATCGCGAAGAGCGACCCCGCGACGCCGGCGTACGCGGCGCTCACACCGAACGCGAGCGTCTTGTAGGCCGGGAGGCTGACGCCGGACGACTGCGCTGCGGTCTCGCTGTCCCTCACGGCGCGCAGGGCGCGCCCGGTGCGCCCGCGGAGCATCAGCCACGCGATCACGTACCCGACGAGGGCGACCGTCCAGCACAGGTAATAGAGCCAGTCGTTGAACGTGAGCTCGCGGCCGAGCACCGTCACGGGCTCGAGCGACGCCGTCAGCTCGGGCAGCCCGAACAGGTTGAGCCCGCCTCCGCCGCCGGTGAACCCCTCGAACCGCTTGATCACGGCGGGCATCGACACGGCGACCGCGAAGGTCGCGAGGGCGAGGTAGAGCCCCGAGAGTCTCAGGGCGGGAATCCCGAAGAGGAACCCCACCACTCCCGTCACCACGGCCGCGACCGGGATCGTCCAGATGTCCTTCACCCCGTGGTCGACCATCAGGATCGCCGTCGTGTACCCGCCGATCGCCATGAAGGCCCCGTGACCGAGGGAGATCTGGCCCGTGTAGCCGGTGAGGATGTTGAGCCCGATCAGCGCGGTCAGGTAGATCGCCACGTACGCGAACTGCTGCGCGCGGAAGCCGGAGACGAACGACGGCAGCACGGCGACGACCACGGCCAGGCCGAGGAAGGCGGCGATCGGTGCGAGCGCGCGCGAGCGCCTCATACCCGCCTCACCTCGCTCTTGCCGAAGATGCCGGAAGGCTTGACGAGCAGGACGACGAGGATCACCGCGAGCGCCGCCGGGAGCCGCAGATCTGCGCCGACGAAGTCGACGTACGCCCCGATCAGGTTCAGGCCGACGCCGAGCGTGAGCCCGCCGACGACGGCGCCGATCGGCGAGTCGATTCCCCCGAGCACGGCCGCCGCGAATGCGTAGATCAGGAGCGCCGCCATCAGGTTCGGGTCGAGAAAGAGGCTCGGCGCCGCGAGCATCCCGGAGATCGCCCCGAGCACCGCTGCGAGGCCCCAGCCGAGCGAGAGCATCCACGTGACGCGCACGCCGACGAGCCGCGCCTCCGCCGGGTTGACCGCCGCCGCGCGCATCGCGAGCCCGACCTTCGTGTACTGGAACAGCGCCCACAGCACGGCCACGGTGGCGAGCACGACGCCGATCGTCCCGATGTCCTGGATCGAGATCGCGACGCCCGCGATGTCCATCGTGCGGGTCGGGAACGGGCTCTGCATGGCGCGCACCTCCCCCGACCAGATCCACGTCACGAGGCCGTTCAGCGCAAGGAGCAGGCCGATCGTGACGATCACGACGCGCAGCACGGAGCCCTTCTCGTTCGGCCGGATGATCCCCTGGTGGATCGCGACCCCACCGGCGAACGACGCGAGCAGCGTGACGGCGAACGCGGGCCAGTAGCTCCAGCCGTGGTTCGTCGTCAGCGCCCAGGCGATGTACGTCGAGAAGGTCGCCATCTCGCCCTGGGCGAAGTTGATGACCCCGGTCGCGCGATGGATCAGGACGAGCGCGAGGGCCAGCGACGCATAGATCGAGCCGGAGGCGAGCCCTGCGACGACCTGTTGCCAGAAGTCAGCCATCAGTAGCCGAGGTAGCTCCGTCGCACGGACTCGTTCTCGCGGAGCTCGTCGCTCGAGCCCGCGACCGCCACCTTCCCGACCTCGAGGACGTAGGCGCTCGACGCGCTCTGGAGCGCAATCCGCGCGTCCTGCTCGACGACGAGCACCGTCAGACCCTCCTTCTCGTTGAGCTCGCGGACGATCCGGAAGATCTCCCGCACGATCATCGGCGCAAGGCCGAGCGACGGCTCGTCGAGCATGAGGAGCCGCGGCCGGGCCATCAGCGCACGCGCGACGGCGAGCATCTGCTGCTCTCCGCCGGAGAGCGTGCCGGCCGGCTGGTTGGCGCGGTCGGGAAGCCAGGGGAACCACTGCGACACGCGGTCGATGTCCGCGCGCAGGTTCCGCTCCCGCCGCGTGTAGGCGCCGAGCTTGAGGTTCTCGGTCACGGTCAACTCGGTGAACGTGCCGCGGCCCTCGGGGACGTGGACGATCCCGGCCCGCGCCACCGCCTCGGGGCCGCCGCGCAGCGACTTCCCGCCGAACTCGATCTTCCCCGTCCGGCGGACCGTCCCCGAGACGGCCCGCAACGTCGTCGTCTTTCCGGCGCCGTTCGCGCCCAGGACGGCGACGACCGCGCCTTCGGGAACCTCGAGCGAGATGCCGCGCAGGGCCTGCACCGGGCCGTAGCGCGCCTCGACGTTCTCGAGCGCGAGCAGCGCGCTCACCTGGCCCTTCCTTCCATGTCCGCGGCGGACGTGTCACCGTGCCTGGCACGAAAACCTGTCACTTTCGGACGCCTTGACACGTATGCGTCCCGTCCGGCCGGGACATGTCCGAAACGGACGTGGCGTCGTGCCTGGCACGGTTTCGCCCGGATTGCCGACGCGGGGCCGGCCGAGCTCGACGGCGCGGAGCTCACTCCTCGACCCCGAGGTATGCCTCGATCACCGCCGGATCCGCCTGCACCTGGGCCGGCGGTCCGGAGGCGATCTTGCGTCCGAAGCTCAACACGTTGACGTGGTCGGAGATCCGCATCACGAGGCTCATGTGATGCTCGACGAGGAGGATCGTGAGCGCCCGTTCGTCGCGGAGCCGCACGATGAAGTCACCGAGCTCCTCGACCTCCTCGTGGTTGAGCCCGCCGGCCGGCTCGTCGAGCAGCAGAAACGTGGGCTGCGCCATCAACGCGCGCGCGAGCTCGATGCGTTTCTGGGTCCCGTACGGCAGCGCCGCCGCCGGCACGCCGGCCCGGCTCGCCAGCCCGACGACGTCGAGCGCCTCGAGCGCCTCCCGCTCCCCCACCCGCCGGCCGAGCGCGTGCCCGCCGACGAGGACGTTCTCGAGGACGGTCATCGAACGGAACAGGTTGATGTTCTGGAACGTCCGGGCGATGCCCCGCCGCACGATCTCGTGCGGCGCGGTGCGCAGCAGTGTCGTCCCGTCGAGCTCGACATCCCCGGAATCGGGCGTGTAGAGCCGCGTGATGACGTTGAACACCGTCGTCTTTCCCGCGCCGTTCGGGCCGATCAGGCCCGACACGACGCCCCGGTCGACGTCGAAGGAGACGCCGTCCAGAGCCACGATGCCGCCGAACCGCAACGTGACGTCCCGCACCGAGAGCAGCATCCAGCGCGGATCCTAGAGGCTTGAGGGTTGGTAGGACGGGAGCGGCTACGGGAGCCGTGGCGCGCTCAGGAGCGAGAGACCCGCTGCACCCGCGAGCAGCAGGGCACCGGCGGCGACGAAGGCCGCCGTCACCTCGCGCGGACGGTCCTGGCGCCCGACGCGGGACCCGAGACCGGAGTAGACCTTCTCGAGCGTGCTGGCGCTCTCGGCGTCGAAGGACTCGGCCCCCGTGTACTCGGCGATTGCGCCGAGCGTCTCCCGGTCGGGCGGCACCGGGATCACCTGCTCCTGGCCGGGCGGCCCGGCGAGGATCGTGCCCCCGTCGGTACCGAGGGCGATGGTGTAGACCGGGATCCCGGCCTGCTGCGCGCGCGCCGCTCCCTGGCCCGGGCTCAGGAGGCCGCGGGTCTGGGCTCCGTCGGAGAGGAGGAGGATCGAGGCGAGCGACCGGCCCTTCGCGTCCTTCAGCGGAGCCCCCGCCGCGGCGGCGCCGTCGCCCGTCTTGCCGGCCACCGCGCGGGCGAGCTCGACGGCGCGCGCGATCCCGTCCCCGAGCGCCGTCCCGAAGCCCGGGCCGAGCACGTCGATGCCCTGTTCGAGCTGCTTGCGGTCGACGGTCGGCGGGACGATGACCTGCGCCTCGTCCGAGAACGAGACGATGCCGACCCGCAGCGAGCTCGGGGCGCGCTCGAGGAACGACTGCATCGCGCTCTTGGCCGCGGCGAGTCGCGTCGGCTTCACGTCGGTCGCGCGCATCGACCCCGACGTGTCGACCACGAGCACGACGCTTGCCCGCTCGTTCGGCGCCTTGACGTTCACCGTCGGGCGGGCGAACGCGACGCAGAGCGACGCGAGCGACGCGAGCAGCAACGCGGCCGGGACGTGCCTGCGCCACGTCCGGCGACGCCCCGCGACCCCGGCGAGCACCGCGAGGTTCGTGTAGCGCACCGCGTACTTCGGCGGGCGCCGCTGCAGGAACCAGTAGCCGGCTGCGGCGAGCGGCACCAGCAGGAGCGTCGCGAGGAGCGCGGGAGCCTCGAAGCTCATCTCGTGCCCCGCGAGCAGAGGCTGTGGAGCTGGAGCTCGACGGGGACGCTCTGCGGCACCGCCGGGGCGAGCGTCGCAGTCGCGACGACCCGCCTCCCCGTGACGACACGGCGAACGGTCACGGCGCGAAGGAGCGTGAAGCCCGGCTCGGCCTCGGTGCGGAAGGCGTACGCATGGCTCGTGCCGAGGAGCCTCGTCCCGGCGGGGCAGCCGCCAACAACCTTCACCGTCGCCCCGGAGACGAGGCGCTTGCGGACAACGCGACGGTCGAGCGCCTTCACCGGGGTGAACGCCGCCGGCCGGCGCACCGCGGTCTCACCGCGACCGCCGCCGCCCGAGGTCGGGATGCAGCCGATGAACGGCTGGAAGGAGGTCGGGCGCGGCGCTCCGCCCGCGTAGAGCGCCGTGAAGACGACCGCGCGGCCGGTGGTGACGCCGGGCGAGACGGGGGCGCCGTTCTCGCCGCGGATCGAGACGTCGATCGCCCGGTCCGAGACACGTGCGTCGATGCCGGCGACGATGTAGCCGCGCAGCGGGCAGCGCATCTCCCACACGGCGGTCGAAGCGGCGCCGCGCGCCGGCGCGGGGATCACGACCCAGGGGCCGGTGATCGGCAGGCACGTCTGGAGCCCCTTGCACTCGTTGGCGGCACCGGCCCCACCGGCGCCCGTCAGGACGGCGAGAGCCGTCGCGACCGTGACGACGACGGTGCGCACCCTCACAGGACCCTCCGGAACCAGAGCGAGGAGAGCGCGCTGCCGACGAGCATCAGCACGGCGCCGCCGGCGGCGAACGCCGAGGTGACCTCCACCTGCTTGCGGTCGCGCGCGAGCCGAGTGCCGAGCTCGCGGTAGACGGACTCGAGCCGAGCCGCGTCGGGTGCCTCGGAGAACGAGCCGCCGGTCGCCTGTGCGATGCGGCGGAGCGTCGGCACGTCGGGCGCGACGACCACACGCTCCTTGAGGCCGCCGGGCCGCGGCACCTCGACCACCGCGTTGCCCGTCCCGAGCGCCACCGTCGAGACGGGGACGCCGAGCCGGCGGGCACGCTGCGCCGCGGGAAGCGGCTGGATGTCCCCAGCCGTCTGGGCGCCGTCGGAGAGGAGCAGCACCGCGGCGGGCGACCGCCCGGCTGTCCGGGGCTGGGGCCGCTCGCCGGGCTGCTGGTCGAGCGCGAGATCGACGGAGCGCGTGATGGCGTTCCCGATCGCGGTCCCCGTGCCGAGCCGGAGCTCGGCGAGCGCCGTCCTCGCCGCATCGCGGTCGATCGTCGGCGGTAGGACCGGGTCGGCCGACGTGGAGAAGGAGACGATGCCCACGCTGTAGTTGTCGGGCAGCTCGTCGAGGAACGCGAGAGCGGCGCTCTTCGCGGCCTGGAACCGCGTCGGCTGGACGTCGTTCGCCGCCATCGAGCGGGATGTGTCGATCGCGAGCACGATCGTCGCGTCGTCGCGTGTGACGTCGCGCACCACGTGGGGTCTCGCGACGCCGACGACGAGGAGCGCCAGCGCGGCGAGCGCGAGCACGGGCGCCACGTGGCGACGCCAGCCCGGCGAGGAGGGGACGAGGTTCGGGACGAGCGCCGGGTTGGCGAAGCGGTTGGCGTCGCGACGGCGCCTGCGCACCGAGAGGAGGTAGAGGACGGCCAGGACCGGGATCGCGGCGAGGCCGACGAGCGCGAGCGGCCATGCGAACGTCACCGGCGGTGCCTCCGCAGGAAGATTGCGAGCTCGCGGAGCCAGTCGCCCTCGGTCGAGAGGACCGCGTGGGCGACCCCGGCGCTCGCGAGGTCGCGCGCGACGGCGGTCCGCTCGGTGGCGGCCGCCTCGGCGAACCGGGTGCGGAGCGTGACGTCGTTGGTGTCGACCTGCAGCTCGTCGCCGCTCTCCGGGTCGACGAGCCAGAGCGTGCCGACCGGCTCGAGCGACTGCTCGCGCGGGTCCCGGATCTCCATCGCGACGACCTGGTGACGGCCGGCGATGCGGAGCAGCGCCTTGCGCCAGTCGCGAGGCCCCCGGAAGTCGGAGACGACGACGACGAGCGCGCGCTGGCGCGCAGCCCCCGCCACGCGGGTCAGCGCCTGCGCGAGCTCCATCCCCGCGGTGCCGTCCGGCTCGTGGCCGTCGCGCAGCGCGAGGAGCAGGCCGACCAGGCCCGCCCGGCCCTGCGTCGGCGGCAGCACGCGCTCCGTCGCTCCGCCGAAGCCGACGAGCCCGACGCGGTTGCCCCGGATCGTCGCTGCGTGCCCCACCGCGAGAGTCACGCCGAGCGCGACGTCGGCCTTGCGTCGGGTCGCCGTGCCGAACGTCATCGACGGCGACAGGTCGAGCACGATCCAGGTGACGAGGACGCGCTCCGCCAGGTGGACGCGGACGTGCGGCTCCGTGGTGCGAGCCGTGACGTTCCAGTCGATCAGCCGGACGTCGTCGCCCGGGACGTACGGCCGCACCTGCGCCAACTCGGTCCCGCGACCGAGCAGCGCCGAGCGATGGTCGCCGGCGAGCAGCCCGTCGACGCGGCGCGCGACGGTCAGCTCGAGCGCCTTCAGCAGGCCCTCGGAGACCGGCCCCGGGCCGGGACGGTCGGGAGTCGGCTCGGCGCCGAGTGCCTTGAGGACCCGGATCACGCGGCGGCGGGTCTCCCGAGCTCGAGCCGCGGCTGCGGGACCGCCGCGATCACGGCGTCGAGGACGTCGTCCGCGCTGCGTTCCTCCGCGAGCGCCTGGTAGGTCAGGACGAG